>Ga0209375_1000118_pt1 | contig 70260 bp, 70 predicted proteins | sample GraSoiAngelo_131_FD_185888 | JGI IMG/M metagenome (GOLD analysis project Ga0209375, IMG submission 185888) | Grasslands soil microbial communities from the Angelo Coastal Reserve, California, USA - 14_0929_02_30cm (SPAdes) (version 2) | ecosystem: Environmental > Terrestrial > Soil > Grasslands ...
CCTCGTCGGGCGCGAAGCGCGTGTAGTCCTGGCCGAAGAGCAGCCGCACGATCCCGCGATGGGGCACCGCGACGCCCTTCGGCCGTCCGGTGGAGCCCGACGTGTACATCACGTAGGCCACGTCATCGGGGCCGACGTCGACGATCGTGGTCGGCGCCGGCCCGGCCAGCGTGCCGTCGGCGTCGAGCACGATCGTGGTCGGTGCCGTGTCGGGCAGCGCCATGCGCAGCCGATCGACGGTCACCACGGCGGCGACGTCGGCGTCCTCGAGCATGAAGGTAAGGAGGTCTCTCGGATAGGCGGCGCCGAGCGGCACGTAGGCCGCGCCGGACTTCAGCACGCCGAGCAGGGCCACCACCATCTCGAGCGAGCGCTCCATGAGGACGCCGACCCGCACGCCGGGCCGCGCGCCGAGCGTGCGGAGTCGCTGGGCGAGCTGGTTGGCGTAGCGATCGAGCTCCGCGTAGGTCAGCCGCCGGTCGTCGGCCACCAGGGCCACCGCGTCCGGCCGGCGGGCCACGTGGGCCTCGAAGATCCGGTGAATCGGCATCTCGGGATACGCGCCGCGCCGCGTGCCCCACTCGAGGAGCCGCGCGCGCTCCACCTCGTCGACCAGCGGCAGCGCGGACAGCCGCTGCTCCGGGTCGGCCACGAAGGCCTCGAGCGTGCGTCGATAGTGCTGGACGAACCGCCCGATCGTGGGCGCGTCGAAGAGATCGGTCTGGTAGACGCAGCGGCCGACCATGTGCGGGCCGTGATCGGCGAGCTCGAGATAGAGGTCGAACTTCGACGTGCCGGGATCGACGTCTAGGTGGCTGAGCTCCCAGTCCGCGGGCCAGGCCGACCGCGGCGCCTCCAGCGCGAAGACGAGCTGGAAGAGCGGGTTGCGGCTCGGGTCGCGCGGAAGCTTGAGCGCGTTCACCACCTGCTCAATGGGCGCCTCGTCGTGAGCAAGGGCGTCGAGGGCCGAGTCGCGCACGCGGTGCAGCAGCTCGCGGACGGTCGGATCGCCGGCCGTGACGACGCGGAGCGCCAGCGGGTTGGCGAAGAATCCGAGGAGTCGCTGGATTTCGGGCCGCTTCCGCCCGGCCGACACCGTGCCGAGCGTCAGGTCGTCGAGCCCGGTGTAGCGGTGGACGACCGCGGCGAAGGCGGCGAAGAGCGTCATGAACAGCGTGACGCGTTCCTGGGCGCTCAGGACTTTGAGGCCGTCGCCGAGCGCCGGCGGCAGCGCGAAGGCCTGACGCGCGCCGCGGAAGCTCTGGCGCGCCGGCCGCGGCCGGTCGCTGGTTAGCTCGGTGGCCGGCCGGTCGCCACCCAGCCGGCCTTGCCAGTAATCGAGGTGAGGCTGGAGAGCCTCGCCATCGAGGACGGAGCGCTCCCAGCGCGCGAAGTCGCCGTACTGGATCGGTAGCTCGGCCAGCGGCGAGCGCTCACCGGCCACGAAGGCGTCGTAGAGCGCCGTGAGCTCGGGGATGAGGAGCCCGAACACGGAGACGCCATCGTGGACGATGTGGTGGAGCGTCAGGAACAGACGGTGATCGTCGTCATCGACGTGGACCAGCAGCGCGCGCACGAGCGGGCCGCGTGCGAGATCGAACGGACGGACCGCGTCCAGGCGCGCGAGGTGCAGGGCCTCGGCCTCCCGGACGCCGGCGGGCAGCCCCCGCAGATCCACGACGGGCACGCTCCACCGCCACGGCGGCGCGATCCGCTGCACCGGCTCACCGTCCTCGACCGCGAAGACGGTGCGCCAGATCTCGTGACGGGCCACGATCTCGGAGAGCGCGCGCTCCAGCGCATCGACGTCGAGTGGCCCGCGCCGGCGCACCGTGATCGGCTCGTTGTAGACGGGGACGTCGGGCGCGACCTGAGCGTGCAACCAGACCTGGCGCTGGGCCCACGACAGCGGGGCCGGGGCGCCGGCCGGACGGTGCGGGATCGGATCGGCGGCGCCCGCGCGATCGCCGCGGCGCTCGAGGTACGCTTCGACGAGGCGGCGACGCTTGTCATCGGCCGCGGGAACCGCCGAGCTCATCAGACGCCTGCGGCTCCGAAGGCCACGGGCAGCGCGGTGAGGCCGCGCAAGCCGAGGTTCTGGCGCCAGACGAGCGGCCCCGGCTCGAGCTGGAGCTCGGGCAGACGGCGGAGCAGGGTTTCGAGCACGACCTGGCCTTCGATGCGCGCCAGCGGCGCGCCGAAGCAGAAGTGCGCGGCCCAGCCGAAGGCCACGTGCCGGTTGTCGGCCCGCGTGACGTCGAGCCGGTCGGGATCCGGGAAGCGCTCGGGATCGCGATTGGCCGCGCCCATCACGGCGATCACCGCCTGGCGCTTGCGGATCGCGCGGCCGCCGATCACGACGTCGTCGGGAGCCAGCCGCGCCGTGTGCTGGCTGGGGCTTTCGTAGCGGAGCAGCTCCTCCACCGCCGACGGGATCAGCGAGAGATCGGCGCGCAGGCGCCGGAGCTCGTCGGGATGTCGCAGCAACGACAGGACGCCGTTGCCGATGAGATTCGTCGTCGTTTCCTGGCCGCCGACCATCGTGACGACGCAGTTGGCGACGATCTCCTCCTCGGTGAACCGATCGCCGTCGACCTCCGCCGTCATGAAGGCGTGAATCAGCCCTTCGCGCGGTGTCGTTCGCTGCTCGGCGATGCGCGCCTTGAAGTAGGCGCACATCGCCTCGGTGGAGCGCAGCACGCGACCGGCGCGGTCGGGGTTGTGCTGGAAGTTGCCGAGGATCTCGGCGAAGTCGGCCGACCATGCCTTGAGCTTCGGATGGTCCTCGGTCGGCACGCCGAGCATCTCGGCCGTCACGATCGCGGGCAGCGGCTCGGCGATGTCGCCGATGACGTCCATCCGGCCGCGCGGAATCGCCGCGTCGAGCAGGCCGTCCATGATCTCCTGGATGTGCGAGCGCAGGACGGCGACCCGCCGCGGCGTGAAGGCGTGCGCGGCGAGGCCGCGAATGCGCGTGTGGGCGGGCGCATCCATGAAGAGCATCTGCCGCACCATCACCTGGGCCACCGGGCCGAGCTCGGGGAGCCCGATGGCGTCGAGCTGCGCCGGCGTCGGCGTCCGGTCGGCGACGAACCGATGGAGCACCTGGATCACGTCGGCGTAGCGCGTGACGATCCACGCGTGCAGGTACGGATCCCAGTGGACGGGATCCTCTTCGCGCAGACGGTGGTAGAGCGGATACGGATTCGCCAGGACTTCCGGATCGAGCAGGTGATAGAGGCTGAGCGTGGGATCCTGCGCGGGCGGGCTGGCAGTTCCGGCCGGAGTCATCGCGTGGAAGCGGCGGCCTCGATGCGGGCGAGGATCGCCTGCTCCACCTCGGCGGCCAGCGTTTCCACCGTCGGGTGATCGAACACCGCGCGGAGCGGCAAGTCCACGCCGAAGGCGTCGCGCACGCGCGCGATGAGCTGGGTGCCGAGCAGGGAGTGTCCGCCGAGCAGGAAGAAGTTGTCGGTGACGCCGACGTCGGAGGCGTCGAGCAGGGAGGCCACGATCAGCGCCAGTCGCTGCTCCACGGGTGTGCGGGGCGCGGTGAGCGGCTCGTCACGCAGGACGTCGGCGACGTCGGGTGCCGGCAGCGCGTCGCGATCGATCTTGCCGTTCGCCGTCAGCGGAAGCGCCTCGACCCGCACGAAGACCGCAGGGATCATGTACTCGGGCAGCGAGGCTTTCAGCCGATCGCGCAGCATCGAGGGTAGCGGCTCGGTGCCGGGCGCCGGGACCACGTAGGCCACGAGCCGACGGTCACCCGCGCCGTCGTCGTGGACGGCGACCGCGCTGGCCACGACGCTCGGAGCGGCATCGAGGGCCGCGATGATCTCGTCGGACTCGATCCTGAATCCGCGGACCTTGAGCTGGCCGTCCATGCGGCCCAGAAAGGCGATCTCACCCCCGGCCAGCCGACGGGCGCGATCGCCCGTGCGATAGATCCGCGCGCCGGGCCGGGCGCTGAACGGATCGGGCACGAATCGGGCGGCCGTCAGCTCCGGCCGGTTGCGATAGCCACGGGCCACGCCGGCGCCGCCGATGCACAGCTCGCCCACCGCGCCGTTGGGGACGGGGCGCAGGTGCTCGTCGAGGATGTGCACGTCGACGTTGTCGATGGGCGCCCCGATCGACGGCCGGCCGTGGCCGTTCGGTGCGGACCCGATCGCGCCGGACGTCGTGACGACGGCGGCTTCGGTCGGGCCGTAGTTGTTCACCAGGGTGAACGGCAGGCCTGCGGGCGGATGGCGGTGGAGCGTGTCGGCGCCGGTCAGGAGCACGCGCAGCGCGGTTTCTTTCGGCCACTCGAGCGCGAGCAGGCGCTCGGCGACCGGCGTCGGCACGAAGCCGACGGTGATGCGCTGCTCCACCAGCCAGTTCCGTAACCCCGCGGGATCGAGTCGGCGCTCGTCCTCGGCGATGTGCACGCTGGCGCCGCTCGCCAGAGACGGCCACACCTCCCACACGGCGGCGTCGAAGCCCGGGCTCGAGAGCTGGCTCGCGCGATCCTCCGCGGTGACGCTGAACGCGCGTCGATGCCAGCTCACGAGATTGGCGAGGCTCGCGTGCGTGACTTCCACGCCCTTCGGCCGCCCCGTGGAGCCGGACGTATAGATGACGTAGGCGAGGCTGGCTGCCGTCGCGTCGCCACCCACGGCCTCGGCAGCGAGCGCGTCGCCGCCGGCCGCCTCGTCGATCATCAGCGTGTGCCACGCGCCACGGGGCAAGCGCGCGGCCAGCCGATCGCTCGAAACGACGACCGCAGGCGCGGCGTCCTGGAGCATGAAGGCGATCCGCTCGGCCGGATACTCACAGTCGAGCGGCACGTACGCGGCACCGACGTAGAGCGCGCCGAGCGTGGCGACGACGAGCTCCGCGGAGCGATCGAGCGCCACGCCGACCAGCACGTCGCGGCCGGCGCCGAGCTCGCGCAGTCGGCGCGCGAGCCGCCGGGCCTGGACGTCGAGCGCCTCGTAGGTCAGGACGTGCCGGCGATCACTGACGGCGATGTGCGTTGGAGCGTTACTCGATCGAGAGTGAATCGCGGACGGGACGATGTCGTGAGCCATTGTCGTCCTTCAATAGGGCAATGGTGGTGCCAACGACTGACGCGTCGCGATAGAACGCTGTCGCCGTGTTTCCGCGAAGTTTCGAGCACCTCGGGCCACACCACTCGCACCCGTGTGCAAGTGATTGACCTATTTGGGGGCGAGTGGCCGACTACGTTGGGTTGCGCAGTCAGGACGGGGTGGGCGGCCGCCAGGCCGGCGGCCCCAGCCGTCGCTTGCCGTCGAGCGCCATCCGAACGTCGCGCTCGCCCGGCGCGACGTCACGGTCCCAGAGCTTGCACGTCACCTGCTTGTGGCGCTGATCGAGGCCCTCGCAGTAGTTCGTGAACTGGCAGCGTCGCACCTGGGGCCCGAGGCCGAGCCGGATCTTCCGGAACCAGTCGGGGTCGGCGAGCGTCTGACGGGCGGCGCCGACGAAGTCGGCCTCGCCGCGGCGGAGAATGCCCTCGGCCTGCTCGAATGAGTGGATGCCTCCGCTCGTCACGACGGGCGTCTCGTGACCGGCCTCGCGAACGGCGCGGCGAATCGCGGCGGCCAGCGGCACGTTCCGTCCGAACGGGCCCCGCTCGTCGCCGAGCACCGTGGGCATGCACTCGTAGCCGGAGGCGCCGGTGTAGGGATACACAGCCTCGCCGATCTTCGGCTGGCGCGCGTCCTCGAAGCGCCCGCCCTTGGAGACCGACAGATAGTTGGCACCAGCGGCGGCGAGCTCGACACCGTAGAACATCGCGTCGTCGATCCGGCTCCCGCCGGCGACGACATCGTCCCCGAGAAACCGGATCCCGACGACGTACTCGTCGCCCACGCTTCGACGCACGGCGGCCAGCGCTTCGAGCGGCACGCGCACCCGCTGCTCGCGCGAGCCGCCGTAGCCATCGGCGCGATCGTTCAGCCGCGAGAGGAAGGACGCCATCGTGTAGGCGTGGGCGTAGTGCAGTTCGACGCCGTCGAAGCCCGCATCGCGGGCGCGCCCCGCGGCCGCCGCGAAGAGCGCGGGCAGCACGCGAGGAAGGTCGCGGATCCACGGCAAGTGGGTGTCCCAGACTCGCTCGCGATAGCCGTAGTCGAGCGATTCCAGCTCGCGCTCGTCGAGCACGGCCTCCACCAGTGACCGTTCGGCCGCCGCGAGGCGCGCGCGGACGTCGCCCTCGGCCGCGGTCAGCCAGCGCTCGTCGGCGAGCGCTCGAGCCAGTCGCTCGCGCAGCGGCGAGCTGATCGGCAGATATCTCGCGAAGAACGTCGCGGGCTCGGGGCGCCGGCGGACCGTGAGGAAGTCGAGGATCTGGATGAAGAGCCGCGTGTGGCCTGCGCTCTGTTCGCGGACGGTCTCGACGAGCCGGCGGAGCCCGGGGATGAAGCGATCGTCGCCGATGCGGAGCAGCGGGCCGCTCGCGATGTCGCGGATGCCGGTGGCCTCGACGACCAGAACGCCCGGGCGCCCTTCGGCGAACCGTGCGTACCAGTCGAGGACCTCGGCGGTGACGAAGCCGTCCTCGGTAGCGCGCCACGGGACCATCGCCGGCACCCACGTTCGCTGCTCGACGGCCAGGCGGCCGATGTGGGTGGGCGAGAACCACAACGAGGCCGCGGCTTCGGCTTCCGTCGGCCAGCGAGCGTCGGGGATCGAATGCTTGATGCGCGGCTCGGTCACTCCTGACCCTTCGGGTCGTAGGGAACGACGTCGGACTGACGGAGGATGTAGCGCTGGATCTTCCCGGTCTCGGTGCGCGGCAGCTTCGAGAGGAACTCGATGGCGCGGGGATACTTGTAGGGCGCCAGTTCGTGCTTGACGTGATCCTGGAGCTGGGTCACGAGGGACTCCGACGCCTGCTGCCCCGGTTTGAGGACCACGTAGGCCTTCACGATGAAGCCGCGCGTGCGGTCGGGCGCGGCGACGACCGCGCACTCGGCGACGGCGGCGTGCTCCTCGAGCACGTGCTCCACTTCGGGACCGGGGATCTTGTAGCCACCGGACACGATCATGTCGTCGGAACGGCACTGGTAGGTGAAGTAACCGTCCACGTCCATCGTATACACGTCGCCGGTGACGTTCCACCCGTTCCATCGCACGTACTCCGCTTGCCGGTCCGGCTTGCGCCAGTACTTGCAGCCCGTCGGGCCCTTGATCGCGATGAGCCCGGCCTCGCCCGGCGGCAGCTCGCGGCCGGACTCGTCGACCACGCGACAGTCGTAGCCGCGGACGGGGACGCCAGTGGCGCCGGGCCGCACGCGCCCGCGCTGCGACGAGATGAAGATGTGGAACATCTCCGTGGAGCCGATGCCGTCGAGCAGCTCGATGCCGGTGGCCTCGCGCCAGTGCTTGAAGGTGGCGGCCGGCAGCGGCTCGGCCGCCGAGACGCCGAGGCGGAGCGCGCCGAGATCGAAGCGCTTCCTCATCTCCGGGACGTCGAGCATCAGGCGATACGACGTCGGGGCGCAGAAGCAGATCGTCACGCGCTGCCGCGCGAAGGTCTCGAGCATCGACTCCGGCGTGAACCCTCCCGAGAGCACCGTGGTGGCGCCGAAGCGGAACGGGAAGACGAGCAAGCCTCCCGTCCCGAACGTGAACGCCAGCGTCGGATGGCCACCGAAGCGGTCCTCCGGGGACGGCGCCAGCACGGAGCGGGCGTAGGCGTCGGCCGAGGCGAGGATGTCGCGGTGGAAGTGGACGCAGCCCTTGGGCACGCCGGTCGAGCCCGACGTGTAGGCGATCATCGCGAGATCGTCACGGCCGGTCGTCACCGCGCCGAACTTCTCGGGCCGCCCGATCATCAGCGAGGCCAGCGTCGTGTCCGTGTCGCTGGCCTTGCCGACAACGATGAGGCGCTCGAGGACGGGCGCCTGCGCGCGTGCGCGCTCGAGCTCGTCGCGCAGGTCGCCCCACACGACGGCGGTCTTCGTGCCCGCGTCTTCGGCGATGTAGGCGAGCTCCCGCGCGCGCAGCATCGGCATCGTGCCGACCGTCACGATGCCGAGCTTCTGGCAGGCGAGCCACGTCACGATGAACTCGGGGACGTTGGGCATGCGCAGCAGGACGCGGTCACCCGTGTCGAGGCCGGCGCTGCGCAGGCCGTGGCAGAGGCGGTTCACCTGCTTGGCCAGCTCGGCGTAGCTCAGGTGGCGCTCACCGGCCTGGATCGCCACCCGGCCGCCGTGGTCGCCGTCGGCGTTGGCGTCGAGCAGCGCTTCGCCGACGTTCAGATGCTCGGGGTAACGCAGCTCGGGCAACGTGTAGGTGCGGTCGGGCATGAGCGACGGCGGCGGAAGCGAGTCCCGGACGTCGGGGATCATGGCAGGACGGCGATGCCCTCGATCTCGATGAGACAGCCCTCGGACGCGTCGAAGAGATCCCGTGCGCCGACGAGCGTCATGGCCGGAAAGTGCTTGCCGAAGTACTCGCGGTACACGCCGCCGATCGGGCGGAGCTGAGCCTTGTAGCCGGCGACGTCGAGGACGTAGATGGTCAGCTTGACGATGTCCGTCATGGCGCCGCCAGCGGTGGTGACCATGGTCTTGAGGTTCTCGCACACCTGACGAAACTGGGCGACGATGTCGCCCTTGCCGACAACGGCGCCCCTGGCGTCCTTGGCCACCTGACCCGCGATGAAGAGCGTGCGGCCACCACGCGCCTCGAAGCCGTGAGAGAAGCCGACAGCGGGCATGAGAGTGCTGGGGTTGACGGGCTCGATGAAGCGGCTCATGACCGTGCCTCCCCGGGGTTGCGATTGAGTGCCGTCCAGCACGACGATCTCGCCGTTGAGGCCGCCGTCCCGGAGGCAGCGCAGCGCGGCGGCCGCGACCTCCTCCGGCTCGATCAGGCGGCCTCCGGGGTTCATCTTCGCCATCGCCGCCACGGCCTCGTCGAAGGAGCGGCCAGTTTTCGCCGCGATGTTCCGGGCGCCGTTCCACACCATGTCGGTGGCGACGTAGGCCGGGCAGATCGCGTTCACGGTGACGCCTTTCGCTCCGACCTCCGCGGCCAGAGCGCGGGTGAGCCCGACCAGGGCGTGCTTGGACGCGGTGTAGGCACTGACGTAGGGCGCGCCCATCAGGCCGGCCATCGATGCCACATTGATCACCCGGCCCCAGCCGCGTTCGAGCATGCCGGCGAGCACCTGGCGCGTGAGCAGGAACGGGCCGGTGACGTTCACGCTCAGGTGTTGCTGCCACGACGCCAGGTCGGTTCTCGCCAGCGGCGCGGCTTCAGCGATGCCCGCGTTGTTGACGAGGACGTCGATCGGCCCCAGCGCGTGCTCGACGTCGGCCACGGCCCGCGCGATCGCGTCGGCGTCAGTGACGTCGAGCCCTCGCGCCAGAGCCTTGTGGCCGCTCCCACGAATGGCCGCAGCGGTCTCCTCGACCTGGCCGACGGTGCGCGCGGCGACCGCGACGGCCAGTCCCTCGCCGGCCAGCGCTTCGGCGATGGCGCGCCCGATGCCGCGGCCGCCACCGGTCACGAGCGCGACGCGCATCGTCATGGCGACTGGCGGCAGACGAGGAAGAACGCGGGAGGAGGCGTATCGGCGTCGGGCACGTTCCGGTCGCTGTAGCAGCCCGTGCGCCAGCCGATGTTGGGACCGGAGCCACACCCGGCGATCGTGACGAGGACAACGGCGAGCACGAGGAAGGGAGCGGCGTTCATGGCGCCATTCTAGCGTCCGTTCGGGTATAACTGGCCACTCATGCGCGCGTTCGACAAGACCACGCTCTCCGGCGCCGTCGGGGCGCTCGGCCCGGGGATGAGGGTACTGATGCCTCCCGGCTGTGGCGAGCCGGTCGCGCTGGTGGAGGAGATCGCCCGTCAAGCGGCGCGGCTCGCCGATCTCACGCTCATGGGCGGCATCCATCTCGGCGACTACCCCTACGCTCGCCCCGAGTCGTCTGGCTTGCGCGTCGCGACCTGGCACATGTCGCCGCGTCTCGAGGACGCGCGCAGTCGTGGCCGCGTGGACTTCGTTCCCGTGCGGTACTTCGAGGCCGTCAGCGAGTTCGCGGCGGGCGGCGAGTGGGCCGCCGACGCCGTCCTCGTGCACTGCGCTCCTCCCGACGATCACGGCTACCTGAGCCTCGGCGTGTCCGTCGGCGTCGTCCTGCCAGCCGCGCGACGTGCTCCGCTCGTGATCGCTCAGGTCAATCCCAACATGCCGCGTACCCGCGGCAATGCGTCCCTGCATCGGAGCCAGATCGACCGGTGGGTCGAGGTCGATGCCCCGCTGCTCGCGTATCCGCCCCCCGCGATCACCGATCTCGAGCGTGCGATCGGCCGCCACGTGGCGAGCGTCGTGCCCGACCGCGCCACCGTGCAGGTGGGCGTCGGCGCCATCCCGCAAGCCGTGCTCGAAGCCCTCGGTGATCATCGGGACCTCGGCCTTCACTCGCTCCTCGTCGACGCGTCGGTGGCCCTCGTCGAGCGCGGCGTCGTGACGAACGTGGCCAAGCGCTTCCATCGCGGACGCATGGACATCGCCGAGGCGATGGGCACGCGCCGCCTCTTTGACTTCGTCCACGACAACGTGCTCGTCAACATGGAATCGTCGGCCTTCGTCCACGATCCGAGCGTCATCGCCCAGATCGACCGCTTCGTCGCCGTGAATTCGGCGCTGGAGATCGACCTCACGGGTCAGGTGACGGCCGAGAGCCTGGGGCCGCGCCAGGTCGCGGGCATCGGCGGCCAGTTCGACTTCGTGCTGGGCGCGTCGCGCTCGCGCGGGGGCGTGTCGGTCATCGCGATGCCGTCCACGGGGCGCGACGGCACGGTGTCCCGCATCGTGACGCGCCTCAGCGCGGGCGCGGCGGTGACGACACCACGCTACCTGACCGACCGGGTGGTGACGGAGTTCGGAGTGGCCGAGCTACGCGGAAAGGGAGACAGGGCCCGGGCGGCGGCGCTGATCGCCGTGGCGCACCCGAGGTTTCGAGAGGAGCTGGAGCGCGGTGTTACTTCTTAGCGGCGTCGATCTTGGCGAAGATCTCCTCGTTCTCCGGGAAGCGGTAGGTCGTCTGGTTGGAGTAGACCGTGGTCCCGTCGAGGAAGACCTCGAAGATCCCGCCCGCGCCCTCGACGAGCGTCGCGGTGATGCCGTACTTGTCCTTGATGGCGGCCTGCAAACTGGAGGCCTGGGGGAGGTAGTTTCACTCTCCGCAGTACAAGATCCGAAGGTCCATTCGGCTCCTCCTTGGTTTCCCGCGTGATGTGTCGCGGGTCGATTCTATCATCGCCTCTTGCGATGCTTCGACGGCAGGCAGCGATTCTTTGACGCTCCTCGTCATCGACACCGATCCCGGCGTGGATGATGCGCTTGCACTACTCCTGGCGTGGGGATCGCCGGGGGTGAGGGTGGAGGCGATCACGACGGTGGCCGGCAACGTCCCGCTCGGCCAGTGCACGGTCAACCTGTTCCGCCTGCTCGCCCTGCGCCGCCCGGAGCCGTGGCCGCTCGTCGCCGCGGGCGCCGAGGCGCCGCTCGCGCGCCCGCTCAAGACGGCCGAGGGCTATCACGGCGCCGACGGCCTGGGCGCCCTCGGCGACTGGCCGGAGGTCGAGGCCAGGCCGGGGCCATCTGGTGCGGTCGAGCTCCTCGTGGAACAGGCGCGGCACCACGGCGCCCGGCTGACGCTCGTCGCTCTCGGGCCGTTGACCAACATCGCCCTGGCCTGCGAAGCCGATCCCGCGGCGATGAGACGGATCGGGCGCGTCGTCGCGATGGGCGGGGCGGTGGACGTCCGGGGCAACGTGACGCCGACGGCGGAGTTCAACGTCCACGTCGACCCCGAGGCGGCGGCGCGCGTGCTGGACGCGGGCCTCTCGCTGGACCTCGTGCCGCTCGACGCGACCCGTCGGGCCACGGTGACGCGCGCGGAGCTCGAGCGCGCGCTGGGCGCGCGGCCGGGACCCGTCGCGACGCGCGTGCTGGCATTCACCCGACACGCGTTCGCGCGCGAGGGCGGCCGGCTGAGCCTGCACGACCCGCTCGCCATCGGCGCGGCCATCGACGAGACCTTGATGGAGTGGGAGCCAGCGCGGCTCACGATCGGCAGCGACGGAGAGACGCGGCGCACTCCCGGCCCTCCCAACTGTCGCGTCGCCGTCGGCGTCGACACGGCGCGCTTCGTGCGCTTGCTCCTGGAGCGCTTGTGAGCCCGCGCGTGCTGATCGTCGGCTCGGCCAACGTCGATTACATCGTCGCGCTGTCCCGCCTGCCCCGGCCGGGCGAGACCGTGTCCGAAGGCACGCTGACGGTGGCCCACGGCGGCAAGGGCGCGAACCAGGCCGTCGCCGCCCGCCGGCTCGGCGCCGACGTCAGATTCATCGGCTGCCTCGGCGCCGACGCGTCGGGCCGCGCGGTGCTCGCAGCTCTCGGCGGCGAGGGCATCGTCACCGATGGTGTGACGCTCACCGCGGACGGCGCGACAGGAACCGCGCTGATCGCCGTGGACCGTGAGGGCCGCAACCAGATCGCGGTTGCTCCCGGCGCCAACCGCCTGCTGACCGTCGAGCAGGTGAAGGCGCGGGCCGACGACTTCGCCTGGGCTCAGATCGTTGCCTGCCAGCTCGAGACTCCGCTGGCGACGGTCGCGTGGGCACTGGAGGCCGCGCACACGCACGACGCGATCACGATCCTGAATCCAGCCCCCGTGCCCGATGCCCCGCTCGACCTGCTGCCGCTCGTGGACTACCTGACGCCCAACGCCGGTGAGGCCGCACGCTTGAGCGGCATCGGTGGTGACGGCCGCGACGGTGCCGAGAAGGCGGCGTCAGCGCTCCGCGCCCGCGGTGCAGCAACCGTGATCGTGACGCTCGGGGAAGACGGGGCCCTCGGGATCGGCCATGAGGGCGTGACCCACGTGGCCGGCCGCCGCGTGACCGTGGTCGACACCACGGGCGCGGGCGACGCGTTCAGCGGAGCCCTGGCGGTGGCGTTGGGCGAGCGGCGAGAGCTCGCGGCCGCGCTCGCCTTCGCCAACGCGGCGGCGGCGCTCGCCTGCACGGCGCGAGGCGCCCAGCCGTCGCTGTCACGACGGGCCGAGGTCGAGCGGCTCCTGAGGAGTTGAGATACCATCGCGCGTGATCGTTCATCGTCTCATGATTTTTTCAGCTTTAGAGCGTTGATCGCTGACAGGAGGTAAGCATGGAGCGGCAGATCAGGTGGCCGAAGGGGAAGCGATGTGCGTTCGCCATCTCGTTCGATCTCGACGGGGAGAGCCCGTGGATCCATCGCGACCCTGCGTTGGCCGAGCGGCCGCTGCACATGGCCATGGGCGCCTACGGTCCGAAGACCGGCGCGCCGCGCATCCTGAACGTGCTGGATCGCTACGGCATCAAGGCGGGCTGGTACATTCCGGGCTGGATCATCGAGCGCTATCCCGAGCTCTGCCGTGAGATCGTGCGGCGTGGTCACGAGGTGGGCCAGCACGGCTACCTGCACGAGAAGCCGTTCTTCCTGCAGGGCGGCGTCGAGGAGGAAGAGCAGCTCCTGCTGAAGACGCTCGACGTCTTCAAGAAAGTCCTCGACGTGCGCCCGCTCGGCTCGCGCGTGCCGTCGGCCGATCCGTCGAAGCACTCCATGGGCCTGCTCAAGAAGCACGGCTTCGTCTATCACTCGAACTTCATGGACAGCGACCTGCCCTACTGCCACACGACGCCTCACGGCGAGCTGGTGGAGCTGCCGACGGCGTGGTGCAACAACGACTGGCCGTTCTTCGGCTTCAGCGCCGTGCCGCCCGTCGGCAACGGCATCTGGAGCCAGGAGGACGTGTTCGAGGTGTGGAAAGAAGAGTTCGAGGGCGCGTGGGAGGAAGGCGGCTTCTTCAACCTCATGGGCCATCCGCAAGTCGTCGGCCGGCCGTCGCGCATGCGGATGGTGTCGCGGCTGCTCGAGCTGATCCTGGGCAAGGGCGACGTCTGGATCGCGCGGCCGATCGAGATCGCCGAGCACTACCTGTCCCAGCGATGAGCGGGCGTCTCGACGGACGGGTCGCCCTCGTGACGGGCGCGGGCCGGGGGTTCGGGCGCGCGATCGCGCTCGCCTTCGGTGAGGAAGGCGCCGACGTAGCGGTCAACTATCAGGCGAGCGCGGGCCCGGCGGGTGAGGTCGTGAAAGCGCTCGAGAAGCTCGGCCGGCGCGCCATCGCACTGAAGGCCGACGTGGCCCGTGACGACGAGGTCAAGGCGATGATCGACGCCACTCGCCGTCACTTCGGCCGCATCGACATCCTCGTGAACAACGCCGGCATCATGACGCGGGGGGTGTTCCACGAGACTCCGGTCGACGCCCACGACCGGATGTTCGCCATCAACGTGACGGGCACGATGCTGTGTACCCACCACGTCCTGCCCACGATGATCGAGCGACGGTACGGCCGGATCATCAATCTGTCGTCCCAGCTCGCCCAGCGCTCGGTCGGCCGTGGGGGCTTCGCGGCCTACGCCGCCACCAAGGGCGCCGTGGAGGCACTCACGCGGGCGCTGGCGGAGGAGTGCGGCCAGCACGGGATCACGGTGAACGCCATCTCCCCGGGTGGCATCGAGACGGACATGAGCAAGGCCGTGATGACCGAGGAGTATCGCGAGCGCCGGCTGCGCGAGCTGCCGCTGCGGCGCTTCGGCAGCGTGGACGACGTCGCGTATTGCGCCGTCCTGCTGGCCTCCGTAGACGCCGGCTATCTGACCGGCCAGATCCTGCACCCGAGTGGTGGGTGGGTGATGGGATGAACGGAGCGAGCGCCCTGCGTGGGCTCAACCGGCTGGGTGACGGCTTGCGCGACGCCCTCGATCCTCAGACGGGAGGATGATCGTGGAGAAGGCGCGCCGCCGGAGCACCGCGGCGGTGATCGCGACCACACCGTACAGGACCGCGCAGGTGAGCGAGTAGGGCGAGGACGACAGGCGGCCTTCGACGAGTTGAAGGACGAAGATCAGGACGGGGCCCACGGCGAGAGCCACCCGCACGGTCAACGGTGACGCGAGCGCGATTCCCACCTGGTTCACGTAGATCGGCACGACCATCAGGAGCAGTGACGCGCCGGCAACGCCGAGGATCGTCTCGCGTGCAGCGACCGCCGCGAGGTGTTGGCCGGCCGGCAAGGTGAGGGCCGCGGCCATGAGCGTCGCGCCCAGGAAGCGCAACGCCACCAGCGCCGTCGGATCGATGCCGGCGTCGTTGAGACGACGCGACAGCATGGTGCTCACGCTGATCGAGAAGCCGGCGAAGAGCGCGAGCACGACGCCGAGGAGGGCGAAGCCGAGCGGCTGCGGAGGTCCGCCGGACAGGCCGGCGAGCACCACGGCGGCGGCCAGGGCCATCGTCGCCATCAGTCCCCAATGGCCCACGCGTTCGCCGCGTGAGCGGTCGTGGCCGTCCAGGCACACGATGGTCAGCGGTCCGATCCCGGAGAACAGGACCTGGACCAGAAGCGGCTCGGTCGTCCTCAGCGCATAGAAGAACGCGATCCAGGCCAGCGCCGTCGTCGCATTCACCCCGACGAGCTCGCGTGGACGCCGCAGCAGGCGGCCGACGCTGGCGGGACTTCTGACCAGCGCGATCGGGAGGAAGACGATCGAGCAGAGCGAGAACGCGACCACCCCGACGAGGAGCGGGCTCACCTCTTGAAAGACGCCGGCGAAGTAGACGTCCCGGACGGCGGCCATCGCGGTGAAGACCAGCGATGCGAAGAAGCCGAGCGCTTCCCGGTCCGGAGGCCGTGCCGGCGACGCGGTGTCCACCATGACGCGACCGGTATACGCGTCACGCCGGGTGGAGGGTGGAATCAGCGCATGCGCGACTTGAGCTGGCGGATGCGGGCCAGCGCCGACTCGATGCGGGCGGGGTCGAGGCGACCCCGGGCGAGCGCGGTGCGAATGGCGGCCAGGGCCTCGGTCGAGGCCGAACGGCCGTCGGGCAAGTGGTCGGCGGCGATCAGCACGACGTCCACCCCGGCGGCGAGCGTCAAGATGGTCGCGTCGTCGAGGCCGTAGTGCTGCTCGATCGCGCCCATCCGCATGTCGTCGCTCACCACGACGCCGCGCCAGCCGAGCTCACCACGGAGCAGGCCGTCGATCGTCGGGCGCGAGAGCGTGGCCGGCCGTCGGCGGTCGAGCGAGCGGTTGAAGACGTGCGCCGTCATGACCGTGTCCACCATCTGCTCGGCCATCAACACGCGATAGGGCTTCAACTCGACGTCGAGGTTGGCCGTGTCGGTGACGTCCACGAATCCTTTGTGCGAGTCGGTAAAGGACGATCCGTGCCCGGGGAAATGCTTGAGCGTCGTCACCACCCCCGCCTCGTGCATGCCGCGGATGAAGGCGCGGGCGTGGTCGATGACCATCGCCGCGTTGTCGCCGTAGCTCCGGTTGCGGCCGACGATGACCGGGTTGGCCGGGTTGAATCCGACGTCGACCACCGGCGCCAGGTTCCACCGGATGCCGGCCTCGCGCAGCATGGTGCCGATGCGCCGTGCCTCCAGCTCGGTCAGCACGAGATCGTTGCGCTGGCCCAGCTCTTCGGCGGAGAGCGTCGGCGTGTACCCCACCTTGGGGCCGAGGCGCATCACCGAGCCGCCCTCCGCGTCGATGGCCACGAGGAGCCGACGTCCCGTGCAGGCCAGCGCGCGCTCGTCGGCGGCTCGTGTGAGACGGGCGATCTGGTCGTGATCGACGATGTTGTGGGCGAAGAGGATGATCCCGCCCACCTTCGCCTCGCAGAGCAGATGGTCGAGGTCCTCGTTACCCGCGGGCTCGGTGCCGCGGAATCCGACGAGCAGGAGCTCGCCGGCGTCGGCGGCGAGCGGCCCGATGCGGGCAGGATCCGGAGGCGCCAGGGTCCGGCACGCGGCGAGGACGGCGGCGAGACCGAGCGCGAGGAACGCGCCGAGCGCGCGCCGGCTAGCCACGAGCGGCCGCGACCAGCCTCCGCACGCGCTCGGAATCCACCGGCTGGCGGACGCTGCCGTCGCGCTTGACGAACGTGCCGACGATCACGCCTTCCGCCACGGACAGGAGCTCGGACACGCTGTCGGCGGTGACGCCGCTGCCCACGAGGACGGGCACGGTCGGGACCGCGCTCCGCACGCGCTTGATGTCGCCGATGGCCGTTGCTTCACCGGTGGCCTTGCCCGAGACGACGAGCGCATCGGCCAGGCCCCGATGGACGAGGTCACGCGCCTCCTGCTCGAGCTCGACGGCCGCCACCGGCGCCGCATGCTTGCCCTGGACGTCGGCGAAGATCTTCACGTCGGCGCCGAGCAGACGCCGGTCGCGCAGCGTGTGATACGCCTCGGACTGCACGATGCCCTGATCGGCCACGACGGCCCCGGCGTGGACGTTGACCCGGATGAACTGGGCGCCTCCCGCACAGGCGACGGCCAGCGCCGCCCGCGCGTCGTTCTTCAACACGTTCACCCCGAGGGCTACGCGCGGGACGGCGCGACGGATGGCGGCCACGATGACGGCCATCGCGGCGACGGTGCTGGGCTCGACGCGGCCCGGTGTGAAGGGGACGTCACCGTAATTCTCGACGAGGAGCGCGTCCATGCCGCCTTCGATGAGGACGGTGGCGTCGGTCACGGCGGCCGTGATCGCGCGCTCCATCGAACCGTCCCACCGCGGGCTGCCGGGCAGCGGTGGCAGGTGGACCATACCGATCAGCGTGCGGGCCAGACGCATGCGGGCAGCAAATTGTAACACGCGCACTCGTCCGCTATAGTCGGTCGCACCCAGGCGTTGCTCGATGCGACGACCGTTGTTCGCGCGCGCCGTGAAGACGCGGGTCGTCGTCGCGAGGAACCGGGCAGGAGGTCACATCATGGGCTATACGACGCTGCTGCTGGAGCGTACCGGCGCGATCGCCACGCTCACGCTCAACCGCCCGGACGCTCGCAATGCGCTCGATCTGGTCATGCGCGGAGAGCTGCTGTCCGCGCTGGACGAGGTCGAGGCGGATCCTGAGGCGCGCGTGGTGATCCTCACCGGCGCCGGCGGCCACTTCTGCGCCGGTGGTGACGTGAAGACGATGCGTACGAAGGGTCAGACCGCGGCGGACGGGCGGCGGCGCGTGGAGTCGCTCAACCGCATGGTGCAACGGCTCGTCGAGTTCCCGCGCCCGACCATCGCCCAGGTGGACGGCTTCGCGGTCGGGGCCGGCTGCAATCTCGCGCTCTGCTGCGACCTCATCGTGGCCGCCGACCGCGCGCGCTTCGGGGAGGTCTTCGGGAAGATCGGGCTGGTGCCCGACGGCGGCGGCACCTGGTTACTGTCACGCGTGGTCGGACTCGCCCGGGCGAAGGAGCTGATCTTCACCGCCGAGATCATCGAGGCCGCCGAGGCGCACCGCATCGGGCTCGTCAATCGCGTGGTGAAGGCCGCCGATCTGGCCGCCGAGACGCAAGCGCTCGCCGAGCGCATCGCCACCGGGCCGCCGCTGGCGCTTCGGCTCGCCAAGCAGATGGTGAACCGCGCGGCGACGTCGGATCTGGCCAGCGCTCTCGACGCGGAGGCGGGCGCGCAGGCGATTGCCATTACGAGCGAAGACCACCAGGAGGGCCTGGCCGCCTTCTTCGAGAAGCGCGCGCCGCGGTTTACCGGGGCCTAGTTCGGGCGGGGCGCGACCGGCTCGGACGTCGTCTGAGGGACCGCCGGCGGGAGGCCCGACGAGGGGGCCGGTGGCATCGGCGTCGAGGACGGCTGGCGCGGCGAGCGCCGGAACGTATCCTCCAGCTCCGGCGTCGAGCGCCGGATCTCGTCGGTGATGCGAGCGGCGTCGAGCGCGGTGCCGATGACTCGCGGCGTGATGAGCATCAGCAACTCGGTTTTCTGCACGGTGCGTACTTTGGCGCCGAAGAGGTAACCGATGATCGGGATGTCCTTCATGAACGGGACGCCCCGGTCCTGCGTCTCGACGCGGTCGCGGATCAGCCCGCCCAGCACCAGCGTCTGATTGTTCATCAAGACCACCGAGGTCTCCGCCTCTCGCTTGATGATGCTGCGCGAGCCGGTGGGCGCCTCAGGAGCGCCGACGTCGTTGACCTCCTGCTTGACGTCGAGGGCCACCGTGCCGTGCTCGCCGATGCGCGGCGTCACGGTGAGGATCACGCCGGCGTCGCGATACTCGACGGACTGCGTCCCAACGATGGCCTGCGTCGTCGTCGTCCCCGTCGTGGCCTGCGTCGTCCCACCGATGGGCACCTGCTGGCTGGTGACGATCGGGATGGAGTTGGACACGTTGATGATGGCCTTCTTGTTCTCCGACGTCAGCACGTGCGGGTTGGACAGCACATTGACGAGGTCCATCGAGGCCAGCGTGTTGAGCAGCAGCATGAACTGATTGGTGGCGAACGCGAACGCGGTCAATCCTGAGCCGGGAAGTGTCAGCGCCGCGCCTTCCGCGATGGGCAGCGTCCGTGAGATCGGAGAGATGATCGACGGCGACGCCGTCGAGATGCTCTGGGATGCGAAGTTGAACTTGCCCGACTTGACGGCCCAATCGACGCCGAGCCGGAGGTCGTCGGTGAGCGTGATCTCGGCCACCAACACTTCGACCAGGACCTGGCGCGGCTGACGGTCGAGCTGCTTGATCGTCGCCTCGATCTCCGGCCAGTTGCGCGGGAACGTCGTGACGATGACCGAGTTCGTCGGCTCGTCGGCGATGAACCGGATCTGGCCCTCGAGGACGCCCAGCTCACCGATGCCGACGCCGCTGCCGGCGAGTGCGGCCCCGGGCGCCGTCGCCGGCGACGAGGGCGGAGGCGGCGGCGAGCCGGCCGGGCGCTGTGCCGAGGACTGTCCTCCTGCGCCGGGCGATGTCTCGCGGGCGCCGTAGATCGCGTTGAGGGTAGCCGCCAGGTCCTTCGCCTTGCCGCTCTCGGCGTAGTAGATGAAGACGCGCCGGCCACCGTAGATGTTGACGTCGAGCTGCGTGATCAAGCGCCGCACGGTCTCGAGCTCGTGCTTGCGGGCGTGGACGATCAGCGAGTTCGACCGACGCTCGGCGACGATCAGCGGCGCGCGCTCGGCGCCGGTCGTCTCGGCTCCCGGCGGACGGGCGGCGGCCGGAGCCCCCGGGGCCGCGGGCGGCGGTGCCACGGGCGGCGTCGGCGCCGCCGGAACACCCGGCACACTGGCGGCCGCGCGGCGCAGGCGGCCGCTCGCGAAGAGCTGATTGAGGATCGTCGCCAGATCGGCGGCGTCCGCGTATCGGATCTGGATGATCTGCAGCTCGTCGAGAGCGATCTCCACGTCGACCATGCGGATGATGTCGAGGAGACGCCTCACGTTGTTCGCGGAGTCCGTCACCATCAGCACGTTCGTCTCCCGGTGGGCGACGAGATTGCCGCGCTGGGAGACGAGCGGCCGCAGCAGGGTCGCCAGGTCGGCGACGGACGAGAAGCGCACGGGGACGATCTGCGTGATGATCTCGTCGGCCGTGCGGTTGGGGTCGGGCTCGAGCCCGACGATGGTCGGCACCGCGCGCTCACGCGCACCTTCGATGCGGACGATCTTGTACAGGTTGCCGCTCTTCACTGCGGTGAACCCGTGAACCTCGAGGATGGCCAGCAGGACACCGAACACGTCTTCCTGCGGGATGCGGCCCGACGTCTGCACCGTCACCTTGCCGCGCACGTCGGGAGCCAGCACGTAGTTGAACCCGACGATCTCGCTGGCCGCGTGCACGACGGTCTCGATGTCGGCGCTGTCGAAGTTGAGGACGACGAAGCGGCCACGCTGGGCGGGCGGCACCGGTGGGGCCGTCGGCGGTTGTGGCGCCAGGGTCGGCGGCGGCGTCTCGACACGCGGAGCGGGCGGCGGCGCCTGGGCCTCACGCGGCCCAACCGACGGCGTCGGAGCCGGCGGAGCTGGCGGCGCGACCGGCGCCGGTGCCGCTGGTGCAGCCGGCGGCAGCGGGGGCCGCGCGGCTCGTGGGGCCGGGCGCGTCGCGGGCGTCGCGCAGGCGGTGACGAAGGAGGTCAGCGCGACGAGCGCGACAATGCGACAGCCGAAACGACGCTCAGCGGTTTGGCGCATCAGGCATCCCAGGTGGCACACGGCGGAGAAGGTTTGGGGGAAGCGGCCGACGACCCGGCTGCTGTCCCTGAAGGTCTGGTTGCATCGTTGTCACCGGCGGCTGGAAACCGGGTTGCGGCGCCGCGCCGGGAAATGGTTGAGGCACTCCTGGTTGCGGAATCGGGAACGCCGGCCGCTGGACTCCCGGTTGCGCCTCGGCCTGACCCGGCGTGGGCGGTGCCTGGGGACGCGGGCGGCTCGGATCGTGGAGCCGCACGTCCACCTGGCCCTCCGGTCGCGTGAGAATCACCCGATCCTCACTGATCGACTGCAACGTTCCACCGGCGACCGAGTCACCGACCCGGTAACCGGCGACACGCTTGGTGATGGGGTCTTCGAGGTACGCCACCGGCGCCCCGTCCCGCAGAATCACGCCGTGGAGGCTGGGCTTCGGCAGGGCCGCCAGCGCGTTCGAAGCGTTGGCGGACGCCGACTCCGTGCGATCGGGGCTGAAGAGGTTGCGGCTGGCAATGGTGCCGAGCGCTCCGCCAGATCGGTCCGTGGCGGCGGGGGCGGCGGCCGTCGACGCGACGGGCGCACTCGACGCTCGGCGCCCTGGTGTATCGGTCTTTGGGCTCGCGACCTGCCAGCCGATGTACGCGATCAGGCCGGCGGAGGCGCCGACGAGCAGGGCGTTGAGCATGAGCAATCGCTTGGACATCAGGTGCGAAGCTTCCCGGAAAGGATGAAGCCCGAGAGCGTCAGGGTGGCCAGGAGCTCCTTGGGCTGCGTGATGTTGACCACGCGTACCTTCAGATCCTGGACGGCGAGGAGCTTCGGCGCGCGATCAATCAACGCGAGCAGATCGACGAGCTGGCGGATCTCACCGGATACCGCGATCTCGATGGGGATCTCGAGCAGATCGCCGCGCTCGACCGGCGGCAGGATGCGCTCGCTGCGCACGTCGGTCGACGCCTGGGCCGCCATGCCCTTCAGCAGCTTCTGGAGCTCCGACGCTGCCACGGCCGGCGTGCCGGCGGGAAGGAAGCGCTCGCTCAGGCTCTCCAGTCGCTGGTTCGTCGCCTCCAGCTCGGCGATAATCGCCGCCTTCCGCCCGACGAGATCCTGACGGCGTGTCAGCACCTGCTCGCGCACGGGCACCAGCTCGCTCGCGGTGCGATTGCCCTCGCGGATCGGCTGAACGACGACGACCCAACCCAGCACGATCACAGCGATACCGCCGGCGGCACCGATCAACATCCGCTCACGGCGCGACAGGTTGCCGATCATCGCGCGGGACTCGCGGCGGGAGGTGCCGACGATGGACGTCGGGGCTGAATGCCAGCCGGGACCGGTGCCGGCGTGGCGGGGGCCGTCACGGATGCCGCCACCGCGCCGGGCGAACCCTCCCACGACGCGCGAATCCGGAATTGTTCCTTGTCCCGTCCGCGTGTGACCGGCGACGAGAACTCCACGCGCTCGAGGCGTGGCGAGTTCTCGAGGAGTGGGATGAGCGCGGCGGCGGCCGAGGCCTGGCCGGTGAGCTCCACGCCCTTCGTGTCGGCGGAGAGCAGTGTGAGCCACGCGTCGTTCGGCAGGAGCTCGGTCAGCTCGCGGAGTAGGGGCAGCGGCCGGACGCTGCTGTTCTCCAGAGACTGGATCGTGGCGAGCAACCGGCGGTTCCGCTCGAGATCCTGGAGCACGCGCTCGGTCGCCCGCACGTCGGTGTCGAGCCGCGTGATTCGCGCGTTGAGGTCGGCCAGTCGCCGCGTCTCTCGCCAGCCGGGGGCCAGCAGGGCGCCCAGGGCCAGCAGGATGGTCGCCGCGGCGAAGCCGGCGGTGACGAGCTGGGCGCGCGTGATCTGCCGCGGGCGCAACGCCACCGGCAACAGCTCGAGCGGACGGAGCCGACCCGCGGCCACGGCCACCGCCAGGTCGAGTGCACCCCGGGGCGTCTCTGTGACAGCGGCAAGTAGCCCGCGGGCGCGAGGCGTGTACGGCGGTTCGGTGACCGTCATCCCGCGTTCGGTCAGCGCCGAGGTGACTTCGGGTTGACCGTCACCCGACACCCACACGGCGTCACAACCGCGCCAGCGAACGAGCGGGAAGCTGCGCTGGATCTCGCCGACCACCGTGGCGGCATCGGTGCTCGCGACACTGCGGCTCAGCGCGATCGTGCCTCCGACGAGGAACAGGAGATCGCTCGTATCGCCCGCGCGATGGATCCACACGACCTTTTCCTGGCGCGGGCGACGTCCGACCAGCGCGGGAAGGTTGTGAGCGGCGACGGTCAACGACACGGGGCGAAGCTTCACTTCCTCGGCGACGCGAAGCGCGCCCTCCACGACGCGGCGATCGGCGGCTGCGATCACGACCTGACGACCGGCGGGCGGCGTGGCGCCGTTACGCTCGTCGGGAAGCAGGAGGTAGTCGAACGTGGCGTCGTCGCTCGGAAACGGCAAGTGCCGCTCGAGCTCGAAGCTGATCATCTCGCGCACTTCGCCTCCGAGCGCGGGCAACTCGATCGGCTTCACGGTGACCGATGCGCGAGGCAGGGCGAGCGCGATCGTGCGGACGGGCAAGCGACGCTGCTCGATCTCCGCGCGGAGCGCCTCGACGGAATTCTCCGCGCTCACGACGAAGACCTCGACGCGCCCTCGTTGCATTGCGGCAGCAACGAGACGATCGCCGAGCAGAAGAACAGCAAAGTGAGCCCGAGCAAGCATCACAAAATCAGATTACGCTGAACGCGTCCCGCGTAGCAACTACTTGTCGTGATTACGAAAGTCGCCCAGATATTGGGCGGTGAATTTGAATCAGCGGACCCCCGACCACTCGAGGATCACCATCGGCTGACGGCTCCCGTCCTGCCGGCGCTGGACGATCGCGGTCAGACGGGCACGCGGCTGGTCGTCGACCAGGCCCTCGGCCTCGATCCGGAACGTCCGCGTGTTGACCATGAGCCCCTTGCCGCCGAAGCGTCCGGGCACCTGGATGAACGGACCATCGCGGCGGGCCTGGACGATGTCGATGATCTCGGCGTCCGAGAGGCCCTGGGCCCGCAGAACCTCGGGGCCGGCGGTGTTCATGTTGATCTGGCCCGGCGTCTTGACGGTGACGAGATCCGCCAGCCCCGGTTTTCCCTCGCGGCCGTTGTAGATCTCGGGCGTCACCCCTTTGATCTGGAGGAGCTCCGACACCGACTCGAGGTTCGCGTTGTGGGCACGGTACGGGACGGGAAGCTTCAAGTAGTAGTCGTCGCTCTCGGCGCCATTCAACCGGTGCTCGTCGTTGGCATCGCGCCAGTCCTGCAGCGAGTCGTTGATGGTGTCGCGGTCGGACTTGGCGAGCCCGAAACCGTGGAGCAACTGGTCGAGCCGGTCGGGCGGCGACGTGTTGAGGTTGAGCCGGGCCTCCTCGTCGCTGAGGCGATAGGAGAAGGTCCCCATGGTGCCGAGCGGCACGCGTGTCCGCGGCAATCGGGGCAGGGCCCTCCCGTCCCGGCCGTAGAACGTCATGACCCCCTGGTCGTCGACCACGACGAACGCAGAGTCGGCGGCGATTTCCCGGATCGCCTGCTCCACCCCGGCCTCGGCCAGGTGGGCCGCGGCAATCCCCTCCTTGTAGGTCCGCGCCGCGGTCGCCTCGAGCCGCATCGAGTACGCGAACTCGGCCCCGATCAGGCCGAGCAGGCCGAGCACCAGCAGCACGGCAACGAGCGCGAAGCCGCGATCGGTCATCGACGCCGGTGTCGTCATTGGATGGCCGTCTTGATCGCGACCGTCAACGGAGGCATGGTTTCCGTCCGGCCCTGACGGATCGTGGTGATCGTGGCCTGGACGGCGCGCGGCAGGCCGTTCTCCACGTCGGCGTCCCAGGTGTCCTGCCAGGACCCGGTATCGTTGAGATAACGGAACGCCATCTGCTGGACTGCCGTATCGCGCAGGACGACGGCCGCTTCGGTGAAGGGCTCGCGATTGGGGAGCACACGTTGCCTGACGACGAGCGCGGGGCCGTTTTCATTCTCCGTCGCCAGCACGACGGCCGTGAAGGCCACCGGAATCGGCGGCGGAAACGGCGGCGTCTGGGTGACGAACTCGAGGCGCGACTCGGTGCCTCGGAAGAGGAGCACCGAATCGGGCGCCTGACCCAGGGACGCGCGGTACGGGTAGGTCGAGCCGAGGGCCCGACTCAAGGTCACCGCGAGGCCGCGAAGTTGGGCGTGGGCCTCGGCCCGGTTCTCGCCTTGACCCCACGCGGCGATGCCGACGCGCAAGCCGCCGAAGGCGACGATGAGCAGGGCGCCCACGATGGACAGGGCAATGATCAACTCCAGCAGCGTGAAGCCGCGTTCGCTGCGACGGCGCATCAGCGTGGCGCCGGCACTGGCGGCGTCCCCGGTGTCGCTGGGCGCGAGCCAGGGGTCGGCGTCGTCGGTGTGGTGGCCACGACCGTGAGCGGCATCGTACGCAGCATGTTGACTTCGACCTGACGTCGCTCATCCCAGAATACCCTCACGTCGATCTCGTATATGCGCCAGCGCGGAACGCCGACCGTGGGGACCAGATCGGGGGCGGGGATCACGGTCGTCTGCCGCTCCCAGCGGAAGTTGCCCTCGGTCCCCTGCTCGCGCCCCTCCTCGGGGTCGACGACCTCACGCGCCTTCTCGTCGGCGAGCAGCATCGCACGCTGATGGTCGCCAGCGAGCTTCAGCAGACGCAGACCCTGGGCGAAGCCCTGAATGGCGGCGACGACGGCCAGGCTCAAGATGGCGAGGGCCACGATGACCTCGAGCAACGTGAAGCCGGCGTCGGCGCGCTTCATTCTCGGTCGACCTTCACGCGCCCGGTGAGGCCGTCCACGACCACCCGATAGCGCACGGGCCCTGACTGCACGCGGAAATCACCGCCGTTCGACACGCCGTAGGGCTCGAAGCGTACCGTCAGCGCCGGGGGCGGAAACGCCTCGATCATGACATCGGCCGGGAGCGTTCGCGTCGCGGTGACGTCCTCGCCGGCCATGATGGTCAGGCGGTGAGCGGCCGGGTCCACGACGAGCGCGTGAGTCCGGCGCGTCGTGATGGCCTGCTCGCGCGCATGCCGCAACATCGCGGTGAGGCGGGCGACCTGGGCCCGTGCCCTCAGGTTCTCCGTGCTTCGACCGATGGTCGGTGTCACGACAGCCACGGCGATGGCCAGCACCAGCAGGGTGACAACCAGCTCGATGAGGGTAAAGCCGCGCGCGTTTACCTTTGAGACCATGACGTCACATCGGCGTTCTCACCTTCGCCGCCCGGTGCGCCGTCGCCGCCCTCCGACCACAGGTCGTATTCGCCGTGCTGCCCGGGGCAGCAGCGATACCGGTACGGATTGCCCCACGGGTCCTTGGGCACGTCCTTCTTGAGGTAGGGCCCGTTCCAGTTGGGCACGTTGGGGTTGCGCTGGAGCGCGTCCAGCCCCTGGGCGCCATCCGGATACTTCCCGACGTCCAACCGATAGCCGTCGAGGCCGGCGCCGAGCAGCTCGATCTGGGCTCGCGCCGCTGCCTGCTTGGACTGGCCGACGCGGCCGAAGAGACGAGGCCCCACCAGGCCGACGAGCAAGCCGAGAACGATGATGACCACGAGCAGCTCGATCAGCGTGAACCCCGCTTCGTTACGGAGGCTGACCGAGTCTCGCGGGGTCGCGACTCGGATCGGCTGAGCAAACAACCGCCACGGACGGTCGCGGCGGGGCACGGGCGCGTCGTGAGATCGGGTGCCCGTGCCCTGTTGAATCATGGCCCGGGGGCCTGCGCCCTGTTCAGTCATCCGGGCGCCCATGCCCATTACAGTGGTATCTCGTTGATCGAGAAGATCGCCATCAGCATCGCCACGACGATGAAGGCCACGAGTACCCCCATGAGCAGGATGATCGCGGGCTCGAGCAGACCGATCAGGCGCTTGAGCTCGGTCCGCACGTCGGTCTCGAACGTCTCCGCGGTCTTGAGGAGCATCTCCTCGAGACGCCCGGTTTCCTCACCGACGCGAACCATGTGCACGGCCAGCGGGGGAAAGTTCGCGTGCTCGGCCAGTCCGCTGGCCAGCGTTCCGCCGCGCTTGACGGTTTCCCCGAGTCGATCGACGGCGCGGCCGACGACCTGGTTCGACATCATGTCGCCCACGACTGCCAGCGCGCCGAGCACGGGCACGCCGCTCTTCAGCATCGTGCCGAGCGTGCGTGCGAACCGCGCCGCCTCGATCTTCATGACGAGCGAGCCGACGTGCGGCATGCCGAGGAGCGTGCGGTCCCACTGGAGCCGTCCCTCCGGGCTGCGCGTCCAGACCCGCCAGGCGAAGATACCGGCGAAGATGACGATCGCGCCCACCCACCAGTACTCGCGCAGCGTGCTGCTGACGGCCATGAGGATCTGCGTGGGGAGCGGGATCGCCTGTTTGAGATCCGAGAAGATCGTGGCGAAGCGGGGGATGACGAACGTCAGCAGGAAGACGACGGCGGCGCCTCCCACGGCCGTGACCACCAGCGGATAGGCCAGCGCCGAGAGGATGGCCTCGGTGAACGCCGCTCTCGATTCGAGGAACTCGGCGAGCCGGCGCAGCGTGACCTCGAGGACGCCGCCCTTCTCACCCGCGCGCACCATGTTGATGTAGAGGCGTGAGAACGGTCGCGGATGATGCTTGGCCAGCGCTTCCGACAACGAGGCGCCGCCTCGGACGCTGCGCAAGAGGTCGGAGACGATGACGCGCAGCCGTGGCCCCAGCGCCAGGTCTTCGAGGATGGCGAGCGCGCGGTCGAGCGGGACGCCGGCTTCGAACAACGTGGCCAGCTGCTGGGTGAAGGCGAGGAGGTCGCGCTGCCGGACGCGTCCCGAGGCGGGCGCGCTGAGCCAGCCTTGCCGCTCCGCGTGCGCGGCGACTCGAATGGGATAGTAGGCCTCGCGGTGAAGCCGCTCGATGACGGCGCGCGCATCGGGGGCTTCCATGACGCCGTCGATGGTTTGACCCCGCCGGTCGGCGGCCCGATACATGAAGACCGGCATCAGCGGCTCAGGCGTCTTCCTGCGTGACTCGCAGCACTTCCTCGACGGTGGTGACGCCTTCGCAGGCTCTCGACCAGCCGTCCATGCGCAGCGTCGTCATGCCGGCCTCGACGGCCAAGCGACGGATCTCGCGGCTCGACGCGCGCCTGAGAATGAGACTGCGAACGTCCTCGGTGATCGTGAACAACTCGTAGATGGCGGTTCGGCCGCGGTACCCGGTGTTGCGACACTCGTCGCACCCGAGGCCGCGATAGAGCGTCACGCCGGGCGGAGCTTCCACGCCCAGGGCCTCGATGTCGGCCGCCGACGGGGTTTCCGGGGTCCGGCAGGCCTGGCAGATCCGCCGCACGAGCCGCTGGGCGAGCACGCCCTCCAGCACGGAGGCGATCAGATACGGCTCGGCGCCCATGTCTTGCAGTCGCGGAATGGCGCCCGGGGCGTCGTTGGTGTGCAGCGTGGAGAAGACCATGTGTCCGGTGAGGGCGGCCTGGATGGCGATGTCGACCGTCTCCAGGTCGCGGATCTCGCCGACCAGGATGACGTCGGGGTCCTGGCGGACGATGTGCCGCAGGCCGGTGGCGAAGGACAGCCCGATCTTCGGCTTCACCGGGATCTGATTCACGCCCTTCAGCTGGTATTCGACGGGATCCTCGATGGTGAGGATCTTGCGGTCGGGCGAGTTGATCTTCTCGAGCGCCGCGTAGAGCGTGGTGGTCTTGCCGGAGCCGGTGGGACCGGTTACCAGCAGGATGCCGTGCGGCCGCTGGATGAGCGCCTCGAAATGCTTCAGCGTGTCGGAGCCGAAGCCGAGCTTCTCCAGCGGCAGGAACACGCTGGCCCGATCGAGGAGTCGCATGACGATCGATTCACCATGCACGGTCGGGATCGTGGAGACGCGGATGTCCACGCGCCGGCCGTGCAGCGAGACGCGGATCCGTCCGTCCTGAGGCAGCCGCCGCTCGGCGATGTTCATCTCGGCCATCAGCTTGATGCGCGAGGTGACCGCGTCCCGCAGGCGCCGCGGCGGCGACTCCTGGTCGAACAGGATGCCGTCGATCCGGTAGCGGACGCGCAGCGTGTCCTCGAACGGCTCGATGTGGATGTCGGAAGCCTCGGCAGCGATGGCGCTCTCGACGAGGAGGTTGACCAACCGGATGACCGGCGCTTCGAACGCCATGTCGCGCAGGTGGTTGACGTCTTCCTCGCCCTCAGGGCCGCGCTCTTCCTCGAGGCCTTCCACGATGCGCTGAAGCGGCGTGGCCGCGCCGTCGTAGGTGCGGTCGATCGCCTCCAGGATGCCTTCCCCCGGGCTCACCACGATGCGGACGTCCAGGCCGGTGGACTGGCGAAGGTCGTCGACGATCATCGGATTGAGCGGATCGGCGGTCGCGACCGTGAGCAATCCGCCCTCGACGGCAATCGGGCACACGACGTACTGGCGCAGATATTTGGGCGACAGGTTTTTGACCACCGGCAGCGGAGAGGGCAACTCGCCACGGAAGAGGTAGGGCAAATTGTTCTGGACCGCCAAGGCTTTGAGCACGTCGTCCTTGGTCACGGCGCCGAGGGCCACCAGCGCCTCGCCCAGCCGCTCGCCCGTGGTCTGCATCCGAGTGAGAGCGGCCGTGATCATCTCCGGCGTCGTGACGCCGTCGGCGACCAGAATCTCTCCGAGCAGCCGGGTTCCAGTGATGAGCGCCATGCTATGCTCCAGCCCACCATGTTAGCACAGTGGGTTTTTGTGGCCGTCGCGGCTGCCGCCGACGTGGCCGGCGCGGCGTTCGTCACGAAGGCCCACCAGCGTGGACGGGCGCCGCTCCGTTACTTCGTCGCCGCCGGCGCCGGCTTCATGCTGGCCGCCGCGTTCGTGCGCATGCTGCCGGAGAGCATGCAGGCACCGCACGCGTTCCTCTTCGTGCTCGTCGGCTACTTCGGGGTGCACCTGTTCGAGCACGCCATCGCGCCGCATTTCCATTTCGGTGAAGAGACGCACGCCGACGCCTTCTTGCGGCCGTCGGCCGGCTATCTGGCCATCCTCGGTCTCGGCGTCCACACGCTCTTCGACGGTGTGGCCATCGCGGCCGGGTTCATGATCGCGCCGTCACTCGGCGCCGTCCTGTTCCTGGCCGTGCTGATCCACAAGCTGCCCGAGGGATTCACCATCGCGTCGATCGTGCTCGCCAGCGGTCGCTCGCGGACCGCCGCCATCGGCGCCGGACTCGCGCTGGGGGCCTGCACCATCGTGGGCGCCGTCCTCACGACGCTCCTGGCCGGGGCGCATCTCGCCATCGCGCTGGCGCTGTCCGCGGGCGTGACCGTGTACGTGGCGGCCTCCGATCTCATTCCCGAGGTGAATCGCGAGGGCAGCGCGGCGCTGGCGTGGACGGTCTTCGCCGGCCTCGTGCTCTTCGCCGCCGCCGACTGGACGCTCGGTGAATTTGGCGGCGGCCACCGTCCCTGAGATATCCTCCCGGGCATGAAGCGCTTGCTGGTGTTGCACGGCCCCAACCTCAACCTGCTCGGCACGCGTGAGCCCGCCGTGTACGGCTCTGTGTCATTGCCCGAGGTCGACCGAGCGCTGCGCCAGCATGGTCTGCGGCGCGGCGTCGTCGTCGATTGCCGCCAGTCGAACCTCGAAGGGCAACTGGTCACGTGGCTGCAGGGGGCCGAGCGCGAGGGCTACGGCGGCGTGGTGTTCAACCCGGGCGCGTTCACGCACTATTCGATTGCGTTGCGCGATGCCGTCGCGGCCATCCGGGTCCCGGTCGTCGAGGTCCACCTCTCCAACATCCACGGCCGCGAGGAATTCCGCCGGCATTCGGTGATCGCGGCCGTGAGCCGGGGGCAGATCTCGGGCTTCGGACCGGAGAGTTATGTGCTGGGCATCGACGCGCTCCTCACGATGAACGACGCGCGTCAGCCGCCTCGACGGGCCGGCTCACCGGTGCCTCGCCCGGCGCGTGGTCGGCAAGCGCCGGGCCGGCGTGGCTCGCGTCGATGAACCCTGCACCACGCTGCACACCGGTGAAGAAAGGGCCGCTGGCCCGACACGAGTGAATCGGTCCGCTCACCTCGGCGTCCAACATGGGACGGCGGGGTGGCCAACGAACGCCCCGTGGATACTGACGATCAGACGCTGGTTGAACGATGCCGAAACGGCGATGTCGCTGCCTTCGAGCCGCTGGTGGAGAAGTATCGCGAGCGGGTCTGGCGGCTCGCCTACAACTATCTGCGCGACCGCGAGGAAGCCTGGGACGTCGCACAGGACGCGTTCATCCGGGCCTGGCAGGCGCTCCCCTCGTTCCGCGGCCAGTCGGCGTTCTACACGTGGTTGTTCCGCATCGTCATCAACGTGGCGACCGATCGCGCGCGGCAGCGATCGTCCCGTGGCCGGGCGCTCGGAACCGAGGCCGTGCCCGAGGAAGACTGGGATCGGGTGCTGGTGGAACCGGGCGGAGGACCCGACGCCGCGGCGTCGCGAGCCGAACAGCGCGAGCGCATCCGGCGCGGCCTCGATGCTTTGCCGGAGCATCATCGCGCGATTATCATGTTGAGCGATCTCGAAGGTCTCTCGTACCGCGAGATCGCTGAGGTGCTCGACATTCCGATGGGAACGGTCATGTCCCGACTGCACAATGCGCGGAAGCGTCTGCGCGACATCCTCGGACGTCTCCTGATCGTCGTCCTCGCGCTCGGCCTCCTCGGCGTGCCCCTCGTCGCCCACGCCCAGCAGGTCGTGCGGTTCGGGTGTCGCGTCCTCCTCGCCACCGATGGCCCACCCTCGTTGGCCACGCGCGCGGCGCCTCCGGAGGTCGACGATCGACTCGCGCAGTTCCTTCCGCGCCTGCGCCAGCTCTTCCGCTATCAGGAGTACACCTCGCTCGAGCGGTATCGGGCCGAAGTGCCCGTCGGCGCGACGCAGCGCTGGCCGGTGCCCGGGGAGCGCCAGCTCGAGGTCACGCCGGAAGGCGTGGACGGGAACTCGGTGAGGTTGCGGGTGCGACTCGAGCGTAACGGTCGCGCCGAGGTGAACACCAGCATCCAGGCGGCGTCGGGAAATCCCGCCGTCATCGGTGGCCCCAAGCACGCCGACGGTGTCCTGATCATCGTCGTGTGGGCCAACGCCAACCCGACCCGCCGACCGTGAGCGCGGGCGAGGAGCGCTACCAGCAGGAACGGGCCCGCATCGAGCAGGGGCACGTCAAATATCGCGACAAGCTGAAGGCCGAGGGCAAGCTCTTCGTCCGTGAGCGGCTCAAGCGCCTGCTCGATCCCGGCAGTGATTTCGAGGAGGACTGGCTGTTCGCCCGTTCCCAGGAGGCGGACACACCGGCCGACGGCGTCGTCACCGGCGTCGGTCGCGTGGGCGGCCGCCCCGTCTGCATCATGGCCAACGACTACACGGTCAAGGCCGGCTCGTGGGGCGAGAAGACGGTCCAGAAGATCATTCGCATCCAGGAGAAGGCCTCCCGGCTGAACATCCCCCTCCTTTATATGGTGGACGCCGCCGGGGGGCGGATCTCCGAGCAGATCCGGATCTTTCCCGGCCGGTTCCACGCGGGGCGGATCTTCTACAACGAAGTTCAGCTTTCGGGCGTCGTGCCGCAGGTCTGCATTCTCTTCGGGCCGTCACCGGCCGGGTCGGCCTATCTCCCTGCGCTCACCGACGTCGTCATCATGGTCGACGGCAAGGCCTCGCTCTACGTCGGCAGCCCGCGCATGGTGGAGATGGCGATCGGCGAGAAGACCACGCTGGAGGATCTCGGCGGTGCGCGCATGCACTGCACGGTGTCCGGCTGCGGTGACATCCTGGCCGGCTCCGACGAGGAGGCCATCGAGATCGCCAAGCAGTACCTGAGCTACATGCCGTCGTCGTATCGCGAGCTCCCCGCCCGCGCGCAACCGGCCGACCCGAAGCCCGGGCGCGCGATCGACGAGATCGTGCCGTACGACCAGCGGAAGTGGTTCGACATGTACGAAGTGATCGACCGGGTGATCGACGCGGGCTCGTGGTTGGAGCTGAAGCGGCTCTTCGCCCAGGAAATCATCAGCGGCTTCGCGCGGATCGGGGGCCGGACGATCGGCATCGTCGCGAACCAGCCGAAGGTCAAGGGCGGGGTGCTGTTCGTCGATTCCTCGGACAAGGCGGCGCGCTTCATCTGGCTGTGCAACGCGTTCAACGTGCCGCTCGTGTACCTCGCCGACGTCGCCGGCTTCATGGTCGGCACCAAGGTCGAGCGCGAGGGCATCATCCGTCACGGCGCCAAGATGGTCTTCGCCACGTCGCAGGCGACGGTGCCCAAGATCTCCGTCGTCGTCCGCAAGTGCTACGGCGCCGGGTTGTACGCGATGTGCGGCCCCGCCTTCGAACCCGACGCCGCGCTCAGCCTGCCCCAGGGCCAGATCGCCATCATGGGCCCGGAACCCGCCGTGAACGCGGTGTACTACAACAAGATCATGGAGCTGCCAGAAGGTGAGCGCGCCGCGTACGTGAAGCAGAAGCGCGACGAGTACGCCGAAGACGTGGACATCTACAAGCTCGCCTCCGAGATGCTGGTCGACGACATCGTGGCCGGCAACGCCCTCCGGGCGGAACTCATCAAGCGTCTAGCGTACGCGGAGACGAAAGCCCACGAATTCCCGGCGCGGCGCAACGGTGTCTATCCCGTGTAGACTGCCTCGCACTGGCAGCGCCCTTGCAAAAATCAGACGGCATGGCACGAGGCGGTTTTTACTCGGTAGATTCTCTCAATGGCCTTCATCTGCTCGTCGTCGATTCCGACGCCGGTGGCCGTGAGATCGTCGCGGCCATCCTCCGCTACTGTGGCGCGCTCGTGACCGAGGTCGGGTCGCCGGCCGAAGCGCTCGAGGTCATGGAGGTGGTGAAGGCGAACGTGCTGGTGGTGCGCGTACGCCCGAAAGGCGCAACGATGAAGGTCGTCCGCCACGTCAGGACGCTGAAGCCTGAGGCCGGCGGTGTCATTCCCGTCGTCGCCGTCGCGACGGCCGGCAGTGGCGTGACCGAAGATCAAGCCCGGGCGGCGGGGTTCGATGCCTTCATCGCGATGCCCCTCGACCCGTGGATGCTGTGCCGGCTGATCTCCAGTCTCGTGAGCGGCTAATCGACCGTCGCAGCAACCCTGGCCGGGCTCGCCCAGCGGCGGCCCGATGATCGGCGCTGGAATGGAACTTCCGGCAGCACGGTTGCATGGGGCGGGGACACGTCGTGGGCCGGAGTGATCAGCTTCCGACCGATGCGCTCATCGGTGTCCACGTGCTCATCGTGGACGACGACCGGGATTCGCGCGCGCTCTTGAAGACCGTGCTCGAGTACTGTGGAGCACTCGCCACCGCCGTGGGGTCGGCCCGCGAGGCGTTGCGAATCCTCCAGCGGGTCACTCCGGACGCGATCGTGACCGACATCGCGATGCCGACCAATGACGGCTATTGGTTGGTCGAGCAGGTTCGTGCGCGGAGCGCGGACGACGGCGGAAACGTTCCGGCCATCGCCCTCACCGCCTACGGCGACGAGCACGGTCCGCACCGGACGCTGTCGGCCGGGTTCCAGGCTCATCTCAGGAAACCTATCGATCCCTGGGAGCTGTGTCGAACCGTGGCCAGCGTCGTTCGCCGCTAGACGGCTCCCGTCAGTGCGCGCCGAGCTTGCGGCGCGTCTGGGAGAGGGTCTTCGAGATGGTCTCGGGCAGACGCCCTCCGAACTGGCCGTAGAACTCGTCGAGATCGTCGAGCGCGCTCAACCACTCGGCCGAATCCACGTTGAGCGCGCGCGCCAGGCGATCCGCCGGCATCGTGAGCCCCTGCAGGTCGAGGCTCCCCGGAGCCGGAATCGAACCGATCGGTGTTTCCGCCGCGCGCGCGGTCCCGCGGATGCGCTCCACCATCCACTTGAGGACGCGCATGTTCTCGCCGTATCCCGGCCAGAGGAACGAGCCGTCAGGCCCACGCCGGAACCAGTTCACCCGGAAGATCTTGGGTGGCTTGGCGAGACGTTGGCCGATGCCCAGCCAGTGAGAGAAGTAGTCGGCCATGTTGTAACCACAGAACGGCAACATCGCCATGGGATCGCGGCGCACGACACCGACCTTCCCCGTGATGGCGGCGGTCGTCTCGGTGCTCATGGCCGAGCCGAGGAAGACGCCGTGGGTCCAGTCGAACGCCTCGAACACGAGCGAGATCACCGCCGAGCGCCGTGAGCCGAAGATCAACCCCGAGATGGGCACGCCCTGCGGGTCCTCCCAGTTGGGCGCGATCGACGGGCACTGCGACGCGAGCACGGTGAACCGCGAGTTGGGATGCGCCGCCGGTCCACTCGCCGGTTGCCACGGGCGTCCCTGCCAGTCCACGAGTCCCGCCGGCGGCTCGGGCGTGAGGCCTTCCCACCACGGCTCGCCCGACGGCGTCAGCGCGACGTTGGTGAAGATCGTGTTCGAGCGCACCATCGCGGTGCCATTGGGATTCGTCTTGGGGCTGGTGTTCGGCGCGACACCGAAGAAGCCGCGCTCCGGATTGATGGCGCGCAGTTGGCCCTGGGCGTCCACCCACATCCAGGCGATGTCGTCGCCGAGCGTCCACGCTCGCCAACCCGGCAGCGACGAGACGACCATGGCCAGGTTCGTCTTGCCGGATGCGCTCGGCATGGCCGCCGCCAGATAGGTGACGCGGCCTTCCGGGTCTTCGACGCCGATGATGAGCATGTGCTCGGCCAGCCAGCCCTCCTGCCGCGCTTGCGAGGAGCCGATCCGAAGCGCGTGGCACTTCTTGCCGAGCAACGCGTTGCCGCCATAGCCGGAACCCACGCTCCAGATCAGCTTCTCCTCGGGAAAGTGGAGGATGAGTCGACGGTCGGGCGAGAGATCGCCGATCGAGTGCAGCCCGGCGATGAAGTCGTCGTCGGCCCGCATGTGCTGGGTCGCGACCGAGCCGACGCGCGTCATGAGGTGCATGCTGGCCACGACGTATGCGCTGTCGGTGACCATCACACCCGCGCGGCTCATCGCCGAGCCGGCCGGCCCCATCAGATACGGGATGACGTACATGGTGCGCGAGCGCATGCTCCCGCGGAACCACGGCGTGGCCTTGGCCTTCGCGTCCGACGGCGACATCCAGTTGTTGGTCGGCCCCGCGCCCTCACGCTCCCGCGCGCAGATGTAGGTGAGCTGCTCGGTGCGGGCGACGTCCTGAGGATGGCTGCGGTGCAGGTAGCAATTGGGATACGTGCGGCTATTCAACGGCAACAACGTGCTGTCTCGGAGCATCGCCTCGACGAGGCCGTCGTATTCGGTCTTGGACCCATCGCACCAGATTGTCCGGGAAGGCTGGGTGAGTGCGGCGACTTCGTCGACCCACTTTTCGACCACGCTGGTCAGGCTCATGCGCGTATCCTCGCGGTGAGGTAGGAAATGTTTTTCATAACTTCGCAGCTGTCCCGGGCGAACGATCGGCCGTGTGAGGCCGTGATGCCGCCTAGCGTGCGCCGGGTCACGGCGGTCGTCAAGCCAAACGTGCGAGAGTCCCCGTGAAGGGCGCCCTGGAGGCCGCCCGCTACCTGACCATTGTTCCCGTCGGTGGCCGGCGCACCACCGTTGGCGCGGCGCCCGGTCGGGCCGTGGCCTGGTTCCCTGCGATCGGACTCCTGATCGGCGGCGTCCTCGTCCTCGTCGACCGTCTCGTCTCGTGGGCCTTCCCGATGCTGCTCGCCGCGCTGTTGACCGTGACCACGTGGAAGTTGATGACCGGTGGACTCCATCTGGATGGGCTCGCCGACTGCCTGGACGCGCTCGGCGGCCACGATCCCTCGCAGCGGCTGATGATCATGCGCGACAGCCGTATCGGCGCCTTCGGCGCCATCGGATTGATCTTGTTCCTGCTGCTGGAGCTCGCGGCCGTCGCAGAGCTGGCGTCGACGCCACGCTGGCGAGCGTTGCTGACGGCGCCCTGCGTGGCGCGCGCGATGCCGGCCCTTCTCGCCCGGTGGTTTCCCTCGGCTCGGAGCGAGGGGCAGGGCGCCCGGTTCCAGGCGGATGTGACGCCGCGAGCCGTGGCCGTCGCGCTCGGGTGCGCGGTCGTCGTCTCCGTCGCTGTGCTGGGCGTCGCGGGCATCGCGGCGGTCGTGGTCGCCGGACTCACGAGCGTGGCCGTCGCGCGCTTCATGACCACGCGCCTGGGCGGCGTGACCGGCGACGTTCTCGGTGCCGCCGTCGAGCTGACCGAGCTGGCGGTGCTCCTGACCGTTTCCGCGTGGACGCACGTGCCACGCTGATCTACCTGCTCCGCCACGGCGAGGTGATGGGCGCCCAGACGCGGCGCTTCATCGGGCATCTCGACGTGGCGCTCTCACCGCGTGGGGAGTCCCAGTCGCGCATCCAGGCCGCTCGTCTCGGTCAGGTTCCCCTGACCGCGATCTACACGAGCGATCTCAGCCGAGCCCGCGTGACCGGCACGATCATCGGCGCGGCCCATGGCCTCGTTCCCACCGTCGTGCCCGCGTTGCGTGAGATGGACATGGGCCGCTGGGACGGCCTGACCGGCGCCGAGATCGCGGAGCGTGAGCCCCAGGCGTTCGAGAAATGGATGGCGCAGATCGGTGAGTTCCCCTTTCCCGGTGGAGAAAGCGTCCCGGATCTCGTCGCACGGGTGTGGCCCGCCGTGGCCGCCATCGTGACGAAACACCATGCGCAATCGATTGCCATCGTCGCCCACGGCGGCACGAATCGCGCGATCCTCTGTCGCGCGCTCGGTCTGCCCCTCGCGCGCCTGCTCGCGTTCGGCCAGGACTACGCTGCGCTGACCGTGCTCGAGACCATCGATGGCGCCTGGCGGCTGCGCGTGCTCAACGAGCAACCGGACTGAGCGTCCCCCGTCTCTCGAGCTCTCGACGAGACCGCGTCGACGCTGACGTCCTTGGCTTCCAACGCGTGAGCGACGGGCGCGGGCGTCGGCGGCCGCTGTGATTGGCCTGGCGCGACGATTCGTGAGCGGGTGCTACTGAATGATCCGGGCGAACACGGGATGCGGCCACGGCGCGAACTCGGCGCCGAGGTGGACGTCCCGCATGTAGCTGATGACGGCGGCGTAGGTCTCGAAGCGGGCGCTGAGTGTCTGATACAGCGCGGCGTCGGGTTGACCCTGTGCCCGATGGTATTCGGCCAGGAACCGGTAGGCCCGCTTGCCCTCACGCACGTAGTGACGCGTGACCGAGCGTTCCTTGACGGCTTCCCAGAAGAACCCACTCATGAACAGCGTGTAGTCGGCGAGCGCCCGGCGAATCTGGAGCTCGCGCGCGGGATCGAACTGCTCGGCATCGATCGACCACGAGCGTTGAATTTCCGCCATCCGCTCGGCGATCGACTGGAGCCGCTCGCCCGTGACGCCCTCCGGCAGCATCTCGGTGGTCGCCGCGAAGCGGGCGAGGAGGTCGGCCAGGTAGCCCATCGCGCCCTTGTCGGCAATGTCGAGGTCGTCGAAGCTCTCCCGCAGCGCCTCCGTGAACAGCGCCTTGACGGGGATGATCTCGATCGCGGCATTCATGGGCTCGTGCCCTCCTGCCCCTGTTATCGGCCACGCCCCGGGCGATCTTGACCGCCCACGACGTCCTGCGCGCCGACCAGTTCCCGGTCGCGTCGATCGCGCGTGGGCGGTCAGTGTTGCCGCCGGCGGCGGTATTGGCCTCGATCGGCACGGGCGCGGCGCCCGCGATCAGGCAATCGTGACCCGCTCGTTCAGTCCCTGGCAGGTCGCGTGCCAAGCCTGGCTGGTTGGCGGCGTGGTCGAGGTCGTCAGGGCCCGCGGAAGAGGATCTTGCCGAAGAACGCTTCCGACGAGGTGTGGGTGTCGTTCGAGTCGATCGAGAGTGAGACGGCCGCAGGGATGTCCGGGGCGTCACCGTAGATCTTCTTGAAGTCCTCGGCGACGTTGCGGCGCTCGGTGAACCACTTGCCGGCGTCGGCCGTGCCCGAACGGACCACGACGTACGTCACCGTCCCGGTCTTCTCGCTCTTGCAGATCGTGCCGACGGGCTGCGTGGTGTCCCACACGTAGCCGATGATCCGCGAGCGCAAGGCCTCCGGGAAGCGCGGCCACACCACGAAGATCTGTCCGGCCTGATCGTCGGTGGCCTTCCGACAGGAGTTTCCGCCCGTGGGGAGGACCGTCGACTTCCAGGCCCATTCGAGAATGGGCGTCTCCTTGAGGTCGATCTTGCCCTTGATGTCCTTCGCGATCGTCGAGCTGTCGTCCTTGCTCCGGAGACGGAGCACGTGCTGGCCCTCGTCCTCGACGATGGCCAGATCGTACGAGGGGCTGCCCCAGTCCTGCCCCTTCCAGCCGGGGGGGATGCCCGGGGTGCCGACAGGAATCTTCGACCAGTCCTCGACGAGGAAGAGATCGGCCGCAACGGCGGCGCTCAGCGCGGTGAATACGAGGACGGCACACAGGAGGACTCGGAGGATCCTCATTTACGGTCGCATCCCACGGGTTTTGACGCCCAGCCGCGTCCGTTCATTCTCGTAAGCGAGCGCGACCCAGTCGGTCAGCAGCGGGCGGGTGTCGCGCGGATCGATGATCTCCTCGATACCGAAGGCTTCGGCGGTTCGGAACGGGCTGCGCACGGCGTTGAGCCGCCGTTCGATCTCGGCCAGCAGGGCCGCGCGATCGGGAGCCGCGTCGAGCTCGCGGCGGTAGGCGGCCTCGATGCCCCCCTCGAGCGGCAGCGAGCCCCAGTCACCCGACGGCCAGGCGTAACGCAGATTGAGGGCCTGGACGTTGGCGTGACCGGCGCCGGCGACGCCGAACACGCGACGCACGATGATGGTGACCCAGGGGACCGTCGCCTGATAGATCGCCTGGAGCGCGCGTACGCCGCGCCGGATGGTGCCGTCCTTCTCGGCCTGGGTCCCGATGAGGAAGCCGGGGTTGTCCACGAAGTTCACGACCGGCAGATGGAACGTGTCGCAGAGGTCCACCATCTTCGTCATCTTCTCGGCACCGGCCGCGGTCAGGGCGCCGCCGGAGTGCATCGGATCGTTGGCCATCACGCCGACCGGATACCCGTCGAGCCGCGCCACTCCGGCCACGAGCGAGGGCCCATACTTCGGCGCGATCTCGAAGAATGAATCGTGATCGAGGACGTGCGTCAGCACCTGGCGCACGTTGTAGGGACGTCGGCGGTTGCGCGGAATGATCGAGAGCAAGATTCAGTCACGGCGCTGCGGGTCGTCGTCGGGGGTCACGCGCTCCGGCATCTCCCACACGTTCCGGGGCAGGTAGGCGAGGAAGCGCCGGATCTGATCGAACGCCTCGTCCTCCGAGTCCACGACGTTGTCGACGCCACCGGCGCTGACCTGGATCTGGGAGCCGCCGAGCGCTTCCTTGTCGATCGGCGTGCCGAAGGCGCGCTGGACCACCGGCGGGCCGGCGACGAACACCTGCGAGATGCCGCGCACCATCACCGAAAAGTGCGAGCAGGCGACGCGCGCCGCGCCGAGGCCGGCGACGGGGCCCAGCGCGGCGGCGATCACCGGGATCTCACTCAGCGCCGTGGCGATGACGTCCCAGGTGGGATTGCCCGGCACGTACGTGCGTCCGGTGATCTCGTACGTCTTCACGCTGCCGCCGCCTCCGGTGCCGTCGACCAGCCTGACGAGCGGCAGCCGCAATTCACGCGCCATCTTCTCGGCGTAACCCTGCTTGCCGCCGATGGAGGCGTCGTTGGCGCCGCCCCGCACCGTGAAATCGTCGCCGCCGACGACGACGCGGCGGCCGTTGATCCGTCCCGTCCCCATCACGAAGTTGGCCGGGCGAATCGCGGTGAGCGTTCCATCCTGATACGTGGGCGCGCCGGCCAGAGCGCCGGTCTCGTGGAATGACGAGGCGTCGAGCAGGCGCTCGATGCGCTCGCGCACGGTGAGTCGCCCCGCCTTGTGTTGGCGCTCGACGTTCTCGGCCCCGCCCATCTGCCGGGCGAGCTGCTGGCGTCGCTTCAGCTCCTCGATCTCCGGTTCCCACGTCATGGCTGGTCGGCGCCTATGATACCGTCGCGCGGATGGAGCCCCCGTCGTCGCTGCGCGTCGACAAGTGGCTGTGGGCGGCGCGCTTCTTCAAGACGCGCAGCCTGGCCGCGGTCGCCTGCGCCGGCGGCAAGGTCGACGTGAACGACGACGCGGCCAAGCCCGCGCGTCTCGTCCGTGGGGGTGATGTCATCAAGGTGACGTTGCCTCGAGGCCGACGGCGTGTGGCCCGCGTTCTCGTTCTCGACGATCGCCGTGGTTCCGGCGAGGCCGCCCGCCGGCTCTACGAAGACCTGACGCCCCCGGAACCACCGCGGATCCGTCAGGCGCGTCCCCCGCTGCGCCCGCCCGGCACCGGCCGGCCGACCAAGCGCGAGCGCCGGGATATCGACCAGCTGCGCGGGCGGTGATTGGCCGCCGACGGTCAGCAACGGACCGACGCCGACCGCGGCGGGCCTTCGATCGGATCGCGAATCGATCAGAAGGTGAGCCGGTCGCCCGGGCTGATCGGATGGACCTGCGTCGTCGTCTGCCCGAGGAACTGTTGGTATTCCTGGGGCGTGCCCTTGAGGACCGGCGTCGTTCCGTAGTGGATCGGAATGACGTGTTTCGGCCGGAGCATCTCCCGGGTCGCGTACGCGGCGTCGCGGGGGTCCATCACGAAGTGCCCGCCGATCGGCATCAGGATCACGTCGGGCTTGTAGTAGTCGCCGATGAGCCGCATGTCGCCGAACAGCCCGGTGTCACCCATGTGGTAGACCTTGAGGCCGTTCTCGACTTCGATGATGAAGCCCGCCGGCTCGCCGCCCGGGTACGTCTGGCTCTTCTTCGTCGTCGGATCGACGAGGGTGAGCTCCGACGAGTGCTCGGCGCGCACCTGCGTGATCTTGATCTGCGGCCCGAGCGGCGTCACGGTACCGCCCTTGCCGAAGCGGACACCCTGCTCGCCGGTGACCCAGCCCAGGTCGATCATCGTCTGGATCAGCCCGGCCGGTCCGAACACCTTGGCGCCCGTGCGCTTGGCGAGATCGGCCGTGTCACTCGTGCCATCGGAACGGCCGAGCGTGCCCACGTGATCACCGTGAGCGTGGGTGACGAGGATCACGTCGACCTTTCCGAGCTTGTCCAGGTTCTTATAGTCAGCCGGCGTCTTCGGATTGTTGACGAGCCACGGATCGATGACGATCACCTTGCCACTCGGCGTGGTGATCTTGGCGGTGGCCTGGCCGAGCCAGTGAATTTCCGTCTTCGCGTTCTGGGCCCACGTCGTGTCCGCGGCGAGCGTGAGCGTCGCGGCCGCGCTGGCCTTGAGGAAGTCACGTCGGTCCATGAGCCGTCCCTCCCGTTGGCGCGCTCACTCTACCACGCGGCGTTGTCGCGCGTTGCGGGCCCTCGGGCTTTCTGCTACCGTCTGCGCGTCGTTGGCGCCCAGGGTGCTCGAAAGAGCCCAGGGAAGGCGGTGCGAAACCGCCGCGACCCCGTCACTGTGATCGGGGACGAAACCCGCGAACGCCACTGGCCGTGAGGCCGGGAAGGCGCGGGGAGTAGGACGATCCGAGAGCCAGGAGACCTGCCCGGGCGCGCACCACCATCACCGGTCTTCGAGGGAGGATCCGGGAACCGTGCGACTGTCTCATCTGATTCTCGGCGGGGCCCGCAGCGGCAAGAGCCGTTTTGCCGTGGCTCAGCTCGTGTCCCGCTCGCGCGTGGCCTTCGTCGCCACCGCTCAGGCCGGCGACCGCGACATGGCCCAGCGCATCCGGCGCCACCGCGCGGACCGGCCACCGCACTGGGAGACGATCGAGGAACCGCTCGACCTGGTTGGTGCGCTCGACAAGCTCGATGGCCGGGCCGACGCGGTACTCATCGACTGCGTGACGCTCTGGGTGGCCAATCGCCTGCTGCGCGGCGACGCCGACGAGGTGATCCTGGGCCAGGGCGCGGCGCTGGCGGCGTTCATCGGCCGCCGCCCTTGGGATGTCGTCCTCGTCAGCAACGAAGTCGGCGAGGGTGTCCATCCCGAGACGGCGCAGGGGCTTCGCTTCCGCGATCTCCTCGGCCTCGTGAACCAGCGACTGGCTGCCGCGTGCGATCAGGTGACGCTCATGGTGGCGGGCCTCCCTCTCACGATCAAAGCGCCGGTGGCCACGGGCGCCTCGCGGTCCGACGTTGCTCAGCAAGCTCCGTGACGCCATTGCGGCGCCGGTGGCGGACACCGGCGCGTCGGCACGGCGTCATCTCGATCATCTGACGAAGCCGCCGGGGAGCCTCGGCCGCCTCGAGGAGATCGCGGTGAGGCTCGCCGTGGTCCGCGGGGGCCCGCCGCGCGTCGAGCGTCCGGTCGTCTTCGTGTTCGCTGCGGACCACGGCGTCGTCGCCGAGGGCGTGAGCGCGTACCCCCAGATCGTGACGGCGCAGATGGTCGAGAACTTTCTGGCCGGAGGCGCCGCCATCAACGTGCTGGCACGGCAGGCCGGCGCGCGCGTCGTCGTCGCTGACTTCGGTGTCGCCGGTCCGTTGCCTCGATCGGCCGGCCTGATCGACTGCGCGCTCGCGCGCGGCACCGACAACATTGCGCGCGGACCGGCGATGAGCACGGAGCAGGCGATCCTGGCCATCGAGCGAGGCGCGGCGCTGGCCGAAGCGGCGATCGCCGATGGGGCCGACCTGCTCGTGACCGGTGAGATGGGGATCGGCAACACGACGGCGGCCAGCGCGACCACCGCGGTGGTGACTGGCGCTGACCCGGCCGCGACGACCGGCCGCGGCACCGGTATCGACGATGGCGGATGGCGACACAAGGTCGATGTCGTCCGTCGTGCTCTCGCCGTCAACCGGCCCAACGCAGCGGACGGCGTCGAGGTGCTGGAGAGCGTCGGCGGGTTCGAGATCGGGGGCCTCGCCGGGGTGATCCTGGCCGGCGCCGCTCATCACGTGCCCGTCGTCCTCGACGGCTTCATCACGACGGCGGCCGCGCTCGTGGCCGCGACGCTGGCGCCGAACGCCCGCCACGCCCTCTTCGCCTCGCATCGATCGGTCGAGCCCGGCCACGCGATCGCGCTCGCCCATCTCGGCCTCGAGCCGTATCTCGACCTGGGCCTCCGCCTCGGCGAGGGGACGGGCGGCGCGCTCTTCATCCCCGTGGCCCGGGCGGCGGCGGCGATCTACAGCGAGATGGCCACCTTCAAGTCGGCCGGCGTCAGCGGACCGCTGGAGCCCTGAGTGGCGCGCATCCTCGTCGTGGCCGGAACCGCGAGCGGAGTCGGGAAGACGACCATCACCCTCGGATTGCTCGAAGCCTTCCGCCGCCGCGGCCTCGTCGTGCAGGCGTTCAAGGTCGGCCCCGATTTCATCGATCCGGGGTTTCACGAGCTCGTGAGCGGACGGCCCTCCTACAGCCTCGACGGCTGGATGTGCGGGCGCGACCACGTCAGGGCGACGGTGGCGCGTCACGCGGCGGATGTCGACCTCGTTCTCGTCGAAGGTGTGATGGGCTGCTTCGATGGCGCGGACCCGACGAGCGACGATGGCTCGACCGCACAGGTCGCGAAGTGGCTCCACGCGCCGGTCGTGCTCGTGATCGACGCGAGCGCCCAGGCGCGGAGCTCGGCCGCGGTGGTGCGCGGCTTCGAGTCCTTCGATCCCGATCTGGGCGTCGCCGCCATCATCGCCAATCGCCTGGGCGGCGAGGCTCACGCACGACTGATCAGGGAGGCGATGCGGGGGTCGTGTCGGGCGGAGTTGGTGGGCGGGATCCCGCGTGATCCGGCGCTCGAGCTGCCCGAACGCCACCTCGGACTCGTCACGGCGATCGAGGGCGTCCTCACCGGCGAGCGGCGAGAACGTCTGGCGACGACGATCGAGCGATCGGTCGATCTCGATCGTCTGCTCGCGATCGCCTCGCCGCTGCCGAGCGGCGGCGTTGCCGCCCCCATCGAGGGAGCCCTCCGAGCGAGAATTGGCGTCGCCCACGACGCCGCGTTCCAGTTCTACTACCGCGAGAACCTCGACCTCTTACGCGCGGCCGGTGCCGAGATCGTCTTCTGGAGTCCTCTGGCCGACCGTGACGCGCCGGACGTGGCGGGGTTCTATTTCGGGGGCGGGTATCCAGAGATCCACGCTCGGGCGCTCGCCGAGAACGTGGGCGTCGTCAAGGCTCTCGCCGATCGAGCCGGCGCCGGCACGCCGATCTACGCCGAGTGCGGTGGCCTCATGTATCTGGCCGCCGGCCTGGAGGACGCCGACGGGATGCTTCATTCAATGGTCGGTGTGCTCCCGGCAGCCGTCAGCATGCGTTCGCCGCGGTTGACGCTCGGTTACAGCGAGGTGCGCTTCGTGGCCGACACGCCACTCGGCGCGGCCGGCACCACGGCGCGCGGCCACGAGTTCCACTGCTCGACGCTCGGCGAGGTCTCGCCGCAGGTGAAGCGCGCCTATCGCGTGCGCGGCCGCGGCCGCGACGAGCACGCCGAGGGCTTCCTCATCGGCCGCACACTCCTCAGCTACGTACATCTCCACTTCGGTTCGAATCCGGCGCTGGCCGTCAATTTCGTCGCGGCCTGCGCTGCCGCCTCCGAGCGCACGTGCTAGCGCGAGCCGTCCTGCTGGCCTCGATCATCGTCGTCGCCACCGCGCCGTCGGCGTGGCCGTTCACCATCGCCGACATGGGCGGGCGTGCGTTGACGCTGCCAGCGCCCCCCCAGCGGATCATCTCGCTGGTGCCGAGCGTGACCGAGCTGATCTTCGCCCTCGGAGGCCAGGAGCGACTCGTTGGCGTCACCGACTTCTGCGACTGGCCCGCCGACGCCAAGCGCAAGCCGAGTGTCGGTGGGATGATTTCGCCGAGCCTCGAGACGATCGTCGCGCTGCGGCCCGACCTCGTCATCGCCACCGACTCCGGCAATCGCCAGGAGACCGTCGCGCAGCTCGACCGGCTCCGAATTCCCGTCTTCATGGTTCACGCCAATCGCCTCGCCGAAATGCGGGAGGTCACGGCTCGGCTCGGCATCCTCACCGGCCGGGAGACGTCTGTCGCTCCGCTCGTCGACCGCTTCGATGCGCGCATCCGCGCGGTGGCCGCCGCCGTCGCCGCGGCGCCGCGACCGCGCGTGCTCTATGTCCTGTGGCCCGAGCCCCTCATCGTCCCGGGCCGCGACGCCATCGTCACCGAGCTGATCGGTCTCGCCGGGGGCGACTCCATCACGGCCAACGAGCGCAACGACTATCCGCGGTACAGCGTCGAGGCGGCGGTGGCGCACGCGCCCGAAGTGATCATCCTCGCTCGCCATGGCACGGGCTCGGGGCCGATCGCTCGCGACAAGTGGGATCGGCTCGTCAGCCTGCCGGCGATCAAGTCCGGGCGCGTCCACGCCGTCGACGGCAACTTGATGCATCGCTATGGCCCGCGCCTGGCCGACGGCGTCGAGCAGCTCGCGCGCGCGATCCATCCAGAGATATTCCGGTGATGGAGCGGCGGCGTCTCGTCGTCGTTCTGGCGGCTCTCACCGGGGTGCTCGCCCTCGTCGTGATCGCGGCGATCTTTCTCGGCAGCGCACGCCTGTCACCGGCCGATGTTCTCGCGGTGCTCACCGGCCGCGCCGATGCCTCGCGCACCGAGAGCGTGGTGATCTGGGGCGTGCGGCTGCCGCGCATCGCGGCAGCCGTTCTGGCCGGCGGCGCGCTGGCCGTGGCCGGCGCCGGCTTCCAGGGGCTGACACGCAATCCGCTCGCGGAGCCATCGGTTCTCGGCGTGTCGAGCGGTGCCGCGCTCGGTGTCGTGGTCGCCCAGCTCATGGGCCCGGCCAGTGGCGTCACCGATGCGTTGCGCCTGACGATCTTCGGGTTCGCCGGCGCTCTGGCGGCGGGCGTGATCGTCTATTTCATCGCCGCCACGGGCTCCGGGCTGCCCGTGCAGACACTCGTGCTCGCCGGGGTGATCGTCGGGCTGTTCTTCGCGGCCGCCATCACCGTGGTCACCTCGCTGGTGGACATCAATCGCCTGGGCGGCATCGTCCACTGGCTCCTCGGCAACGTCAGCGCGATCCCGCCACGAGGGCTCGCCGTGTTCGCAATGCTGGGGACGGTCGGCTTCTGGCTCATCGCCGGACAGGCGCGTCAGCTCAATGTGCTCGCGCTCGGCGAGGAGGCGGCGCTGCAGCTCGGCGTCAACGCCGAGCGGCTGAAGCTCCGCGTGTTCGTGGGCTCGGCGCTGCTCACCGCCTGCGTCGTCGCCTTCGCGGGGCCGATCGGATTCGTCGGGCTGATCGTGCCTCACAGCGTCCGAATGGTCGTCGGTCCCGACCACCGCCTCGTGGTACCCGCGACCCTCCTGGGCGGTGCGATCTTCCTGCTGGTCGCCGACACGCTGGCGCGCAACGTCGTGGCTCCCGCCGAGCTGTCGGTGGGCGTTCTCACGTCGCTGTGCGGGGCGCCCTTCTTCATCTATCTCCTGCGCACGCGGTATCGGGCCGGCCTGTGAGCGCGCTCGTCGCCGTCCACGACGTGGACTTCGCCTATCCCGGCGCGCCAGTCGGCCGGCGCGTCGCGCTCGCGAACCTGAGGCTGACCGTGGAGAGCGGGGAGATCCTCGGCGTGATCGGGCCGAACAGCGCGGGCAAGACGACGATCATCCGGTTGCTGACCAAGGTCGTCAGTCCGTCGCGCGGCGAGATCGTCTTCGACGGCGTCTCGCTGGCCGGCTGGAGCCGCTGGGAGCTCGCCCGCCACGTGGCCGTCGTGCCCCAGGACATGCCCGCGGCGTTGCCGTTCACGGTCGAGCAGCTCGTCCTCATGGGACGGTACCCGCACGCGCCTCGGCGATTCTTCGAGACGCCCGCGGACCTGGCCGCCGCGCGAGCGGCGATGGCCGAGACCGGTGTCAGCGAGCTGGCGCGAACGCCGGTCCAGGCGCTGAGCGGTGGCGAGCGGCAGCGGGTGATGCTCGCGCGCGCGCTCGCCCAGGAACCGCGCGTGCTCATCCTCGACGAGCCGACGGCGCACCTCGACCTCCGCTATCAGGCCGAGTGCATCGGCTTGCTGCGCCGGATCAACCGCGAGCGCGGGACCACCGTGATCCTCGTCTCTCACGATCTGAATCTCGCCGCCGAGGTCTGCGATCGCCTGCTGCTGCTCGCCGCCGGGCGGGTGGTGCGCGTCGGCCCGCCGTCCGACGTTCTCGACGCAGGCCGGCTGAGCGCCGTCTACGGTTGCGACGTCACGGTGTCAGACAACGCGCTGACGGGCCGCCCGCTCGTGCAGGTGAGGTGGCCGGAGCCCGTGGCCAGGGGAGGTGAGACCGGGAATCGCGCGTGATGACCGCCCGGAGGTTCGAGGGAAGCCGGTGAGGCTCAAAGGCCGAGACCGGCACGGTCGCGCCACTGTGAGTGGGGAGCGCCGTCCTGTACCGCGAATCGCGGCGCCACTGTCCACCGACGCGCACGGCGTGTCGGAGATGGGAAGGCGAGGACGGACGTGATGATCCACGAGTCAGGAGACCTGGCCCCGGGCTGCTTCGACCCTTTCGCAGAAGAAGGAGTGAAGCCGTGGGCAAGCGTCTCGCTGTCGTGCTGGTCGTGACGATGATGGCCTCGGGCTCGGTCCTATGCGCGTCGGCGCAGGAATTGAGGCAGGTGGATCCGGTGGTGGTGACGGCGACGAAGATCGCGGAGCCGCGATCGCAGGTGGGCGCGACCGTGACCGTGATCACCGAAGAAGAGCTGAAGACCTACAACTACCTGACGGTGGACGACGCGCTCAGGCAGGTTCCCGGCCTCGAGGTTCAGCGTCAGGGCAGCGCGGGCAAGTTCAGCCAGGTCCGCATCCGCGGAACGAGTACGCAGCAAGTCCAGGTCCTGATCGACGGCGTGCGCGTGAAGAGTCCCACGGCGGGGACGTTCGACTTCTCGGACCTGGGCCTCGATCAGATCCAGCGGATCGAGGTTGTCCGCGGGCCGCAGTCGACGCTGCACGGCGCCGACGCGATCGGCGGCGTCATCCAGATCATCACGAAGCAGGGCCAAGGGCCGTTCTCGGCCTACGCGTCGAGCGAAGTCGGCAACCACGACACGCTGCGCGAGCGCGTCGGCTTCAGCGGCAGCTACAAGCTCCTGGACTATTCGTTCGGCGCCGCCTGGTTCGAGAGCAACGGCCAGTTCCCCAACGACGGCACCGAACAGCGAGGGATCGCGTCGCGCGTGGGCGTGACGCTCCCCGCGGACGGCCACATCGGGCTGGCCTTCCGGTACAACCGCACGAAGAACGACCTCCCCTTCGACGGCAACTCGACACCGGTGCCGTTCAGCCCGTTCTTCGTCCTCGATCGCGACTCGCGCCAGCAGAGCGAGACCACCACGCTGAGCCTGCAATGGGACCAGAAGCCGGTCGAGTGGTTCGAGGTCCACGGGCGGGTCAGCGGATTCTGGAACCAGCTCGGATTCCAGGATCCGTTCACGCTGTCCGACGCTCGCATTCCCTTCAATTCAGACTCCAACGACGAGAGCTCTCAGATCGACACGAACCGGCAGGATATCGAGCTGCTCGGCGCGTTCCACCTGGGCAAGTGGAACACGTTCACCGTCGGGGTCGAGCAGATCTACGAGTACGGCCGCAACCGGTCCTCGGGCGGCTTCCTCGGTCGCGGCGTCGCCAGTGTCTTCTCGAAGCAGATCGACAACTTCGCGTACTTCTTCCAGGACGAGATCAAGCTGTTCGACCGGGTCATCCTGTCGGCAGGACGGCGCCACGACGACAACTCGGCGTTCGGTGGTGCCACCACGAACCGGGCTGGCCTCGTCGTCCGTGTTCCGGAGACCGACACGCGCGTCCGTGGCTCGTGGGGCGAAGGCTTCCGGGCCCCGACCATCAATGATCTGTTCTTCCCCGGCTTTTCCAACCCGAACCTGAAGCCCGAGCGGAGCGAGAGCTGGGAGGCCGGCGTCGATCAGAGCTTCTTCAAGAAGCGCGTGCGGCTGGGCGCGACCTACTTCGAGAACAAGTTCGACGATCTCATCCAGTTCGTGTCCGTCGGGGGCCTGTTCCGCCCCGTGAACGTCGCCAAGGCGTGGACGCAAGGCGAGGAGGTCACGATCGAGATCGAGCCGATCGACCGGCTCCTGTTCACCGCCAACTACACCCACGTGGAGACGAAGGATTTCAGCACGCGGGGGGAGCTGCGTCGGGTGCCGCACCACGTCGGCAACATCGGCGTCACCTGGACGCCGATCCCCGCGCTGACCGTCTACACGCAGATCAACGTCGTGTCGAGTCAGGGCGATCTCGCGTTCGACCCGGTGCTCTTCGTCTCGACCCCGGTCCGGAATCCGGGCTATTACCGGATCGATCTGGGGGGTGTCTACAACATCGTGCCGAAACGCGGTAACTTCCCGGCTCTGGACTTCACGGCGCGGATCAACAACGTCACCGACCAGCGCTACATGGAGGCCTTCGGCTTTCCGAACCTCGGGCTCAACGCGCTCGTGGGATTGCAGGCTCGGTACTGAGGTCTGCCGATGACGATCGCCGGCGTCCACGTCGACATCGGTCACGAGGCCGTCGTCGTGCGTGCCGACGAGCCGCTGACGACGGCCTCGTCCGCCGTCGTCGGCGGGGGCCTGGGGCGGGCGTCGGCGATCGTCAATCTCCACGTGCCCAAGAACTTTCGCGGCGAGCACGCCGACCGTGTGCTCGAAGCGTTCGTCGCGCGGCGGTCGATCCCGGCCCCGTGGGTCGGCCTCTTGACCGGCGCGTGGACCGAAAAGGCCGAGGTCGCCACGGAGACGATCGACGGAATCACCGCCGTGGCGATCATCACCGTGGGCCTGAGCAACCCGGCCAGCGCCGGGCGCACCGCGGTCGCCGCGTGGCTGCCGTCGACGATCAACACCATCCTCGTCGTCGATGCCGCCGCCACAGCGGCCGCGCTCGTGAATCTCGTGATGACGGTGACCGAGGCCAAGGTCATGGTGGTGGCCGAGGCGGGGGTGCGGACACTGGACGGGGATCCGGCCAGTGGCACCTCGACCGACGCGATCGTCATTGCCGCCACCGGCCGTGGCCGGCGCTGCGAGTTCGGCGGACCGGTGAGCGACCTCGGTTGGGCGGCGGCCCGCGCGGCCAGGGCCGCCCTCTCGCAGGGCGTCGACCGCTGGATGCGGGAGCACGTGTGAGGCGGCTCCCACTCGTCGGCTTCGTGGTCTCGGCGGTGGCGCACGTCGTCGCCGTGATGCTACTGATCCTGGTCGTCGAGCGCCTCACCTCGCTGCCGGGACTGTTCATCGACCTGACGACCGAAGCGACCGAGGCCAACGGACCCACGAAGCCGGCCGTCGGATCGCGCGCAGAGCGGAAGCCATCAGGGACTCGTGCGAAGCGAGCGCCGGCATCGTCGCCAGGAGCGTCGCGTGCAAGCGGCGGGGACTCGGCACCTGCTCGGGCCGTGGCCCCGCCGGAGGCGCCCGAAATTTCCCGGCCACGCGAAGCCACGACCGTCGACCGCGTCCCCGATAGGGCGGCGCCGACGAACGCCGTTCCCTCAGCGATCGCACCGAGCGCACCGGTCTCGGTGGACACGCCGACATCAGCGAGCGCGGCAGTGTCGCAGAACCCGGAACCGGAGACTGCGGCCTCACCCGGAGCGTCACCCGTCGGGGCTGGGCACTCGGGTCGCGCCGAGGAATCTACGACGACCGCCAGTGGCGGGCTCGGGGGCGCTGGCGTCGTTGCGCGGCCGGGCCAGGGACTGGCGCTCGCCACACCGGGCGCCTCACCTGGCGGCGTCTCTCCCGGCGGCGGCGGGCCGCCCGCTGAATACGCGGCGTACCTGGCGCGGCTCCGCCAGCGCATTCAGGAGTCTCTCCGCTATCCGCTGACGGCACGCCGGCGTGGGCTCAGCGGCACCGTGCACCTCGAAGTCACCATCCGGCCGGACGGCGCGATCGCCGCGGTCACCATCGTCGAGTCGTCGTCCTATTCCGCACTCGACGACGCGGCGCTCGAAGCCGTGCGAAGCCTGCGCCCGATGCCGTTTCCCACCGGCGTCCCGCCTCGACGGCTGTACGTGCGCGTTCCGGTGATCTTCACGCTGCCATAATCGGGCAGGCGCTAGAATGACGGCCACGCTCCAGTCGATCAACGGAGGTGACCGCCATGGTGCCGACGACCGCGCGAGCCCCCACCGTCGAGCACGAGCTCGACGGCACGACCACGGAATACGATGACGTGCCCGTGGCCGGCGACCACGTCGAGCGGCTCTTGCGCGAGCTCTTTACCGAGCACTGGGCCGAGATCACGGTGGGGCCCATCCTCCAGGGCGCCGCGTGGGAGATCCGCTTCGTGAAGGCGCCGACCCTGACGATGCTCGATGGCTATCTCACCACCGACACCGGGGCGTGGCACTTCCATCTCTGCGTGGGAGACACGCGCGCGGGAGGGCGTGACGACCTCGCGCAGATCCGGCGTGTGGCTCGTGCCGCGTTCTTCCAGACGACCGGCGGAAGCTGCACGCCGCTCAGCTACGGGCTCAGGCTGTGGAACGGCCAGGGCGAGCAGATGCTGACCGTGTTCTTTCCAAATCCGTACTACGACGACGCGTCCGAGCGACTGCGGGCGCCCGACTTCACGCGCACGGCGCTCTGGGAGGACTTCCGGCGACGCTATCGGGCATGACGGCGTCGTGTCTGATGGTGCAGGGCACTGCGTCGGGGGTCGGCAAGAGCCTGCTCACCGCGGCGTTCTGCCGGATCTTCTCCCGGCAGGGCTATCGTGTCGCGCCGTTCAAGGCGCAGAACATGGCGCTCAACGCCGCCGTCACCGCCGACGGGTGCGAGATCGGCCGGGCCCAGGCCGCGCAAGCGGAGGCCGCCGGCGTCGAGCCGACCGTCGACATGAACCCGATCCTCCTGAAGCCCGAGGGTGAGGACTGCTCGCAGGTCGTGGTGCGCGGCCGGCCGATCGGGCGTCTCACGTTCCGTGAGTACGGAGCGCAGCGCGGCGCGTTGCTGGCCGTCGTCGCCGAGAGCCTCGCGCGACTCCGCGCGGCGCACGACCTGGTCATCATCGAGGGCGCGGGGAGCCCGGCCGAGATCAATCTCTCGGCCGGCGAGATCGTCAACATGCGCATCGCGCGGCTCGCCGACGCTCCCGTCGTCCTCGTCGGCGACATCGACCGTGGCGGCGTCTTCGCGGCCTTCGTGGGCACGCTCGCGCTGCTCGAGCCCGACGACCGCGCGCGGGTGGCCGGCTTCGTGGTCAACAAGTTCCGTGGCAACCTCGCGCTGCTGGCGCCCGGGCTCGACATGTTGTACGAGCGCACCGGCGTTCCCGTCCTCGGCGTCGTGCCGTACCTCGAGCGTGGCCTCGTCCCGGCCGAGGACTCGCTCGATCTGGACGATGCGGCGCCCGCGTCAGGCGGCGCCCGCCTCGACATCGTCGTCGTGAGGCCGCCGCGGATCGCGAACTTCGACGACGTCGAGCCGCTCGCCCGCGAGCCCGGCGTACGTGTCCGGTTCGCCACCTCGCCATCGCATCTCGTCGGCGCCGACCTGCTGATCGTGCCGGGGAGCAAGAGCACCATCGCGGATCTCGCCTGGCTCCGCGAGAACCGCCTCGCCGACGCATTGATCGCCGCAGCGCGAGCGGGGACGCCGCTGATCGGTCTCTGCGGGGGCTATCAGATGCTCGGGCGCGCGCTCGAAGATCCCGACGGCGTGGAGTCGTCAGTGACGACAGCCGCCGGGCTCGGTCTGCTGCCCGTGGTGACGACGTTCGGAGCGACGAAGCGGACGGTTCGTGTGCACGCGCGCGTGATCGCCGAGGTCGGGCCTCTCGCGGCCGTACGAGGCCAGACGATCGAAGGGTACGAGATCCACATGGGGACGACGCGCGTCGAAGGCGCCGGCGCGCCGTTCTCGATCCTCGACCGTGGTGGCGCGCCGTGCGGCGACCCCGACGGCGCCCTCGCCTTCGACGGCGTGGTGATCGGTACCTACCTGCACGGGCTCTTTGCCAACGACGGGCTGCGCCGCGCGCTCCTCGACTGGTTGGCCACGCGCACGGGCGTCGCGGCGGATCCGCGCTGGGGTCAGCGCGAGAGCGCGACGGCGCGATACGACCGACTGGCCGATGCGGTCGCGGCCGCTGTCGATCTGAAGACCATCTCCGCGCTCATCGGCCTCTGAGCGGCTCGGCCGTCGTCATCCTGCTCGCGCTGGCGCTCGACGCCGCGGTGGGAGACCCGCCGAACGTCCTTCATCCGGTCGCCGGGATGGGTGCGCTGCTCCGTGCCGGCCAGCGCCGCTTCGCACGCGGCTCACGCCTCGGCCTGCGTGTCGCCGGCGCCCTGCTCGTCCTCGTCGTCGGCGCCGCCGCGGGTCTCGCTGGTTACCTGATCAGCGCGCTGGCGGTGACGCTCGGGCCCGTCGGGCTCCTCATCGACGCCATCGCCCTCGAGCTGCTGTTCGCGGTGCGTGGCCTCGCCCGAGCCGTGCTGACCATTGCCGGCGATCTCGAGGCGGGGGACATGAGAGCCGCCCGCGCAGCAGTCGCGACGGATCTGGTCAGCCGGCCGACCTCCGGGCTCGACGCCTCCGGCGTCGCATCGGCCGCGATCGAGTCGGCCGCTGAAAACCTCACCGATTCGGTGCTCGCTCCGCTGCTCTTCTATGCAGCGTTCGGCCTGGCGGGCGCCGCCGTCTACCGCGCCGTGAACACCGCCGACGCCATGCTCGGCTACCGGACCGGCGTGCTCGAGGACTTCGGGAAGGTCGCGGCCCGACTCGACGACGTGCTGAACCTGATCCCGGCTCGGCTGGCGGGCCTGCTCCTCGTCCTCGCCGCGGCGCTGACGGGCGCTCGTCCTGTCCGCGCACTGACCACCATGTGGCGTGAGCATGCGCGCACCGCGAGCCCGAACGCGGGCTGGACGATCGCGGCCATGGCCGGCGCGCTCGGCGTCATGCTCGTGAAGGTGGATCATTACCGCCTCGGCGAGGGCCGAGCGCCAACGGCCACTGACGTCAGGCGAAGCGTCCGCGTCATGCTCGTCGCCGCGGCGCTGGGCGGGGGATCGCTCGCTCTGATCGTCTCGGTATTCCCTTGATTCGTTAGATGTTTAGACGTCATCGGTTGAGAATTATCACGATGCTCGCAGGTGGCGCGACGCTCGCTCGACTGGACGAGTCGCCGCGCCTGGATTGGCGGCACGGCACGACCCTGGCGAGCGGCGACATCGTCGAGACCGTGGTCGAGTCGGCCGGAGACCGAGCGCGTGGTCGAGACGGCGTGCCCGGGGGTGACACACGCGAGCTCGACGTGACGGCATTTTCTTCGCACGCCGTAACGTCGTCGGTATGATGTGGCATCGCCGCCGCCGCGCGGCGATTCTTGTCTGACGAGGCTGAAGCCGAAAGGCGTGGGGCGAAACGTGACTGACTGCTCGACGTTGTGACGACGCCGCGACGATGCCGGCTCCTGGCGACACGCGTCTCTTGAGGAGGCGCCCACCGCGCCGCGCGAGCCGTGTCGGCTCGACGCTGGTCGGCCTGGGCTTCTTGACGATTCTCGCGGTCGCCTTCTTCGGAGGCATGGTGGCGGGCCGACACTTTCCAAGAATGCTGCCGTCGCTGGGTGCCGTCACGGTTCCCAAGGAGCCACGACGAGGCACCGAGAGTCGACTGGCGGATCGCACCAAGGTCGTAGAGCCCGCCCCCGTGCTGACCTTTTATCAGGAGTTGACGGCTCCCCTCACATCGCCCCCGCCGGCCTCGAAGCCCAAACCCGACCGTGCCAAGCCCGCGGTCCTCGCGCCGGACACCGCCAGGGCCACGGCGGCCCCGGAGAAGACCGACGGTCAAGTCACGCATGCTATGTCCGCACCAGCGGACCAGGCGGCACCCGCTCCAACGGATCGCGTCGAGCTTCCGGCGTCAGCGCCAGCAGCGCCGGCGGAGCCTCGGGGCACGCGCTACACCGTTCAGGTGGGAGCCTTCGGGCAGCGTGAGCAGGCCGAGGCGATTCGGGCCCGACTCGCCGCCGCCGGCCACGACGCCTTCGTCGCCGATCTCGACGCCCCGGCGGCGACGCGCTTTCGCGTGCGAATCGGCTCGTACGCGAGCCGGGACGAAGCGCGACGCGCGGCCGAACGTCTCACCGCCACCGAGCGCCTCTCCACCTATGTCACCCTCCGATAAATCGGAAGCGCGGCTCGGGCGTGTGCTGATCACGGAGGCCGAGCTCGACGCTCGCATCCACGTCCTCGGCCAGGCGATCGCGCACGATTACGCGAAGGAAGGGGAGACGGAGCGGCCCATCCTGGTGGGCGTGCTGCAAGGCGCCTTCCTCTTCATGGCCGACCTCATCCGCCGCATCCCGATGGACGTGAGCACCGACTTCATCAGCTTGGCCAGCTACGGCGCCGGCACCAGCCCCTCCGGCGTCGTCCGGTTGCAGTCCGATCTCTCCGTCTCGATCGAGCGCCGGCCCGTGCTGATCGTCGAGGACATCGTGGACACCGGGCTCACGATGTCGTACCTCAAGCGCGCCCTGAGCGCGCGCCATCCGCGAAGCCTGCGCGTGTGCGTGCTGCTCGACAAGATCGAGCGCCGGCAGGTCGAGCTCGACGTCGACTACATCGGATTCACGATCCCGAACGTCTTCGTGGTGGGCTATGGGATGGACTGGAATGGGCGGTACCGCAATTTGCCGTACGTCTGTGCGCTGGACGATCCGGGCGGACGCTGATGTCGGCAGCGCGGCGCGTCACAATTCTGCTGGTGCTATAATCTCGTTCACATGAACCAGGTTTACAAAAACCTCGCCCTCTGGATGGTCATCGGCCTGATCGTCATCCTCCTCTTCACCGTGTTCCAGGGGGCCCAGCAGAGCGGGCAAGAGCAGCCGAACTTCTCCGAATTCCTCCGCGCGGTGGAGCAGAATCGCGTCGAATCCGTCGTCATCCGCGGCAATCACGTCACGTACAGCTTGAAGGACAGCCCGCAGACGCAGCGGACCTACATCGTCGATTACCCCGACCTCATCAAGATGCTCCGCGATCGGGGTGTGCGCATCGCCGTGAAGCCACCGGACTCCAACCCGTGGTACGCGATCTTCCTGCAGTGGGTCCCCATGCTCCTGTTCATCGGCGTGTGGATCTTCTTCATGCGCCAGATGCAGGGCGGCGGCGCCAAGGCGCTCTCCTTCGGCAAGGCGCGCGCGCGGCTGATCTCGGAGAAGCAGAACAAGGTGACGTTCCAGGACGTCGCCGGCGTCGACGAAGCCAAGGAAGAGCTGCGCGAGATCATCGACTTCCTCAAGGATCCGCAGAAGTTCCAGAAGCTCGGCGGCAAGATCCCGAAGGGCGTGCTGCTCGTCGGTCCTCCCGGCACCGGGAAGACGCTGCTCGCGAAGGCGATCGCGGGAGAGGCGAACGTTCCGTTCTTCTCGATCTCCGGATCCGATTTCGTGGAGATGTTCGTCGGCGTCGGCGCCTCCCGAGTGCGCGATCTGTTCGAGCAGGGCAAGAAGCACGCGCCGTGCATCATCTTCATGGACGAGATCGACGCCGTCGGGCGACATCGGGGCGCCGGCCTGGGCGGCGGTCACGACGAGCGCGAGCAGACACTGAACCAGCTCCTCGTCGAGATGGACGGGTTCGAGACCAACGAGGGCGTGATCCTCATCGCCGCCACCAACCGTCCCGACGTCCTCGATCCCGCGCTCCTCCGTCCCGGCCGCTTCGATCGCCAGGTGGTCGTGCCCCGGCCCGACGTCAAGGGCCGCGAGGAGATCCTGCGAGTGCACGCGCGAAGGATCCCGCTCGCGCCCGACGTCGACCTCAAGGTCCTGGCCCGCGGCACGCCGGGCTTTTCGGGAGCCGACCTCGCGAACCTCGTCAACGAGGCGGCGCTGCTGGCGGCCCGCCAGAACAAGAAGTTCGTCGAGATGCTCGACTTCGAGAACGCCAAGGACAAGGTCCTGATGGGCGTCGAGCGACGCTCGATGATCATCAGCGACACCGAGAAGCGGACGATCGCCTACCACGAGGCTGGCCACACGCTGGTCGCCGACTTCCTGCCCGGCACGGATCCCGTCCACAAGGTGACGATCATCCCGCGAGGCCGCGCGCTCGGCCTCACCCAGCAACTGCCGCTGGACGACAAGTACAACTATTCGCGGGAGTACCTGGTCAATCGCGTCACCATCCTGCTCGGTGGCCGGGCCGCCGAGGAGATCGTTCTCAAGCAGCAGACGACGGGCGCCGGCGACGACCTCGAGAAAGCCACCGAGATGGCGCGCAAGATGGTCTGCGAGTGGGGGATGTCCGACAAGCTCGGCCCGCTGACCTTCGGCAAGAACGAGGAGCACATCTTTCTGGGGCGGGAGGTCGCGCGCGCGAAGGATTACAGCGAGGCGACCTCGCTGCTCATCGACTCCGAGATCAAGCGCATCGTCATGGAGTGCGCCACCCGCGCCCGCCAGATCCTCGAAGAGAACATCGAGAAGCTCCACGCGCTCGCCCGCGCGCTGCTCGAGCGTGAGTCGCTCGACGGCGAGGAGATCGCGCGGATCCTGCGCGCGCGGCCGTTCCAAGAGGCCCCCGCTCCGGTCTGAGCCGGCCGCCACGGCGGCCGCCGGTTGTCGTGTCGCGGTCTTCCCGACGATGGTATCTTTGAGCGTGTTGGCTCGCCTTCGTGCCCTCCTGGCTGGCGTTCCCATCGGTGGTGGAGCGCCCGTCGTCGTGATGGGCGCGCTCAACGTCAGTCCGGAATCCTTCTATGCCGGCTCCGTTCCTCCGAGTCTCGACGCGCTCGTGGCCACCGCGCTCGGCATGGTCGAGGCCGGCGCCAGCATCATCGATGTCGGAGCACGATCGACGGCGCCGTACCGGGCGGGCGACGTCACGACCGAGGATGAGCGCGTGCGGCTCGGGCGGGCGGTGGAAGCGCTCGCCGCCAAGCTGCCGGTGCCCGTGTCCGCCGACACGACGCGAGCCACCGTCGCCGAGACGGCGCTCGAGTGCGGGGCCCGCATCGTCAACGACGTCTCTGGTCTCGGTGATCCGGCGATGGGCCGCGTCGTCCACGGTCACGGCGCTGGCGTCATCGTGATGGCCCATCCGGACGTCTCGCCCTCGCCCCGTCCCGATCCCGTCCTGGCCGTGCGCGCCGGCCTCTCGGCCGCGCTCGAGCGGGCCCGGCGCGCCGACATCGCCGACGAGGCCATCGTCCTCGATCCCGGCATCGGATTCTTCCGCGAAGAAACGGTGCCGTGGCACGAATGGGACGTCCGTGTCCTCGCGGGTCTGGCGGAGCTCCATGATCTCGGCCGGCCCCTGGCCGTCGGTGTGTCGCGGAAGTCGTTCATCGGCGCCCTCACCGGGCGCACCGACCCCGCTGACCGTCTGGCCGGATCGCTGGCGGCCACGGCGCTCGCCGTGGTCAACGGTGCCGCGCTGATCCGGACCCACGACGTGGCCGAGACGAGCGACGCGGTCGCCGTGGCCGAGCGCGTGGCACGCGCGAGGCGGCCATGAAAGAGATCATCGCCGCGCTCCGGTGGCGTGACGCGCTCGACATCCTGCTGGTCGCCGGCGTCGTCTATCGCGGCCTCGTGCTCTTCCGAGGCACGCGCGGCATCCAGATGCTCGTCGGGCTCGGCTTGCTGGTCGGCGGGTCGTTCCTGGCGCGCTCGTTCGAGCTGTGGAGCATCACCTGGATCTTCGACAACTTCTGGTCGTTCTGGGCGATCGCGCTCATCGTCCTCTTCCAGCCCGAATTGCGACGCGCGCTGACGAGAATCGGCCAGGGCCGGCTCTGGCTCGCCTTCGGCGGCACGCGCGCCGCCGAGCGCGCCCACATCGTCGAGGAGCTCGTGAAGACGGCGCACTCACTGTCGGGCCGTCGCATCGGCGCCCTGATCGTGTTCGAGCGTGCCGGCGGCCTTCGCTACTACGTCGAGCTCGGCGTGCCGCTCGACGCGCTCGTGTCGGCCGACCTGCTCGAGACGGTCTTCCTGCCCCAGTCGCCGCTTCACGACGGCGCCGTCATCATCCAGGGCGACCGGGCCCGCGCGGCCGGCTGCTTCCTGCCGCTCTCACGCTCGCCGCACACGGGACGGCAGCTCGGCACGCGGCACCGCGCCGCGCTCGGCATCAGCGAGGAAAGCGACGCGATCGCGCTCGTCGTATCCGAGGAGACCGGACGCGTGGCGATCGCCGTGGACGGCCACATGGAGCCGATCCCTGATCCGGCCACGCTGCGCCAGCGACTGCAGGAGCTGATCGAGGGGGTGCCGGCGGTGCCGATCCCGGCGCCCGCCGTGGCGACCCGACTCAAGCTCGGGGCTTGATGCCGTCGTTCCTCGTACGGAACTGGCATCTCAAGCTCCTGTCGCTCGCCGTCGCCGCTGGCCTCTGGCTCTTCGTCGCCGTCGGCGAGCGTAGCCAGCTCGCCCTCGCCGCCCCCGTGGAGTACGTTGGCCTCCCCGACGACGCCGTCCTCTTGCCCGACCCGCGCGATCGCGTGGAGCTCCAGGTCGAGGTGGGGCGCTGGGCGGTCAGTCGTCTGACGAGTGAGGCGCTGCGCGTCCGCGTCAACGTCGCCCATCTGCCCGAAGGAGAAAGCCAGCTCACGCTGGCCCCGTCGGACGTCCAGACGCCGCCCGGGGTGCGGGTGACCCGCATCACGCCGCCCCAACTCCGCGTCGCGGTGGCCAAGGCGGCCGAGAAAACGATGCGAGCCGTCGCCAGCGTGCGGGGGCAGCCGGCCACCGGGTACGCGGTGACGCGGGTCCTCGTCGATCCTGGCTCTGTGCTGGTGAAGGGGCCTCGTTCTACAATCGAGACGCGGGAGAGCGTCGAGACGGCGCCGGTGGATGTCGCCGGCAGCCGAGCCACCGTGACGCAGACCGTCGGCCTGGTGCTCCCCGACAACGTCTATCCGATCCGTGCCGGCCGTGTGCAGGTGACCGTGGAGATCCGGCCGGAGACGGCCATGCAGCGGGGTGGGAAACCGTGACGCGACTGTTCGGCACCGATGGCATCCGCGGCGTCGCCAACGAAGAGCCCCTCACGCCCGATCTCGCCTATCGCGTCGGCCGTCAGCTCGTGGCCACGCTGCGCGCGCAACGGGGCCGCGACAGCGTCAAGCTCGTCATCGGCCGTGACACGCGACGCTCCGGGCCGCTGCTCGAAGCGGCGATGACGGCGGGCGTGCTGAGCGCGGGCGGAGAGTGCTTCGCCGCCGGCGTGCTGCCGACGCCCGGAATCGCGCTGGTCACCCGTGGCCTCGACGCCGACGGCGGCATCGTGCTCTCCGCCTCCCACAATCCGTTCGCCGACAACGGGATCAAGCTCTTTTCGTCCGAGGGCACGAAGTTTCCCGACGCCTGGGAGGACGAGATCGAGGCCCGGCTCAAGGGCGCCGACAACGCGCCGCGGGCGAGCGGGGCCGGCATCGGCCGCCACGTGACGTACGATCGCGCCGAGCGTTACTACATCGACTATCTGAGCCGCTGCTTCCCCGTCGACCTCGGCGGCATGACGATCGCGATCGACTGCGCACACGGCGCGACGTTTCGCGTGGCGCCCCGGGTGTTCCGGCGCCTCGGCGCGCACGTCGTGTGCATCGGCTGCCGGCCCACCGGCACCAACATCAATGCCGCGTCGGGCGCGCTGCACCCGCAGGCGCTCCAGCGGAAGCTCCGCGCGGCGGGCGCGCAGGTCGGCTTCGCGTTCGACGGCGACGGCGACCGTCTCGTGTCCGTCGACGACCAGGGCGAGATCCGCGACGGCGACTACGCGCTCGCCATCGCCGCCCGTCACCTGCAGAGCCGCGGGCGACTCAAGGGCCACGTCGTGGTCACGACGGTCATGGCCAATCTCGGACTGGACGAGTCCCTGCGCGCCGGCGGCATCGACATCGTCAAGACCCAGGTCGGCGACCGCTACGTGTACGAGGAGATGCAGCGCCGCGGCGCCAACGTCGGCGGCGAGCAATCCGGCCACCTGCTCTTCCTCGATCACAGTCCTGCCGGCGACGGCATCCTGTCCGCCCTGGCCCTGCTCGCGGTCATGCGCGAGACCGGCGCGTCGCTGTCCGAGCTCTCCGGGTGCCTGCGGAAGTTTCCCCAGGTGCTCGTCAACGTGCCCGTGCGGACGAAGCCGCCCATCGAGACGCTGGCGGGATTGTCGGACCGCGTGCGAGGGTTCGAGAGCGAGATGAACGGCGCCGGCCGGATCCTGATCCGCTACTCCGGCACCGAATCGCTCGCGCGCGTGATGATCGAGGGCGCCGACGGCGATCGCATCCGGACGATGGCCGACGATCTCGCCGCGATCATTCGTCAGCTCATCGGCACGGCATGAGCCCGCCGGTCGACCCGACCGGGCACGCCGCCGCCTCCCGGCCGGCGGGCGAGTCCGGTGTTCGCGGCATCGGCGTCGATCTCGTCCATCTCCCGCGGATGCGTGAGGTCATCGAGCGCTGGCAGGAGCGTTTTCTGCGGCGCGTCTTCACGGACGGCGAGATCGCGTACTGCCAGGGCCGTCGCGACCCCACCCAGCACTTCGCGGCGCGCTTCGCCGCCAAGGAGGCTGGCCTCAAGGCGCTCGGCACCGGGCTGCGGCTGGGGATCAACTGGCGCGAGCTCGAGGTGCGCCGCGAGCCCGGCCAGGCGCCCGTGCTCGTCCTCCACGGACGCTCGCGCACGATCGGCCGCGCCCGGGGCGGGAGCGATCGTCTCCTGCTCGCGCTCACGCACGACGGCGACTACGCGCTGGCCCAGGCCATGCTCGTCGCTCCCGATGCGACTGCTCCACCTCGCTAGCGTGACGACGGGCGCGGTGATCCTCTACGGATGCGCAGCCGAGCCCGTGCGCCTGACGCCGGGCGCTCCCCCCGGCTACATCGCGACCCGCCCGGGCAAGCCGGGGTTCGTCATCGCGGCGCCGCACGGCACGTCGGACCTGCGCACCGGAGACATCGCGACTGATCTCGCGCGCCGCACGGGGTTCGGCCTCGTCGTCGCGACCGGCTTTGCCCTCGAGCCCGATCGCCCCGACGGGCCGGGCCGGCGCTATCAGGTGAACCGCCCGCTGGAAGGCGTGCCGGGCCGGCCGGCCGCGCAGGAAGTCTCCAGCGACGGCGCCCGGCGCGTCTACGAGGCGTACGAGCAGCGGGTGCGAGCGGTCGCCCAGGGCCCGCTCGCCTTCTACGTGGAGATTCACGGCAACAATCGTCGCGAGGCCGCCCAGCGGATCGAGATCGCGACCGTGGGCACCGACCGCAACGACGCGCTTCGCCTCAAGACATTGCTCGAGCTCATTCGCGACGCGCATCGTCGCGCCCGCCCCGGCAGTCAGCGCCTCGACGTGCTCGTTGAGCCGGCCGACCCCGTGATGTATGGGGCGAGCAGTGCCAAGCGCGTCGGCATTTTTCGTCTGCCCGCCCAGGCATTGCACATCGAATTGCCGAAGACGGCCCGCGTCGAGGGACGCGAGGTCTACACGGCGATCCTCGCCGACTTTCTCACCCAGGCCGCCACCCTGCCGCACTGACGTGCTGCCGGTCCTGAGCGCCGAGGAGATGCGCCGGCTCGATCGCCGGGCCATCGACACGCTCGGTATTCCCGGCGCGGCCCTCATGGAGAACGCGGGTCGCGGCGCCGTCCCGCACATCATCCGGCTCCTGCCCCGAGGCGGGCGGGGCGCGCGCGTGGTGGTGGTGTGTGGCAAGGGCGGCAACGGCGGTGACGGCTTCGTCGTCGCTCGCCGCCTCAAGCAACGCGGCGCTCGTGTCGCCGTGTGGCTCGCGGCTCGACCGGAAGAGATCACGGGCGATGCGGCGGGGAAGCTCGCCGCCCTGCGACGCGCTGGCCTCCGTCCGGTGGTCATCGCTGATGAGCGTGCCCTGGCGGAGTCGCTCGGCGACGCCGATGTCGTCGTGGACGCGCTGCTCGGCACGGGAACGCAAGGCGCGCCGCGCGGGACGACCGCAGCGGCGATCACCGCCATCAACGCGAGCCAGCGCTCGGTCGTCGCGCTGGACATTCCATCCGGTCTTCCCGCCGACGGTGGTCCGCCGCCCGGCCCCGCGGTTCACGCGGATGTGACGACGACATTTGCCGCCTTCAAACGCGGACTCGTCACGGGTCCGGGTTTGGACTGGGCGGGCCGCGTGGTCGTCGTGGACATCGGAATTCCCGACGCCGAAGTCCGTCGCGGGATCACGACGTTCCTGCTCGAAGCGTCCGACGTCGCCACCCACGTCCCTCGACGCCCGCACCACGCTCACAAGGGGACCTACGGTCGGCTGCTCATCGTCGCCGGCTCCGTCGGCAAGACGGGCGCCGCCGCGCTGGCCGCGCGCGCGGCCATGCGGAGCGGCGCCGGGCTCGTCACCGTCGCGACGGCCGCCAGCCAGCAACCGATCGTCGCGACGCTCGTGCTCGAAGCGATGACCGAGCCGGTGCCCGAGACGGCCGCGCGCTCGATCGCGCTCAAGGCTCGCGAGGCCCTCGACGAGCTGGCCGAGGCCCGTGACGCTGCCGCGGTGGGGCCGGGGCTCGGGCTCGACGCCGAAACTCAAACGCTCGCCCGCGAGCTCGCTCACGATCTTCGCCGTCCGCTGGTGCTCGACGCCGACGCGCTGACGGCGCTCGCCGGTCACCTCGACACGCTCCGCGGAGCGCCAGCGCCGCGCTGTCTCACGCCGCACCCCGGCGAGCTGGCGCGGATGCTCGGCCGCTCCGTGGCCGACGTCGAGCGCGATCGCATCGAGATGGCCCGCACGTTTGCCACCACCTACGGCGTCCATCTCGTGCTCAAGGGCGCGGGCACCGTGATCGCCGATCCTGACGGCCACGTCTCGATCAACCCGACGGGGAATCCGGGCATGGCCAGCGGTGGAACCGGGGACGTGCTCACCGGCATCCTCGGCGCCCTGTTCGCGCGCGGCCTCGAGCCACGCGCCGCGGCCCAGACGGGCGTCTACCTTCACGGGCTCGCCGGTGACCTCGCGGCTGCCCGCGTCGGCGAGGAAGCGTTGATCGCGAGCGACGTGATCACCGCGCTGGCCGACGCGTTCGCGAGCCTCAGGCCCCGAACGGTGTGACGGCGTCAGCGACGATCGCCAGCCAGAGCCCCGAAGAGACCGAGGCGGCGGGCGAGCGCCTGGGGCGGACGCTCGGCCCGAGCGATGTCGTGGGGCTCATCGGCGAGCTGGGTGCGGGCAAGACGTGCTTCGTCCAGGGCCTCACGCATGGGCTCGGCGTGACCGTCCACGCGACGAGTCCGACGTTCGTGCTCGTCAACGAGTATCGCGGCCGTCTGCCCGTCCATCACGTCGACGCGTATCGGACGGCGACGGTGACCGAGATCGCGGACCTCGGGCTCGAGGAGATGATCGACGGCGACGGCGTCACGGTCATCGAGTGGGCCGAGAAAGCCCGGCCGTTGCTGCCGGCGCGGACCATTTACGTACGCATCGACGGCGTGGGGGACGAGCCGCGGACGATCACGATCACGCGTGGTCTGGCCGGAGTGTGACGTCGACGCCGGAGCGTATCAACCTCGTGGCATTGACGGTGCGCGGCTGGCTGCGCCACCCTCAGCCGCGTGAACTGGCCCGAATACGACCGCCCGCGTGAGCGGCTGTACGCCCACGGACCGGAAGCGCTCGCCGACGCCGAGCTGCTCGCGCTCCAGCTCGGGTCGGGCACGCGAGGTCACACGGCGCTCGACGTGGCGCGCGAGATCCTGGCCACGTACGGATCGCTGGGTGAGATGGCGTCGCGCGAGGTTGTCGAGCTGGCGCGTCAGCGGGGCGTCGGCCCGGCGAGGGCGGCGCGCCTGGCCGCCGCCTTCGAGCTGACGCGACGGATGCGGTCACGCACGCCCGGCCAGCGGGCGACGCTCGCGACGCCGGCCGAGGTCTACGCCGCGTTCGGACCCCTGATGGAAGACCTCAAGCACGAGGTGTTTCGCGTCGCGCTGCTCGACGCGCAGAACGGGCTCCTGCGCGATCGCATCGTATCGGAGGGGACGCTGTCGGCCAGCCTCGTGCATCCGCGCGAGGTGTTCAAGCCGGCCATCGTCGAATCCGCGGCGGCGGTGATCCTGCTGCACAACCATCCGAGTGGCGATCCCACGCCGAGTCGAGAGGACGTGCGTCTCACGCGGCAACTGGTGGAGTGCGCACGGCTGCTCGACCTTCGCCTTCACGACCACGTCGTCATCGGCCGCGGTCGCTACGTGAGCCTGGCCGAGCGCGGCCTCATCTGACCGGTCGCCGCGCGCCGTTCGACGTCGCGACCGGCCAGTCGATCTACCTCAACGATCCCGACGATCCCGACGGCAATGGCCTCGAGCTCTACGTCGACGCCGACCCGGCGATCTGGCGGACGAATCCCTCCGCCGTTACCCACGTGGAGCCGCTTCAGCTCTGAATCGCGTCAGCCCTTGGCGAGCTTCTCGATGTCCTTCCGGGACATGGTCTGCAGTCGCGTCAGGAGTCCCTTGACCTTCCGTTCCGACGCGTGGTCGGCCAGGATCAGCTTCTTCGATCGGGTACCGTTGATGATGTAGGCAACCCAGTCGTCCAGGTTCGGGGTCCCGCGCCACGCGACCGTCACCCCGCTCAGACGCATCCGCCGCCGACCTTCGATCTTGGCGAGTGGCTTCCGACTAGCGTCCATCGTGCGCCGTTCCTCTCAGAGCCCGTGGTGCGTGTCGCGGTCGCGATGCGACGCCCGCCTTGGCCCGAGCGGAGCGTGCGGCTCACGGTCGCGATTCCGTCGTTTGACCGCATCGCCCTTCGATCCTGGTCGGCGCTGCGGCGGCGATTGCAAAAAGGTTACGAGAGCGACGCCAAACTTACGAGCGCAGCATTCGTAGTGTCAAGACCTCGTTTGGCCGCGTCGCTAGCGCGCGTCGCGCGTCAGTGCTTGCGCACGAGCACGTGAAACGCGTAAAACTTCACCTGCCCGACACCGGTGGATGAACAGATCGTCGTTTTTTCGGAGGCTCCCCGCGAGAGCGCGTCCCACCGCGCGATTTCGTCGCCTGGGGATAAGTGTGGACATGTGGATAGCGTGTGAACAATTCTTGCTAGCGTCCGCCGCGGGCGGCGAGCGCGGCGAGGATCCGGCGCGCCAGCATCGGCCCCTGCGTGATGAATCCGGTGAAGTACGAGACCGCCGTCGCGCCCGCATCGAACAGCGCGAGCGCCTTGTCGGGCGCATCGACGCCGCCGGTGGCGACGAGATCGAGGGCGTGGCCGAATCGCTTGCGCGTGCGCTGCACGTTGGCGAGCGTGGCCGAGAAGATCTCGGGGCCCGACAGTCCCCCCGAGCGCTGACTGAGCCGCGGCTCGTCCACGCGCCGCGTGTTGCCGTAGTTCACGACGCGGACGCCGGCCTCGATCGCCGCGGGGATGATCTCGCGCTCGTTGACGTCCGCGAAATCGGGCGACACCTTGACGATCACGGGCACCGTGACCGCCGCGCGCACGCGCTCGAGCATCCGTCGCAGGTCCTTCGGCCGCGTGCTCCACGCGTAGACCAGGCGCGTGTTGGGTGACGAGATGTTGAGCTCGACCAGATCGGCGGACGCTCCCAGCGCGCGCGCGAGGTCCACGTAGTCGTCCTCGGATTCGCCGGCGACGCTGGCGATGACGGGGACGCGACGGGACAAGCCCCGGAGTGTCGGCGTGAAGGCGACCAGGCCGGGATTCTGGAAGCCGTTGCAGTTGACGAGGCCGGGCCCGGCGCCCGTCCGCACACGCACGAGGTTCGGCCGCGGATGCCCCGGACGAGCGTCCCGCGTGATCGTCTTGGTCGTCACCGCGCCGAAGCCCAGCCTCATGGCGCGCTCGAGGATGCGCGAATCGTAGTACATGGCGGCGAGGATCACCGGGTTGGGAAGGCGGGCGCCGCCCAGCGTCACGGCCAGCCGGGAGTCGTCGAGACGGAACGCGGGCAGGCGATCGAAGGGGAGGAGTCGCAACGCGGTCTGGCCCAGCGCGATCGCCGTCGGCTCGGGCAGACGGCTGAGGACCGCGTCGTACAGAATGCGGTACAGCACGCCGCGCGAGGATACCATACGAGAGCGGAACTTGACGATGCCCGGACCGCGCCTTTAGGGTTAGAACGCTTGGGGATTCTCGTCCGCGGCTCGCTGCTCGGACTTCTGGTGTTCACGACTGCGTGCGCCGGCGCTCTGCCGCCCGTGCCGCCCACGGCGTCGTCGGCACCGGCATCGCTCGCCGCGGCCGGCTTCGACTTCGGCCGCGACACGTTCGCGTTCAGGAACGAGATCCGGGCCCGCCATCCCGACACCCCTGATCTCTACGCGAACTACTGCTTCGTGCTGGCGAGGGCGATGCGCCAGTTCTTCCTCTTCGCGCGGTTCGATCCTTCCCAGCCGAAGCTCGACCCGGCGGAGTACGTCGAGCGTATTCGTCTCGTGGTCTCCGACGCGCCCTGGCATGGTGCGCGGCCTCCCGATGATCGCGTCGTGATTCCGGGCTACGCGAGCCTGCGCGAATTCTCCGCGGCCCAGGAAGAAGCGGTGAAGCGCGGCCTCGGCGGTCGCTTCTGGACGCTCGTCCACCCGACGAACTGGCGCGTCACGCTGCCGGTCACATCCGGCCACCAGGAAACCGTGGCCAGCGAGATCGTGGCGGACCTCGATCAGGGACGGCTCGTGCAGCTCCTCGTGACCAACTGGCCGACGCCGGAGCTCAACCACACGGTGGTAGCGTTCGCGTACCGCTGGACGGACACCGCGCTCCAGCTCACCGTCTGGGACCCGAACGACCCGACGGAGCCCGGGTTGATCACCTTCGAGCGCCCGGCGCGCCAATTCGTGGCCACGCGGGTGTATGACACGCGGCCGGGAGCCATCCGCGTCTTCCGCATGTACTACTCGTGGCTGCTTTGATGACGACCGCTGCGTCACCCGCCTCGGTGGTGACGTCGTCGAGCCTGCCTCGCTGGTATTCGCATCGGTTCAATCGCGTTGCGGTCTACCGCGCGGCCGCCGCGGTCGCGTCGACCTTGCCCCGGTGGGCGCGGTTGAGGCTGGCCGCTGAGCTGGGCAGCCTCGCGGCGCTCGCCTTGCCGCGGGAGCGGGCGCGGGTCGAGGCGAATCTGGCCCGCGTGCGACCCGACCTCACCCCGCCGGCGCGCGCCGTGCTGGCCCGTGACGTGTTCCGCCACTTCGCCATCTGCTTCGCAGATCTGGTCGTCGCCAATCGGCAGCGCCAGCTTCCCGAGCGATTGCTGGCCGCGATCCGCGGCAGCGAGTACCTCGACGAAGCGGGCGCGGCCCGCCGCGGCCTCGTCGTGCTCACGGCCCATCTCGGCAACTGGGAATTCGCGGGCCGACTGCTCGCGCACCGCGCGCCGCGCCCGACCCACGTCGTCGTCGCGCCCGAGGCCGACGCCGCGGTCGAGCGGTTCCTGCGGGGAGCGCCCGGCGCCGTGAACTTCGTCACGCGCCGTGAGCCACGGTCCGTGCTTCCGCTGATGGGCGCGCTCCGCCGGGGGGAGATGGTCGCCATGCAGGGCGATCGCGGCCTGGGCAATCGTGGGGACGTGGCGATGCCGTTCTTTGGAGCGCCGGCGCCGTTCCCGCTGGGACCGTTCGTGCTCGCGCGCGCGGCCGGCGTGCCGGTCGTGCCGAGCTTCTGCGTCTTCGAGCCGGATCGTCGGTACACGATCGTCGTCGGGGAGCCCATCACGGTGAAAGAGGGCGCCGAGGTCGAGGCGCTCGGCGCCTGGGTCACGGCGCTGGAGGCGGCGGTCCGCGCCCATCCCGAGCAGTGGTTCAACTTCTTCGATGCCTGGAGTGTTCCGGGTGCGTCCTGAGCCCGTCGCCATCGTCGCCGCCGGCGTGGTCACGCCGATCGGGGGCGACCTCGACGCCTTCTGGACCGGGTTGCTCACGGGCGCGAGCGGGATCTCGACGATCGAGCGGTTCCCGGTCGGCGATCTCCGCGTCCAGCGAGGCGGCGAGATCAAGAAGCTGCCGTCGGGCGGCGAGAGCGCCCGCCGGTGCCGCGCATCGCGCTTGCTGTGCGCGGCCGCCGATGATCTTCGCGCCCGCGCGCCGCTGGCCGCCACCCGCGCGCGGATCGGC
>Ga0209375_1000119_pt1 | contig 70195 bp, 52 predicted proteins | sample GraSoiAngelo_131_FD_185888 | JGI IMG/M metagenome (GOLD analysis project Ga0209375, IMG submission 185888) | Grasslands soil microbial communities from the Angelo Coastal Reserve, California, USA - 14_0929_02_30cm (SPAdes) (version 2) | ecosystem: Environmental > Terrestrial > Soil > Grasslands ...
GCCAAGGCCGCGCCCAGCCCCACACCCTCGTCCAACGCCGCGATGATAGCACAGTGGGGCACAAGCTAGAAAAACCACGAATTGACACGAATCAACAGGAAATAAAGCCTAACAATCACCTCTGGAAGAGACACATTACAAAAATTAGTATCCATTCGGTTCATTCGTGATTAAAAGAAACTAGGGAACGCATAGGCTGGAAAGCCGGCGCTCCCTTGGTCATGAAAGAATCCGATCACGAGGATCAGCATGCGCCGCTGAGTTATCACGACGCCTGGCGGATTGTGTGGCTGGTTTTTCTGCTGATCGTCGCCTGGTTGGTCGTGCGCGCGCTGGAACCGGTGATACTGCTGTTCGCGCTCGTTTTTCTTCTGGCCATGGTCCTGAACCCGATCGTGGCCTGGTTGCAGAAACATCACGTACCTCGCTTTGTCGGCGTGATCCTGATTGTGCTTGCGCTGCTAACCGTTACGACCACAATCATCGTCTTTGCCATTCCGCCCCTAGCCAGGCAAAGTCAGGAGCTGGTGCGCAACGCGCCAGGAGTCTGGCAAGGTGTTCGCGGTCGCATCGAATCACTTACAAAAAATTATCCATCTGTCCGGCAGGCATTGCCGCGCACCGATGAAATCGCAGGGAAAGTCGGCGCGGCAGCTGGAACAGTCGGGAACATCTTGTTAAGATCGACACTTGGTCTGGTCGGTGGCGTGGCCAGCTTTGTGTTCGCAGTTCTGTTGCTTGTCTTTGTGCTGGCTAGCCCGCGCCCGCTCGTAGCCGCGTATCTGGCGCTCGCGCCCGATCGTTACCGCGCTCAAGCGCATCGCACCCTCGCCCGGCTGATGCGACAAATGACCGCCTGGGCGCGTGGCGTCGCTATCAATGGTGTTATTACCGGATTCTCCATCGGCGTGTTGCTTTGGCTGATAGGCGTGCAACCCGCGCTGATCTTCGGCGTGTTCGCTTTTCTCGGAGAATTTCTTCCAAACATCGGCGCGTTTCTTGTCGCCATTCCCATTCTGCTCGTCGCGTTAAGCCTGGGTGCGACAAAATTCTGGCTCGCCCTCGGGGTAATCGTGCTTGTTTACCAGGTCGAGCTGAACGTTCTTGTGCCGGGCGTGCTCGGCAAAGAGATGCGATTGCACCCAGTGAACATTTTGTTCTTTACTCTGGCGACCGCCACCATGTTTGGGTTGCTGGGAGTTTTTCTTGCCGTTCCGGCAGCGGCGCTGGTCCAGATTGTCATCGACGAATTTTATTTGCAACCGCGCAAGCCGGATTACGCCGCGCTCGACAAGGAAGCCGCAGCGCTGGTGGAAGGGAAGACTGGGTAGCGCACGCGCCCTCGCGTGCTGCCGATGACGTCTCGCCATCGCGGACTTTCTCTTATGCGCTCAACCCAGATCAGATTGGCTCTGTCGAAGAGCTTTGCTTTTACCTCGCCGATGCTCAAGAATATGGCGGCGCCGTTAGGTGCGACATAAATATAGTTCCTGAGCATGAGCAAGAGTAAGAATCGGAAGCCTTGACCAGTTCGTCACTCCTTCGTCATTGGTCATTCGTGCTTCGTCATTCCACTGCATCCTCGCCTGTGAGAAACTGGTGATTTGTAGGCCGCAATCGTACACGCGCCGAAGTTTTCAAATTTTTCTCTTGGCTTGCGCGGGCCGCGCATGAGACAAGCTAGAAGTTTAGCTTGCCCGAAAGCTCGTCGCTCGGGTTCAGGCGCAAAAAATCGGAGGATAAAACAATGTTAAAGAAAACCCTGCTTGCTTTCACATTCTCCTTGCTCGTGCTCCTTGGAAACTACGCAGCCGCCTCCGCCACGGCTACGGCGGCCAAGGCCCAACTCAAACAAAACACTTCGGAAAGCCAGCCTGCTGGCCGTCCCGTCCTCCGCAGTAGCTCTGCTACGGAGGGTGGAAGTCTCGACCAAGGCGGGACCGGCACACTTCAAAAGATGATTGTGAAGAGCGGGAACGTCACAATGGATCTCGATCTCAACGGGTTGAATGGAAGCAGTTCACTGGTGGCAAGACCTGTCACACTGCAATTCGCCGTAGCGGCTGATTCATTCTTTCCCATTTTGATTTTTAACGATCAGTTGCGCGGTCCCGTGCCAGGATCGATGGCGCTTATTCCACAGAACACTTCTTCGGCCGGGTTCGACGCCCCCGGCTACAGTAATCTGCCTGCGGCTTTAGGCGCGTCTCTCAAGCAGCTCGTCGTCGAGAAACTTCCGACGGGCGAAGCGTTCGATCTCGCCGTGCGCGACAGCAACACGGGATTCACCTTTTTTAATGTTGAAGGACACCAGTACGATTACGATGCCAACGCGCAGGCATTAAGTATAACAGACGGACGGCTTCTCGTTTCAAAAGAGTTTGCCAACGCGCTTGGCAGACCATCGGATGCAGGTTCGGTCGTTGGAAAAATCTCCGTCGGCGCGGCGATGCAACCGATCGAGGTCACGCAGCTTGCTAATGGTCAACCGCAATCAGTGGTCATGCCACCCATGCAACGTGAAGCCGGTGCAGAAGCGCCAACACTCGTGGCGGGTCCTGATATAATCGTCGGCGATCTGCCCAACATGAACCAACAAGGAAGTGCCGGGACCCAAGTCGGCCTTGCAGTGGCAACGACTTCCTGCAACAACGGCGATCAACCGGTCGATTGGCTTCAATTGCCAAATACTGATCACCCAGTCATCCCGCAAAATTTCTATCGGATGAGCGGTGGAGCTAACAACAACGACCGCTTTGAACAGATCGGCCATTCCTGGATGAAACATGCCTTTTTCGCATTGGAAGACAGGGACTGCTTTAGCTGCAACACCAACGGTTGCGAAACAGGCAGCCATCTTTGCCCGGGATGCTCCGACCCGTACAGCGCGGACCTAAATGGAGGCCAAGAAGGGATCGGCTCACGCGCATGGGTGAACCCGTTCACAGGCTCCTTCCCATCGAACGCCAATGACCACAGCGGCCATAACCACGACGGCGTATCGCACCGCATCCGGGTGGAGGCCAATGATCTGAACACAACACTCAATACAGGCGCCACTTATTTCGCCGAAGCACAATACATCGCCCCAAGTGAATACACGTGGTGTCAGTCACATCCCGGACAATGCAACATGTATAACAATGCTTCCTATCGTAAGTACAGCGTGAGCGGCACTACCACTTTCACATTTTCCCCCCTGCTCGCCACAGTGCGAATGCAGCCTGCTATTATGGCTTGGACCGGTGCCACAGTAAATCAGGTGCAGCCCGACCCTGGAAACGACGGGATCTGGTTCATGTGCTACAAAGTAACCGGCCCGTCGGCTGGAGTCTGGCACTATGAGTATGCGCTCTATAACCAGAACCTCGATCGCGGGATTCAATCCTTCACCGTGCCCATAGGAGCTGGAGTCAACATCAGTAACATCGGGTTTCACGCGCCGCCTCAAGAACCGGGATGGTCAAACGACGGCACGTTTAACAACCAAGGCTATAGCAGCGCGCCCTGGAGCAATGAATACCAGCCCGGCGACAGCTCCATCACTTGGAACTGCGAAACTTTTGCGCAGAATCAAAACGCCAATGCGATTCGCTTCGGCACGCTTTACAATTTCCGGTTTGATGCCGACCACCCGCCAAACCCTACAGATGCAACAGTAGGCTTTTTTAAGACCGGCTCGCCAATTGGGGTTTTAATCCAAGCCCCCGGGGACGTTCCGGCACCATCGCCAACGCCAACACCGACTGCGACGGCAACACCTACACCGACTGCTACAGCCACAGCCACACCTACGCCAACTGCAACGCCACGGCCTACGCCAATCCCCAGGGCTCGTCCAACTCCGCATCCCAGACCCTGATTGCGGAAAGCTGATAGCTGAGTCGATAGTTGATGGCCGATAGCCGGCTGCGCAATTTTCCTTGTAACTGCGAAACCTACGGCTACGCCAACTTCAACCCCGCGGCCTACTCCAACGCTGAGAGGTACCCCAGACACCGAGGCCTCGCCCCACTCCACGTCCTCGCCCGACTCCATAGCGATGATCTAGCAGGGCACGAGTAAAGGGATAGTTGTAGCCGCCTCGCTGTGTTGAGGCGCTTCCGCGCCGCTTGGATCAAACGGATTTGGCAGTTATCGGAATTCGGCGTTGGATGTTTGCGAACAAAGAGCAAGAGTTTCGCCTTTTCAGCGTTTCAGTTTTTAAAGTATCATCCAAACGGTTTTGAAAACTAAATGAATACTCAACCCGCAAACTTCCCTAAAATTATCCTTCCACTTGTAATCGCGACCGCGCTTAGCAGCATCGGTCCCGGTTTAGCGAGCGCGACCATTATCAATATCCATCCCATCAAGGACAACACGCTCTACGAATTCGATCCCGCAGAGGGCGACCGCAGCAATGCGCTTGGCAACCACTTCTTTGCCGGCGAGACAGCCATGGGCGAACTCCGCCGGGGCGTGCTTGCCTTCGACATCGCTGGAAGCATCCCTCCAGGCTCAACGATTCTAGGGGTCACGTTGAGTCTGAACACGTCGAGAACGGCTTCAGATACTCCTCGAAATGTCGAGCTGCACAAGCTGCTCGCAGACTGGGGAGAAGGTACGTCCGTGGCACCTGGAGAAGAAGGCGACGGAGCGCCGGCCACGACCAACGATGCCACATGGCGACACCGTTTCTTCGACACGGTTTTTTGGACGACCGAAGGCGGAGACTTTTCAGCCACGGTGAGCGCAACCCAGTCGGTTGGCGCAATTGGAATGTACACGTGGAGTTCGTCACAGATGGTCGCCGACGTGCAGTCGTGGCTGAATGATCCGGCCAGTAACTTCGGCTGGCTGGTGCTGGGAGACGAATCGGAGATCGCGACTGCGAAACGGTTCGATACCCGAGAGAGCGCCAGCCAGCCTGTGCTGACCATCCAATATACGAGAGTTACACCGAGGCCACGCCCGACGCCGCATCTTCGTCCCACGCCTTCCGCTTTTTCTCATCCGTTACTCTTTTTGTTACGGTTGTTCGCACTGCTTCCGGCGGCATAATCTGCATTGCCGCTGGTTGATTAGAACCACGCAAGGGACGCGCAGTTGATTAATCGCAAAGGGCTCAAAGGCTCTTGAATCCTAATGAATACACGACCTGTACACATTCCTAGGCCTTGTCCCGCACTTATGTTCGCGGCCACACTTGGCGGCATCGCTCCCGGGTTCGCTATCGCGGAAACTATCAATATCAACCCCAGTAAGGACAACACGCTCTACGAGTACGTTCCTGCGGATGGTGACCTCAGCAATGCCCTCGGCAACCACTTCTTCACGGGCGAGACCGCCGTGGGCGAACTCCGCCGCGGTGTACTCGCGTTCGACATAACCGGAAACGTTCCGGCAGGCTCGACAATCACGAGCGTCACGCTGACCCTGAACATGTCGAAAACACCTTCTAATACTGCTAGAACCGTCGAGCTACACAGGCTGCTCGCTGACTGGGAAGAAGGAACATCTCAGGCATCTGGAGAAGAAGGCACGGGAGCGCCCGCCACTCCCAACGATGCCACGTGGCGCCATCGCTTCTTCGATACCATTTTTGGACGACGGAAGGCGGGGACTTTTTCGGCACGGTGAGCGCGAGCCAGTCGGTCGGCGCGATTGGCTCTTACACCTGGAGTTCGGCGCAGATGGTTGCCGATGTGCAGTCGTGGCTGGATAATTCGACCATTAACTTCGGCTGGCTGGTGCGAGGCGACGAGTCTGGCAGTGCGACGGCGAAGCGGTTCGACACTCGAGAGAGCGCCATCCCCCGGCGCTGGCTATCCAATACACGACATCAATTCCAAGACCGACTCCGACGGCCTCGCCAACCGCAACGCCTACGCCAACGCCTACCCCCTCAATAACACCCACACCAACAGCCTCGCCGACACCTTTCTCGCATCCGTTGCTGTTTCCGCCCGTCGCAACGGAGGCAAACGTGTCGATCGGTATCGACCAACGGTGCGTGCAGATATTAGATGGGCCCTGCACTAACATGTGGACCTATGGCGGAACATATCCTGGAATAACAATTCGCAGACCAACCGGTCAGATGACTAACGTCACATTTACTAATAACCTTGATCCAGCCGCCGGCGCATTAACGGTGCATAACCACGGCAACCACTCGTCCTCGGTGAATGATGGCCAACCAGACAGTTTTCTCATCCCGACGGGAGGATCGCGCACCTATATTTACGATGGCCTTGAAGGAGGCGGCAACCAGCGAGGTAAGATGCAGTTTTACCACGACCACCGCATGGATGTTACGGCTCGCAATGTATGGATGGGTCTCACCGGTATGTACATCATCGATGATCCGGCCGATCCGCCAACGCTTCCTACCGGTGCCTTCGACCTCCCGCTAGCAATCGCCGACAGGCAATTCGACAAGAACAACCAAATCCCATACATGTTTGACCCGAATGGCGTGACTGGCGCCAAGATCCTTATTAACGGTGTTTACCAGCCATATCTCGAGGTGGGCGACCGCAAATATCGCCTTCGAATCTTAAACGCGTCTAACCATCGTACCTACAACCTTGCGCTGAGCACAGGCGACATCTTTACACAAACTGGGACGGAGAGCGGCCTATTACCCACGCCGGTGGACCGAACCGGGATGCGAATAGGGCCGGCCGAACGTTTGGATGTCGTTGTCGATTTCGCTGGGAAACTAGGGCAGAACCTTTATCTCACGGACACGCTCACGAGTCTGCAACTGCTTCAGTTCCGAGTCACTCAGCATCTCGTCGACGACAGCACGATTCCGCCTACGTTGCGCGCGTTGCCGGATATCGGTGAGCCCACCGTGACGCGCAACTGGAGCTTTGATCATACGGCAGGCCACTGGACGATCAATGGCCTAAGGTTCGATCTCAATCGAGTTGACGCGCGGCCTGCCCTTGGCACTACGGAGAAGTGGGTTTTCACAAACCCAACCGGCCAACCCCATACCGTGCACATCCATGATGTTTCTCAGCAATGCCTGAGCCGCAACGGAGGACCATGTTACCCATACGATACCATGAAGGAAACCTGGTACCTCGCCGCCGGTGAAACTTTGGAGGTCAAGCTGAAGTTCACCGATCACCTCGGCATGTACATGCTTCATTGCCATATGATGGAGCACGAGGACGACGGAATGATGACGCAGTTTGAGGTGGTTCGTCCGAGTCCCACACCGCGGCCGCGACCAACTCCCGGGCGGCGCCCGACGCCATAGCGTTAGGAGATCGTGATCAACGCTAACTGATGAACGGTGTGTTATTCGCCCAACGTCCGATCGAAAGCCAATGGAGCCGCAGTGACGTTGCCAACGCGTTGAGGACAACGCGTTCCACCTTTGACCAGCGCTCGCTTCAGCGGGTCACTCCCGGGTCCAGCTGATTAACGCGCTGGAAATGTTTTTCGGCCAGCTCGGTCATACCAAGGTCCTGGAGCCGGCGTCCAATCATCCAATGGAAAAGCGGATCATTAGGCGTGAACTGGTCGGCTTGCCTTTCATGGTCATTGGCTTCTTCGATTTTGCCTAACGACTGCTTCGCTCCGGCAAGCTCGTTATTCACCATGGCCAGGCGCGGATTGCGCTGCGCGGCATCGGTCCACACCGAAATTGCTTCGTCCCTGCGGCCAAGTTGCCATAGCGATTCGCCTTTTTCCTGGCGCGCCAGAATCATATCCTCTCGTTCGGCCAAAGCCTGATCCAGACTCGCCTGGGCCTGGTCGTAACGCCCCAGCCGATTCAAGATCGCGCCGCGGTAATAGAGACTCAAAGCCTTCCCCTCTCCTTTCTGATAAGTGGCGGCTTGGCCGAGCAATTGGATGGATCGTTCTGTGTTGCCCAGGAGATATTCAAACCATGCCAGCTTCGGCAGCGTTTCACTATTCACAAACAGTCCAAGCTTCGAAGCAGATTGAAGATGTCCCTCTCCCTGGACGATGTTATCGCGGTCAGTGGGATTGAGCCAGCGACCGGGGTCCACCTGCGCCAGCGCCAGCTCGTCGGGCAGCCGGACTTTCTTAAATGCGCGGTTACCCAGTACCTCATGATAGCGCACCCAGCCACTGTGAATATTCAAGCCAATCCAGACACAAGCGAAGGCTGCAAATGCCCATCCCGTTTTTTGGATTTTACCCCCAGACTTCAAATTGAAACGGTAAAAGGACAATTCTTTTGCACGAAACAATCTCCACATTTTTAGCGTGAGAAACGTCGTAACCGTGGCGCAACCGAGCGCCATCAGGAACGGGACCAGTGCGTAAACGGCACGGACAGCGAGGAAACTTCCGAAAAATACGAGTACACCAACGATTTCTTCCGGCCATGTCAACGAATAGTTCCTCTTAATTGCGTCTGATTTGGGAACCAGGATCGACGGTTTGCCGAAACCAAAATACAAGGCGTCGTTCGGACAAACGCTGACGCAATCCATACATTTCATACAACCCGGATCGACCACCATTCCGTACTGCTTCACTTCCGCGTGCACCAGAACGTTTGACGTGCACGTCGCAGTGCAGTGGCCGCATTGATTGCAGGCAGGCGTAACGCGAATTTTGCCGGGCGACAATTTGTCGGCTAGTCCAAAAAATCCGCCGTAGGGACAGGCATAAGTACAAAAACCTTTTTGCCCCAAAAAATAGACCGTCATAAAACCGCAGACGAAAAGAAACGGGATGGCAACTGCGACGGATGGAAACGTCTGCCAAAAATTTGTGGTCACCAGATGATTCGTGAATTTGGGAATAAGCGGTTCGTGCGGTTCCGAGAACATTCGATACACGACGGGCCAAACAAACATGTACAGCGCGCCAATAATCGGCACGTAAACTAACAACCGCGATCGAAACGGTTTCGGATGAAGCCCCATCTTCTTTAAGAGCCATCCACAGAAATCCTGGAGCGCGAGGATGTGACAACCCCAGCCGCAGATGTATCGCCCGAAGATCAAGGTCGCCAGGATCGCCAGTGAAAAAAAGATGAATCCCGCGTTAATGAACCCATTTTGCAGCGTGTACATGGTCTCCGAAGGCTCGATCGGTGAAACCGTCTTGCCCATGACGCGCCACTCAATGATGTGCGCAATCATCAATAAATTGAGAAGGATCAGCGCCGTCGCCCGCCACCGGCTGGTCTTTGATTTACGCATCCCGGCTCTGCTGTAGCCGGGGCCGTTGACCCCGGCAGTGACACGCCGGGGAATCAATCCCGGTTTCTTCAGTTCTGGGCTGACGCAACCGCTTTTCACGAAGTTGGCGAATTTACGCTAAAACAAGGGACACGCCAGCGAGCAAGCGTGGTTGGGATCGAAAAGGCCGAACACTCAACGCCCAATTAGTAAAGCTTGCGTGAGAGCGTGCTCTGAATTGGATATTGGGCGTTCGGCGTTGGACGTTGGACGTTTCCAAACCGGCCAGTTGCAGGAACAACTGGTATTCGGCATTCCTCGACATTGGTCATTTTCCAAAAGGATCGTCACCAAGTTTTTTCAGGATTTCCTTTACTTCACCGAGGTGCCCATGAGAAATATTGCAGCTCTCTCCAGCACGTAGTCTACCAAGCTGATCACTCGCAGAATTCAAAACAATGTCTAAGAAAGCCCTCACTGCCTTGATCCTCCCGTTCGTTGTTCTCCTCAGCCCATCCGACGCGAGCTCTGCCACTCCCATTGCGCAACGCTCAACGTCCAACTCCGATAAATCGCGAGCAGGCGCTCAATTCGGGTCGCCTATGACGGTTGCTATTCAGGCGCCTGCGGGTGGTGGCACACCAACACCCACGCCTATCGCAACCCCAAGCGCTACTCCTCGGCCCACTCCTACACCGACGACTAGTCCCGTACCCAGGCCTCGCCCGACCGCGTAATAGGCTTGCACGTGGCGTCGGTATCCCTGCCCATGACTTTTGAGTATCGGCTGGAAGCCGATGCCACGACGCCCGATTTGCGACACGGATGTCTATCGAAGGCCCGAGTCGCATCGCCACTGGACCTTTGTCATTTTGCCAGCCACGACATCGACTTCGAAAGGTCCGTAGCGCCCGATATTGCTTGTCCTTCCCTTGAGCGAAACTTTGTAATGTCCGGGCAACAACGACGTCCGAAAGCGCCCCTCGGCATCAGTGGTAAAGGATGTGACCTCGCCCTTTTGGCTTTCCACCACGAAAGCCGTGTTCGCGAGTGGCCCTGAACTGGGAACATCAGCCCGCACGGGGCCGGCCTGAATGGGGCTGATCGTAATGACGCCTTCGATCCCCGTCTCCGAACCAGATTGCGTTTGGCCTGGTAAAAAACCCGCGCACATGATTAGAACCGCCAGCGCAATCGAGAGTCTTCGCAATTGCATTGGCAAATTTACTCTCACAGCTTCATGTCGGTCAATAAGGAGGAAACTCGAATGTCGCAGCACGAAGGAATTCATAATGACGTGATAACGAGCGCCATTTGGGCTTGGTTCGTCATTCGGATTTCGGCATTCATGGGGCACGATTATTGATCTCGCTTGCGGCCTTCGCGATTACGCGTCAATGAACCGGGTTGACTCGCGCACTTGACGACTGATTCGTTACGCCGAAACTTTTCGCTCTCTCCTCGTAACTTATGAAGCGATATTTGCCTTTCGTTATTGTTGCGCTGGTCGCATTGGCCACCATCGGAAGCGGTGCAATGCTTTACCGAGCAAGGCGACCGCACGTTTTATCCATTCCTGAGAACAAAACAGTCTCCGCAAAAGGCGATGCAGGGGCACCGCACATTCGTGGGAACCCGGACGCACCCGTAACACTTGAAGAGTACGGCGATTTCCAATGCCCGCCGTGCGGTATGTTCGCGACGTTTCTTGGCCAGCTCGAGAACGAGTACGATTCGCGTTTGCGCGTAGTCTTTCGGAATTTTCCGCTCACGATGCACGAGCACGCTCGCGAGGCGGCGCTGGCCGCTGAGGCGGCCGGGCTGCAGGGCCGTTTTTGGGAGATGCACGACGTGCTCTATCGGGAACAAGAAACCTGGAGCAAGGCCCCTAATGTGCGCGAATTGTTCGAATCTTACGCTGGAACGATCGGACTCGACGTTGATAAGTTCAAAAAAGACATGGACGGCGAACAGGTCAAGGCACGAGTCGAAGCCGATCGCCAGCGCGGCCAGTCACTTGGGATACAGATTACCCCCACGCTGTTTATCAATAATCAGCCCCTGGATCCGAAAGACAAAAACCCGGAGGGCATTCGCGCCGAGATCAACGCTGCGCTGGAGAAAAAATCGCAGACATGACCGTATCGCGATTTCGCACGATCATTTACATCGTTGCCGCGATCGTTTCGCTGGCTGGGCTCGCGGACGCAACTTACTTGTCGGTGCAGGCGTTAACGGGCGAAACGCTCGGCTGTGGCGGATCGCCTGATTGTTTCCGGGTCCTGGGCAGTCCGTACGCCAGGATCGGGGGAATTCCCGTTGCCTTATTCGGCTTGGTGGCCTATTTCACCGCGTTTAGTTTCGCTACGTTCGCAGCGTTCGGATACGCGCGCGCCCGGATATTTCTCATTCCAACCATTGGCGCGATGTTTCTCGGTACGCTCTGGCTGCTTTATGTTCAGGCCTTCCTGCTGCACGCGTATTGCCGCTTTTGCCTGTTCTCTGCGGCAACCACGTTTCTGCTGGCAGGGCTGGTGATTGCTCTGCCGGCCGGACGAGACAGATCGATCTCATAAGTCGTCCACTCTCTTCTCTTGCCCATTCTCTTGCTCTCGCTCATGCTCTTTAGACTCTGTCATGGAGCACGCGCAGGACTATGAGTAAGAAAAGATTATCAGGTTTATGCGAATTCTGGTGATCGAAGATGAAAAGAAGACGGCGGCTTTTCTGGCAAAAGGTCTGCGTGAAGCCGGTTTCGTTGTCGATGTTGCCCCTGACGGCGAGGCGGGGCTGGCGGCCACGCGCGCGAGCAAGTTTGATCTTCTCATTGTCGATATCATGCTTCCGAAAAAAGATGGCTGGGCTCTCGTCGAAGAATTGCGCGAGGCCAGGGTGCAGACGCCCGTCATTTTTTTGACCGCCCGCGACAGTGTGCGCGATCGCGTGAAAGGGCTTGAGCTCGGCGCGGACGATTATGTGGTGAAACCATTCGCGTTCTCGGAATTGCTCGCCCGCGTGCGTTCGCTTCTGCGTCGTACTCCTGCGCGTCGGAGCAAGCTGCGCATTGGCGATTTGGAAATCGATACGCGTCATCAACGCGCCGAGCGCGGTGGTGTGCCACTAAACCTTACGCCCAAAGAGTTTCTCCTTCTCACCCACCTGGCGCATTCCGTGGGTGAAGTAGTATCCCGCGATGAAATTGCAGAACATGTGTGGGACATAGGATTCAAAACCGATACGAACGTAGTCGATGTGGTCGTGCGCCGCTTGCGGGCAAAGGTGGACGATCCGTTTAAGACCAAACTGGTTCATACGATCCGCGGCATGGGTTATGTTCTCAAAGCGCCCTGAACCGCCGCACAATACACTGCCGACGATCGTTTTCGTCCTCGTAGTCGTCCTCGTCCTCGCCATTTGATGGATCTTCCATGACGAGGAAACGAATAGAAAATTGAGATGAGAACGTATTTCGATCATGAAAAACTGGATGTTTATCGGCTAGAGCTTCGTTTTATCACGTGGGTGACGAGGCTGCTCCTCGACATCAAGCAGCGCTCTACGAATGCTCGCATCGCAGACGTTTCGGATCAACTTGATCGAGCTAGTCTCTCCGCTTTGCTGAATACGGCTGAAGGGAACGGCCGACGCCAGCGACGAACCCGAGCGAAGTTCTTCGATGATGCACGTGGTTCGGCTACTGAATGCGCGGCATGTTTGGATGCGCTGGTCGCGAAGGCCGTTTGCAGTGGAGGAGAGATCGACGAAGGCAAGCAACTGCTCCTTCGGATCGCTTCGATGCTGACTAAACTGATCGAGCGCTTCGATGTTTCGTCCTCGTCGTCCTCCTCCTCCTCGCTTATTCAAGAAGAACCGGAGGAGGAAAGGTTCGAGGACGAGAATGAGCACGAGCAGCCCTGAACCGCGCTCCATCGCCTCCCAGCTCATCCTCCTCTTTACGCTGGCGGCGGCCCTCCTGCTCGCTTGCGGACTCGGTGTCTTTTACTGGGTCGTCGTCCGGCATGCATTCGCGGAAGATAATGCGGTGCTCGCTGACAAAGTCGATGCGTTGCAAACAAGTTTTGAACAACGCGGCGGTTTGGAGGCAGTCGCTGCGGAGATCAACACCGCAGGTAGCCGGAAGCGCGCGCCGTTTCTGGTGCGCGTGCTCGACCCGACTGGCGCGACCATTGGGCAGACAACCGGGATGGAAACGCTGTTGCCGGCAAATATTTTTCCACCGGTCGCTTCAGGCGAAATTCCAGTGCCGACGGAACATCGAGTTGCAGGGAAATCGTTTGCACTAACCACGAGACGCGCGGTTGCAGACGGCCAGCAGTTTACGATCCAGGTGGCACAAGACCGCTCGAGCGACGAGCAGGTCGAGAGAAGATTTGGTATTTTGGTTCTGCTCGTTCTTTCAGGCAGCATTCTCGCCTCTGTTCTGATTGCGATCCCGGTCACCAGGCGCGGTCTGCGTCCGTTGGAAGAAATGAAGCTTTCCCTGGAGCGAATCGGGCCGACGCACCTGAACGAGCGTGTCGCGTCCGCGAACTGGCCGCGCGAGCTTCAGCCCATGGCCATCGCATTCGATGAAATGCTTAAGCGCCTCGATGATTCCTTTACGCGTCTCTCTCAATTCTCCGCGGATCTCGCGCATGAATTACGAACTCCCATCGCAAATATGCTGGGCGAAGCACAGGTCGCCCTGTCGCGCGACCGCAGCTCTGCGGAATACCGTGAAACCATCGAGTCCGCCATCGGCGAATGCGAACGGCTTTCAGGAATCGTGGATAACTTGCTCTTCGTTGCACGAGCCGACGCAGCACGCGAACCGGTCGAGCGGAAGCGGTTCGACGCGCGCGCGGCTGTAGAGAAAATTGCGGCGTTTTATCAAACGATCGCAGAAGACCATCATGTCGCGATCAGTTGCAGTGGCGAAGGACAGATTTCTGCCGATCCCGCCCTATTCGAGCGCGCGGTGGGCAATCTTGTCGATAACGCGCTGCGTTTCACTCCTGAGAATGGTTCAATTGAAATCGCGCTAGCCGATGGCCCGACGGATTTCGAGGTGGCGGTCAGCGACAATGGCTCGGGAATAGCTCCCGAACATTTGCCGCGGGTGTTCGATCGATTTTACCGGGCAGAGCCATCGCGCGGATCTGATGGAGCAGGCCTGGGCCTGGCTCTGGTAAAGTCGATCGTCGATCTTCACGGCGGCACCGCCAGGATTCAAAGCGAAATCGATCGCGGTACTACAGTTAGCCTCACTTTTCCCAAGTAAGGGTAAACAGAACGGAAACGCATTCTCGGGTTCCGACTAAAAATTTATCTTGCCAATTATTACAATTTTGTAATTATAGCATGAAACCTGCAGGAATTGACAGCCCCCAAAGGCTTTCGGGGTTGCTGAAGTGGAGGCCGCAGCCCGGTGGAGCGGGCTGCGGCTACACTTTTACGCAGCTGCGGAGACGCTCTGGTGAGCCCCCATCGAGGCGCCGTACCCGACGCGACCAATTCGACGCCTCTCCTAACGGTGGGAGCTTAGAACGCCGACAAAAATTTGTCTTGCCAACTATTACAGTTCTGTAATTATGCGCGCGATCTATGACAAAAACGTCACTTTTCTGTGGAATTCCCGCGCGATGGTTCGTCCCGTTAATTGCATGTGTATATTTGATACTTTCTGCGGCTAATCATTCAGTAGATGCGCAGGAAGTAACGCTAAGAGAGGAGCCGTCAATCGTAGTTACAGGCGAAGAAGTGCCCAGCGCTTACGGCGCGCCTCCCGGACTGTCGCGCAGCCGTTTTTCCAACACAGTGCAAGCATATGTGTTGCCGCCATGGTCATTTTTCTTCGGGGAGCTTTTTGAGGGCCAGGGGTTCCGCCATGGACCACCGGATTATCTTTTCACTCAAGAGATCGAAATGGGTTTGCCGTATCGCTTTAATGTAGCCGCGGAATCACAGTTCGAACGATTTAATGGTGGAGGCGGAGCGCAAACAGTGAGTCTGGAAGCCCGATGGGCTCTTGCTGATTGGAACAAAATTCCCCTCAATCCGACACTGTTCGCCGAATACAAATTCGGTGTCGGCACCATTCGACACGAAGAAGTTCCACCTCCTCCAGGAGGAGGAGGAGGAGAGGAAGAAGAGGAGGAAGAAGGCGGCCCACCCAAAGTTCCCGATGCCTACGAAGTTCGTTTGCTCCTTGCTCAGGATTTCTTCGAACGCGTCGAATGGGCGATGAACTGGTTCTTTGAAAAAGAAAACACCGGCGACCGTGGACGCGAATGGGGGTTCTCTCAGGCCGCGCTGACGCCGGTTCTCTTACCTAACGAACGTCTGAAAGTCGGAATAGAAATGGAATATAAGAATGTCACCACGAAAGACACGCGCGGCGATGCCGTGAACAGTTTCGTCCTCGGCCCGACCGTTGCATGGAAACCGACGGCAAGTACGCGCCTCGACATTTCGCCGCTGTTCGGTTGCACTGACGACTCGCCAGTAGCCGATGTCTTTGTCGCCTTTTCCTGGCTCTTTGGTGGCGAACGAGGCGAAGCTGAAGCGCCCGTGTCCTCACGGTTCCGTTACCTCAGCAAGGTTTCGCGTGCCGACAAGGATTCGGACAAGGAAATGAAACAGGTCGCGCCGCCACCATGTCCCGAATGGTATGGCGATCGCGAATGGAATGTGAACCTCTGGGGCACATATGCATTCACCAACACCGAATTCGCTCCTAATCCTTCGTTGGTAGATATTGTGCAAAGTACCAGTGAGGGCGGCGCCGTGCTTGGCACTTACGACCATTATATTGGTGGGGATCACGCGTGGGGCGGCGGAGGCGACATCAAATATTTTTTCTGTCGCTATGTTGGTCTCGGTGTTGAAGGATTTGCTCTGGACGCCAGCAAGCCTGGTTTCGATATCTTCGAGGACCCGACGGTCCCGATTTTTGTTCACCGAAGAATCAATCACGATCACACTATCGGCTCTGTTTTAGGAACACTCACGCTGCGCTATCCGATTCCTTGCACGCGTCTTGCGCCCTATACCTGGGCGGGTGTCGGTGCGATTTTCGGCGGCGGCGAAAGAGATATCGTTCACACACAGGGGCCGCCGGACGCGTTCGCTGTCCATGCGGAGACGGATCACTTCGGTAGCGAAACCAAAGTAGTCGGTCAATTCGGAGCCGGTCTCGAAGTCCGATTCTCGCGGCATATCGGTTGGACTAACGACTTGAGCTTCGGCGTGATCGATGGGCCGCAAAACAATTTCGGAATGTTCCGCAGCGGTCTCAACTTCGCTTTCTAGCTGACGATCACCGCAAAAGGCGTCCTGGCCCAACGCTTACCAAAACATCTTCAGGGCTGATAACTCCGAAAGCGTTCGGAGTTGCTGAAGTGGAGAGGCCGCAACCCGGTGGAGCGGGTTGCGGCTACACTTCCTCATTTGAGGCGATTGGTGTCAAGCGCGCATTCATGCCCTGGTCGATGCTGCACACCACTTCTTGACCTGATTTCATCGCGCCGATAGTTTCATTTTGGAAAGGAGATTGCCGGTGAAAACCGAGGTATCGATCGAATACTGCGTCGTTTGAAACTACACGCCGAAGGCCGTCAGTTTGGCGGCCAAAATTCTTGAGCTCGGCGAGCGCATCAAGTCGCTCACCTTGATTCCCTCGAGCGGCGGCGCTTTCGAGATTCGCGCCAATGGCAAATTACTCCATTCCAAACTCGACACCGGCGATTGGCCGGATTTCGACGCCGTTGTCACGGCAATCAAGAAAGCAAAATAATCTTTTCGCAATCCGCAGTTCGCAATCCGCAATCCGGAGAGTGAAGGGTGCCTGGTGGTCCTCGCGGTCTTCAAAACCGTTGTCGGTTCCGGCTACCGGGACCGAGGTAGGTTCGATTCCTATCCTCTCCGCTTTTTCAGTGGCATTGGCGTCCAGCCAATCCTATCGGCAGGGATGCCGATTCCACAAAGGAGGTGACTAAACATGTCGCGTGAGCAAGTCCGAAGACTCACTTCGCTCTCATCCTGCGCCGGGTGAGCTTCCAAATTGAGCCAACAAGCCCTGCGACAAGTTTTGCCGCAGCTTCCTCTTTCTGCAGATGCAAAAGTTATCGTGAACTCGACCACGTTCGACGATGCCGGCATTTACCGGCTGGATCGCCATCGTGCGCTAGTGCAGACCGTCGATTTTTTCACACCCATTGTGGACGATCCTTTCTCTTACGGACAAATCGCGGCCGCCAATTCGCTCTCGGATATTTTCGCGATGGGTGGACGGCCGTTGACCGCGCTGAATATTGTTGGTTTCCCGACGGACTTGGTTCGGCCAAGAGTGATTGCTGCGATCTTACGCGGCGGTCTGGCCAAAGCTGCCGAGGTGGGTTGCGCTATCATCGGCGGCCATTCCATTCGCAATCCCGAGCCAATTTACGGATTGGCCGTCACCGGATTGATTGATGTTCGCCGTCTGACAACAAATGCAAATGCGCGCCCCGGCGATGTGCTGGTGTTGACCAAACCGCTGGGCACAGGCATTGCCACCACAGCGATCAAACGCGGAGCGGCATCGCGGCCCCTGCAGAAAAAGGTCATCGCGCTGATGTCGAAAGTGAACACCGTAGGCGCCGAACTGGCGGAGCTACGGCTGGTGCGCGCGGCGACTGACGTGACCGGTTACGGATTGATGGGCCACTTGATTTCCCTCTGCCGCGCCAGCGGTGTCTCTGCCGAAGTCCATACGAGCGCGGTGCCCATGATCAGTGATGAGATCGTGGATTTAATCGAACAAGGCTGCGTCCCCGGGGGCAGCCGCGAAAATCTCGTTGCCACAACCGTGGCTGTCGATTGGGGAAAGACCGACGAACCGCAACGCATTCTCTTAACCGACGCGCAAACCAGCGGCGGATTACTCTTATGCGTACCCGAAGCGAAGCTGGAGAAAGTTCTTGGAATTTTGCGACAAAGGCGAACGCCTTGCGCGGCCGTCATCGGAAGAATCAGCGCCCGTCGGTCTCGGCGTCCATTGATATGCGTGAAAGGATGAAACCGCGCTCCCGCCGGGAAATTCCTGCCGTTAACAAGGTTCTCGATGCGCTGGGCGAATACGACCTCGCCACAGCGAGCAAGCTGCCCCGCCCATTGGTTGTCGATGTTGTCCGACGAGGATTGTCGAAAATACGGAGCGACAGCGAGATCCCGGAATTTGAATCGACAGTCGAACGACTCCATCGATCACTTGAGCTATTTCGCGCCGGCCGGCTGCAACCGCTCATCAACGGAACTGGGATTGTAATCCATACGAACTTCGGCCGCGCGCCGCTTACACCCGAGGCTGTCCGGGCTCTCACCGAAATCGGCTCGGGCTATTCCAATCTGGAATACGATCTTGCAACAGGTGATCGCGGACACCGCGGCGCGTACATCGAGAATGCGCTTGCGCTACTTTGCGGCGCCGAAGCCGCTACGGTAATCAACAATTGTGCAGCGGCTCTCGTTCTAATCGTTCACCATTTTGCGGCAAGAAATGGTAGGGCGCGACCGCCGGGCGCGCCGTCTAAGAACGAAGTGATCGTTTCACGCGGTGAGCTCGTGCAAATTGGGGGCGGTTTTCGAATTGGCGAGATAATCGAAGCTGCGGGAGCGACCTTGCGCGAGGTCGGAGCAACCAACAAAACTACACTCGACGATTACAGACGCGCTATTGGTCTCGGGAGCGCGATGATTCTGAAAGTTCATCGCAGCAATTTCGTTATGAGTGGTTTTGTCGAGTCGCCGTCTGCGGCGGAAATCGCTGCGCTCGCAAGGAAAAAGCGAATTCCTTTTGTGGAGGATTTGGGCAGCGGCGCGGTCGTGCCGACCGAGCAATTTAACATCGCCGAGCACGAGCCGACGCCGTCGGACGCATTGAAAGCCGGAGCCGATCTGGTCTGCTTTAGCGGCGACAAGCTCTTCGGCGGGCCACAGGCGGGAATTATTGCGGGAAAGAAGCGATTCGTTAACGCCTTGAAACGCGAACCGCTTTTTCGCGCGTTGCGTTGTGACAAGCTTTGTTTTGCCGCGCTGCAAGCCACAATCGATCTTCACCTCAATCAAGCTGTGACGAAAATTCCGGCGATTGGTCTGTTGCAAGTTGCCGAAGACGAGCTGCGCAATCGAGCCGCGGTGATAAGAAACGGTCTCAGTGATCTGCAGCTGCAAATCGAAATTGGCCGGAGCAGAGCCAAGGTTGGCGGTGGCACATTGCCAAAATCGACGATGTCATCGGTTACAATTGAAATTGTTCCTAGGCATTGTTCGCCGGCCGACTTAGCGGCCCGTCTGCGCAAGTCAGCGCCTCCCCTCATTGGCTATATCGCGAACAACCGTTTCAAGATCGACCTGCGCACAATTCTTCCGCACCAGGATGCTGCGGTCGCCGATGCGATTCGCGCAGCATGCACCAAATGACGGAGAAACATTTCATCCTGGCGACCGCGGGTCATGTCGATCACGGAAAAAGTGCATTGGTGAAAGCGCTCACGGGAACCGATCCTGATCGGCTCCCCGAGGAAAAGGCGAGACAAATCACAATCGATCTCGGCTTCGCAGAGCTGAATGTTGCCGGGCCCGACGAGCAACGGTTCCACGTTGGAATCGTCGATGTACCGGGTCACGAAGATTTTGTTCGAAACATGATTGCGGGAGTCGGCTCGATCGATCTCGCGCTGCTGGTCGTTGCTGCTGACGATGGCTGGATGCCGCAAACTGAAGAGCACGTGCAAATCCTCAATTACCTTCGCGTGCAACGCGGCGTAGTCGCGCTTACGAAGAGCGATTTGGGCGGTATTGACATCGTAGCGGAGCAGATTCGAGAAAAACTGCGCGACACTCCATTTGTGCGAGCGTCAATCGTTCCAACTTCGGTTCGCACCGGAGAAGGGATTGAAAATCTCAAGGATGCGCTCGCGACCGAACTCGCCACGGCGGAACCGCAACCCGACATCTGTAAGCCGCGCTTGTTCGTGGATCGGGCGTTTACGCTGCGTGGAATCGGAACGGTCGTCACAGGCACGCTGAGCGGCGGTTCAATCCGACGCAGCCAGGATGTCTTCGTTCAACCCGGAAATGTTTCAGCTCGGGTTCGTTCCATTCAAAACCATGGCCGCGACGTCGAAATCGCTCAGCCAGGAATGCGCACGGCCATCAATCTTCCGGATTTCTCAATTGGCGAGAACGGAATTCAACGGGGCGACATCATCACCGTCGACAGCCTCAGTAGTCCGCAGGCAACAATCGACGTGCTCCTCGAAAGATCGTCGCGACTAAAGCGAAACTCTCCTGCAGCTCGTCCAATCAAGAACGCCAGTTTCGTTCAAGTTCATTTTGGAACAAGTCGGATCGCTGCGAAAGTCACATTATTGGACCAACCTGCGGTTGGAGCCGGGCAAAGCGCAATTGCTCGATTGCGGCTCGATTCACCGATTGTCGCGCTTGTCGGCGACCGCTTCGTTATCCGCGATTCTTCCGAACAAAGCACCATTGCCGGTGGCACAGTGCTCGATCCGGACGCCAATCGCGCGAATTTCCGCTTTCCTGCGCAGATTCAATTCCTGAGGGCGCGCGCGACCGCCCCGCATGACGTCGATATGTGCGTTCGATCGCAGCTTCAACGTGATCAATGCACCGATTCCAAAACTCTCCTGGTGAAATCGAACTTTAGCGCCGATGAAATTTCTGAAGCGTTGTCCCGGCTGAGCCACGATGGCCAAATCGTGCTGGCGGGCGGTATCATCGCCAGCGCATCTTACTGGCACAATTTGATCAGTAGCGCAGCCACCTTAATTGACCGAGCGCACGAAGAAAACCCGGAACGCCGTGGAGTCGATCTATCGGAGTTTCGAACGGATTTAGAAATCGAGTCCGACAAATTATTTAGCGTAGTAATTTTAGCACTGACACGAAACGGTTTTGTTCGGTTCGAAAATCAAATTGCTCGCGTTACTCACCAGCCGTCGCTGCCGCTGGAATTGCTATCTGTCGCGGAAAACATTCGCGCGGCGCTCTCGGCCAAACGTTTCGATCCTCCCGACCGCAAAGGGCTTTCACAGGATCGAAATCTCCAACAGGCGCTGCGATTCCTAATCGATAAGGGCGAGATCGTTGAAATCACGCGGGAGATCGTTGTTCTTCGCGAGGCTGCCGAACAGATGCAGAAGACCGTTACCGAGTTCCTTTCCGAACACGGTTCCGCCACTGCCAGTCAGCTTCGACAGAAAATTGGCACGACGCGCCGCGTAATTATCCCTTTCCTGGAATATTTGGATCGCACGGGTGTCACCCGGCGGATCGGAGATGAACGCGTGCTCGCGAAGAAATCGGTAGCCGTTAAATTGAGGGATGTCGCACGCGCGCAGCGAACCTGAAGTACATTCGCGGCGCGTATCGCTGCACATCGGAGCTTCGCCGGAAGCGGCGTGGAAGAACGTAGTCCGCCATTGGCTTGAAAGAATTGGCACTCGCATTTTGCAGGCCAAAAAGCCCGCGGCTGTCGTAACGGCGTCTCGCAGCCAGGCGTATTTTTTTCGCAGCCGCCTGCTTGCCGAAGGTAAATCCCTGCTCGCGGTGAAATTTCTCTCGCCGCCGCAGCTGCGGGAACTATTGCTTCGCGACGGTGGCCAGCGCGTGCCGCTGCGCGAGCATCTTCGGCTCATTCTCACCGTCACTGCCGAAGAATTCGCAAGCAAAAGTACCGATGACAAAACAGTACTCGTTGCGAAATCCATCGCTCGAGATGCGGATCGTTTTCTGCGCGCGCTTGACGAACTGCGCGCCGCTGGCTGGACTTTTGATGAGATCGAGTCGCCGGCTTTGCGCGAAATCGCGGCGCGATTCGAACAACGAGTGCATGAGTGCGGCTTCACTTTCGTTCACGACGCTGATCGCGCCGCGCGTGCGCACGCCCAGCCACTGTTCAGCAATTTGCTTTTGTTTGGATTCGACGCGGCGCATTGGCCGCTTTGGCCGTTGCTTCACGCCGCGACACTCCGTGCTGACAAAGCCACCGTTGTTTTGAGCGACCCGCGCGATGAGGCCCGCGATCTCGACGAAGCTTGGGTTGGAACATGGGAGGAAACCTTTGGGCCGGCAGAGGTAATTCCAGGAACCAATGGAGAATCGACAGCCTCATCGGTCGAATCTTTACTGGTTCCGGCCTCGAACGTTCACTTTGTTATCGGTCGTGACACAACCCAGCAAGCACGCGCGATCGTCGCTCTTGCCGCGAAATTCCTGGCCGATTCCCACTGCGAACGCCTCGGCATCTTGTTTTCAGGACCAGGCGCGCTTCCCCGTTTGGTCGCAACATTTCTCGAATCAGCCGGAATTGCTCACAACGATGGCATCGCGCATCTCGCGCCGAGCGCCTTCGACGATGACGCCTGGCGCGCGTGGCTCGAATTGCAACAAACGCCGCGACTAAAGCCTCTGTTTCGGCTGCTTCGTGTTATCGAAGGACGGATTTTCGACGAATTGCCGGTGCTGAAGATAGAAGAAACTCTGCGCCGCGCTTACAACGACATGCTCATCGACGATATCGAGCTGCTGCGTGACTACTGCGCGAACGGTTCTGACTTGCGACATGGCAATGCTGCCGCACGCGAGCTGGAAAAAATCCAGGTTCTGCCAGAGAACGCGACACTCGCTGAATTTCTCTCACACACGCGAACCATCTTTTCAAAGCTCCGCTGGAGAGAACATTGGAATGAACTTGAGCGGCTCAGCCGCAATTGGAGCGATCTGCTGCCGGGGAACTTTTCAAAGAGTTCTTATTTGCGATGGCTGCGGGAACTTCTTGGCGCGCCCACCCTGGAGCGCGACGATCTCGGCTTGCATCCGTACGCGCGCGTCCACCTGCTCGCTTACGGGAACGCGCAGGGCCAGCCTTGGTCGCATCTGATTTTTGCCGGCTTAAACGATGAAGCATGGCCGGCGCTTAACGACGAGCTTGCTTTTATTCGCGACGAGCAGATCGACGAGCTCAATCGCCAGAACAAAACACTGAACCGCCGCGCATCGAAGCGCGGCCGGCAAGGCGAAGGTCATTGCAGCTTGCGCGACGGCAAAACGCTGCTGCTGGGACCCAACGAACAACGACAGATCCGTCGGCGGCAGCTTTTCGACCTGGTGGAATCGGTTAGCACAGGCATCGCCGCCAGTGCGAGCCTCTATTCCGAAGCACTGCCGAGTCGGATCGCGAATCCAAGCGAATTCTTTTCCTGGCTTTACTTCAATACACATGGTCGCGGCGTTTCACAGCAGACGCTCCATTCATTGGAACAGCAAACCCGCGATTGGTTGAAGGATTGGTCCCCGGTCGATGCGCAGAAAGTCGATTCGATTAGCGTTGGCCGAACGGGGTACGCATTCGATGCGCGCCGGCAGTTGCGGCCTGCGGGCGAATATGAATTCGCGCTCCGAAGTCCACTGGATCAGGAAAAATCGCTACGCGTTACCCAGTGGGAACAAGCATTGCGGTGGCCAGCTATCGTCTGGATGGAAATCTTTCTCGGCGTCGAGCCCGACGATGACACCGGCGACACCTGGGCGATTGCAACCGGACAATGGGTCCATCGATGGCTCGCGCACAGCGTCCGAAATGGCGAACACCGAAAGTTTGTCGGCGTAGATCGCGCCGATGAAATCCGCGAGCGTATTTGGAAAGAAGCGCGCGAGTTTCGTGAACGCGTCGCCGCGCTTTGCTCCGGGCGTGGCAAAGTTCTTCCAGATTGGTGGCGCTCCGGCTGGAGTAATGCGCTTTATATTGCCGACTGCCTCGCCGCAAAAGTTTCTGATCTCCACGATTGGTCGGAAATGGCAGTCGAATACTCGCTCGGCGAGCCAAGTTTAATTCCACTCAGCGAGAAAGAGACGTTGCGAGTTCGTGGCCGGATCGATCTGATCCTCGCGCGAGCGAAATCTGACCAGTCGCAAATCGGTTACAAAGATCTGTGGGTTGTCGATTACAAAACAGGACGGCAACGCGGTTTTAGCTTGAAAGAATTGAGAAAGAAAGACACGCCGCAGCGAAAATTTCGAAAGCAGCTAATTGACGGCCGTGGCGTTCAGCTCGCGCTGTATGCGCTGGCGGTACACGCGCTCGGCGCTGAGCATGTTCAACTGACCCTGCTTTCTCCAGCGGAACAGCTCGAGCCGCAGTTTCATTTGGACGACGTGCTCGTACAAAAGGATTTCTGGAGCGAACTGCACCGGATGCAGGAAAGGGGCGTTTTCGGAATGCTCGGACCGGTGCACACCGACTTTGGTTTCGCACGGAGTTATCCCCTCGCGACGCTGCCGATCGACATAGATCTGCTCAAAGAAAAATGGGCGTTGACCCATCCAGCATTCGTCCTTGAAGAGGAGGAGAAAGTGAAGTGACTGCGATTGCCGACGAAGCAGCGCGGCAGCGGTTTGCTCGCGAATTAGATCACAACTTTTCGGTCATCGCTTCGGCGGGCTCCGGGAAAACACGCGCGATCACCGATCGGATCGTTGAAATCGCGAGCCGTTCACAGCATGCGCTCGAATGGCTGCCGCAGCTCGTGGTCGTTACCTACACGAATCGCGCTGCCGATGAAATGCAGCAGCGAACGCGACAGCGAATCCTCGAAGCCGGCCTGCCGTTGGAAACCGTGGAAGCGTTCGGTCGCGCGTTTTTCGGAACGATTCATGCCTTCTGCATGAAACTGCTCGCGACGCATGGACATCATCTCGGTCTGCCGGCAAGACTCGAAACGATTCCCGACAATAATGATGATCTGTGGAACGAATTCGTCCAGCAACAGACGGAGATCGGTCTTTCGTTAGGCGAAGAAAATCGACGTCTGTTGTTACGCTTAATGCAGGCGCGGCAGTTAATGGAGCTTGCGCGAAACCAGGACCGCATCTTCATCCCGCCGCAATCGCTCGGACGCTGTCCGGAATGCGATTTCAGCAAAGTCGAAGCCGCCTTTGAGAGTGCGCAGGCGACGAACATTCCGAAAGCAAAGTCGCAACTGCGTGAATGGCTGCGGCGCTGGCGCGAAACGGATGAGTTTGCGCCGTGGCCACCATGTGCCACGACTGCGAGAGATTTCACCGCGCGCTGGCGCGAAGCGTTTCGGCCGCTACGAGAATGGGCAAGTGCGTGCGCGTCCTGCGTGGCCGTGGAACTGCAACGCGATTATCGCGAGTTCCGGTTAGCTCGCGGCGCAATTACTTACTCGGATCAAGTCGCAATTGCGGCCGAACTGTTGCGTCTGCCAGACGTGGCAAAGCGCATTCGTGAGAAGAATTATCGTGTCATTGTCGACGAAGCTCAGGATACGGATCCGCAGCAATTTTTTGTTTTGCTCGAAATCACGCGGCCAGTGGAAGCTACCGGCGAGTGGCTTCAAACCAAACGCGATGGCCCGCCTTCGCCCGGCTACGGCGCGGCAGGTCCACGCGCAGGGCACTTTTGCATGGTCGGCGATTTTCAGCAGTCGATTTATCGCGACCCAGCTGATCTAAATCAGTATCGCGAGCTTCATCGAACCTTGATTTCAACCGGCGCGGCCGAAGAACTGAGGTTCTCCGTAACGTTTCGGCTCGATCAGGCCCAGCTCGATTTTGTAAACGACACATTCCCGAAAATTCTGACCAATACTGAAGGCCAGGTCGAGTTTGTTGAGCTCAGTGCGCGCCCGGAAATTCTGCCGGGCCAGGTAATTCGGTTCGACCTTGGCGGCGACATTGACGCGTCGCACACCGAAACTCGTCGCGCGCAGATCGAAGCTCAATGTTTGGCGAAATGGATTCGGGACGCCGGTTTGCAAAAGCTGCGGGCCAGATGTTGGCGCGAAGTCGCGATTCTCTGTCCACGCAAAGCCTGGTTACGGGCAATCCGCGAAGCATTGCTCGAGCAACAAATTCCGGTCGAAGTCCAATCCGAAAGTGATCGTCAAGCCGAGCATCCGGCGTACGCGTGGCTTACGGCGCTGCTCGCGATCATGGTCGATCCGAATGCGAGCTACGAAATCGTGGGAGTGCTGAGGGAAGTGTTCGGAATCTCCGACGACGAGCTGGCGCGATTTGCTCAAGCCGATGGCAACAAGTTTCAAATCGAGCGAAAAATCAATGGGCGCGGAGTCGTTGCGGACAGGTTGAATTTGCTGAGGCAAGTTCGCGAAATTTTGCCCCATCAGCCACTTTTTAGCGCCGTGCGCGAGATCGTGCGAATGACGCAACTGCGCGAGCGGCTTCGGACTCTGCCGCGCGAAGAATTCGGCAATTCGGCGAACGACCTGGAGAAACTGCTCAGTGCAGCGGCAGCCGCCGAAGCGCGACAGGAGTCGCTGGCCGACTTTGCCTTGACTCTTCGCCGCAATCTCGATGAGGTCCGCGAGACTGAACCGGCGGAAGCCGATGCGGTCCAACTGATCACCGCGCACAAGGCGAAAGGATCGGAGTGGGACACCGTGATTGTGCCTTTTCTGGCGCGTGAGGCGCGGCTAGGTGTGAATATTCGTTATCCGCTGGTCATTGGCGGGGAGCAACCGTTCATCGCGTTCGACCGAAGCGATCGCGCAGATCTGGAGGAAGAAATGAAAAAGGTACAACGGCAGGAAATGGAACGCCTGCTTTACGTAGCGCTCACACGCGCACGCCACACACTAGCGCTCGCGTTCGATGTTGACTTCTTTCGGGGCAAGCGCGGCGTCCACAGCGACACACAACTCAAATGGCTGCAAGGTGACGCAAACGAGGCGAACGCGGAAATCCTGTGGGCTCTTTCGGATGAACCAATGGCTTGCGAGGAAACCGCTGCACGCCACAAGGAACGGGTACCTGAATCGATCGCCGACAGTTTGCGCGGCCTTCAACTTGAGACCGGCTGGGTGGACATCGCGCGGCAGCAAGCGGCGTCTATCATAGAGACAGTCACTCCGAGTGAGTTCGCACCGGAAGAAGAACTGAGCGAAACACCAAGAGCTGTGCAATGGTCCGAGACCGAACCGGAATTGCGACCGCTGCGGATCGATAACCCAGCCACGCGTTACGGAGTTTGGTGGCACGACTTCGCCGAACAAATTCCTTGGTCATCCGAGCTCAAGAACTGGAACGAAACTTTCGAGCGCAATCTTGCAGCGTCGCCAGATCCGGCACGCTCAAGACGCGAATGGCAGCTGTTGCAAAAGCAAATTGAATTGGCCGAGGGACTCGGGCGTCATTTGAAGGACGCGAATTTGGTTCGTCAGGAGATGCCCTTCTTCTGGCGAATGGATGATCGCAAATCCCTGGAAGGGATAATTGATCTCGCGTTCCTCGAAGCAGACACAGAAAAATGGTTCATTTTGGACTGGAAAACCAATCGGCTGGAACCCGATCAGACAGACAAGTTGCGCGTCTCCTATCGACCGCAGATCGCAGCGTATTGGAAGGTGGTCGCGGAAATGACGAAGCGGCCGGTGGGTGCAGGAATTTATTCGACGTCGACCGGGCAGCTCCTCGTTTACAGCGAAAACGAGCTCGGCGCCGAATGGGAGCGCCTCAAAAATTTGCCTGCAAACAATCTCGCTGGTGAGATCGCGGATTCCCGCTAGCAGAGGAGCTCCCGCGCTTGTGAGCGCGTCGCAGGGATCAGCTCTCGCGTTCGCCGCGAATGAATTGCTCGACGCAGCGATAGGCTTCGTCGTCGGTCATTTGGACGGGCGGATGTTTGGAGAAATAGGCAGAGGGCGAATGCAACACGCCACCAATGCCGCGATCAAGCGCAAGCTTGCAGCACCGGATAGCGTCGATGGCCACGCCGGCTGAGTTTGGCGAATCTTCGACGGAAAGTTTCACGTCAATTTCCATCGGCACATCGCCAAAGAGACGGCCTTCCACGCGAATGAAAGCAATCTTGTTGTCGAGTTGCCATGGCACATAATCGCTCGGGCCGATGTGAATATTTTCGTCCGCCAGGCGTTCGCCGATCACCGATTGGACGGCTTCGGTCTTGGAGGTTTTCTTCGATGCCAGGCGGGTGCGATTGAGCATATTTAGAAAATCGGTGTTCCCGCCGGTGTTTAGTTGATATGTGCGAACGAGTTTCACGCCGCGCTTCCGGAAAAGATCTACCATCATTCGGTGTACAATAGTCGCCCCCATCTGCGCTTTGATATCGTCCCCAATGATAGGAAGATTCTTGTCCGCAAATCGTCTCGCCCACTTTGGATCGCTGGCGATGAAGACAGGAATGTTATTGACGAACCCGAGGCCGGCCTCCAGCGCGCAACCGGCGTAAAAGCGGGTCGCCTCTTCCGAGCCGACGGGGAGATAATTGACCATTATTTCAGCGGAGGAATCTTTCAATTCGGCGATGATTTGTTCGCGTGTGGATTCCTTTTCCAGCGGGAGGAATGTACGCAACGGATCCTCATCGCGCATATGCGGAGGGTAGCCATCGAGAACGCAGCCCATCTTCACGATGGCGCCGGTGAGCTTGATTTTCTCACAAAAGGCCTTGGTGCAATTGGGCGGCGAGAAAATCGCTTTGCTGACGTCGAGGCCGACTTTACGGCGGTCGATGTCAAAAGCAGCCACAACCTCGATGTCGCTCGGCCGGTAGAAACCGATTTCCCGGTGCATCAGCCCTATGGCAGAGCCGTTGGCGGAGGAGGCGCCATAAAAGTTAATTCCTTGGACAAGAGAGCTGGCGCAGTTTCCAACGCCGACGATGGCAATTCTTATTTTTCTCATTTCTAAACTGTTAAAGGTGAAAGGCTACCTGAATTAGATTATTCGGAGCAAGACACAAGTTAGGCCGTCTCACAACGATCGGCTGCGCCTGCCAGTAGCCTTAAATATTATAAGCGCGGAATGTGTCCGAAGTCGCGCCAGCTTGCAAGAACTGTTATAAGGGGAAAAGTCACGGGCATTCTTCATGCAAAGAAGGCCCTTGCAAGGAGATAGACGAAATGCGCTTGAAATTTGCAGCCATCACGACCCTGATCGCTGCTTTTTCCGTCTGGTCGCACGCATTTGGGACTCCCATTTACACGATCGAACAGGCGGTCGCCGTCGCTCAAGCGCACAACGCGGAAATCGAGATCGCGAGGAAGAAAGTACAAGGCGCGCACGGCGGCTGGGTCGAAGCGCGCTCGGGATATCTTCCGTCGCTAAGCTCGACGGGGCTGGTCGATAAACGACAACAGCAGACAGAAACTCGACTCCGCGATGAAGATTACAATGCGATAGTGAAGCTCGAACAGAACCTGTACACTGGCGGAGCAGTATCCAGCCAGGTATCTATCGCACGGCTAAATATCGAGAAGCAGAACTATGAGTTGCAGGAGACCGCCAGTCGAGTGGCAATGGATGTGCGGGTCGCGTTTAACGAACTTCTCCTGAACCGGGCAAAGGTGGGTGTGCGCCAAAATTCGGTGAGAGTCCTGGAGGAAGAACTCAAGGGCCAGCAGCAAAGCTTTAGCGCCGGCATTGTTGGTAATTTGAACGTACAGCGCGCCGAAGTGGCTCTGGCTAACGAGCAGCCAGAACTTTTTAACGCCCAAACGCAACTGAAAAATTCCTACCTCCGACTCGGCGACCTTTTCGGCACGGAGGTCCAGCCCAGAGGCGAGACAGCCCCATTTGAGGTTTCGGGAGAATTACAATATCAAGCAAACCATCCCGATCTGAACGATTGCCTAGCGCGCGCGGACGCGAATCGGCCAGTCATCAAAGCCCGGCAAAAGGACATCGAGATCGAGGACCAGCAGTATATCCTCGACCGGAGCGCGATGCGGCCACATATCCGGGCTTTTTCCGGCTACGAAGTTTACAGCGAGCGTGATCCGGATGTCGGTCAGGAGTTTAATTACGGCGGTGTGGTAGGGATAAACGCGACGTGGAATATCTTTGATGGGTTTGCGACCAAAGGTCGCATGCAAGCCACGCGTGCCCGACGCGAAGCAGCTGTGCAAGCATTGGCAGCGGCCAGGCGCTCTGTTGCCTCGGAAGTGCGCAGCGCTTTTTTTGATCTCCAACAAGCTGACCGCGTGCTTGAAATCGAGACAACCAATGTTCAGGCCGCAGATGAATCTCTCGACATTGCGAAAAGCAATTTTGCTGCCGGATTGGGAACACAACTCGACATCCTGCAAGCGGCATCCGATGTCACCCGGACCCGCACTACCCGACTAAGCGCAATTTATTTGCACAACGCGGCCCTTGCCCGTCTGGCGCACGCCTGCGCGAGTTCCACGGAAGCGCTTAATTTTGGATCAAAAATCGAAAATGCGAAGAAGGAAAAACGCGGTGCGGCGCAAGCTGCCGACGTCGCGCGTCCACCGGAAAAGTTAAGTCGACGATGAAGCAACGATCTCTGTTTCTGAGGACGCAATCTGTAGCCGTCGCCCTGCGGACGGCGCGACCCGCACATTTTGAACATGTCGGCTCCAGGCGTCGCACGGGGAAGCAGCTACCAAGAATGCGGCGCGCCAGTTTCAAGCAAGCGTCAGTACGGATTCACCTGTTCGCGGCTGTTTTGACAGCATGTTTCGCGTCTCTGGCCGACGCCATTACACTGGAAAATGTTCTGCAAACTACGCTGGAAAGAAACCCGGACATCCAGGAGGCGAAATCAGGGCTTGAGCAGGCTGCTGGAAAACGGCTGGTCTTTCGTTCCGTCGCCTTGCCTGACGCTGAACTGGGCGTCCCGGCAGGCGTTCAGGCCGGTCACCGTGCCGGTGAAAGCGGAGTAAAAGGCTTTGCCGTGGGACGCGGCGTCTTGACCCAGACGCTGTTCAACGCGGGTCTGCCCGCTTCTCTGCGGCGGGGCGATGTCGAAGTCTTGATTGCACAACAGCAATTGAACGTGGCTGTCGTCGAGCAGTTACACGCAGCGCGCCTGGCGTTTTACGCCGCCCTCTACAATCGATCGTTGGAATCCCTCCGCAGGGAACAACAGCGACGGCTGCAGGAGAACGTAACTACTCAAAAAAACCGGTTCGAAGCCGGCCTGACTGATAAGACTGCGCTTGCAAGTGCAACGGTTCAGGCGTCTGAATTGGACACGCGAATTGAAGGCGCGCATCGCACCTATTTGGACGCACGCTTGCAATTGGCCCTGGCAATGGGGATCGATCCAGCAAAGGCATCGCAGCCCGAGCCTGAAGGCGAACTACACTCCATCCCGATGCGCGTCGATGTTGATTCCGAAACAGCGGCGGCTCTTCAAAGGAGAGCTGATCTTAAACTCGCGCGGCTGTTTGTGCGCGCCGCCAACGAGGATCAACGAATCATCGAAGCCGACTATTATCCCGCCGTGATCGGTAGCCTTCCAGGCGAGTACGTCCCGGTCACAGGGATTCATCGCGAAGGTTCTACAAGCAAGACACAGGATTTTATTGGGTCGGAGATTCGCGAGAAGGCGGCGTACACGTGGCGCGTCGTTGATAACGGCAAAGTAAATGGCGCGGTTCTTAAGGCTCGTTCAGCGCGAGAGATAAACGAATTAACGTGCCGGAAACTGGAGACGAATATCCCTCGCGAGCTTTCGCGGATCGCGAACGATCTTAAGACAACAGAGATTCGCGAAAAATCCCTCGCCTCCGCAACAGCTGCCGCCGAGGAAAGCGCGCGCGCGGTGCAGCAAAATCTGGCCAGCGGTCTGGCATCCCCGCTCGAGTATCGGGTTACTCAAAATTTCTTTCTGGAGACCAAGAGCGGATTGTTAGATGCGATCTATCAGCACAATCTCGCCATGGCCGAATGGGACCGCGCCACGGGACGCTATTTTCAATTTTCTGACGACAATACGAAGTCGCGCTAAACGCAATAAGGCGGCTACAAGAACTGCTCGGACCTTGCAGCACACCGTTTGGCGATCTTTAATTCCCTTTCGCTGATCGAACGAGCGTTTCCGCTGCGGTGTCTTGGAAATTACATCCTCGAACCTCTGCCAACAGGCTCGGATGAGGCTGAAAACGCTAAGATCCCAGTTTATTGCAAAGAAGCATCACGAACACCACACTAGTTCTCCGAATTGAAATTACCGGAATCAAAAAGACTCTTGTTGGGCGGTGGAGCAGCATTCGTGCTCCTTTTCGCGCTGACATATTATTTCCTGATGCCGGTGGCGGAAGTGGTCACAGTACGCCGCGGTACCGCCATCTCTGCAGTTTATGGGACAGTGCGGATCGAGCCGGCGTTTGTGGTGCGGGTTCGAGCGCAAAATGACGGCTTCATCCGATTGGCTGAACCTTTCTCGGCTGGGCGCGGCGCAATTGGCAAGAGCGTTGAGAAAGGACAGTTGCTGGCAACAATCGCCGACGAGGAAACTTCCAGAGAACTGAAGCAAGCCCGCGCCGATTTGCAGGCGGCGATCGACCGGGCGGCTCTGCCGCTCCCGTCTTCGGAATTGCTCAAAGCAGCTGAAGACAATCTGCAGCGGCTCGAAAAGGTCGTCGGCTCGGGAAACGTGCCCGCAGTCGAATATCAGAAGGCAAAAAGCGAAGCGAACCGGCTGCGCGGCGCAGTGGAAGCCGAGCGGATCGAGCGCGACCGCAATCTCAACTCGCTGGGAGAAACAATGAAGAAACTAGAGGCCCAGATGAAGAACTCCGAAGTTCGCGCGCCGATCGACGGCGTTCTCACGAACGTCCAGACCATCGATGGCGAACTGGTTTCAGACGGCAACGAGCTTTTCACCGTTTCGTCGCACAAGAATTACGTTCGCGGCGAAGTAAACGAAGAAGATGTGGGTGAAGTGAAACCGGGAATGAAGGCGAAACTGCAATTGTATGCCTATCGGATGAAGACTTTCACCGCGCGCGTTTCCTCAGTTCAACCTGCGGCCGATCCAACGACGCAGCGCTACACCGTTGTGCTGGAGATGGAAAATCCGCCGGACAATTTGATGGTCGGAATGACTGGCGAGATGAACATCATTACCGGCACACATCAACATGCTCTTTTGGTGCCGACGCGTGCCCTCCTCGTCGATCAAGCGTTGGTGGTGAGACACGGCATCGTGGAGACTCGCACGGTTGGCATTGGCTTTCGCACCCTCGATTTTACAGAAGTAACGAGCGGCCTGACGGAAGGCAGTCATGTGATCGTTTCGGACCAGGATAAATTCCACCCCGGCGAAGCAATACGGCAACGGATGGTCAATCCCCCGCCGCAGCCGAAGGAATCGTGACTCCGGCGCTTTACATTGCCCTGCGTTTTTTGACGCATCGCAAGCGGGCATTGCTTCTGAGCCTTAGCGGGGTCGTTTTCGGAGTTGCGATCTTTATCTGCACGCAGGCGCAGACCCAGGGCTTCGCCCGCTACTTCATTGACTCAACCATCGGTAGCAATGGCGCGCTGGTGATCAGATCGCGTTTTCGACCACGCTACGAACCACTCATGGTTTCCGCGAAAGGCTCCAAAGGAAGTGTGGGACACCGTCTCTATTTTGAAGGCATCACTAACGCCAATGAAATCATGCGGGTGAGCAGGCAATTTTCTAATGTGGTTTCATGTTCCCCAGTCTTGCGCGGGACGGTGAGTGCCCGTGCCGGATTTGAAAACGCGACTGTCGATCTTTACGGCATCGACCCGGCTCTGCACGCGCAAACGACGGATATTCTCCACCAATTGATTGGCGGAAATTTTGATGATTTTCGAAACAACACCAGTTCCATCATTATTGGTTCGCGCCTGGCAGAGTTACTTCAGGCCGGTGTCGGTGATACTGTGCAATTGCTTGCCCCCAACGGCGAGTACTGGCGCTTCACCGTTGCAGCGATTGCTCGTGCAGGCATCGGCTCGATTGACTCAACCCGCGTTTATTCGCATGCCAGAGTCGCACAGGCCCTCCTGCAACAACCGTCCGGTGCAACGATGATCATATACAAACTGCGAAATCCCAACCGTGCACCCGCTTTGGCCAGTCGTTTCGAAACGCTCTTTCAGCATAACGCCACGAGCTGGCAGGACCGCGAGGAGAGTACGCTCCAACTTTTTCTGACCCTGAGAATGTCCGTCGCGATTACCGTTTCTTTGATTATCCTGCTCGCCGGCTTCGGCATTTTTAATGTTCTTACGATGTCGGTGCTCGCGAAAATAAAGGAGATCGCGATTTTGCGTTCAATGGGTTATCGGCGCGTCGACGTTTCTTTAATTTTCTTGTGGCAGGGCGCGTTGATCGCTGCGGCGGGATCGTTGCTCGGCTGTTTACTGGGTGCATTAATGACCTGGGGTGTCTCGCACATTCCCATTCGTCTCCGCGGTTTGTTGTACACGAATTACTTTTTAGTGACGTGGGATTGGAGACACTACGTATTTGCGACGTTGCTCGCGATCCTCGCCGTTTTCATCGCCAGTTACGTCCCCGCGCGTCGCGCTGCCGAATTGCCGCCGGTGGTTACTATTCGCGGCTCAAGATGAACTCAGGAACCTGTCTTAGTTGCGAAGGCATCGAGCGTTATCTCGGCGAAGAGGAAGAGCGAGTGCATGCTCTCCGGGGCGTTTCACTCGATGTTGAGCCCGGTAGCGTCCACGCGGTGGTCGGTCCGTCTGGATGCGGCAAAAGTTCATTGCTCTACATTCTTGGACTGCTTGATCTACCCAATGCTGGCCGCGTTTCAATCGAATCGGAGCCAGTCTCCCAACTGAGTGATGACGAGCTCGCGCATAAACGGAGCAAGTTCATTGGCTTCATCTTTCAATTCCATTTTTTGATGGAGGATTTCACGGCGCAGGAGAACGTGATGATTCCGATGCGCAAACTGGGGCAACTTTCCGACAATGAGATGCGCGAACGCGCTGCCGTGCTGCTCGAAGCGGTAGGTTTGGGCGATAAATTACGGAGGCCCAGTCGTCACCTTTCCGGAGGCGAACAACAACGAGTCGCCATCGCGCGCGCGCTGGCCAACGATCCACGTATCATTCTGGCCGATGAACCAACCGGCAACCTCGATACTGCCAACTCTGAGCGCGCCTTTGAATTGCTTCAAAATATTGTTCAAGAAGGCGGCAAAGCCCTGCTCCTGGCCACGCACAATCCCGTCATCGCCGAAGCCTGCGATTGGATCCACGAGATGAAAGACGGCCTGATCATCGCCAGCCACCCGCGGGGCGCGAGAACTTCGATTTCTTAAATCGATCAATCGCAACCGAAGCCGGGACAGTTGGCAGCTCGCGCCTCCACCGTTAACCTCGCGGGCGATGGAGAATATCCTGCCAATCCTAATCGCGGATGCGCCCGAGGCCTTGATTGAGCTGTGTGGAGTGAATTTACTCGAACGTTTGCTCCGCATTTTACAGCGGCTCGGATTTCGCAGCGCTGTTGTTCTTTCCGCAACACCCGAAATCATCCGAGCCGAACTAGGGAAACATTCGTGGGCACGCGAACAGGTAGTTCTCGACCTTGTCCCACGCGCAAATGAACCTTTGACTGCGCAACTGCTTGTGGAACAAATCCCGTCGGACCGCTTCTTGATAATACCGGGACATATTTATTGTGACGCTCGTTTGCTTGCCTCTCTTTGCGCGAAACAGTGTCCCACCGCACTTGTCGATTCCGATCCGCCGGCATTCGCGCGATCTTTAATCCGGAATCCGTGTGGACCGGCGTTGGTCACGAAAGATTTTCTCTCTACGTTTTCGTCTGCCGCGCCTTTCTTCGGAGAACTCAAAGACAAGATTGACGTCCGGAAGATCGACATCGTCGACGCGGCGGAGGAGAATGATTACATCGTCCCCATGAGGCGGCGGGTGCGGCCGGTTTGTTTTCCGGCGCCGTCCGAACAGAATCACAGTTTGGCTGAGCGCGTCGTCCTCGATTCCGCTCAAAAGGGAACGCTCGACTTACCAGCTTATCTGCATGCGCCGATCGAAACGGCAATCATCTCACTTCTTTGCAAGACGCGAATCACACCGAATCAAATTACAATTGCAGGGTTCATTATCGGATGCAGCGCGACGGCAGCCTTGGTGTTTGGCCGGGTCGGGCTTGGAATTCTCGCAGCTCTCATATTTGGCATCGTCGATGGACTCGATGGAAAGCAGTCGCGCGTCAAAATCGAAACAACGGAGCGTGGGAAGTGGGAACATCATCTCGATTATTTGATCGAAAACTCGTGGTGGGCAGCGATCGCTTTCCATTTGTGGCGAAGCGGCCAATTTCCGGCCGCGTTCTATTTTCTCGCCTTGCTCATCGGATCGCACTTATTGGATGAGTTCGCGAAACGCCGGGCGAAAATGGCGACAGGGCGCCTGCTGGATGACTTGGCGCCGTTCGACCGCGCTTTCCGACTGATCGCTGCTAGACGAAACGTTTACGTCTGGATCCTGGCGTGTGGCTTTTTATTAGACGCCTTGCCGCAAAGTTACGCCATCATCTGCGCTTGGGCTGCCTTTAGTGCCGCCGTTCATCTCGCGCGCTCCATCTGGATTTGTGACGGTGCCGTGCGTCGCTTTGTCGGTATTCGGAGTTAAGGAATGACGCAGGGTTGACGGAATGCGCTTGGCGCGCGCAATGATTTCCTTGCCCAGAACCTGCGCCGGCTTTTCCACAAGGAGCGAAGCACTCACTGCACAATAAACACCACAACCTTTCTGGCACGATTTCTTGCGGTAGTTTGCGTAGAGATCGTCTAGCGTGACGTCCATGATGTGTTTGTCTGTATGCACCATGCTGCAGATCCAGAATTTCCCCTGCGCGGAGACGAAGAATAATTTGTAGCCGGCCATACACGTCCACTCCACGTGCTCATCCTGGAGGAGACTGCGTTGGTAATTCAGGATCGCTTCGCTGGTGTGAATCTTCTCTCCGCGGCGCTTTCGTTCGATCATCGAATCGATGAAGCGTTCGAGTTCGTCTCGCGACCCACGGTCGACGCGAAACCGATTCAATGGGTCGGCATGCACGAGGCGAACTTCAGTCGGGATTCCACGCGACAAACCGGTCTCAAGCACTGCTTGTGATTCGGGCAAGGTATCGGCACAAATCACTCCAGTGATATGAAGGCTGATTTTTGAGTCACGAAAATAATCGAGCTTCGGCAAAATTGTCTTGAAGGACTTCTTCGTAATAGGGCTCGGCGTCATTCGGTCAACGCTGATCTGCATGACCTGGAGCCCGGCGTCCTCCAGTTCCGCGATGAGCTTACGCGTGAGGAGGAAACCATTGGTGGTCAAGCTCGTGGCAAACCCGAGTTCGCGGCAGTAGCGAACGAGTTCGACAATATTCGGATGCACGAGCGGCTCGCCGCCGACGAGAGCGATGCGCATGGTGCCAAGCTCGCGAATTTTCCGTATCCATTTTTTCAAATCGTCGAGGCTCGGGTGCGGCCGGCTGTTGTCGTATTCGGTGCAATAGGCACAGTCGAGATTGCAACGGTCCGTGACGTAAAGACTGCATTGCAGCGGTTTCCGATCGAGGAGACGCTTACCCGATTCCAAAATGTTATAGCCGGAAAATTCGCGGCCGATTTTATCCAAGAGCTTCATGCGACTAATCGGAAAGATTCAGTTTAGAGGCTAGTTACCCGCGACGCAATTCATTCGCAGCTAGTCTCGCCGACATCCAAACGGACGAAGCAATGGCAGGCAACAAAGGCTACGGCGCCGCAACTCACAGAGTCAACACGCCCGCCAAAATTTGCGCGAGCAACCCAACGAGCGGACCGATCAAATCGCCAGACTCCTTGAATGATCGCGCTGTGAATATTCCTAAGCGGAAATCATGGACAGAGCGACCTTCGTTAGGCTCGGCACACTTGGAATCTCAATCCAACCGGCCTCATCGAAGAACCACGAACGCCGATCGACTTTGATGAACAAATCATGGACTGGCGAAAACAGATTCAATGGAAGCGCGAACTCGCCGGCAAATGGATGGCCCCGGTAACGGCCAATGCCAACGCTGCGATTCGTCGTGCAATCCAATATTTCAAAATCGCCCGAGCAGCTGGGAACACGGATCTGGCAGGCTGGTTTTCGCCCAAGGGAGTCGCGACCCAAAATGAAAAACTTGCTTCTCTGCGTACGAAACGGATCGGCCGTAAAGCGAAGATCGACATTGAGGTAGTCGTGTGTTCGAGAAACGGAGTGAACGGCGCCATCGCACCAGACAGCGCTCTCGCGTTCGACACGAAGAAAACGTTCGGGGCGCGTAGCGTATCTAAGAAAACGTCGCCTCGACAGTTTGATTTGCGTTTGATGGCGGCGAATTGCGTCACGCTTTGTTGCGGTTTCCACTTCGGATGGCGATAATTCCGCGGCGCGGTCGAAAAACGCGGGGCTGCGGCCGTGCACCAAATAATTCCACTGCGAAACTCCCCCTTGGAAAAAGTCGGCGAAGATGAGCCGCATCATCACGGCAACGGCGTTGTGGTCCGGGTGAATGTCGAATATTGAAGGCGCAAGGATGTCTGTGGGTGACCAATCGTCGATCACTTGAGCAATTCGCGTGAGAGCGCTGTTGCAATCACGCAACAGAAGATCGGTCAGGCCCTGGTCTGGCAGGGCAAGGAATTGAATGTCCGCAGGGCCGATATCGAGGACGCGCAGCGCGGCTAGCGCTTCTGCGCGCCGCAATTTTCCCCAGCGTTTTCGATCCAATGCGCTCAAGCGCCATCTTTTTTCGAGTGCTCGTTGTGGCCAGGGATTGTCATCCCCATCTGTCACGTAGACAACGCGAATGGCCGCTCCAGCGCGAACCGCTTTCTGGAGAATGACGCTACAAGCCAACGCTTCATCGTCCGGGTGTGGCGCGATCAGCATTAACCTCGAGCGGATATCGAACGTCGGGGCAGTTAAAGTTAGAAATGACACCTTGGTTAACAGAAGAGAAACGAAGACAGTTGGCAATTCAATTCAGCTGTCAACCGAGGTACTACCACTGGGTTGGTCTGAAATGGCGATCGACGGCCTGCGCCCAGAAGACCACCAGGTCGTGTCCGGTGGAAGTTTGCACAAATGTGTGAGTGCCCGGTGAAAGAAAGCGCTCCTTTCCTTCGTACCGCTCGCCGTCGAGCACACCCATTACGGTACCAACGTCGCGCGCGATGATTTTGTACGAGGCCGGAATAACGATTTCAAAATCAAAGTGCTTCTCGTCCGTGGATGAGTGCAACCGGATACCTGCCACCCGCAATCTGTTTCCAATCGGCAAATAATTCTGTTCCAGGAAGCGGAACGTGGCTAACGGCATGTCATCTGGCAAAATGGCGACACAGGTGCGTGTATCGATGCAACGCTGGATCGTATTGTCTGCCATCAATCCACGCCGAATGCGTTCCTTGGTAAACGTCTCAATAATGGGATAAAAGCAACGCTGCCGGAAAACCGTTTCTCCTCTGCGATCAAAAACGAAGTCACCCGGCTCAGTAAGTTTGAGCGTGGTCCGCAAAAGATCGCTCTCCAGTTTCGCCTTGTCTACCCAGAACGGATGAACCAACAAGGCCACCAATAATTCGCATACGCCAAACAAGGCGGGCATGGGCACGGCTCGCCAGATCTTCGCGATATCCCGATGCCGTGTCCAGCGGTCCCAAACCGTCAGAACTGCGCCCGTACAAATGACAAAGGCGAGCGGATAGAAGGGGAGGTAGTCCTGCCGCGACAAAAAGGGCCAAAAGGAAAGGAGCGCTGTAAAAAAGAAGCCGGCCGTGACAAAGACAAAACTCTGGCGCGCCGCCACTATGGTCTCGGGCGTCGCGGCGACAGCCCGACGCGCCTCGAGAGCGACGAGGGGGAATCCGACGGCAAAGATAATCACCCACCATCCGGGATGGTTGGTCAAACCGGGCACGACGTTGTGATCGAAAATCCAATAGCGGAACTGCGGCCAAATGCCATAGAGCGCAAAAGCCGCCATGATCGTAGCCGGAACAATCAACGCGGTGGCGAAGAACGCTGTCAACGCGCCGAGAATTTGCCGCCAACCGATACCGAGTCGCTCGCGGCCAACGAAAATCAGAGTCATCGAACCTCCGATCACGGTAGACATGACGAGGAGCGATGTTTTCATGGAGACGCCAAAGCAAAGACCCATGAGGAAACCCGCGATCAGCGCGCGCCGCGTTGTCAATGCGCCACCGAGCAGTACCGACATGCACAACAGCCAAAGCGGAGCCCAAAGATTGTCCGTCCGAAATTCAACCGAACAAAAAGCATAATCGAAGGAAAGTCCCGCTAGAATGGCTGCCCAGACGCCGACGCGCCGAGAAAAAAGCAGCGACCCGATCCGATAGGTGCACCAGAAGGCAACAATGTAGAGCGGTTGCAAAAGGATCCGCATCCAGTAGAGGATCGTTGCGCGGTCGCCGATCAGCTTGTAAATCGGTGCGCATAGAATCTGAAACAATGGCATGTGGTTATCAGCCAGATCGCGATACTGAACAAAACCTCGAGCCCAGCCCCAGATGACGTGCAGATGTTGCGGCTCATCGGCGCCAAACTTGTAGTGCATGACGGTAATCACCCTCAGAAGGATCAGCGCAATGAGAAGTGAAACCGCAGACGCGAATTCGTGCGGGTAGGATAAACCGAAATAATCGGCTATGCGCCGTGTTAACGCTCGCCCTCGCCTGGGTGAAGCAAGCGTTGTGGTGGTCGCCGCAGGTCGCCAGGACATGATTCTCAGCAGCGAGCGATAGTCCCGGGCACGTGTCTTCCCGAGCGTGCGCGAACGGATTCACCGATGTCGACGTTGAGCGGAAAATTCATTATCTGATTGCGGTATTCGGAAGCCACTGGCTTAGCAACACTCCCAACTGGTATTATGCGCCTACTCGGGCCAGCGGACGCGCCGATCAACCTCCACGATCGTCAGCGTTCCAGCAGCCACACGGGCAGCTATAGCGTCCTTGGGTAAGGCGCCGGCCAAAATTCTTTGCTCTGCGTTAAATGCGTCGACCACAAATGATTTGCCTGCTCGGTAATTTACCAACATATCTCTCCCGCACGTCACATCACCGGGGATTCGTCGCACGCGTTCGATGCTATCAGTCATTGCCCGCTCCCGCATCGCAATCTCGCTTCGAAAACTGGAATCAAATATTAACCGTACCGGTTGAAGTTGTTTTGACGCCAGCAGCCGCACGCATACGGCAAGCAACAGAATTGCCTGGGCTTGTTCCGATGCAAGGCGGCACGTTATGGGCCATAGCGAAATCTGTGTAAACGCCAGACCAAGACCAATCGCGACGGCAATAACAAGATCAAATTGAGCATTTATGTCCACGCCAGCACCGCTCTTCTGTAGGAAATATGACCCTAGAGCAATTGCGATGAGCCAACTGCAAAGCTGAACGTTGACATCACGCCGACGAACCCAAGCATTGTAAAGGCAAATGACTAAACCGACAGACACCCATTCTAATTCTCCAAAAATGTGAACGGCCCTTTTCAACGAATAATGCCTTGGAGTTAAGATGTTGAAAAAAAAGTTCCAGCCGAACAAGGCATAACAAATTGCGATACCCGTCATGATGCCTATCACCGCAACGCAGAAACACTTCACGGCTTCGCGGCCACGGTGCAGACCAAGCCACAGGAAAGCAGTCAGCGGCATCGCAATTATGTTATGCTTAACAAAGCCCGCCAAGGCCATCACGAGAATGGGCCCGATATATCCGCGGTCATTCGATCTTGCGATTAGAAACCATAGGAAACCAAATGCCATGATAGCTTCGCTAAGGAGTTGCGGCTCGTTCATTCCGACATAGGGCATAAAAAATCGGCTCATCGTCGCTACAAAGAATGCCGCGCTAATTTTGCCGGCCACTCCACTTCCACCGAGCCGCCTAACGCTCAAGGCGATCGCCGTCGCGATCGCAACTACAGCAACCAGGGACAACAGTCTGCCGGCTAACATCGGATCGCCTATAAACCGCCCAACTAGACCTACGATGTAAAAGGATAATGGCGGATAGTTGTTAGTGATGAGTTGATCGGTAGATGGATAGAGCGGCATTTTACCCATTGCAGCATCAGCGAAATAAGCATTCCAACCCTCGTTGTTTTCAATTTCGACGTTCAGAAAGGCGCGATAAACGGTCCATGCAAAAGACCAAGTCGCTGTGACATAAAGCGTCCACCGTAATACACCGAGGTACCGCGGATCATTGGCCTTCGTTGTCACTAGGAGTAAATGGCTTTCCAACCGAACACACCGCAACGAAAGCTATCGCATCCGATAAATCACCCCTTCGGCAGTGTGCGTTACCGGCTGGTATCGTTCCGCCAAGAGTTTGGCCAGAATCGGAAAGTTCTTCACTGGATACTGCGCATTTTTCGGCTCGGGTTGAACATCAACAATGTAGGTTGGCGGATGCCTGGCAAAATCTTGCTCCAGGGTGCTCCAGGCGCCGGGCAAGATCCTGCTGCGAGTATCGAAACCTGGGACCGGTCCTCCGAAAACATAACCCGTCAGCGGGAAGGTTGTGATGTAGCGGCAGGCAGGACGTCTGTGGGCGTCCAGATATATTTCCGGACTTTGGCCCCAGACGAAAATCCTGTCGGCAGGATCGGAATGCGCGAATAAGTATTCTCCTGTCTCAGACGGCTGACGTCGCGGCGCCAGCCCCGTCCAGTGTTTGATTGAGAAGACAATGATTGTAAGAGCCAGCCACGCGTAGGTCACTCCGGGTCGCAGAAACCAGTGGGGCGGCTGAATCGTCCGGGACCAAAGTCGCGCGTAGTAGGATGCTGCGAGCAGTGCAAGGGGAGGAATCAATTGGACATAGTAATGAGGGTAAAAGCGGGCGCCTGCCGCAGCGCCAATCACTGAAGCAGCGAGCAGTCCTAGAAGCGCCCTTCGTTCCGCCATTTTCCCAGCCCAAATTTCATCCCTATCCCGACAGGCCAATATCGCCCCGATCACCAAAGGCAAACAGGCTGCAACGAACGTCACCGTAGTCACAATTCCCTTGTGCCAAAAAACGTGCGGAACATCATGATCGGCAATTGTCCAGTAAAACGCATCATGAAGGATGCCTTGCTTCCAAAGCACAATCGTCACGAGACCCAGCGCTGCGAAAAATCCTGCCGTGAGCATGGCTGCCTGAATAATCGAATTCGTTCGCGTCAAACTGCGGCTGACTCGATAGCTGGGGAGAAGTAGATAAATGCCGAGCGGAACTGCTGCGATCGCAGCCGGTTGTTTGAGCAGGAAAGCCGCGCCCAGAAACGCACCGGCCGCAAAGAGCTCAGGTCGCAATCGTGACGAACCGCGGCGGAACGCGATTGCCCATGCCCAGATGATAGGGAGATTCATCAGCATCTCGGCATCAAATGAGAGGTTCTTCCACCACCAGAAGGGTTGGAAAACACCGTAGAAGAGCGCGGCAATCAAACCGGTATTGCGATCAACTAACTCACGGCCGATTACATAGAGGCCCGCCGTCGCACATAGCGCCCACACCAGCGCCACGATGTGAAGTGCCTTCCAGTTAAACTTGCCTGCTATTTTGAATACCGCGGCATACGTCCAGAAGAGAAGCGGTGGCTTGCGCTCTACTGCGTCAGCGTAGGGCCGACCTCCGTCGACGATCTCGTTCGCCACCACAGAATACATTGCTTCGCTGTCAATTGGCTGAGGATGCAAAAGAGACGGAAGGCGAATCGCAACTGTGAGAAGGATTATTCCAAGCGCGGCGAAGTAAAAGTGGCACGATCTATGAGTTGGCACACCCATCATTCGGCAGGTGAATTTCCGGATGTGGCCATTTTAATAGAATCGTAAATGCGGGAAACTTCTTTGAAAACATCATCAACTGTGATTGCCTGCATGCAGACATTGTTGCGGCAGACCGATTGCCGGTTGTTGTAAGCGTTTACGCACGGACTGCATGCGATGCCGGCCCACAAGGCCGTTGCGTTTGGCGATCGCGCAGCAAATAACGCGGGTGTCTCCGGCCCGAACAGCGTGACGACGCGAATCGGCGTCATCGACGCAAAATGAGCCGGTCCACTGTCATTCGTAACTAAAATCGCACTGCGGGTGTAAAGCACGAGCACTTGCCGCAGGGTCGTTTTTCCGGCAAGCCGGATCACTCGGTCAGACCCAACCTTGTCTGCAAGCTGGTTATTGGGCACGGTTTCGCTCGGCGCACCGGTAAATCCGATAAATAACTCCGGGTAATGTTCGAGCAGGCGTCGCGCAAGTTGGACATAACGCAGAGGTGGCCAGCGCCTTAGCGGCAGCAAGTCGCTCGCGTTCGGGTTGAGCAGGACGAGTGGCGCAGAACCAATGCGAGGATTTTCGCGCTCTAAGAACGCATTGATTTCGGCAAGTTCAGAGGGCGAGGGTCGAAATCTTGCGAGTGGCTGATTTACAGAAGGTGTAAAGTCGAACGTTGGAAGCACCGCTGAATCGCGGGTCAACGCTTCGACCATGGCTTCGAACATTTGACTCGTATGGAGATGAGGATTGTACAAAAGCCGGTGCGTCATTAAGTCGCCCCGGTACGGTCCGTCACCAAAAAAAGTATGAAAGCCAACACGCGATTTGGCGCCGGTCGTAAACGTCAGTATCGCGGAGAAACGTGTCAGAAACTCCATATCAACGACCGCGTCGATACCGATTTTGCGGACCTGGAGCACTGCTCGCAGTGCTCCAGTCGCGAGTCCGAAAAGATTCTTCGTCGCGATCGTTATCACATTTCCAACGGGAATGACTTCCATCGCATCGAGAACGAAGCGATTGTCTTCGAATACGACGAAGTAAACGTTTTCACGACCAACCATTTCGATCGCACGACGAATCGCGGGAAAGGCGAGGACCGTTGAGCCTTGCTCTGCGAACTTAACGAAGAGAATGCGCTGAACCTGGCGCGGTTCTGGACGCGCCCCAGCTTCAAAGATTCTTCTGAGAAAAGTTAAAATCGCGCAAAGCGGCGCACCAACCCAGCGATCAGCGCGTTGCAAAGTTCGAATGCCGGCCGGGAGATCGATTTTCTGGCCTCCTAAGGTGATCTGAGACGTAACGGACTCTCAGTGTAGCGACAATCTCCACTCGACGCAAAAATGACCGCAGTAATACACTCTCTTGACCGGACGCGTCTTGTCGATTTCAGTCAACTCCTTTCGTCGAGAGTATTCCGCCGAAAAGTGAATCCCGGCCCTCCTTCCCATGCCATCTAACCTTGAAATTACTCCGGCCAATCACCGGCTTCACGAGGAATCAGCGAGCCCGACGGAAATTGCGTTGGACGTAGCGCCGCCGGTAGTAGACGCGCCTGCGCGTGTAGACGAAACCGGAGTGGAGCTAAAACGCGGCGCTTTCTTGAACACCATCGCGATGCTGGCGTCGAATTTCCGTGGCATATTCACGTTTCTCGTAGCCCGACTGCTTGGGGCAGCAGCACTCGGCATATTCTCGGTGGCCTGGTCGACTACTGATATCATCAGCAAGATCGGTGTTCTTGGCCTCGACAATGCGATTACCACATTCATCGCGCGCTCGGAAGCTGTGGGTGACCGCGCGCGAAGCCGGGCGCTTTTTCGAATCGCTGTTGTCTTGGGAATTGTGCAGTCGATCATCACTGCTGGCATTGTGATACTGGCGCTCCGGTTTTTTAACAACCGTCTTCACGTGCAGCCGCAAATGGTTTCGGCGCTTGCACTGGTTCTCTGCGCGATGCCAGGTCTGGCTCTGTATCGCATCAGTACCGCGATCTCGCGCGGGATGAAGGTGATGCAGCATGACATCTTCTCGCGCGGAATGACTGAGCCCATTGCGACAACCCTCGCATTCCTGCTTGCACTCGCCGTCGGCTTCAAAGAGGCCTCCCCAGAGGTGGCTGCAATCGTTGGAACCGCGGCATCGGGATTGATTGCACTCGCGCTTGCTTCAACGTTGTTTCGACATATTCCCGCGCATGCGGCTGCTGGGTCGCATTTCGCCGAAGCACGCTCGCTAATCGCGTACGCTGCGCCAATCAGCATTTATCAGCTGATTAACGCCTTTATTGCCCGGTTGGACCTTCTTATGCTCGGCTACTTTGTTGGACGCGCGCCCGGTGTGACGCTCGCCACCGTCGGTATTTACAGTGCAGTCATTGGCACTGCGAACGGCCTGCGGAAGGTCAATCAAACTTTCAATCCCATTTTCGCGCCGGTCGTAGCCGGCATGACCGCGACGGGCGATCATGACGTGGCTGCCGCTACCTACGCTCGACTTGCTCAGTGGATGCTGTGGATCCTGTTGCCGCTGGTAGCAGTGATGTCGCTCGCGGGTAGTACGATTTTGCTAATCTACGGTCCAGCATTTTGGCAAGGCGGCGTTTGGCTCGGCATCGTCGCTCTCGCAAGTGCCATCAATGCGTTTGTCGCGTTAGGTGAAACCGTAATCATGGTGCAGCGGCCACATTTGAATCTTTTGCATTCTTCGATCACATGCGCCGTCGCTGCTGGCGGACTTCTCTGGTCGATCCCGCGGTTTGGAGTGATGGGTGCGGCAGTCGGCATCCTTTTGCCGTATATTGTCCAAGGTATTTTACGATACACCACCCTGCGATGGGTCTTTCACTGGAAAGATTCGTGGAGCGATATCCGCCCACCACTGATCGCTGCAGGAATTGCGATTGTTCCCGCACTGGTCTGCCGAATGTTCATGAGTGGAATTGCCGGGCAAGTCACCAGCGCTGCAGCTTTCCTGGTTGTCTTCGGTGTTCAGTGGTTGCGGCACCACATCCATCGCAAGGATGGACCTACCTAGCCCGGAGCGAAGACATCCCAAGTCTCTCGAAAAAATGCGATAATTTCATTGTTGAGTTTCTGACGACCGGGAATCTTGTTTAACGACACAGTCCATCGCTGCCGAAGCACACTTCGCATCATGGCCGATGCAGGCACAACGTATCTTTTCACGCCGCGACGACTGAGCCATCCGCTAATCCAAATGTCGTCGATATGAAACGCGACTTGCGGGGCTCCTGAATAATTCCAAAGCGATTCGTCGAAAAATCTCGGCTGAACCAAATAACTTCCGCAGCCAGTGATAACGGCAACCGGGCGCGGCTCGCGCAGCTCGCTCGCGCGAATCATTGTGGCGTCGTCCCAATCCAATGTGGACGGCATGGCGGCGCCACGAAAACAAAGCGCGGCCTCAGGTAATTGCTCGCTATAATGGAGATAAGTTTCCAGCGCATCTAGTGGATAAACGCGATCGTCGTCTACCACCATAATCAACGTATTCTGCCGCCCAGCTGCCAGCTCGTCTTGAATTGCAGCGATGAACTTTGTTGCCGGCCCCCAATCATCGCGGGTACGCAATATCCGTACGCGGGGTAATCGAGAAATATATTTCGGCACGACATAATGCCGCCGCTCACGAACCGAAAATTCCGGAACCGCCAACACAATCTCATCTGGAGGGCGTGTTTGCTTTAGAAGGGATCGAATCGTCGGCGTCAAATTGTTGATCCGGTCGGGTACCGTCGACAGTGACACGATGACACGCTGATTATCGAAGGTGCGGTTGGCGGCCAATGTTTCGCGAATGAAACGGACCTGTCGCCTACGCTTTCTATTACGTGGAAGCAGACGCTTAATGCCCAGCGCACCCAGGATCACAAAAACAACCGAAATCAGCGGCAACATTGAAACAAGATCGACATCTTAAAGCCTGGCAAGCCTTAACACGACTCGGACAATAACGAGAGTGCAGGACATTCTTGCATCGGAGGGATAGTTAAAATAGGAATCAATGCGGGAGCAACACGCAATGCCTCCCGTGGTCCGACACCCACTTTCCTAATGTGAAAAGAGTTCTTATCACTGGTGCAAGCTCCGGCATTGGCCTCGCCATGGCCAACCTACTCGTGGCGGAGGGTCACGAGATCTGGGGCACATCCCGCAATTTGGAACGCATCCCAAAAATCCCGCGGTGGCATCCGGTCCGTCTTGATCTCGCCGATCCCCTTTTCATCGAGGCGGCATTCAACGCCGCACTGACCGAAGCTGGTTACTTCGATGTTGTGATCAACAATGCAGGGGCCGGTCACTTTGATCCCGCCGAGCTTGTTCCGATGGCAACGATTACGAGCCAGTTTCAAATTCTCGTTTTCGGCCAAATCCAATTGATGCAACTCGCTCTGCGCCACATGCAGACACGCGGCGAAGGTTTGATCATTAACGTCACTTCGTTAGCTTCCCGGCTTCCAGTGCCGTTCATGGCGGCTTATAACGCCGCGAAAGCGGCCATGGCCTCTTATACCATGTCAATCCAGCTCGAGCTCGGTAATTCCCACGTGCGCGTTGTGGATCTTCAGCCGGCCGACATTCGGACCGAATTTAACCAGGGCGTGATCAAGAGCGCCCAGGCTAATCCCCGCTACGATACAAAAATCGCGAGGGCTTGGGAAGTCGCTGAGCGCAACATGAAGAGCGCACCGACCCCAGACCTCGTGGCCAGACATGTTCTCAGATTAGTCAACTCTGTTCAGCCCCCGCCGCGTATAACCGTTGGCAATGCATTTCAATCAAAAATCGCTCCGCTGATTTTCAGATTTCTTCCGCAACGCCTCCGATTGTGGGGATTGAAGAGGCATTACCAGATATGACGGCTATCTCCGAAGCGGTCATCCTGATGGCCGGCCAAGGCTCGCGTCTGCGCGGATCGGACGACACTTTCCTAAAGCCGTTGGTCCCATTGGTTGGCCGTCCGCTGATTTCGTATTCGCTAGATGCCCTGATCCGCGCAGGGATCAAGGCCGTCAACTTCGTGGTCGGCTACGAAAGCGGGCGTATGATCGAGCAGGTCAAGCAATTGATTCCTTCTGGCCTCAGCGTGTCCTTCATCGAAAACCGTGACTGGCAAAAACAGAATGGCATATCCCTTCTTGCCGCCGCTGATCGCGTCAGTAAACCGTTTCTTCTGACGATGAGCGACCATCTTTTCGACGTTGCCATAATCGGTCGTTTGCTTGATTCTTTTGAGCCCGGTTTTCTGAGCATCGCTGTAGATCGAAAAATCGATTCTATTTTCGATTTGGACGACGCGATGAAAGTCCAAACGCGCGGAAGCAGGATCACCGATATCGGGAAAAACCTGCGACACTACGATGCGATTGACACCGGCTTGTTCGTTTGTCCGTTACAAATCTTCGACTACCTCGAACGCGCGAAGTCTGGTAGTTGCGAGAATGATTGCAGTCTGGCTGATGGAGTTCGATTAATGGCCGGCGACGACAGGGTCCGTGCCATCGATATAGGCGACGCCTGGTGGCAGGACGTGGATACTCCAGAGATGCTGCAATATGCAGAGAGACAGATGTCGAAACGCCTGCAGAGCGCAGCCACTTAAACGAGGCGCATCATCCGATACTCCACCCGACAGCATGCAATTACGATCGTGGCTCCCGCGTGACGATATCGCCTCGGACGCTGCTGCCCCTGATCACGGCGAGCGCGCTGAGAACCAGACTCGCGCCGGCAACAGTCGCCCAAAGATGAAGGATCCACGGGGCCAAACCGAGTAACGCAAGCATCAAAAAGACAACGAGAGCCATGTCGCGTTTAGTTAGCTGAAAGAGCCACCAGACAAATCGTTCGCCTAGATGGAGCAAGCCGGAATGGCCGATCATTCCGTGGTGTCTCGCGTAAAACGACTCACGCAATGTCGACGGAGCAACCGCCGCCGCGTGGCTCTTACCAGCTCGTAGGAGCAACTCATTGGCGGTAATCAGGACTGCACACACAATTCCTTCACTCGAGCGATGAAGCCCCAACCCGAGTGCGAGAACGTAGAGGAGACTTGCCACAAAATCGCAAAAGTAATCCAAACGTTCCCCGAACTTTGATTCCAAGTTCCTGGCGCGCGCAATTTCGCCATCGCAACCATCAAGAATACTGAAGGCTTGAAAAATTGCCGCGCCGATGACGATGCTGATATAATTCCCGCGCAATAGAAATACGGAGGCGATCAGCGGCAAAGCGAATATCGATATCGTCCAGGCATTGGGATGAATCGGAAACTTGAGCAGGAAACGCGTTATCCGGCGGGAAATCGGCCGATTCAAAAACCGCGAAATGAAACCGTCTTGCGGTTTGCTCATTAGTTCAGTGTCCTTTTGAAAATGCGATATGTCTTGTAGCGGCGGGCGCCGATCGCTTCGAGAAAACGATTGATCATGAAATTGTCTTCAAGCGTGAGACTGAGTTCTCCAGTGAATCCATGTTTAATCATTGCGTCTTCGACAATTCGCAGCACAAGCATTTCGGCAATGCCCGCGCGGCGATATTTTTCGATCACGCCAAGCGCGATAAGCCGCGCAGTCCGGATTCGGCTCTTGTAATAAAGGAGTTTTAGAAGCCCTATTGGAACTCCAAAAGTTGTAAGCCGGCCGTTGATATGGCTTAGGGCGACGTTGATGTCTGGCACACATAGGATGAAGCCGGCCGGCTCATCGCCAACTTCCGCAATGAGCGTGAAGTCCGGGATGATGAGCTGGCTAAGCTCGTGCGTCATAAACTCGATCTCTGATTCCGTGAACGGCACAAAACCCCAGTTGTTTTTCCACGCTTGATTGTAAATCTGGCGGAGCCGTCTGCTTTCCTCGCGAATATTCTTGAGGTTTCCAGCTCGGATTGTGACAGCCAAACGCTTTCGAAAACGTTCGCCCAGAGGTCGCAAACGCGCCGCGGCTTTTTCCGGGTCGGAAAACCACCAGGCGTACCAATCTTTTGCTTTTGTAAAACCGCAACTCTCGATCAGGTCTTTGTAGTATGGGGGATTGTGCGCGGTCAATATGGTTGGCGGAAACTGAAACCCATCAATCAAAAGAGCACAGACATAGTTCGTTGAGTAGTCAATCGGTCCCATGATTTCTGTGCGACCTCTTTCGCGAAGCCAATTCTCCGCGCGTTCAAAAAGCGCGGCAGCCACATCGCGATTGTCGATGCACTCAAACAAGCCGAAGCGGCCGACGTTTGATTGATGCAATGCATTGTAATTCGGATCGTCGCTCGCCATGATTCGGCCAACGATCTCGCGGTTTTTCCTCGCGAGAAATAAGGCGGCGTCGCCATGTCTGTAGAACGGATGCCGTTTACGATCGAGGAATGCTTTGCGTTCGATGATTAGGGGCGGTACCCAAGCCGGATCGTTAATATAGATTCGCCATGGAAACTCGATGAACGCATTGCGTTCCTGGCGCGAGCTGACCTCTGAAATTTCAATGTTCGACACGCAGGAGGATAGCTATGCCGAGTTTTGCGAACTCTCGGCGATTTCCAGGAGCGACTCGGCCATATCTTCCTGGCGAAACAGGAGGTAAACGAAGAGTAAATTGAGCGGGATGAGCTCGAACCAGAAGTAATAAACTGGTTGGCTGATGAACAGAAGCGCAAACAAGATCAGCATCCGGACATTCGTCATCAAGAGTCGCCACCACTTGAGCATTGGCCGGGCCAAATTTCGATAACGCGTTTTTAGTCGTTCAGGAATTTCGCCATGAAACAGTTGGCGGACCACATCACGCAACGTTTTTAAGCGCGGTGCCAGCATTTCCTGTTGGCGGGTAAAGTTCAAATACAATACAAGCAGGAGCTTCTGCCATGGTGTGTGACGCCACGTCAACTTCGAGTAATCCGATTGCAGGCCGAACGACGAATCTACGCTCTTCCGCGCTCCCGTCGTTACAAAGTAAAGATAGGTGCTGCGATAATAGTCAGCCGCTGCTCCTTGCAATGCGTGACTGATCCCAGCAGCAAGGGCGAGAAGAATGATGGCAGGCGACGCGCCTGAGAACAGACAGCGGAGAGTCAAGTGCAAGTAAACACTGACGAAGACCAGGTGGTCGGCAACGCTGTCGATGATACGGCCCTCGCGGCTTTCTCGATGCGTCAGACGCGCGAGCTGGCCGTCCGCGTTGTCGAGAGTATTCGCGCAAACATGGAGCATCATCCCCACCACGTTGATGCCTAGATTGCGATAGTAATAAAGGTGTCCAGCAACAACGCCAAAGATGCCGGCCAGGAGGCTCACTGCCGCGGGCGTCATCTTGAGCCGCGCAAAAAACCGGGCCAACCAAAACCCTATTGGCCTGTAGAAACAGAGATCGAACACTCCTTCGACCTCGCGCGCTTTGTATGTAGCCTCGACGCCTGAGCGGGGCGCCACTGTTTGTTGTAGCATCAATAATTACGCTGGCCGTCGCGATGCTGTGGTTAACGCTCCGAATCAAACCCGGGAGCTTTGTACATCTTTCCGGCCACCGTGCATCAGGCGCTTTGCTTTTGCAGTGCCGCTGGAACGAGTGTGTCCGCGAGGATGTTTAAAGCTTCGTCCAGATCTGCGCGCGTGTGTTTGGCGGTCACACAGGCACGAAAACATATCCGATGTTGCGGCACAGCCGGATAATCAACGGGAGCAACCCACAGACCACGGCGTCGCAGTTCATGTCCCAGCTGATACATGCGCTCCCGATCACCAATGACAATCGGCATCACATATGTCGTCGATCCTCCAGTATTCAATCCGAGACCACGAAGTTGCGCATGGAAGTAATCGGCGTTTTCCCAAAGTTGGGTCCGCAATTCCGGCTGGTTTGTGCCGAGCTCCAGCGCTTTTAGAATTGCCGCGATCACCACGGGTGGCAGCGCACAGGAATAAACATACGGGTGCGCATAAAACCGGAGGTATTGCAGCGTCTCCTTGGAACCGGCTACGAAGCCTCCCAGTGCTCCGAAAGCCTTGGAGAATGTCCCATAAACGAGCGGAACGCGGTCCTCCACTCCGAACTTTTCCGCAGCCCCGCGGCCGTGTTCGCCACATGCCAGCATGGAATGCGCTTCATCGATAAAAACGCTCGCGCCGTGAGACTCTGCGACAGCAAGTAATTCCGTCAGGTTTCCGAAATCGCCATCCATCGAATAAATGCCTTCCACAATCACGAGCTGTCGGCGCCCTTTTTGACGGCTCAGCGCGGCATCAAGCGAACCCGCGTCGTTATGCTCGAATTTCTCAGTGCGGCATCGGGACAGGACCGCGCCATCGCGCAAACTGAGGTGCGAGCGGTTGTCCAGAAGAGCGACATCGGTCTTGCGAAGCAGCCCGGAGATCGTGCCTAGCGCGCCGCCAAATCCACTGTTGAATAGCATCGCATCCTCACGTCCAAGAAACTTTGCGACGCGCCGTTCAAGCTCCCGATGCAGATCCGTCATTCCGGAAAGCATGGGGGATCCGCATGCTCCCAATCCATGGGTGCGGAGCGCCTCGTGCGCCGCGAGCAGGACCTCGGGATGATTGGCAAGGCCGAGATAATTATACGAACAGAGATTTATCACCGGCCGCGGCCTGCCGCCGTAACTGATCACTGTGCGCGCGTCCGCTGTCGCAAGCAGCTCAGGTTCATACAATTCAACCGCCCACGCGCCAACGCGCATCCAGTTTGTAAAGCTCGCTGGAGCTTGTAGCGGATCATTGCTTTCACCCGCCAGGAAATTGCTCAGACTAAGTTTTGCCGGGTCCTGGTTCATCAAATGGTACACTGTCTTTCGCTCGCTCCCGTCCCTACGGACGGCCCGTCCCAGCAAAGTTGAGGCTTTTTGTGTTTCACAGCTTCCTTACGAAGTTATCTGCTGCATCCGCAGAGTTCCGTGTCGGGGCAGTCAATTTAGCGAGTTTCGGATTCCGGACAAGACTTTAGTGGACCGGAACTGCGCCCCCTTTTGCGGCGTCATCCTGAGCAAAGGACCTCCCGCAAGTTGATAGAGCACACAAATTGATTTGTGTGGCTGCCATCGTAGGCGGGGTCCCACGCCGTCTTCGCGGCTCGGGATGACGTGTCAGGCGGTGAGGGTGAATTGGGACCCTACTTTCGCGTGGTTCGAAAGATGTAATCCCATAGCGGCGAGCTAATGCCGTATCCGACGTGATCGTCCTTGAAATGATGGCGCAGATGATACTGCTTCAGCCAAAGCCACACGCCGCTTTTCATGGCGAGATGGTGCGTCGCATAATGGAGCATGTCATAGCAGAGATAACCGAAAACCAACCCCGCAAACACCGCCGGCGCCAGGCTTCGAAAAACTAGAAGGAATAGACCAAAAAAAAGAAACGCGAGCGGGATGCTTATGACTGGCGGCATAACGAGCCGGCGCGCGTCGTTAGGATAATCGTGATGCACTCCGTGAATCACAAAGTGCAGCTGCTTTCCCCAACGAGTCTTCGGTTCGTAATGGAAGATGTACCGGTGAATGAGGTACTCGATCAGCGTCCAGAGCAAAATACCTAGCAAAAATAACGCCGCTACGGCAACAAACGACAATTGCCGTCGCCACAAAGAGACGTAAAGCATGTAGCCAACCACCGGCAAGTACAGCGCCAACGGAATCACCGGATGCACCCGTGAAAAAAACTCCATGAAATCACTCTCGAACATCCGGACCGTTTCGTTCTTGTTCGAGACGTATAGTCGGTCTGCCATGATCAAAAACTAATTGGCCTCGCACTCAGATCAAGGCCGCCAACTTGGCTGGGTGTCGCGTCCGGGACCCGGCGATAGTCGGCCTTTTGTTTCATTCGTTCAACCCGGGAATACAGGCTGTATCGCTTATCGAAAACGAACTGGAACAGCAACCGGCTCCACGATGAGTGATACTTCAGATCGCTGTAAAATTCCGGGGCCATCGCGCGCAGTTTCGGCAGGTTGTTCCACGGGATCGAGGGGAGATCGTGGTGTTCGTTGTGATAACCCATGTTTAGCGCTACGCGATTGATTGGCCCGTAATAGCTGAATGTCTCCTGGTCGAAATCGTAAGTGTAATGCTCCTGAATCCAGCGAGCCCCAACAGGGTGTAACCCAATCGAAAAGAAAAACGCGAACACGAGATAAAGAAATCCCGGCCAACCGCAAAAATAAACGATCGCCACATCGTAGAGCGCGGCGCACGCAAAATTGATGAAGAACCAGCGATCCCACATCGTAATCGCCTTCAATCGTGGCGGGCGCGTCAGCTGAAAAAATGGAAAGAGCATGAGCCAGATTGCCTTCGTGAACCACCTGTTGCCTACCAGGCGCGCTTCCCAATGGTTCGCCAGGTCTGCGTCGTATTCGTAATCACCCTGATGGGAATGATGCTTTAAATGATAAACACGAAAGCCCATCGCGCCGGGCGCGAGATTGGGAAGATCGGCGATGACGGCCACCATCTTGTTCCAGCTTTTGTTCCGGAAAATCAGATTGTGAGTTGCGTCGTGAATAATGACGTAATTCGCATGATTCGCGAACGCACCGACGCAATAGGCAATGAGAAGACTCAGCCACCAGTAACCAAATCCGAGTTGTCCCATTCCAAAGGCGAGGGCCGTCTGCATGAATACGATTGAAGCGGCAATGAGCGCCGTCCACGGATTGCGCACCATCAGTTGCCGGACTTCCGGATGCGCTTTGACGATCGCACGCGCCCGTCCCGGATGCGGTTGATCGGATTCAGATTGATAAAACGCAGCCTGCATCGCTTTCAAAATATGCATTGCGGACGTATCCTCAAACGCGCTTTTTCAAGGGCGCGCCACCGAGCAGCGGCAATACGAACAGATTTGCCAGGATGTCTATGATGCAGCCAGCGAGCACTACGAGGCCAAAACGCTGCGTCGGTGGAAAATCTGATAGCACGAAAATTGCGAAGCCGGCGGCGATAATCACGTCCGAATAAACAATCCCGCGCCATTGCTCTTCGCGCGCGAAGACCCAGGCGTTCCACCCTTTTTTTCCGTCGCGTTGCGCGCGGCGGACCCCGAACATGAGATGAATCATCGAATCGATTGCAATGCCGATGCAGACGTTTGTGGCCGGCGCCGAAATGACGTCCACCGGCACGTGAAACCAGCCGATCCCTCCAAGCATCGACAGCGGCACAAGCGTCAGGCTCGCGATCATCGCTGCGGCACCGCGGACAGATCGGGCGACAACCAGCGCGATCACAACGAACAACAGATTCAGCCAGAACAATCCGGTCACGAGACTTTCAGCGACGAGTTTGGCGAGCCGACCTTGCAAATAATAAATACCGCCGACGAGGTCAGCCTTGAATCCATACTTGCGACAGAGAGCGCGAAGATCGTTCACAACATCGACACGGTATTTCGTACGGCGTGCCTCGATCATCCGGAGTGTGAAAACCGCGTCCGTACGGTCTTTACTGACAAAACTTTTGGCCACGCGCGCATACTTCGGTTGCTCCATGATCTCCATCATCTTTTCGTAGCTGATGAGAAACGAAAACGGCGTGCGATCGCCTTCGGCCAGAAGCGTTGGCAACGAAATTACAGTGCCAACATCTTTCTCGTTCTCCAGCGCGCCATGCAGTCTCCACATTCTTTGGTAGGCCTCATCCGTGTTCAGTCTGCTGCCGCTCGTCGCGGAGACGACCAGTGTCAGCGGGTTGGAGCCGCCGGTCCGATCTACGAATTCCAGTCCGTCGCGAAGTTCCCGATTCGGCTTGAAATAAGCCATAAGGCTCGGGTCAGTGTTCAGCTTCGTCAGACCAAGTCCCAAACCTACTGCCAGCAAAATGACGGCTAACGAGAGCAAGGCGAACCGGCGCGACCAAAATGCATGCGTAGGTTCTGCCTCGACGACTTTGCTTTTTCGCGGCACGGCCCAGCGCAGGAACGCCGGATACATCAAATAAGCGCAAACGAACGCGACAACTGTGCCAAGCACTCCGCCAAATCCCAATTCGCGCAACGGCTTTGCCTGAACAATTAAAAGACTGGCGAAGCCTAACGATGCGCAAACCATCGACCAGAACGAAGGCGGAAAAGTCATGCGCCGCGCGTCGGCTGCGAGATCGGGCGACTCCTTGTCCAGACGATGCGCGCGATCGGCAAGCGTTTGCCAGTTGAAGGTCATGTAAACCAGGTGTGAAAGCGCGATGACGAACACGATCGTACCGAGGTTGACCGTCAAAACGCCGATCTTGTCGCCGAGCATCGATTGGATGAGCAACGTCAACAAAACAGCGCTGCTGCATGTGCAAAGCATTCCCACAAACAGCCGGATTGATCGGAACAGCGCGGCCATCGTTAGGCCAAACAAAACAACCGCGGTGAGACTGAAGTAGCGGAAATCGTGCGCCAGACTGCGTCGGAGCATTTCAACGACGTACGGCGGACCCGCGATGTGAATCCGAAAATCTCGCGCGTTCAGTTCATGCACGATTTGTTCGAGCCGCTGGATCGGCTTTTCCGTATGCCTGCCTTTCATGAAAATGATCACGTTGCTCGACTTCCGGTCGTGCGCGATCAACAAGCGGCTCCAGAACGGGCTTTTCAGTGCATCTTCAAGGCTTTTAGGTCCCTCAGCGAGGCTCTTTACGGCACTCACTCCACCGATGGTATGGGCTCGTTGCGTGAGTTTTTGAATTCGATTCAGGTATCGTGGCGAAGAAATATCGCGTGACGACACCGCCAGAATCACTTCTGGCTGCGACGGAAAACTTTGCTCGATCTTTTTGGTTTGCTGGATCCCGGGATCATTCGTCGAAAAGAAAAAATTCTGATCCACGACGGGCGTCAGGTCCACGAACGCAGCGACCAGTACAAGCAGCACGCCGACGATCACGAGCATCAACCAGTAGTTGCCCAGCAAAATTGGCCGCATTAGGGAATCTTCACCTTTTGAACGCAGCTGCCTAACCAATTCGAGGCAAAAGATTGACCGATCTATCGGGATCCAGTTGCTGATTTGCAGCGGCTAAGATTCTTCAGACTAGCCAAATCACCGGAGATGAACGCTTCTTTTTTTGCTCGCGTCCATCGCTTGAGTTGGGCTTCGCGTCTCCGTGCAGAACCGAGCGTAGCGTGCGGTTCTGCACACAACGCGCGCCAGGGTGAGCTTTAGTCCATTCTGCCGTTTTGCCGCTGTTGGGCGAAGCTATGCGCTGTCTCAAACTTCCTCTCACATCGACGTAGAGCGTGTCATCAAGCGTGCGAAGGATATACACCGAATACATTGCAAATTATAACACTATTCAAGTTTAGAAGTCCTTCGACTCGCTCCGCTCGCTCAGGACCATTCGACACGGTCCTTTCGTCCTGATTGTAACGTATCCGAGATTTTGCTGCGCGAAGCGCAGTCATGAGCGAGGCCCTTAACAAAGGGCCGAGTCGAATGGCGACCCTAACGGGATTCGAACCCGTGTTACCGCCGTGAAAGGGCGGTGTCCTGGGCCTCTAGACGATAGGGTCACAAAGCGCGACCAATATCAGAATTGCTAGTCCTGGACGCAAGGTAAATTGCCGTCTCTTTTCTTTCAGTTTAGACGGCGCACAGCGCCCTGGCTACAGTCTCGAATGAAATTGGTGAATCAACGCCGCTGCGCGAGCAGTTGCACCGTGATGCTTGTTCAAAACGTCACGCGCGTTTTCCAAAAGGCGCTCGCGCGCATCCCCGTCGCGTAGAAGCCCGGCGATCGTCATTTCAAGTGAATCGGCATCGCGAACCTGGATCGCCCCTTTCTTCAGCACGAGTGCTTTCGCAAGTGTCGCGAAGTTTTCCATGTGTGGACCAAACACGACTGGTTTACCCGCCATGATCGGCTCCACAGGATTTTGCCCGCCCTGCGCGGTCAGGCTTTTCCCAACGAATACAATGGTGGCAATACCATACCAGCGCTGAAGTTCTCCCGTTGTATCGAGAAGAATACAGTCCGCATCTGATTCGTCCGGCAGCTGCCGGACCACTTCGCTCGCCAGCGCCACGCGTAACGGCAGAGCAGCGAGTTGCGCGCGGATTTCGCGGAGCCGTTCCACATGGCGCGGGGCAATGAACAATCGCAATGACGAGAATTGCTGACGCAAGCGCAGAAAGACTCGGGCCAGAATTTCCTCTTCGCCCCGATGCGTACTGCCGCCGAACAACACGGGACGCTGTCGATTCGCATCGCTCACTCCGGTTGTTCGCGCAGTTTCCTGTGCTTCTGGCCTCTGATCACGCCCATTGGGATCGTATTTGATGCTGCCTACGGCGCGAATCCGATCGCGCGCAACGCCGATCGCGACCCATCGATCAACATCATCAGGCTCCTGCGAGCAAACCAGATCCAACAGTCGAAAAGTGGGCGCCACAAAAAATCGGAACCGGCGAAATCTTCTCTCGGATCTGGGCGACAAGCGCGCGTTCACCAATATCGTGGGAATTCGGCGTTCGTGCGCCAATGCCACAAGATTTGGCCAAACTTCCGCTTCAACCAGCACGATTCGCGTCGGCCTGATCACTGCAAATGCGCGCCGCATGATCGGCCAGTAATCGAGCGGTGTGTACATGACTTCGATCCAAGCCGGAGCGTTCCTATTTGCCAGAGCGAAACCAGTCGTGGTGGTCGTGGTCAGAACGCAGTGCAAACCTGGTTCGAGCGCGCGCAATGAATTGGCTAGTTTTAACGCGACATTTACTTCCCCTACGCTTACCGCGTGCAACCATGTCGATTTTTGTTTCGACAGGCGATCGCATACTTCGCAATCGTAAATTCCCAGACGCTGTCCGAACTTTTCCCCGTAACCGCCTCGACGAATCATTTTCACCAAATAGCTCGGCAAAAAGAACAACAGCCCGATTGGCCAAAACAAATTGTAGATGAAACGAATCATCAAATTGCGGATTGCGAATTACGGATTGCGGATTGATTCCAAAAACAAAACTTCCGTTGCGCCGTACTTCTTCTGGCGAACGAGATGCCACATTTTTATTTCGGGAAAAGCTTCAGCCGGCCATTTCTCCAAAACGAAAATTCCATCTGCGTCCATTAACCGAGGCAACTCTTCGTTTGCGAGCAGTTTTTTGGTGAAGCGCTCACCATCTTCCGTTTTTTCGTAGGGCGGATCGGCAAAGACAATATCAAACAGTTCTGAGCCGGAAGCATGCCGGAGGAAGTCGAAGACATCCTGCCGCCGAATTCGGCCCTTCAACTTTGTTTTGGCGAGATTGCGCTCGATGATCTCCGCCGTTTGCCGATCGCTCTCGACAAAAACAACAGCAGCCGCCCCGCGGCTGAGCGCCTCAATTCCAAGGGCGCCGCTTCCCGCAAACAGGTCGAGGACCCGCGCTCCAATAACTGCATCGCCTAAACTGGAAAAGATAGCAGCTTTGACACGGTCCATCGTCGGTCGCACACCGCGCTTCGGAACTTCCAGGCCAATCCCGCCGGCGCTGCCGGCGATCACTCTCATGGCGAAGAGGCCGGCGTTGGCGTTACAGTCGCATCAGGCAGCGCTTCCTGCGGCGAAGCAGAAGTCGACGGCGCGGCGGGCACTGCTTCTTCGATCTGTTTCTTTTTCTTCTTTGCTCGCTCCTTTTTTCCGCCGCCGAAGAAACTGTTGATCATATTGCTAAGATCACGGCCGACCAGTCTGTCCATTAGATTTGTGCTGGGGCGATCGATAGTGCCGCCCACCTGAAAATCAATCGCAGAATAGCCCGGCTCGTTGATCGGTTTAAAATTCTGGCGGATCGCTTTGAAAAGCTGACTACGAATCTTGTCGTTGATCGCCAGCTGAGAATCGAGTTTTAGCCTGCCGTTAAACATAACTGTTCCCGACGCTGTGAGACGAATATTCGGGGAACGTAAAATCAGTTCATCGATTGTGACCAGGCTTGGATTCACATGATATCTCGCCTCTGCCTGTTCGAGCTGAAGCTCTCTTAGTTCTTCGATCTGAAGAACTTCCCCCAGTAATACCAACAAGCTATATTGTTGGACTCGCCCCTCGTGCACGGAAATTTCTCCCTTTCCCACAAACGCCTCTGGATCGGCCGTTTTGCCGGAAGCTTGGAAACTTCCCTCCAACTTACCCTGCACGACTCCTTTGGGGCCGCCCGCATTTGCGATAATCTGATCGGCCAGCACATTGCGAAACTTTACGCTCGTCGTAAACGGAGAATCCTCCGCTTCCGGTTGCATCGCAAAATAGCCGTTGATCTCACCGTTACCGGCGCGCGCGGAAATCTTGGAAAGCTCCAGCACATCCGGCTCGTAGCGCAGTGGAGAGCGCAGTTGCTCCAGAAAAAAACGGTTCTGCAGGGAAATTTTGGCCACCTTCGTATCGCCGTGAAGCGCCAAGGCGCTGCGAATGCTGGTGCGAAAATCTACGCCATTAAAACTCGCAAGGAGCTTGCCTGCGTGATCAAGAAAAGTAAAATTCCCGTTCTTAATACTGACGCGCCGAACCTCGGGAGGCATCGCCAGTCTGGGTTCCTGTTTGGGAGGTTGCTCGTTGACTGTTGCCTGAACCGGAGAAGGAAGATTCGCCGGAGTATTGGCAATAATAGGAGCGGTCCGTGTTTGAGGGGTTTGAACGGATTCGCTTTCTGCTTCGGGCTGGGACACAGTTGCAGCCGCTGTCTTTGTTCCTCGTGACTTCGGTAATTTCCATTTTCCTTCCGCGTCTTGCGGCCAAACTACGTTTGGATTGATGAGCGAGACCTCTTTGATCACCAGGCGCCGGGAAAAAAGGGAGAGGAATCGAACCCGCAGGCGAAATGTCTTTGCTTCGAGGAAATGTTTCGGACTACCTGGCGAAGTTTGCCCAATTGTGATACCGCTTAGCTCCAGCCCTCCCCAGGGCGTTACACTCATGCTACGGATTCCGAGCGTGGTACCGAGGCGCCGGCTCAATTCCTGTTGAATCTTCGCGTGCGTACCTTGGGATTGCACATACAGATTCACGCCGGTCAAGAGAATCGCGCCGAGTCCAATCAGCGCCCCTAGAGCGATCAATGAAACCAGGCGTAATCTTTTCACCGTGAGACGTTACGCAGTCCGACTTTGAAGAAAAGGTGAAAGCCCTCTGCTACTTTTCCTTGTGACCGATACGATTGTCATTCTCAATCCAACCGCGGGAAGCCCGGAACATATTCGGAGCTGGCAGGAACGCATCGAATCACTCGCTGGTGAGTGCCCCGTCGGTATTACTGCACATTCCGGCGAAGCGAAGGCGCTGGCCAGGCGCGCAGTCGAAGCGGGATTTACCCGGATCGTCGCGGCAGGCGGCGACGGAACAGTTAGCCAGGTGGCAAACGGACTAGCTGGCAGCAATGCCACATTAGGCGTGCTCCCAATGGGAAGCGTGAATGTTTTCGCGATGGAGCTTGGCTTGCCATTGCACAATCTCCAGCGCTGCTGGGATATCATCGAAGGCACAACCGTCCGCCTGGTCGATCTGCCGAGTGCAAATGGGAAATATTTTGTCCAGCTTGGCGGCGTGGGGCTGGACGCACAGGTGGTCAAAGAGACCAGCCTCGCTTTCAAGCGCAGTTTCGGGCCGCTGAGCTATCTCATATCCGCAACCCACATCGCGGCACGACAACCGCCGAAGCTCTTCATCGAGTCGGAGCATACTGCTGTGGAAGAAGGATCGTTCGTTCTCATTGGCAACGGACGCCTTTACGGAGGGCCCTTCCCGTTTTTTAAACACGCTATCGTCGACGATGGTTTGTTTGATGTCGTGGTCTTCAAACGGCTCGGCTATCTCGAAATCGTCAAGTATCTCCAGGACGTTGTATTCAGCTCCGACATTAAGGTTCCGGAAATCGAATATTTTCAGACGCGGCAATTGCGCATAACGAGCGAACAGGACGTTCCCCTTGAGCTCGATGGCGAACTCGCGGGCAATTGCCCGGTTGATTTCCGAATTCGGAAGAGAGCGCTTCGCGTTCTGGCGCCTAAGCCCTGAGCGCTATCATTTGCACGATGGCTCGTAGTGATCATTGGACTCACAAAAAAGCTGCTGCTTCAATTAACCCGGCACAGGTCGAAACTGCCCTGATTCATCTTAGGGAACATTGGCCGGAAACCGCCCAGCCTCTTATCGATGTCGTCGAACAATTTCCGTTGGGCGAGGCTGCGCTGATTCATCTTCTTGCTGTCTCCAGTATTTGCGCGGCGCGCCTCACACACGACCCGGACAGCCTTCTGTGGCTTTGCCAGCCGCAAGTCTGCGGTGCCCCTCGCGGCTATGCGGAGATGCTGGGCTACTTGCAGAGGTCGGCTGGCAACTCGATCGCAGACCAGGGTTTTTCTGCCCTTCGTTTTTGGAAGGGCCGTGAGATGACGCGCATCGCCGTACGGGAGCTTGCTAACGTGGCGTCGCTAGAGGAAACCACCGGTGAGCTGTCGCAGGTGGCGGAAATTTGTATCCGCAATGTGTTCGAACATTGGAACACTGAATTGCGGCAACAATATGGTTCGCCCAACGCGGAATTCGCCATTCTTGCATTAGGCAAGCTTGGCGGCGGCGAGCTAAATCACAGCTCAGACGTCGATCTTCTCTTTCTCTACAGTGAGGAAGGCCAGCTCACAACACACATTTCCTATCACGAATTCTTTAACCGGCTGGGAAAAAGAATGCTCGAAACTTTTTCAACTCAGCATCCGGCTGGCTCGCTCTTTCGCGTCGATCTGCGTCTGCGACCGGAAGGCTCGGCGGGGCCATTGGCCCGCTCGCTCGAGAGCATGGAAAATTATTATGCCGGGTTCGGCGAAACCTGGGAACGCCTTGCGCTGATCAAGGCGCGCGGAATCGGCGGCAGCAGCGAGCTGGCTTACGAATTTCTGCGGCAACATCAGCCTTTCATTTACCCCAAAAGCGCATCGTCCGACTTGCTGGACGAAATCGCCAGTATCAAGCGGCGCATCGAGCGCGACATCGTCGGCGCGGATAAGCTGGAACGCGACGTGAAGCTTGGACGCGGAGGGATTCGCGAGATCGAATTCATCGTGCAGACTTTGCAGCTTATCCACGGAGCGCGTCATCCGTTCCTGCAGGAACCGGGTATGCTCAAAGCTCTGCGAGGGCTTCGTCAATTAGATCTTCTTCCGCGCGAGGAAGTGCTGACCTGCGATAATACTTATCGATTTCTCCGCCGCGTGGAGCATCGTCTGCAGATAGAGGCCGAACAGCAAACGCATATCGTTCCTCGAGAGGCGGAAGCCTTGCGACGCCTCGCACTCAGCCTCCGTTTTCGGTCTAGTGAAGATTTCACTGCGGCGCTGCAGGAAAAGATGCGCGCAGTGCGTCCGATTTTTCAACGGATTGTTTCGGGAACCTCCACGGGGCCGCCCAGATCGCCCGAGGCAAACGATCTGGAAATTTTCAGCGATCAGAAACGGGCGACGAAGGCGCTTTCTGCTCTCGTACAGGGGGCTGCCGGTTTCCATATCGCGCCGCGCACACGCCAGGTCTTTCGCAAGCTGCGTCCAGACTTGCTAGGATGGCTCGCAAAGACTGCAGATCCGGATGCGACCCTGAATCAATTCGTTCGCCTCGTGGAAGGTTATGGTTTGCGCAGCCTGTTCTTTGAGCTCCTGGTCGCAAATCCTCGATTGCTGGAGCTGGTTATTAAGACCTTCGATGCCAGCCGCTTCGCCAGCGAGCTTTTGATTCGCCGTCCGCAGCTTTTAGAGGACATCACTCGAGACCCAACATTTGGTGAACCGCGGTCGGTGGCAGAAAATTTAAAGCGGCTCGATTCGTTAGGCGCGGACGCAAACAATCTTAACCCGGTACGCGCCTACCGGCAGAGGCAGCTGTTGCGCATCATCCTGCGCGACGTGCTGGGACTTATCCAACCAGCGGCGACTTTTGCCGAGCTTTCCGATGTCGCGGAAGCGTGCCTGGTTTTTGTCGCGAAGCTTCTCGCAAACGAGAACCTCACCGTCATCGCGCTCGGAAAATTTGGAGGGCGCGAGATCAGCTACGGCGCGGACCTGGACGTCTTGTTTGTGGGCGACGACGTTCGCGCGGCCCAGAATCTCATGATCGCCATGGCGCAGCCGACCGCAGAGGGAAACATCTGGGCGCTGGATGCAAGGCTGCGTCCTGAAGGCGAAAAAGGTCCGGTTGTCTGCTCTCTTGAAACCTACGAGTCGTACTACGCAGGCCGAGCCCAGCCTTGGGAATTGCAGGCGTTGATCCGCGCCCGCGGCGTCAGCGGGTCGTTGCAAAGCGAATTCATGGAGATTGCAAAACGCGCATGGAGTCGTGCATGCCAGGATGCCGATGTTTTCATTAAAATCGACGACATGCTTGAGCGTATTCGGCGTGAGCGCGGAAGCGGATCGGATTTTCTCGATTTGAAGACCGGAAGCGGCGGCATCATAGAAGCGGAGTTTCTCGTTCAAGCATTGCAGATTCGCGAAAATATCTGGGAACAAAACTGGGAGCGCGCCGTCGATGGATTGCACGAGCAGAGACATCTGGACAGTGCGGAGGTTGCGAAGCTGAAAAGGTCTTACGCGTTGCTGCGCCGCTGCGAACTTGTGCTGCGCCGGTATGACAACAGAGGCGGTTCAACGCTTCCGAGCGATCCAGACGAACAACGAAAGTTTGGCATGCGTCTTGGCTACCATGAATTCGACGCTTTCGGTCGCGATTATCTCGAGGCGCGCGACGCGATTCACGCACTCTACCAGGGGCACATTACACCGGCTTAACCGCGGTAACGATTAACGTTCGCCCAAGCAGCAGGTCCCGCGAATTCATCGCTCGAACGGCCCCAGCATTGCGCTCGTCCAGCGTGCCGTAGGTGCTCTTATCACGATGATAAACGATCAGTCTGTGGCACGCACAGAAACGATTAGGAATGGAAATGCCAGAAGCGAGCGGCGTTGATACTTATCCACTGTCACTTTCAAATCCTGGAAACCAGCACTGAGAAGCGCGTGCGATAGATAGAACCAACTGACTGGATTGATGTGGCCACGCGTGGAGTGAATGTCGGATTCGTCCGGCGCCAAAGGGCCAAATAAATTATAAAAGCCAGGCGACAGATACCGCAGACGGGACCGCAGATTCAAAATATTCGGGGTTGAGAACACTGCGACGCCCCCCGGTTGTAGAACACGGAAAATTTCGCGGATGGTCTCCCTATAGTTTTCCAAATGCTCGATTGTTTCGATGCATGTAACTAGCGCGAACCGATTATCACTGTACGGGAGCGGTTGGTGATTCAGATCGACCGTGTCGATCCTGGTACCGGGAACGGAGACCAATTTGTCCGTGTAATCGCAGCCAAAAGAACGAAACGGACAACGCGCTCCAACCAGTCGCAACAATTCCCCGGTCCCGCTGCCGACATCGAGGTGGTCTCCGCCGGACGGCATGGCAGGCGCTGTCGCGATCGCGCGAAGGACGCTTTGATGAATCCTAGAAGTGCTTAGCTCGGAAATCTCGCGCCGCCGCTTTTTCCCAAAGATTTTTCGGTAGAGATTCTTGGAGAACCTTCGAGTGCGCACAGCGAATTCTGAACCGTGTCCGAGCGCGTTAAGACCGGCAATCGCGACCGATCAGCCCGGAATGCCTTTGAGCATCTCAGCATTGGTCGGGAATTTTTTCACAAACATCAACAGTCGCTGAATCGCTTCCTCTGGTTTGTGTCCAGCCAGGCCGCGCCGGATGAGATTGATTTTCTCCAGTTCCCACGGTTGCAACAGCAACTCTTCCCGCCGTGTGCCAGATAGAAAAATGTCCACTGCAGGATAGATCCGCTGGTCGCTGATTTTCCGGTCGAGCACCATTTCCATGTTTCCGGTGCCCTTGAATTCTTGAAAAATCAGTTCGTCCATGCGGCTGCCGGTTTCGATCAGTGCTGTAGCAACAATTGTGAGAGAACCGGCTTCCTCGGTATTACGCGCGGCTGCGAAGATTTTGCGCGGAGTCTCCATGGCGCGCGCATCGATACCGCCGCTCATCGTGCGACCTCCACCGCCCATTGCATTATTGAATGCGCGAGCCGTGCGCGTGATGGAGTCGAGAAGAATAAACACGTGTTTTCCTGCTTCGACGAGCCGTTTCGCGCGCTCGATCGCCAATTGCGAGATGCGTGTATGACTTTTGATGTCGGCATCATTCGAGCTGGCCATCAGCTCCGAAGTTGGATGCGAACGACGAAAATCGGTCACTTCTTCCGGACGCTCATCGACAAGCAGGATGATCAGAATGACCTCCGGATGATTTTTTGCCACTGCGTCGGCGATGTGATGCAGCAGTGTTGTCTTGCCGGTGCGCGGCGGCGCGACAATCAAACCGCGCTGCCCCATTCCTAACGGCGTCATTAAATCCATGATGCGCGTCGTGAAACGATCCGGCACTGTTTCGAGCTTGATCCGCTTGTTCGGATTGATCGTGGTCAACTCCTCAAATGGCGTGAGACCCTGATATTTCGAAGGCTCTTCACCATTGATCTTCAACAGCTTGACCAATTGCGGGCCGCGGCTGCCGCGCCGGGTTTCACCGTAAATCCACATGCCGTCACGCAAGGCAAAACGGCGAACAATTTCGGGGGTTACAAAAATATCCTGCGGCGTTTGCACGAAATTGCGCTTCGCATCGCGCAAAAATCCGAAACCCTTGCCGGAGATTTCAATGATACCTTCGCCGAATTCCGGTTCGGCCTGAACTTGTTCGCCACCTTCGGCAGCAGGCTCTCCTCCCTCGCGTCCGACTGAGGCCGGTCGGTCGAGAGTCTCAACATCAGTAACCGCGCTGCCAGGATTGGCATTAACTGACGAAGAATTTGGCGACTCTGCAGAATTATCGCGTCCGAATCGTTCGTCCCGGCCCCGGTAACGCTTTCGCGGGAAACGGCGGCGCGGGCGATGATGACGTTGCTCCGGCGAGGCAGACTCAGTCGGCACAGGTTGGGATTCGTTTTCTTCGTTCATAAGCTAAAATCTTCGCGGCGCAGCACCGCCTTAACACATCTCCTGGAAGCAATACGTTCAGGCCGGCAATCTGGCCAGCAATTCGTCGGGAATTTCTAGATTTGAATAGACGTTTTGCACGTCGTCGTCGTCTTCGAGCGCATCACATAAACGGAGCACCTGACGCGCCGCGGTTTCGTCGGACACCGCAACAGTTGTATCGGGGATGAATGTAAACTTTTGCCCATCGGTGGTTACGCCCGCATTTTTGAGCGCTTCAGCTACGGCGTATAGCTGATCGTGGGAAGTAAGAACAACATACTGATCGTCGTCGTTTGTCAACTCTTCTGCGCCAGCTTCCAACGCAATCTCCAGTAATCGATCCTCGTCGATGCTCGAGCGCGGGACGGTGATTTGCCCTTTCCTGTGGAACATGTACGAAACGCTTCCGGTGGAGGCGAGATTGCCATTGTGCTGACTGAAAATGCTTCGAATCTCCGCCCCGGTGCGGTTCTTATTATCGGTTGCCGTTTCGACAATGATTGCCACGCCTCCCGGCGCGTAACCTTCGTATACGATCTCGTCGAATTGTTGCCCATCCTTGTCCTCGCCGGTGCCGCGTTTGATCGCGCGCTCGATGTTATCGTTCGGCATACTTTGCGTGCGCGCAGCCTGGATCGCGCTGCGCAGACGCGGGTTGCCGTTCGGGTCACCGCCACCGCGCTTTGCTGCGATGGTAATCTCCTTTGATAATTTGCTGAAGATCTTGCCGCGTTTCGCGTCGATCGCACCTTTAAACCGCTTGACCTTCGACCACTTACTATGTCCCGCCATAGATGGGGATTGTTATGCAACTGCTGATTGATCTTGCGAATTTCCGAACAACACCTCGCCCGAGAGAATTACTGGCAAGGAGGGAAACTAACGCGCCATATTCAATCGCAACCGGAACCGTTTGTCAATCCCGTTGCGAGGCTTTGTCGCCTTGCGAAACAGTGCCGTCTTGTCGAGCCCCGTGAGCTAAGATGATTTCAGCAGAATGCGCGGATTCATTTCCGCAATCACGCTCAGCAATGAATCGTGGCGAAAAAAAGGGCGGGATAGATTTCGCCTATCCCGCCCAAAACAGACAAGCTTACGGTATTCGCAACGCCCAGACGCTGCGTCCGTGCGTCGCCGCGTAGAGTACGTGCGAACCGTTGACCATGGTCAGTCCTGCAACCTCCACTGCCGGCAGCCCCGTGCCAGCGACTGTCCAAGTCGACGAGCCGCTTGCCAGTCTGAAGACGCCAAAGTCGGTGCCCGCGAACAAATCTCCCCTTACGGAGCGAACCAGAGCTGTTACGGGAAGGTCACCCATCGGGCCAGTGCCACCATCGAGGTTTACCCAGGTTGCGTTATGGGCTACCGGATTGTACGTCACTGAGAACACGTGCCCCGGTGTGCTGGGAGTAAGCGAACTATAGCCTGAATACGAGATCCACGCATGATTCGGGTTGGACTGATCGATGTAGATCGAGCTGACGAACCGACCAGGAGCGGCCGTTGCACTAGGCAACGTATCCAGCCGGGTAAAAGTCACGCTGCCCGCTGCGGCATCGGCGTTACTTGATATAAAGACGCGACCCGTGGTGGTTGCGACCCATAGCGTTCCAGCATTAGCCCTCGTTCGCGCGAACGCGGCGACGTTGCCGCCCGCGAGAGATGTTCCACGATAGTCAGCGGCAGACGCGGTCAGATTCGTCGCACCGGCTGGTCCGATGCGGACGAAATCACCGCAGGTTGGGGTGCCCCCAAAGGTCGTAAACTCGGGGCAGTTCGCTTCGAGAAATGCTTGATTACCGGCCCAATCCTGAGTCCGCCAGACACTCAACGAGCCTTGGAAGATTGTCCCCGCGCTGAGAGGATCGGCGATGATGGGCGAGTAGAACTGCGCTGCCTCCCCGCTAGCGACAATTGGGCCGCTGGCGATGACCCACTTTGTCGGGTCGCCGTTCTGGAAGTTCACATCGTGGAAGTTGGAGGTGAACGAGTTAAACCGCAGCGAGGGATTGGAAACGTTGAAGCCCGACTGACCGCCATCGCCGTAGATCTCCTGGTTCCATGTCGTCGAACCAGTATATAACAGGGTGCCGTTGTCCTGCGTTCCTCCCTGCACACTGTGCAGTGGATCGAGTGCGTTGTAGGAGACGCTTTGAAACTGCAGGGTCGATAGTCCCGCGTTCAAGTTGTAGAGGAAGCTCGGGACCGCGGACAGCAACTGCTGGCACGTTGCCAGGTCCGTCGTGTTCAGGCCACGACCCGAACACTGAGGTGAGATGTCCGAAAACACTCCGCTGGAGCGAACAAGCCCACCGTCCGAACCGAAAATGGCGGCGTCCGTGCCAGGG
>Ga0209375_1000121_pt1 | contig 69917 bp, 64 predicted proteins | sample GraSoiAngelo_131_FD_185888 | JGI IMG/M metagenome (GOLD analysis project Ga0209375, IMG submission 185888) | Grasslands soil microbial communities from the Angelo Coastal Reserve, California, USA - 14_0929_02_30cm (SPAdes) (version 2) | ecosystem: Environmental > Terrestrial > Soil > Grasslands ...
GACCCGACTTGTAATCCGCGTAGTTCACCTGGATCGCTTTCACATCGTACACGCGGGCCAAGTCGATCGTGAGCCACTCGCCGGGACGGTTCTGCCTGGCCACCCAGAAGGTGCGCGGGTTCTCATCAGTGATATAGCTCGCGGGAAAACCGTCGAGCACGGACGACGCGGTTGTCGATTTGCCGTATGACAGGAGCATCCAGCCGGTGAAGAGCTCCGCGCTCGTGCCCCACGGCTTCGTCGGCAGCCAGTGCGGGAAGTCGCCGAAGCGCGTGTCGACGTACATCTGGCCGTCCGAGTCGAAGCCCGCGGGGTGCAGACCGATGCGGCGCTCGAAGTTCCAGTTGACCCCGATCCACGGAGTGCCCGTATTCCACCAATTGCCGTAGACGTCCTGGAAGGTGTTGCCGTGCCCGGCGCCCTGGACGAACCCGCCAGGCTTGTATGCGACCGGGTTGTACGGTGCGTAGATAAATGGGCCGAGCGGATCGTCGGCGACGTACACGCCTGTCGCGTAGACGTTGTACTCCGTGCCCGGCGCGCCGTACTGGAGGTAATATCGCCCCGCGTGCTTGGTCATCCAGGCGCCTTCGATGAACGGCCGGGTCGTCGTGTCGCGATGGTCCAGACCGAACCGCTCCCACCCGTGCTTCTCGGGCTCGAGACCGAACAGCCATTTCGGGGTTCCCCGGTAGGCGAGCTGCTTGGTCTTATCGAGCTCGATGACGTGCAGCGGATAGGCGTTCGAGGAGTTCCAATAGAGGAACCATCGCTCCGTGGCCGGATCGTGGAAGAAGGTTGGATCCCACGGACCAGGTTGCACGGAATCCGGTTTGGCGAGGACATCCGCCTCGCGCGCGCGCGCCAGCGGCAGCCCGGGGAGCAGCCGATTGTAGAATTCCACGCGCCCGCTCGTCGGCTCTGTGAGCATCAGGATCGGCAGCGGGCTGGTGCTACTGGGCAGCAAGTAAATCGTGTCGCGCACCGACACCGCCGCGGGCGCCACGATGTCGGTCAGCGGCCAGCGCGACGGTGTGATGTGTTGCCACGTGCCGAGGTCGCGTGAGTGCCAATAGCCGTCGCCGATGGTTTCGAAGAGATAGTACTCACCGCGCTGCACGACAATGACGGGATCGGCGCCCGAGCGATAGGAGATGCCTTCGTTCTTCTGCTCGAAGTTGTAGCGATAGTCGATGTCGATCGGGTTGGCATACGTGCGCTGACGGGGGGGCGGGGTCTGTGCCGAGCCATGCGCGACAGCGATGATGGTCAGCAGGGCGCCAGCAACGAGTCGCGCCACGGGAGCGGCAGCGCGTCGATTCACGGGACGTTGGTCGACCGGACGGGAGCGACGCCTTTGCTGAGCAGCCACAGACCGAGCGGCACCTCGAACGCCGCCATTGGCAGCCACATGAGCTGGGTGAGCGGGCCGCGGAGGAGTCCTGCGAGCTGCAGGGGGAGGCCCACCACGAGCAGGACCGAAGCGACGACGCCCAGCCAAGCCAATGCGACGGGGATCATCCGGCCGCGCAGGAGGAGCCAGGAGAAGAGCGTGCTGCCCACCGCGAAGAAAGTTGCGCTGACGATTGGGGTGCGCTCGAGGAGGAACGCGCCGAGGGCCTGCGCTGCCGCCCTGTCCGGTGCATTTGCTCCTGTGGCCGTGGCGAGCCACAGCAGTCCCAGTGTGGACGGGATGGAGACCGCACCGGTCACGCCCTCGCCGACGCGACAGGTCAGGGCCAGCATTGCGAGATCGGGATCCTGCTCGCGCGTGATCGCGTACAGCGTCACGGCCAGCACCAGTGCCGAGAAGCAGCCGAGCAGGGAGAGCACGGCGGCGACGCGCACGTCAGTCGCGTGCTGGGCTAGCCCTGAGAGCTTCGCCGCGATCCCCTCTCCGCTGGCCGCCCGGTCGAACAGGACCATCGCTGGGAAGGCGACCGCTATATAGAAGAGGAATGTGAGGCCAGCGATTCTTGCGTTCGTCGCGCGCGTCACGCGAGCCGAGCCTCGAGTGGCTGCACCTTTGCTCCCTAGGCGATGCCTGTAAGACCGAGGGTGGGGGTAGGCGAAGCACCCAACGAGCGTACGGAAGGGGAATTCCTGGAGTTTCAGCGGATGACGTGGCACCGCAGCCGCGCGACCGGACCCATATTTCGTGAGGACGCAATTCGCCGGACGGGTGCCATGAACGATCGAGACCTCACACGCCGTACCTTTGTAAAACAGTCATTGGCTGCCGTCGGTCCGGCGATGGTGGCTGCGAACGCGCTGCCGGTGGTGTCGGCGCCAGCCGAGGCCGGCGCGGCGCGCATGACCGTCGTGTGTGTCGGCGCCCATCCGGACGATCCAGAGTCGGGGTGCGGCGGGACGCTGGCGCGTTACGCGGCGCTCGGGCACGCGGTGACCGTCGTCTATCTCACCCGTGGCGAGCGCGGCATCTCCGGCAAATCGTTGGACGAAGCGGCGAAGATTCGTTCCGCCGAGTGCGAGACCGCCTGCAAGATCATAGGCGCGAAGCCAGTGTTCTTCGGCCAAATCGACGGCGCGACCGAAGTGACCCACGCGCAGGTGGACGCGATGCGGCGACTCCTCGCCGCCGCCAATCCCGACGTGGTGTTCACGCACTGGCCAGTGGATACGCACATGGATCATCAGGTCGCGAGCGTGCTCACGATCCGCGCCTGGATGGGGGAGGGCCTGCGAACAGCGCGCCTCTACTTTTTTGAAGTGAACAGCGGCAGTCAAACGGAGGGCTTCCTGCCGAACACCTACGTGGACATCTCATCAGTGGTCGAACAGAAAAAAGCCGCTCTGTTCGCGCACGTCAGCCAGGATGGCCAGGGCATCTGGCGGCAGCACCACGAGATCATGGCGCAGTGGCGCGGACGTGAGGTCGGGGTGCCCGCCGCCGAAGCGTTCGTTCATCTGAACCGCGATAATCACACCAGCAACCTGCCGGGCTTGTAAGAGGCGCGCTATGAAGAAAGCCATCGGCGATAACATGATTGCGAGAGAGTGGGGATTCGACAAAGGCTTGGCACTCGTCAAGCAGGCCGGGTTCGACGGCATCGAACTATGGCTGGGGGACGTCCCGTGGTTTCAGCTGAGCACCGCGGATAGCGAAGTGCGGGAACTGCGGCGGAAAGTTGAAGACGCCGGCCTCGTCGTATCCAACGTCTCGACCGGATTGCACTGGGCCTCTCCTCTGTCATCGCGCGACCCCAAGGTGCGAGCCCTAGCCGTGCGCATCGTGGAACGGGAAATCGAGACCGCGGTGCTGCTGGGAACCGACGCGATCCTGCTGGTCGCCGGCCTGGTGACCGCGGAGGTCCCCTACAACGAGGTGTACCAGCGCTGCCTGGAGGTTCTCGGGCCGCTGGGTGAGAAAGCCGCTCGCGCCGGTGTCAGGATTGGTTGCGAGAACTGCAACGCCGAGCACCGGTTTCTCATCAGCCCGCGTGAGTTCTGGCAATTTCTGAACGACTTGCACAGCCCCGCGGTGGGTATTCACCTCGATGTCGGCAACATCCACGACACGGGGTTTGCAGAACAATGGATCGAGATCCACGGACCCAGAATCACCCGCATTCACGTGAAAGACGTGATGAAAAAACGGGGGCGTTGTGGCGACCAGAGTGTGTACACGAATCTGTTTCTTGGTGACAACAACTGGCTGGCCATCCGCGCCGCGATGACCAAAGTGGGTTACGACGGCTGGCTGGTGGCGGAAATGGAGGCGCGCTACCGGTATGCGCCTGACCAGCAGTTTTACGACACCGCCCAGGCCATGGACCGTCTGATTTCTGGAAGGCTCTGAGATGGGCATGACCCGGAGACGGTTCCTGGGCTGTGCCGCTGGCGCGGTGACCATGGGGCTGCGGGGGCCGCGGGGGGTGCCGCTCGATCTGTGGCGCCTCGGCCGGTTCCCTGGGGGAGTCCAGACGAGTCGCAGGTGTGTCATCCTTGAGTTGAACGAGCATTGTTGCCTCGGCGAGTCGGTTTCCGGATACGAGTCCGCGTTAAGCGGCGCAGGGGTGCAGTTGATGCGTGCTGACGCGCAGTGGGTGCCCTCCTCCACCTGCGCGGTGTTGATCGTTCCAGCAGCACTGGAGATTCCGCCGCCGGCGGTCCGGGCGATCGTGAGCTCCTTGCAAGCGGGGGCGAGCGTGATCCTCGAGTCAGGCTCAGGCTTCGCTGGCGGTCGGGATTTCCGCGCCCACCGCGTCGTGCTGCGCGATTACCTGCAGGTCCGCATCGAGGCGCCGGTACAGCTGTGGTCCGCGCGCGTCAGCTCGCAGGGCATACCGTATGTTGACTACACCTGGCCACGCCCGGCGAAGGTCCGCGATTTCAGCCGTGTGGTGCCTCTCGGGCGCCAGGCGGGGGAGGTCATCGCGTGGGTGGATGATCTGCCAGTGGCGCTCAAGCGCCAGAGCGGACGCGGCAGGTTGATCGTCCTTGGCTCGCCGCTCGGGCCGGCGCTTTGGGCAGGGGACGCCGAGGCGAGACGCTGGTTATTCGACTGTATTGGTGCGGCAGGAGGCGGCGCTGAATCCACGATCTCGTGACGACGACATCGTGCACAGAGCCACCCCGAGTCTCGCGTTCGTATGTGCTTCAAGCGCGTGTCTTAGGCCGCGCCCTTGATCGCCACGCCGATCCGCACGATCCCTCCAGGCGAGCGGCTACGGCGTGGTACGACAGGGTGAACCATCCTGCAGTCGGCACGGCTGGAATCCAAAGTTCACGGCCGGCGTCCATGGTCCAAAGTTCCCGGACGAGTCCCGCGCCCGAACCATCCACTGCCAACCCAGGAGGAATGCGTCTACGAAAGCATTGCAATTCACGTATACATAGGGAGGCGGTCCCACCACGGCGTCAATGAGGGGCAGCGGCGCATCAACATTCTTTGCGAACAGTTGATAGCCGGTGACAATATCTCTGGGGTCTCGGAGTGGCGTCCAATCAAAAATGATCTTGAGACCGTAACCGCGCGTCGGGTGTAACGTGCACTCGCTCGATGCGTTATTCTGCGGAAGGAGGGTTCCTTCGGCCGGCGACAAGAGCTGAGGCGCGCACGCGCCGAGCGCGTCCCCGTGCGCCAGGTGGTTGGCGACGGCAGGCTGTGGCACTGTCATAACCAGGGACTCCCCATCACCACTCACGTGACAAATCGTGACGAAGGCCGCGCCAACGGCGGCCGCAACCTGGGTGGCGGGAACGCCGAGGATGTCCTCTTCGGTGCGGTATTCGTGACAGGCGCTCAGAAACGTCCCCGTGAGCGCCGTCGCGAAGCAAGATGCGGTCAGGCTGCTGCGAAGCGATACTGGAGGAGCGCGCATGGGTGAACCTCCTGACGGTGGCCTAGACAAGGAGTGAAGGAGCGCCTCTCAGAGGCTCCATACGGCACTCAGTGTCAGCGCGCGGTCAAGCCGGAGTCAAGCGCACGCTGCCTAACCCTAGGGTGGTTCGACACCGGGCGACGCAAACGACAGCACGTCGCCTAAAACTCTTCATCGAGGATTATCCAAATCTCGGGTGGGTCCCTCGGCGTGCAGCTCAGCGATCTTGACGTCCAGGAGTGCACGATAGGTGCGCTGGATTTCTGCCAGTTTCTTCGGATCCATAGAGAAGGTTCTTCTTCAAAGTGTCAGCATGTTGGGGCGGGGAACGCTCGTCCGGCTCATCAAGGAGTTCTTCAACATGGCCGTCCAACAGACGTTGAAGACGTGGACCGTCGCCGAGACGATCCTCGGCGTGGCGGGTTTGGGTTTCACGCTGTTGCTCAGCCTCGTGGTGGGATGTTCTCCCCCCAACCAGCGGACGCGCGAGCTGAGCGCTGAGGGGTGGATCGATGTGACGGCGACGCTCAATCCCGCGAGGACTCCGGTGTACGAGGGTGACGCGCCTCTCAAGTTCGATTTTCTCAAGGATATGCGGAAGGGCGATAAGCTGACGCTTTCGGTCTACTCCATGGGGGCGCACAGCGGCACGCACATCGACGCGCCGATGCATTTCGTCGCCAATGGCGCGCCGATCGACCAGGTGCCCCTGGACCCGCTGATCGGGGCCGCCCGGGTGATCGATATCCCGGACAGCGTACGCGCGATCGACGCGGGCGAACTGAACAAGCACGACTGGAGGGGCGCGCAGCGCGTGCTCTTCCGGACGCGCGGCACGCTGCGCGGCTGGATGGACTCGTCCGCCTTTCATAGAGACTTCGCGTACATCGCCCCGGACGCGGCGCAGCTCCTCGCGGACGCCGGAGTCTTGCTGGTCGGCGTGGACTACATCTCGGCGGAGCAATTCGGCGCTCCGGCGCCGCGGACACACCAGATTCTGCTGGGGCGCGGCATTCCCATCGTGGAGGGGCTGGACCTGCGCCCGGTGCAAGCGGGTGACTACGATGTGATCGTGCTACCGCTCAAGGTCCGAGGGCACGAGGGGGCGCCGGCGAGGGCCATCATGCGGAAGCGGACCGGACATTAGCTTGACTCTCCTCAAGGCATTGAGCATTGCCGCCCTCATGTATTGCTGTTCGGGCCCCGGTGACGGCAAGCCAGCGTTCAGGGTGATCGCGTTCTTTACCGCCAAACAGGATCCGGCACATATCAGCTTTGTCCATGAAGCCGGGCGATGGTTTCCGGAGATGGCGGCGAAGTACAGTTTCAGCTTTGACACCACATCCAATTGGCACAATCTGAATGCTGGCTTTCTTTCGGCGTATCAGGTCGTGGTGTTTCTGGATACGCGTCCTGAAGACCCCGCACAACGAGCTGCGTTCCAAGCGTACATGGAGCATGGCGGAGCCTGGATGGGCTTTCACTTTGCCGGTTTTGCTTTGACACCTTCAGCGTATCCCGCCAACTGGAACTGGTACCACAATACGTTTCTCGGGTCAGGATCATACCTCAGTAACACGTGGAGGCCTACGTCGGCCATTCTCCGTGTCGCAGACCGCAAGCATCCGGCGACGTACCACCTGCCCGAGACTTTCAGGTCCTCGCCCAATGAGTGGTACCGATGGGAAAGAGATCTGAGACAGAATCCTGACATCGACATTCTGCTTTCCATAGACTCAACCAGCTTTCCGCTGGGCACCGGGCCAAAGCCGCACGAGATCTGGCACGGTGGGTACTATCCCGTGGTGTGGACAAACAAGAACTACAAGATGATCTACCTCAACATGGGTCACAATGACATTGACTATGAGCACAAGTACGGTGCTACGAACAAGACGTTGTCATATACCCTGACCAACACCATTCAGGATCAACTGATCCTCGATGGCTTATTGTGGTTGGGGGACAGAGACAAGAAGGCACCGGGCGTCACGGCAGCACGCCCGGCGGCCACCTTCCCATAGGCAGCGAGCGCCGCCCGACAGCGTCGAGCGCTTGTTGGGCCGACCCGGGAAGTCGGCCGTAAAAACAAACAGCAGTTCAGTTGCGTGCTGGTGGAGCGAGGTCCGCTACGTGTGTGTGAACAATCTTCCAGTCGCCGTCACGCTTCTCGAGCACCAGCGTAATAGCGACAGCAGGCAGCGGGCCGAACTCCTTCGCGACATCAGGCGGAGTAGTCGGTGGCACAATTGTGGTTGTGTAGCGGAAGAAGCTTGCGACAGCCACGGACCCGTTGCCATAGAACTTGACGAGCCGATCGCGATCCTCCGTGAACGTCTGAACGCCCGGAAGTCTCTTCTTGAGCTGATCGAACGCAGCCTGCTGGATCCGCATGTTCGTCGCCTGGTCCGTGCGGCGCCCCGCGCCCTGCGCGATCCACACCCGATCGGCGCTCATCAGCTGCGCCTGTCCATTCATATCCATAGCGTCCTCAAGCGTCCCGTACCGGTCGATGAGCCGGTTGATCGCATCGATGTCCCCTGTCCGTTGAGCAGAGGCCAGAGGGGGCATGAGCATGCCCAGAGCGACCGCGAAAGGCAAGAAGCGTCTCATGGTGTAGTCTCCCCAAGTGTGGTGTGAGTCAACCTGCCGTGCCGGGTCGGCCTAACGGATCGCGCTTGACTGCGGGCGATTCGTCCACCGGCGCGACTGCTGTTGAACGACAGTTCCTGGGCGCCGGCGCGCCAACACTCCGATTCCCCTAACGCGATCACCGCCCCAGCAGCATCAAGCGCTTGTTAGGCTGGTGACGCAGCTGCGTGGGATCACACCCCGAACTGGCGGAGATGATGATCAAGATGCTTGTGCAGCATCACGCCCCAGCGTCGCCCGGAAATGCGGCCGAAGACACGACTCGGTGGCCACGGCGCCGCCGGTCCCCGACCAGCAAAGCGGTCAATCAAGGCGCGTAAGCGACTGACGTCTGCTTGCCAGGTCGTTGGGCACGTGGCGAGCAACTCGGGCGGGCTCCGTCCCTTCCCTTTCGGCCAAGGGATGACGTGGATCGCCAGCCAGTTGAGTGGCGCATGGCGCAGGGGGCCAGAGGGCGGCGCGGTCTCCAGTTCCCCGAGACTTTGCCGCAGATCGCAGCTCACATGGCAGACCATCTCTGGCGCCGTGAAGCGCCCCCAGAGCGGCTTGCGATCCGGTGCCAAGCGGCCGATCCGGTCGAGGATGGCAGCTCGGCTCTTGGGGTCGAAAAGTGAAGGCATGGCCTCCCTGCTCTTGGAAGGTCGTAGTAGCCTAACGAATCGCGCTTAAGCCGCGGCGCACCACTTCAGCGATCACGAACATAACGCCTCCTTTGAAGACCGGCGACGCCAGCTTCAAGCACTTGTTAGGCTGCTTCCCCACGCCTTTGCACCCGGCGCGTGAGAATCCGTCTGACTGTCACGGACAGACAGCCGACCGTAAGCAGACACAGCGCTGGCCATGTGACGAGCAAGTCGACCCGAATGTTCGCCCGCTCGCGCCAGGCTTCGAGCTCAAGGAGGGCGAAGGCGCGAGCCGGATGCCAAACAAACGGTTGTGCCAAGTCATATAGCCAGTTCATCGGCGCGGAAGCCGCCTAACGTTATGTGCATAAGCTGCGGCGCTACACTTTATGACCACGCGCCGTTGCCAAGCATCGACGTCGGTTCGTAGCTGGAGTCGCGAGCGCTCACTCCGAAATCATCCCGATGGTCCTCAGCCACTTCTCGACGAGCTGAGGCCATGCGGTGATGGGATCCTTGGTGCGCCGCAGCCCAAAGGCGTGCCCGCCGTCGGCATACAGATGCATCTCCGTAGGGACGCCAGCGTCCTTCAGCGCGATGTAGTACACCAGCGACTGGTTGACGTTGTCGACGCTGTCCGTCTCGGCCTGGAGCAAAAACGTGGGCGGCGTGTTGCGCGTGACGTGAATGTCCGGATTGAACCCGAATTGACCGCTTTCGGGAATCCAGAGATGTCCTGGATACAGCGCCACCGCGAAATCCGGACGGCAGCTTTCCGTGTCGGCGGCATCCACGGCGGCGTACAGCCGCTGCTGAAACTGCGTGCTGATCGCTGCCACGAGATGCCCACCCGCGGAAAACCCGAGAACTCCAATCTTGTGCGGATCGACATGCCAGTCAGCGGCGTGAAAACGGACGAGTCCTACCGTCCGCTGCGCATCTTCCAACGCCGTCTGCGGTTTCGGATTGATGTTGCACTTGCAGCTGGGATCCCACGACGGCCCCGAACGCGGCACGCGGTACTTCAACAGCACACACGTGATCCCCTTGGACGTCAGCCAGTCGCAGACTTCGGTACCTTCGAGATCGATCGCGAGAATCTGATAACCGCCGCCGGGGAACACGACGATCGCGGCGCCGGTGTTTTTTCCCTGTGGCGAATAGACCGTCAGCGTGGGTCGCGAAACCTTGCGCACGTACACCCATGGCTTGCCGGCGACTAGGTTTGGCGCCGTCCCTATCGATTCGCTGTCCGAAGCCGGCGGTGCATCAGGGACTGCCCCTGGCCATATCGGCATTTGCCTATGTCCTGGGGATGGTTGCCAAGACGACGTCTGGGCACCCAAACTGCCGACTGCAATCAGGAGGAGCGCAAGGATTGCAAATGCGCAGATGCGGCGAGTTATCACGGCGTGTCGGGGGGCCGAGCTGCAATGATCACAAATGAAATCTACCACAGGCGACGGGCGCCGTCAGCTTCAGGCGCGTGTTTCAGGTTCGAAACACGTCGGTGCTGACATAGCGCAGCCCCGAATCGACGATGATCGTGGCCACGGTCGCGCCCTCACCGAGCCGCTTTGCCACCTGCAGCGCCGCGACAATGTTGGCACCAGTCGAAGTCCCGGCGAAAATGGCTTCGTCGCGCGCGAGCCGCCGCGCCAGCGCCTTGGCGTCCTCGGTGGACACCGTGACGATTTCGGTCACCTCATCTCGCCGCCAGAGCGGCGGGATAAAGCCAATTCCGATCCCCTCTATCTTGTGCGAGCCGGGAGTCGCCCCCCGGCCTGCTCCCACATCTCTTCGCCCAGAGGATGATAGCCCGCCTCGCCATCGCGATTGTTAAGTTGATCGCAGTACCAGTGCGCGGGCCGGCGACTGATCTCAGCGGCCGTCGCGATCATGTTCTTGATGAGCTGCTCGGTGATGCTCCTGTTGTTGCTTAAAACGTCCGTGAGTTGCGCACCGTAGGCGCGCATGGTGAATCGCTTCTCGTCGCTGAACGCATCCGAGAACACGAAGTGCGCTTTGTAGCCCTGCGCGGCGCAGATCAAGGCGAGGGAGACCCCGGTCGTTCCTGCGGTGTACTCGACCACCGTCCCACCCGGCAGCAGCCTCCCGTCCGCAGCGGCACACTCGACCATGGCCCGGGCCACGCGATCCTTCATGCTCCCGGTGGGGTTGGCAGACTCGAGCTTTGCGACGACGCGGGCGGAGCCCGACGGCACTAGGCGGCGGAGCTCTACGAGGGGCGTGTTGCCGATTGCATCAAGAACCCGCTCCGACGTGTGCATCCTATATCGGTTGATGGCTCGCGGCCTAACGGATCGCGCTTAAGCTGCGGGGCGAGCGCCGGCGGGCGCAAGCGCTTCGTGCGGCGGGATCGGCAGGCTGGCGCACAAACGTACGCTTCCTCTGAAAGCAGGCCCCGTCAACTTCAAGCGCTTGTTAGACGGCGCGCCACCACGCGGCGAAGCTGGGCCTTGGTGCGGGGGCGCCGCGCCAATTGAGCCAGATAAACAGGGGGATGCTGAAGGCCAAGGTGCCCAGAAGCGACAGAGCGACAAACCATGGCCACTTAACTGGACCGAGAGGCCTCTTGGCGAAGAGATATGCAAGCAGGAAGGTGGACATCAGTAGATCGAGCAAGAAGGCCAAAGCCATTCTGTCCGACAAAGCCGCTGAGAGCGATGAATAGTCGTTGAGTAGCCAGTACAGAAAGAGTCCGCCAGGAGCGAGTAGGCCGATCGCGGCAAGGAGAATCAGCGGCATGTTCTTGTCTCCGAACGGCCATCCTCGCAGCCTAAGACGCCAGGACGACGCGAGACGGCTGCGCAATCCACGCCGTACACCCGTCACACCCCGGTACTCCCAAACCCTCCCCCACCCCGCTCGCTCACTGGCAGCTCGGCCACCTCCACGAGCTCCACTTGCTCCACGCGTTGAAACACGAGTTGCGCGATCCGCATCCCGCGCGTCACTGCCACCGGCGCGGTGCCAAGGTTGATCAGCGGGATCATCAACTCGCCACGGTAGTCCGCGTCGATCGTGGCGGGAGCGTTCGGCAGGGTAAGGCCGTGCTTCAACGCGAGCCCCGAGCGGGGCCGCACTTGGGCTTCGTAACCGGGAGGGAGGGCGAGGGCGAGCCCCGTACGCATCAGCCGCCGCTCGAGCGGCTGGAGCACCAGGTCGGGTTCGGCGCTGCACACGTCATACCCGGCCGCACCCGCACTCTGCTGCGTGGGAAGCGGCAGCCCGTCGTGATGCGCCAGACGGCGCACCTGAACGACCGGCGCCATCAGGCGAGCGCCCCGGGATCCCGCTCCCCAACCGAGTCGAGCACGAGCGGCGGCGGCTCCTCCTCGATCAGACGCTCGAACTGACGGCGGAACTCCTCCACCGACACGTGGGCGGTCGCGGCAAAGCGGGCCAGCTCGTGCGGGTCCTCGAAGTCGTCGCGCCGCAGCCGGATCATGTAGCGGCGCGCGATGGCGTAGCGCGTCGACGTGATGTCCACCCGCCGCGTGCGCGCCCGGCCCGTTACGGGATCGATCATCGCCGCGAAGGGGATGGGGATGAATCGCCCCGCCTGCAGCGAAATGACGGCCGCGTTGCCGCCCCCCAATACGTACTTGGCGGCGCAGTAGCCGAGGTCGCGCGTGTACTCCATGTCCATGGGGATCGGATCGGCGCAGCGCAGCTCGTATCCGATGTTCTTCACCGCGATGGTCGTTTTCAGCTCGAACTCCTTGAGACGCTTCTGCACCGCCGCCTTCAAGATCTCGCCGATGTTCACCTCGGCGATGCGGACGTTCCCATGCGTATCCCGCTCCACCTCTTCGAAGCCCGCGAGATCCGCGGGGTCGATGCCGAGCGCCAGCCCCTCGGCCACCACGGCGACGCCGTCGAGCCGGCCATAGGACAGCCGCTTGATGATCGCGCCGACGAGCGTGTCCACGACCGATTTGAGCCGGATGGGCCGCTCCAGAAACTCTTCCGGAATGAGCGTGAGCGTGGCGCCGGCGGCTTTGCCGATGCCCACCGCGAGATGCCCGGCACCACGACCCATGGTGATGACGAGATACCAGCGCGACGTGGTCTTGGCGTCCACCATCAGGTTCTTGACGATCTCTACGCCATAGTGGCGCGCCGTCTGGAAGCCGAAGGTGTCCACGTGCGGCGGCAAGTCGAGATCGTTGTCGATGGTCTTCGGCACGTGCACGACCTGGAGCCGCCCCGCCGCCCGCTCCTCGAGCTTCATGGCCGAATAGGCGGTGTCGTCGCCGCCGATGGTGATGAGCTGCGAGACGTTGAGGCGCAACAACGCCAGCACCGCGTTGTCGAGATGCGTCGGGTTCTGCGTGGGGTTGGCGCGCGAGATACCGATGTAGGAACCGCCGCGAAAGTGGATCCGGCTCACCTCGCCGATGTCGAGCGGGATCACGTGGTCGATGTCGCCCTGCATGATCCACTCGAACCCGTCCCGCACGCCGAGCACATCGACGGCCTCCAACCGCGCCCGGATGGTGGCCGCACCAATGACACTGTTGATGCCGGGCGCCGGCCCGCCACCGACCAGGATCGCCAGCGTTTTCCGCTCAGTCATCTTGCCACGCGCGTCACGCGGAACGGGCGCGCCGCTTGCGCCACGCGAGGACGGCGATCACCGCGACAGCGATGCCGATCCACCACCCCGCGATGGTGCCGAGGCGCCCCGCCCGCTCGGTCGACGACAGCCAGTTGGTCTCGCCCTCGAGCGTCGCGAGCATCGCTGTCATGAGCATCTGCCCGCGCTCCTCTTGATCAGCGGGGCCGCCGGCGAACAGCTGCACCGCCTCCCGCCGCAACGGCACCTGTGCGACGAGCACGAACACGCGCCTGCCGTCTTGCGAGGTCAGAGTCCTCAGGCCGTTGATGTCGAATCCCTTCCACTTGAAGCTTACGACCTGTGTCGTCGCAGGTACGTCTTGCTGCCGCATCCCCTCCCGCGGCAACGTGCCACGCATGCGCTGGACGCACAGGACGATCGCGCCGTTCGCGGATGCCGGCGTAGCCTCGGTCCAGCAGTCCACGACGTCCTTCTGGGAGCGCCCCGCGGGGAAGTCCGTGAAGCCCTGCGGCGGCGTGAGCGTGTAGCCGAGCTCCGCGTTTGTCACCTGGGTCTGGCCGAGGGCCACGCCACCCAGGACAAGCACCATGACGGCACTGATCACTCGCATGTGCGCCTCGCTACACCAAAGTCTTCGGGTCCACGTGCGGCAGCCCGAACGCGTCCGCAACGGCGGGGTAGACGACCTTCCCCTCGACCACGTTCAGGCCCAGGAACAGCGCCGCGTCATCGCGGCACGCCTGCTTCCAGCCGTGGCGCGCGAGCCGCTTCGCGTAAGGGAACGTGGCATTGGTGAGCGCCAAGGTGGACGTGCGTGGCAGGCCGCCCGGCATGTTGGCGACGGCGTAATGAATGATCCCGTCCACGACATACGTGGGATCGTCGTGCGTCGTCGGTTTGCTGGTTTCGATACAACCGCCCTGGTCCACCGCCACGTCGACGATCACGGAGCCAGGCTTCATGAGTTTGAGGTCGTCCCGCCGCACCAGCTTCGGCGCTTTGGCTCCGGGGAGGAGCACGGCCCCGATCACGACGTCGGCCTTGCGCAGCTGGTCGAGCAGGTTGTGGCGATTGGAGTAGAGCAGATCGACGTTGGGCGGGAGCACATCAGCGAGGTAGCGCAGCCGGTCGAGCGACAGGTCGAGCAACGTCACGTGCGCGCCCAGGCCGGCGGCCATCTTGGCCGCGTTGGCGCCGACCACCCCCCCGCCCAGGATGAGCACCTCGGCGGGAAGCACGCCGGGCACGCCTCCCAGCAGGATGCCGCTGCCGCCATACACCTTCTCCAAGTACTTAGCGCCCTCCTGCACCGCCATCCGTCCGGCGACCTCGCTCATCGGCGTGAGCAGCGGCAGCTCCCCGGAGGTGAGCTGCACGGTCTCGTACGCGATGGCGGTGATCCCGGACCTGAGCACAGCCTGGGTGAGCGGTTCGGACGCGGCGAAGTGAAAGTAGGTGAAGACGACCTGCCCCTTCCGCAGGCACGGCCATTCGGGCTCGATCGGCTCCTTCACCTTCACGACCATCTCGGCCTTGGACCACACATCTCCGGCCCTGGGGACGAGCGTGGCGCCGGCCGTGCTGTAGGCGTCGTCGGAGAAACCCGATCCCAATCCCGCCCCCTGCTCCACGAGCACCGCATGCCCGTCGCCGACCAGCGACTCCACCCCGGCCGGCACCAGCGCCACGCGGTTTTCGGCGGTCTTGATCTCCCTCGGGACTCCGACGATCATGCGCGCTCCGCTGTAACGCCGTTCCGAGACGCCCTTGCATGGCCTCTGCGTGACGCCTTTGCGTGACGCTTTTCAGCCTTTATCCGGCCCCAACCACACCACCGTCTGCCGATCGGGCTGGAAGAATTCCGCCGCGACGGCCGCCACTTCTTCTTCCGTCAGGGCGTCTACCGTCGCCAGCACCTGGTCGAGGCTTTGATACGGCTCGCCGTAGACCGAAAAGCCCGCCAAACGATACATCCGGGCGGAAGGACTCTCCAGGGAGAGCATCAGCTGTCCCTGCGTCTGTTGCTTCGCCTCGGCGAGCGCCTCGCCGCGGAGACCCTCGCGCGCCAGCTTGGCGTACTCCTCGCGGATCGCCGCGGCGGCCTGCGCCGCCGTCTGGGGCTGCGTGCCGACGTACACGCCCGCCACGCCCATCTGGTGATAGAAGCTCGTGAACGCGTAGATCGCGTAGGCCAGGCCCAGCTCTTCGCGGATGCGCTGAAACAGCCGGCTCGACATCCCGCCGCCGAACACGTTCGCGAGCACGAGCAACGCGTACTTGCGCCGGTCGGCGTAGGGAACCGTGTCGGTGCCGAAGACGATGTGGGTTTGGGCCGTGTCCTTGTGGTGGCGGGCCTCGGCGCCGTGCACGGCGGGTGGGACGGTCGCCGAGCGAGGCGTTGCCGATGGGGCGTTGGCGGGTGACGCGTTGAACCAACCCTGCTTCGCGAGCTCTTCCAGCAACACCTCGTGGGTGAGATTGCCTGCCGCCGCGATCACGCAGTTGGCGGGAAAGTACGCACGGCCGTGCAGCTGCTTCAGGTCGCCCGCCGACAGCGCGCTGACGGTGTCGCGGGTGCCCAGGATCGAGTAGCCGTACGGGTGCTCCGGCCAGAGCGTCTCGTACGCCAGGTCGAAGACCTGGTCGTCCGGGGTGTCGGCGACCGTGTTGATCTCCTCGAGCACCACCTTGCGCTCGAGCTCCAAGTCGCTGGTGCGCAGTACCGGATTGCGGACCAAGTCGGTGAGCACATCGAGTGCGCGCGGCAGGTCGGCGTCCAGCACGCGCGCGTGAAAGGCGGTAGTGTCGCGGGACGTGTAGGCGTCGAGCGAGCCGCCGCGGGCCTCGAGCGCCAGCGCGATCTGCTGGGCGGTGCGGCGCTCGGTGCCCTTGAACACCATGTGCTCGAGCAGGTGGGACACGCCCATCTTGGGGCGTGGCTCGTGGGCGCTGGCGCTGCGTACCCAGATCCCGGCCGCGGCCGAGCGCACGCTCGGCACCCGTTCCGACAGCACGATGACCCCGCTCGGCGCGGTGGTCTGGTGGATCTCCCGGTCGAGCCGGACCATCTCCATCACCGCGAGCGGGCGGGGGCCGCCTCCGGCTTCTCGAGCAGCGCTTTGCGGGACAGCCGCATGCGGCCGCGCTCATCGACCTCGAGCAGCTTGACCCGCACCTGGTCGCCCTTCTTCACGACGTCCTCGGTGCGCTCGGTGCGGCCGTGCTGCAGCTCGGAAATGTGGAGCAGCCCCTCCACCCCGGGGAGGATCTCGACGAACGCGCCGAAGGCCGTAGTGCTCTTCACCACGCCCTCGTACACCTTGCCCACTTCCGGCACCTGCACCATGGAGGCGATGATGTCGCGCGCCCGCTCCCCCCCTTCGCCGACCGCGGAGATGGTCACGAGCCCGTTGTCGTCGACGTTGATCTCGGCGCCGGTCTGCTCCTGGATGGAGCGAATCGTCTTCCCCTTCGGGCCGATGATGTCGCCGATCTTCTCCGTGGGGATCTGGATCGTGATGATGCGCGGCGCGTACTTGGAAAGCTGGGAGCGCGGCGCGGGGATGGCACGGTCCATGATGTCGAGCATGTGCACCCGGGCCTGCTTGGCGCGGTCCAGCGCCTCCGCGATGATCTTGAAATCGAGTCCCTCGATCTTGATGTCCATCTGGATCGAGGTCACGCCCTCGCGCGTCCCCGCCACCTTGAAGTCCATGTCGCCCAGGTGGTCCTCGGTGCCCAGGATGTCCGTGAGGACGGCGACCCGCGCGCCTTCCTTGATCAACCCCATCGCGACCCCCGCGCACGACGCCTTCACCGGCACGCCCGCGTCGAACAGCGCGAGCGAGCCACCGCACACGGTGGCCATGGAGGACGAGCCGTTGGACTCGAGGATGTCGGAGACGATGCGGATCGTATAAGGGAACTGGTCGTAGGGGGGGAGCAGGGCCTGGAGCGCCCGCTCGGCCAGGGCCCCGTGCCCGACCTCGCGGCGCGACGTGCCCCGGATCGGCCGGACCTCCCCAGTGGAAAAGGGCGGAAAGTTGTAGTGCAGCATGAACGACTTGGACGTCTCCTCGGCGACGTCGATCGAGTCGATGCGCTGCTCGTCGCTCACGGTGCCCAGCGTGACGGACACGAGCGCCTGCGTCTGGCCGCGCGTGAACAGCGCGGAACCGTGGGTGCGCGGCAACACACCCACCTCGCAGGTGATCGGCCGCACGGTGGCGAGGTCGCGCCCGTCGACCCGCTCCCCATTGGTCAGGACCTGCTCGCGCATCGTGCGGTACTCGATCTCCTCGATCACCGCAGCGACATCCTTCAGGTTGTCGGGGAATTCGGCCGCGAGCTGCTCCTGGATGGTCGACTTGAGGGCGGCGAGCGCCTGGGCCCGCTCCGCCTTCTCCGGCAGGTTCAGCGCTTCGGCGATGCGCGGCTCGGCCAGCGCCTTCACCCGCGCCACCAGCTCCGCCGGCGGCTCGACCTTGGTCCATTCCATCTTCGGCTGCCGCATATCAGCGACCAGCTCGGCCGCGGCGTCGAGCAGCTCGCGGATCCCCTTGTGCGCGACCTCAAGCCCTTTCACGATCTCGGGCTCCGTCAGCTCGAGCGCGCCGCCCTCCACCATGACGATCGAGTCCCCGGAGCCGGACACGACCATGTCCACGTCCGAGAACTCGAGCTGCTGGAAGGTCGGGTTGAGAATCCACGCGCCCTCGACCCGGCCTACCCGCACCGCGGCGATCGGGCCGTTCCAGGGCACCTTGGACATTTCCAGCGCCGCCGAGGCCGCCGTGACGCCCAGCACGTCGGCGTCGTTCTCCTGGTCCGCCGACAGGACGTACACGTACACCTGGACCTCGTTCTTGAACCCTTCCGGGAAGAGCGGCCGGATCGAGCGGTCGATCACCCGGGCCGAGAGGATCTCCTCGTCCGAGGGACGACCCTCGCGCTTCAGGAACCCACCCGGGATCTTGCCCGCGGCGTAGCTCTTTTCGCGATACTCGACGGTGAGGGGGAAGAACGGGAGGGTCGAAACATTGTCCGACACGGTGACGGCCGCGAGGACCACCGTCTCTCCGAACTGCAGGAGGCAGGCCCCCGCGGCCTGCTTGGCCAGTCGCCCGGCCTCCAGCTTCAGGGGGCGACCCGCAAACGTGCGATCGACGTGCTTCACCATATTGCCTGTCTAGAGCACACAGAAATACGCCAAGCGTCCCGGTGCTCTTCCCGGGACGCCCAGCGCGACGCCATCCGCATTAGTGGCGGAGACCCAGCTCGTCGATGAGCTGCCGATAGCGCTCCAGGTCGGTGCGCTTGAGGTACTCCAGCAGGCGGCGGCGCTGGCTCACCATCCTGAGGAGGCCGCGCTGCCCGTGGAAGTCCTTCGCATGGACCCGGAAGTGATCGGTGAGGCTGTTGATCCGCTCGGTGAGCAGCGCGACCTGGACCGGGGCTGACCCCGTGTCCCCTTCGTGCAGCCCGTACTTCCTGACCGGCGTCGTCTTGTCGTACATCTTGGTCCTGTTCCCTAATTATTGAGAGCGCATTAACTTAGACGCCCAACGCCGGCTTGTAAAGCCCCCATGCACCACACTCCTACCGACCTGGTCGGCCGCACCGTCGGCCCCTACGAGATCGAGCGCTTGCTCGGCCAGGGGGGGTTCGCCTGGGTGTTCGTCGGCCGGGAGCTCGACGGCACACCGGTGGCGGTCAAGATCTTGAAGCCCCGCTACGGTGCCGACGCTGCGTTCGAAATCCGGTTTCGCAACGAGGCCGAGACGGCCGCCAAGCTCGATCACCCGAACATCATCCGCATCCGATTCGTGGCGCGCTCGGGGGGCTACGTGTATTTCGCGATGGACCTGTGCGCCGACTCGCTCGGCGCCCGGCTCGCGCGCGAAGGTCCGCTCACCGAGCACGACATCGTGCGCATCGCATCGGACGTGGCTCGGGGCCTCGAGTTCGCGCACCGGCAGGGGGTGATCCATCGCGACCTGAAGCCGGACAACATCCTGATCCACTCCGATGGCAGTGCAGTAATCTCGGACTTCGGGATCGCGCGTGCCGTCTCGGGCTACGTCGCGTCGACGGGCGTCAACATGACCATCGGCACGCCGCAGTACCTTTCGCCGGAGCAGGCGCAGGGCCGGCCGCTCGATCAGCGGCTCGATTTCTACGCGCTGGGCGTCACGCTCTACAAGGCGGCGACGGGCGAGGTTCCGTTCGCGTCGAGCGACTGGTTCGAGCTCGCCCGGATGCATGTGGAGGACCCGCCCCCCGGGTTGCGGAAGAAGCGGCCGGAGCTGTCCAAGCGCTTTGAGCGGGTCGTGCTGAAGTGCCTGGCCAAGCACCCGGACGACCGCTACCGCGACGCCGCCCAGCTGCTGAGCGACCTGGGTGACGTGGACGGAGCGCAGGCGCGCTGGTGGCGCTGGTGGTCAAGCTGATGCGCTGATCAGCCGTTGGATCATGCCGACGAGGCGGGCGATGACGCCGGCCGCGACGCCCTTCCCCCTTTCCCCTTCCCCTGCAGTTGCCACTCCCAGATACGCCTGCGCCGCTGCCCGCAGCTCGGCTTCGTTCTGCTGGGGAAACGGTCGATCCCCGAGTCGCACGGCGAAGCCCGGGCGGTCGGGCGTTCCCGCGAGCTCGACAACCCCCGGCGAGGCGCGCTCGATGACGTCGATGAGCGGCTTGAGCTTCTTCCCTCTTCCCCGTCCCCGGTTCCTGTAGTACGCCGCCGTGACGACGGCGACTACCCGCGCGGCCGGGACGTGTCCCGCGATGTACCCTTCCAGGGTGTCTCTAACGATGGAGGACACGGCCCAGCCAGCGCAGAATGTCGTTGGAGGTGGCGAGGATCATGATGCCCAGCAGCACCACGAAGCCGATTTGTGTGAGGCGCAGGCGCAGCTCGAGCGGCAACGGCCTGTGCCGCACCGCTTCGGCGAGCAGGAACACGAGCTGCCCGCCATCGAGGATGGGGATGGGCAGCAGGTTGAGAATGGCGAGATTGATCGAGAGGAAGGCCATGAATCCGAGCAAGGTCGCGAGACCGACACGGGCCGCCTGACCCGAGATCTGACCGATCAGAATCGGCCCTCCCAGCTCACGGACCGATGCGCGTCCCGTGACGAGCTTCGCCAGGAAATCGACGATCAGCGCGGCGCGACCGGTCGTCTCCCTCCAGCCGACCCGGATCGCCCCCAGTACGCCCGGCCGGGGAAGCGTCGGGTAGGCCGCTCCGACACCCACGAAGCCGATGACCTTCGGTTGCTTGGTGACGGGAGCCTGCTCCTCGCGGCGCTCCGGCACGACCGCCAGCGAGAGGCGCTCGGTGCCGCGCTGCACTTCGACCGTGATCGGGCGGGCCGGGTTGCGCCGCGCCACGCGGGCGAAGTCCTGCCATGACATCACGGTGTCGCCATTCACCTTGAGGATACGGTCGCCCGGCTTGAGTCCCGCCTTCGCGCCCGCGCTGCCGCTCGCCACGGTGGAGATGACGGGCCCGAGGTAGGGGCTGAGTGCCAGCGCCGTGGCGAAGCGGGCGGTCGTGTCCGCGTCCGCGATACGGAGCACGAGGGAATCCGTCCGTCCCGCGACGCGCAACGTTACCGGGGCGTGTGCGTTGGCGAGCCTCAGCTGCAGTTCGCCCCAGGTCCGCACCGAATCGCCGTTCACGGTCGTGATCCGATCGCCGCGTCGCAACGACGTGAGCGCCTGCGCGGCCGGGGGCAAGTCGGTCGTGATCACGCTGTCTACCTGCGTCGTCGCAATGTTATTGGGTTCGAGCGTTCCGGTGTACGCCAGTCCGGTGTAGACCGCCAAGGCGAAGGCGGCGTTCATCGTGACGCCGGCCACGACGACTACGACGCGCGCCCACAGCGGCTTGCGATCGAACGCTCGCATGGGGTCGATGGGCTGCGCGCTCTTCCCACCTTCGAGGTCGCCGGCGAGTCCTTCGTCCTCGAATCCGGCCATTTTCACGTAGCCGCCGAACGGAATCCACGAGATCCAGTATTCGGTCTCGCCACGGCGCCACGCGAGGATCGGCCGGCCGAAGCCGAGCGAGAAGCGCAGCACCTGAATGCCCACCAGCTTCGCGGCGGCGAAGTGGCCCGATTCGTGGACGAAGATCAGGATGCCGAGGACGGCGACGAACGCCGCCAAGGTCAGGAGCACGCGGCTTCCCGCGCCAGGCGGCGGGCGCCGGCGTCGGCGGCGAGCACGGCCTCCAGCGTGTCTGCGGCGCCCGGCAGGCCCGTCTCCAGGACCCGGGCGATGGTGGCGGCGATGCGACCGAACGGAATGGCGCCTTCCAGGAACAGCCGGACGGCGACCTCGTTCGCGGCATTGAACGCGGTCGGGGCGGTGCCGCCGCTCGTGGCGGCGGCCCGCCCGAGGCTGTAGGCCGGGTAGGTCTCGGGGGCGACGGCCTCGAAGGTGAGGCTGCTGGCGGCCACCGGGTCGAAGCGCCGGGTTCCGGCGTCCGGGACCCGCGCCGGATAGGTGAGCGCGTACAGAATGGGCAGCTCCATCGTGGGGAAGCCGACCTGCGCGAGGACCGAGCCGTCCACGAACTCGACGAACGCGTGTACCACGGATTGGGGATGGACCACGACGTCCACGGCGTCATACCCCAGACCGAAGAGGAAGTGAGCCTCGATCACCTCGAGCGCCTTGTTGACGAGCGTGGCCGAGTCGATGGTGATCTTTTTTCCCATTTTCCACGTGGGGTGCTGCAGCGCCTCCGCCACCGTGGCGGCCGCGATGCGCTCGGGCGGCCAGGTGCGGAAGGGCCCGCCCGACGCCGTGAGGATGAGGCGGGCCAGCTCGGCTCGCCCCCGACCCGCGGTGCACTGCAGCACGGCGCTGTGCTCGGAGTCGACGGGGACGATCTCGCCGCCGCCCGCCCGCGCCGCGCGAGTGACGAGCTCGCCGGCCATGACGAGCGTTTCCTTGTTGGCGAGGGCGACGCGCTTGCCGGCGGAGAGCGCGGCGAGCGTGGCCTCGAGCCCCGCCGCGCCGACGATGCCGTTCACCACGATGCGCACATCCGGATGCGTCGCCGCCTCGACGAGGCAGCTGGCCCCCGAACCCCGAGCCCCGGGCCCCGAGCCCCGCTTACCGCCGTTCACGAGTCCGAGATACGCCGGCTTCCATTCGGCGGCTTGCCGTTCCAACAGCTCCCCGTTGGAGTGCGCCGTGAGCGCCACGACGCGGAACCGCTCCCGCTGGCGCGCCAGCACCTGAAGCGTGGAGCAGCCGATCGAGCCGGTGGACCCCAGGATCGCGACCCCGATGCTCATGCGATGCCGAACAGCCGGAGCAGCCCCGCGGTCGCCGGCAGGACGAAGTAGAGGGAATCGAGCCGGTCGAGCACGCCGCCGTGTCCGGGAATGAGGGACGAGGAGTCTTTGACGCCCGCTTCGCGCTTGAACAACGACTCGGCGACGTCGCCGACCTGCGCCGCCACCGCCACCACCACCCCCGCCGTTGCCAGTTGCACGACGCTCAGCCGCAAGGCGACTCGATCGAGCACCAGGGGACCGTACACCAGCGCCGCAACGAGCCCGCCGACGAGTCCCCCGACGGCGCCGGCCCACGTCTTCCGGGGCGACAATACCGGCGCCAGCTTCGGCCCGCCGATCAGGGTGCCCGCCGCCATGGCGCACGTGTCGCACACCCATGTCACGGCGAGCGGCAGGAGCACGAGCGCCACCGATCCGCGCGGGTGCGCGTCGCTGTGCGGGCCGTGGCGAATCGCGACGGTGAACGCGAGCAGGACCGAGGCGTAGAGGATGCCGAAGACGGTGACCGCGACGGCAGTCAGCGGGCGGCGCGCCGGACCGCGCGCCATCGCCACCACCAGCAGTGCGAGCAGCCACAGCGCGGCGACGTAGAGCACGGGCTCCCAGTCGGCGTACCCCTTCACCCAAAAGGTCGCGAGCGGCACCGCCGCGGCGGCCGGGAGCCCGAGGTTCTCGAGGGGCTCGATGCCCTCGCGGCGGGCGAGGTCGTAGATCTCGCGCGTGCCGAGCACGCCGAGCACGGCGAGCGCCGTGGCGAGGGCCCACCCGCCCAGCCACAGCACCGCCACCGCCAGGGCAATGGCGGGCACCGCGAAGGCGACGCGCACCAGCAGGTTGCGGGACATCAGGCGGTGATTTTGCCGAAGCGCCGCTCGCGCCGCTGGTAGTCGAGGATGGCCTGAAACAGATCGCGCCGTGTGACGTCGGGCCACAGCACGGGCGTCATATACAGCTCGGTGTAGGCGAGCTGCCACAGCAGGAAGTTCGAGATGCGCAGCTCGCCCGACGTGCGAATCAGCAGATCCGGATCGCCCCACGGAGCCGTGTAGAGCTTTTCGCGCACGGCGTCCTCATCGATGTCCTCGAGCCGCTTCGTGCCCTTGAGGACTTCCTCGGCGAGCAGCCGCGCCGCACGCGCCAGCTCGGCGCGCGACGAATACGAGATGCACAGGTTGAGCGCCAGCTTCCGACCGCCGCGGGTGTCGCGCTCCACCTGGTCCACGGCGGCGCGGGCGCCCGGCGCGAGCCGGGCCCGCTCCCCCAACACGTGCACGATGACCCCCTGCCCGCGCAGCTCGTCCGCCTCCTTGGCGATGTACTCCTCGAGCAGGCTCATCAGCGCGGAGATCTCCGTGGGGGGGCGCTGCCAGTTCTCGTCGGAGAACGCGAACAGCGTGAGCACCTCGACCCCCGCCTCGATCGCTCCCTCGACCACCTCGCGCACGGCTTTCATGCCGGCGCGATGCCCAAACGGGCGCGGCAGGTTGCGCTCGCGAGCCCAGCGCCCGTTGCCGTCCATGATGATGGCCACGTGACGCGGGACGGCGCCGTTGAGGCGGATCTGCGCGAGCAGGTCGTCGGCCACCTTACACCTCCATGATCTCCGCTTCTTTGGCCTTGACCGCCGCATCCACCAGCTTCAAGTGATCGTCGTGCAGCTTCTGCACGTCTTTCTCGGCGTGCTTCTTCTCGTCCTCGGAGACGTGCTCCGTCTTCTTGATCCGGTTGATCGCCTCGGTCCGCGCATGGCGGATCGCGACGCGACCCTCCTCCGCAAACTTGTGCACCACCTTCACCAGATCCCGGCGGCGCTCTTCGGTCAGCGCCGGAATGGGGATGCGGATGACCGCGCCGTCGTTGGCGGGCGTAAGCCCCAAGTCCGACGTGAGGATCGCTTTCTCGATGGCCTTGAGGAGGGATTTGTCCCAGGGCTGGATCGTGAGCAGCTTCGGCTCGGGCGCCGCCACGCTCGCCACCTGGTTGAGCGGCATCGCGCTGCCATAGGCGTCCACGCGCACGAGATCGAGCAGCGACGTGGTCGCCTTCCCGGTGCGGACCGTCGCGCACTCCCGCTTCACCGCCTCCACCGCCTTGTCCATCGCCTGCCGGGCGTGCTTGATGTGATCGGTTAGACTGGTGACGGTGGTCATCGCACGATCGTGCCGACGCGCTCCCCGGCCAGGACCCTGGCCGTCGCGCCGGGCTGGTTGATGTTGAACACTACGATGGGAAGCTTGTTCTCCTTGCACAAGCCGAACGCATTCGCGTCCATCACGGCGTACCCATTCACCAGGGCGTCCCGGAACGACAGCTCGGCGAGGAACTTCGCCTTCGGATCCTGTTTCGGGTCGGCGGTATACACGCCATCCACGTTCGTGGCCTTGAGCAGCACTTTCGCCTCGAGCTCGAGCGCCCGCAGCACCGCGGCCGTGTCGGTCGAAAAGTACGGATTTCCCGTCCCGCCCGCGAAGATCACCATCCGGCCCTTTTCCAGGTGCCGCACCGCCCGGCGCCGAATGTAGGGCTCGGCCAGCTCCTCCATGCGGATCGCCGTCATGACCCGCGTGTCGACGCCCTTCTTCTCCAGGATGTCCTGCAGGGCGAGGGCGTTGATGACGGTGGCGAGCATCCCCATGTAGTCGGCGGACACGCGGTCCATCCCCTGCTCGCTCGCGGCCGTGCCGCGCAGGATGTTGCCGCCGCCGACCACGAGTCCCAACTGCACCCCCAGCGCCGCCACCGTCTTCAGCTCGTCGGCGAGCCGGTCGACCACGCTGAAATCGAGCCCTCCGCCGGCGCCGCGGTCGCCCGCAAACGCCTCGCCGGAGAGCTTCAGCAAGGCGCGCGGGTACGCCAACCGGGGCCGGGACGAGGGGGAGGGGGCCGTCGCCACTCAGCTGCCGCCGAGCTCGAACCGCACGAAGCGCCGGACCTGCACGTTCTCTCCGGTCTTGCTCGAGAGCTCCTTCACCAGCTCGCCGACCGTGCGCTTGTCGTCGCGCACGTACTTCTGCTCGAGCAGGACGTTCTCCTCGTAGAACTTCTTCATCATGCCATCCACGATCTTCCCCTGGAGGGCTGCGGGCTTCTTCTGCTCGGCGACCTGCTTCTCGTAGACCTGCCGCTCGCGCTGCATGACGTCGGCGGGAAGGTCTTCGATGCGCACGGCGAGCGGCTTGGCAGCGGCGATATGGACCGCCAGCTCCTTCGCGAGCGCTTTGAAGTCCTCCGTGCGCGCGACGAAATCCGTCTCGCAGTTCAGCTCCACGAGCACGCCGACCGATCCGTCGTGATGCACGTACGAGCCGATCATGCCCTCGGATGCCTCGCGGCCGGCTCGCTTCTCGGCCTTCGCGGCGCCTTTCTGGCGCAACAGGTCGATCGCCTTCTCGAGCTCACCCCCGGTCTCCTGGAGCGCCTTCTTGCAGTCCATCATCCCCGCACCGGTGCGGGCGCGCAGCTCGGCCACGAGCTTCGCCGGAATGTCTTTCACAGTCGCCATCTCCTCATTCCTCACAAAAAACGCCGCCCTCGCGCCGTGGGGCTAGGAGAGGGCGGCGATGGTTAGCCAACGGTGGGCGATCCGGGCGTGCTAGCCTTCGCCCCCGCCGCTCGATTCGGCCGGCGCCGGCGCTTCCTCGGTCTTGAGCCGGGCCGCGATCGCCTCCGGCTTGGGCCGCCGCTTGCGGCGTGCCGGCTTCTTCTTCTTGTCTCCCTCGGCCTCCGCCTCGACGCCGGTCTCGGTGGAGTACGTCACGCCCTCGCCCTCTTCGGCGGCCTCCCGCAGCGGCATCTGGCGCCGTGCCTCGCCGATCACGTCCGAGATCGCGGCGGTGATGAGCGAAACGGCGCGGATCGCGTCGTCGTTGCCGGGGATCGGCACGGTGATGAGATCCGGGTCCGCGTTCGTGTCGACGATTGCGACCACCGGAATGCCCAGCTTGTTCGCTTCCGCCACCGCGATGCGCTCCTTCTTCGAGTCCACGATGAACAGGGCGCCCGGCAGGCGGCCCATGTTCTTGATGCCGGACAGGTATTTCTCGAGCTTCAGCCGCTCGCGGTCGAACAGCAGCTGTTCCTTCTTCGTGTGATGCTCGAACTCACCCTCGCTGATCCCCTGCTCCAGGTCCTTCAGCCGCTTGATCTGCTTCTTGATGGTCTGGAAGTTCGTGAGCGTGCCGCCCAGCCAGCGCTCAGTCACGTAGTAGGCACCGCAACGCTCGGCCTCAGCCTGGAGAATGTTCTTCAGCTGCTTCTTGGTGCACACGAACAGGACGCCCTCGCCCTTCAACACCACGCCGCGCAACAGCTCCTGCGCGGTCTCGATTTGCCGGAGCGTCTTCTGGAGGTCGATGATGTAGATGCCGGAGCGTTCGGCGAAGATGAACCGGCGCATCTTCGGATTCCACCGGCGTGTCTGGTGGCCGAAGTGAACGCCCGCTTCCAGCAGATCCTGCAACTGGGGCTGCGCCATGCACTCCCTCTCGTGGGTTTTGATCCGCCGCCGCCGTCATTTCCGGATGCCACCCCGCAGGGACCCAGCACCGGATCGGGCGACGTGTGTGTTTGAGACGTCAGACATCAGACGTCAGACGTCAGACGTCAGACGTCAGACGTCCGTACTGATATCAGATGTCTGACATCTGACGTCTCATCTCTTCGAGAACTGGAACCGCTTTCGCGCCCCCGCCCGGCCCGGCTTCTTGCGCTCGACCGCGCGCGGATCCCGCGTCAGCAGGCCCTGCTCCCGCAGCTTCTTGCGGTGCCGCTCGTCCGCCAGGCACAGCGCCCGTGCGATCGCGAGACGCAGCGCGCCCGCTTGGCCCGTCTGGCCGCCCCCCGACGCGATCGCCCGCACGTCGAAGGCGCCCAGCGTGTCGGTCGCCGTGAACGGCTGCTGGATGTGGGACACGAGCGAGGCGCGCGGGAAGTAGTCTCCCAGCGTCCGGCCGTTGATGTTCCACTTCCCCGAACCCGGCGTGAGATACACCCGCGCCACCCCCACCTTGCGGCGGCCGACCGCGTGCCAGCGTAGCTCCGGCGTGATCGCGGCGCTCACGACGCCTCGGCCAGGCTGAGCGGTTCGGGCTGCTGCGCCGCGTGCGGATGCGTGGGACCGGCGTACACCTTCAGCATCTGCTTCACGTGCTGCCGCGACAGGGTCGTCTTCGGAAGCATGCCCCACACGGCCCGCTCGATCACGCGCTCCGGGTGCGTCGCGAGCAGCGTCTTGAGCGGGGTGAACCGCTCATGCCCCATGTAGCCCGTGTGACGGAAGTAGCGCTTCTGCTCCAGCTTCCGTCCGGTGAGCTTCACCTTCTCGGCGTTCACGACGACCACGCAGTCACCGCCGTTCACGTGCGGCGTGAACGTCGGCTTGTGCTTGCCTCGCAGCACCTGTGCGACGCGGCTCGCCAGCCGGCCGAGCGGCTGCCCGGCGGCGTCCACGACGTACCAGCGACGCGTGATATCCTCGTTCCTCAGCGAAAATGTCTTCATGCCCCGGGCTCAAGGAATCTGACTTGCCGTTGTGATAGCCGGGAAGAATACCCGAGGCGTAAGGCCCTGTCAACCCGAAGCTTCCGGGCTCGCGAGGGTCACGAGCGGCGCTCCCTTCTCGACCGCTTGGCCCACCTCCACATGCACGGTCGCGACCACGCCGGGCTGGGGTGCGCGCAGCTCGTTTTCCATTTTCATCGCCTCCACCACGACCAGGCCGGTGCCGGCGGCGACAGGCTGGCCCGCCGCCACCTCGATCCGGACGACGAGGCCCGGCATCGGCGCCTTGACGGTGCGCCCGGCAGCTGGCCCCGGCCGCTTCCGCGCGAGCGCCTGGATCTCCCGGGCGCGCTGGTCTAGCGCCTCGACCTCCACCCACTCGCCCGCCACACCCAACGCCCAACGCCCCGGGCCTTCCGCCGGGTCGGCGGCCAGCGTCCACGACTCGCCGCCCACCAGGAGGTGACGCAGCGGCGTCCCGGGGACGGCCACGAGAGTCGCCTCGAGCGCCTTCCCGCCCACGAGCACGCGAGGCCCGTCCACCTCCACCTCGAGGGACTGGGCCCCGATGCGCACGAAGTACTTCACCGCCCGGCCCCCACCCCGATTGCGGATTGTGGATTGCGGATTGCGGATTGTGCCCGGGAGGGCCGGTCAGCGAGCGACCTTCCATTGCAATTCCGCAATCCACAATTCGCAATCCGCAATCGGTTCTTCACGCCGCCTCCAGCACTGCCACCGTCTCCACATGCGCCGTCTGCGGGAACAGATCGAACGACCGCACCGCGGCGAGCCCGTAGTTCACGCTCAGGCGATGGAGGTCGCGCGCCAGGGTCGCGGGGTCGCACGAGATGTAGACGACGCGCGCCACCGGCTGGCTCGTGAGCCGCAGCGTCACGTTCCAGTGCAGGCCGCCGCGCGGCGGGTTCACGATGACGGCATTCGGGTCGGGGAGGGTGGGGAGCACGTCCTCCGCTTTCGCCGCGATGAAGCGAATCGGGCGCTCCGAGTCGCGCCCGCGCGCCCACTCGATCGCCGCTTCGTCCGCGTCCACGCTCACCACCTGCGCGCCGTGCGCGGCCAGCTGGACAGCCGTGTCGCCGATCCCGCCGTACAGATCCCAGACGACGCCACCGCGCAGGTCGCCCAGCTGCTCGACCGCCCAGCGGCGGGCGACCAGCCCCATCTCGGGGTGCACCTGCTCGAATGCAGTGGCGGGGAAGCCGGTCGCGGGCCCGGCGACGACGCGGGCGGCGCCGTCCACCGGCTGCCACCAGCAAATCACGGAATCGCCGTGCGGCAGGGCGGCCCGCAACCGCTCGGCGTCGAGCCACGGCTCGCCCGCCGATTCGGCGATGACGTGGCGCCGCCCCTCGCGGTCGAGCCGCAGCGTGAGCCGGGTGAGCCGCGAGGGCAGCAGGTCGAACCGCGGCCTCAGCTCGCGCCACAGCGCCATGAGGCGGAAGTCCGTGATGTGACAGTCCACGAGCGGGAAGACTCGAAGGGACTGGTCGTAGGGATGGAACCCGACCGCCTTCGGCCGCCCGCCGCGGTTCTCGACCGCCAACGAGATCTTCGCCCGATACCGCCACTCCTCGACGGCCTCGACGATCTCGGGATCGGGGACGTCCAGCTTCCCGATGCGTCGCAGCGCGTCCCCCACGATGGCCCGCTTGGCGGCGAGCTGCGCATCGTACGTCAGGTGCTGGAGCTGGCAGCCGCCGCACCGGTCGCTCACATAGTGCGGGCACGACGCCGCGACCCGTGCCCCGCCGGCTCCCGCGGCTACGATCTCCGCCAGCTCCGCCCTCGCGAACTTCTTGTGCAGCCGCACGCCGTCTCGCAGCCGGATGCGCTCTCCCGGCGCGGCCCGGGGCACGAACACCGCCCGGCCGTCCGCCAGGCGCCCCACGCCATCGCCGCCCGTCGCGATGGCCGTGATCGTGACGATCTCGCTCATCCGCCGACGCCCTCCCGGCGCGCGGCGAGCGTCCAGGCGGACGGATGGGCCGGGGGCGGCGCGGTCGGTAGCGGCGCCGCTGCCGCCGCGCGCTGCTCCTCCGCGAGCAGCGTCGCCGCGATCGCGAGCGGCTGGGTCAGCTCGGGGGCCAGCTCCGCGGCGAGCAGTCGTTCGCCCACCCGCTCGAGATAGGTGACGTCGACGTCGCCGCGTTGGAAATCAGGGTCCGCCAGCACGCGCAGGTGGAAGGCCTGCGACGATGGGATACCCACGATCACGAGCTCACGCAGCGCGCGCCGCATGCGCTGCAACGCCGCCGCCCGCGTGTCGCCCCACACGATGAGCTTCGCGAGCAGCGGGTCGTAGAACAGCGTCACTTCATTGCCCGCTTCGACGCCGCCGTCCCAGCGCACGCCCGGGCCGGACGGCGCCTGGAGGTAGCGGATCATGCCGGTCGCGGGGAGGAAATTGTTGAACGGATCTTCGGCGGTGATGCGGCACTCGATGGCGTGGCCGCGGGGCTGCAGCGCCCCGGCATGCACCCGCAGCGGCTGGCCCTGCGCCACGCGCAGCTGCTCGCGCACGATGTCTACGCCGAACACCAGCTCGGTCACGGGATGCTCGACCTGGAGTCGCGTGTTCATCTCGAGGAAGTAGAACTCCCCGGTCGGCGCGAGCAGGAACTCGATCGTGCCGGCACCGAGGTAGCCGACGGAGCCCGCCGCCGCCGTGGCGGCCTCGCTCAGGCGTCGCCGTAGTGCGGGGGTGACCGCCACCGAGGGGGCCTCCTCGATCAGCTTCTGATGGCGGCGCTGGATACTGCACTCGCGCTCCCCCAGCGCCACGACCCGGCCGTAGGTGTCGGCGAGAATCTGGATCTCGATATGGCGGGGGCGGTCCAGATATTTCTCGAGGTAGAGCTCCCCCACCCCGAACGCCTTCATGGCCTCGCTCTCCGCACCCTGGAAGGCGGACTCGAGCTCTCCCTCGTCCCGCACGAGCCGCATCCCCTTGCCGCCGCCGCCCGCCACCGCCTTGAGCAGCACCGGGTAGCCGAGGCGCGCCGCTTCGGCGCCCGCCTGCAAGTGGTCCAGCACCGGGCGGGTGCTGCCCGGCACGATCGGCACGCCCGCGGCCTGCATGCGGCGCCGCGCCTCGGTCTTGTCGCCCATCGCCTGGATGGCGGTGGCGGGAGGACCGACGAAGGTCAGTCCCGCCTGCGTGACGGCCTCCGCGAACGGGGCGCGTTCCGAGAGAAAACCGTACCCGGGATGGACGGCCTGGCACTCCGTCGTTCGCGCCGCCTCGATCAGCTTGGCGATGTCGAGGTACGACTCGGACGCCGGGGCGGCGCCGATCGGCACCGCGACGTGGGCGGCGCGGACGTGGGGCGAGAGCCGGTCTGCGTCGGAATACACGGCTACCGCTTCCAGCCCTTCTTCGTGGCACGCCCGAATCACCCGCAGGGCGATTTCCCCGCGGTTCGCGACGAGGACGCGCTTGAATGGAGCCATCAGACGTCACACATCAGACATCAGATGGTTGCGCTGAGGTCTGACCTCTGACGTCTGATGTCTGACGTCTGATGTCTGACGTCTCACCGACGGCAGCTCGGTATCTCATTAGTCAACCTGAACGTCTTGAGCGCTTCGCACAGCGGGGGTGTGGCACGGGCGGCGCGGGTGTACAGCGCCAGCGCCGGTGGGGCCCACGCGTCGTGATTGTCGAGCGCCAGGCGCAGGGCCGCGAACACGAAGTCGCGCGGCGGGACGCGGTCCTCCTTCAAGTGCGGCCCGGCCACCCACACCAGGGGTCGCGTCGCCCAGCCGATGCGCGGTCGTAGCTCGGGCGGCCGCTCCAAGGCCATGCTTACACACACGGGACGCCGTTTCATGAGCTCGCCGATGGCCGCGTCGGGGTCGCGGCGGCGGGCGAGCTTCAAATCAGCGGCGACTCGCGCCCGCAGCACGGAGTCCGAGCGCCAGGCCGCGAGCGGCACGATCAGCACGTCCGTGCGCAGCCCGCGGGAGAACCGCATGTACCACGCGGCGTACGAGTCGGCGTCGGATGCGGTGAACAGCACGCCCCACATCGGGCAGGCGCGCAGCAGATTCTCCCCCAGCTCCTCGAGCACCGGGGGGACCTTCAGGTCGAGGGGGACAGGCCCCCACTCCTGCGGGCCGACGTTGATGCCCCTCTCGTCCCACGCGAGCCGCGACCGAGCGCTCCACGCGCCGACGCGCAGCACCCGGGCGCTATCGCCGTCCGGTGTGGAGCCGGAGGGCGCGAGCAACTGACCGGCTCGGGCGAGCGCGTCGTCGCTGGTGTCGAGCAGGGCGCGCACGGCGGCGCTGTCCTCCAGGGCGCGGTGCGGCGGTCCGTGCGCGTCCTCGGCCTGCTGCAGGTACAGCCGCCCCAGCAACAGCCAGGCACGGCCATCGGTCGAGTCGCGGGCGAGGCGCGCGCGCAGCGCCACGAGCGAGTCTCCCGAGGGCGTCGCCGGGGCCTGTGTGGCCGAGCCGGGAGGGGACGAGGGGGGCGGGGGGGGCGCTTGGAGCAGCGCCGCGAGCGCGAGGGCGCTACAGAGGGAGGTTGCCATGCTTCTTGGGCGGGTTCTTGTCCCGCTTCGTCTCGAGCGTCGTCAGCGCGTCGATCAGACGGGGGCGGGTATCGCGCGGGTCGATGATGTCGTCAAGGTAGCCGCGCGCCGCCGCCAGGTAGGGGTGCGCGAACTTGTCGCGGTACTCGGCCTCGCGCTCCTCGGTGGCCGCTTCGCCCTTGTAGAGGATCTCGACCGCGCCCTTCGGTCCCATCACGGCGATTTCCGCGCTGGGCCAGGCGACGTTGTAGTCGCCGCGGATGTGCTTCGAGTTCATCACGTCGTACGCGCCGCCGTACGCCTTGCGCGTGATCACCGTCAGCTTGGGCACCGTCGCCTCGCAGTAGGCGTACAGCAGCTTGGCGCCGTGCTTGATGATCCCGCCGTGCTCCTGGGCCACGCCCGGCAGAAAGCCGGGGACGTCTTCGAACGTCACGAGCGGGAGGTTGAAGGCGTCGCAGAACCGGATGAAGCGCGCCCCCTTGAGCGACGCGGCGATGTCGAGCACGCCGGCCAGCACCGCCGGTTGGTTCGCGATCACGCCGACCGGGCGGCCGCCCAGGCGCGCGAACCCCACGAGCAGATTGCCGCCGTAGTCGCGGTGCACCTCGAAGAACTCGCCCTCATCCACGACGGGGCGGATCACGTCGTGCATGTCGTACGGCTTGGTGGGGTTGTCGGGGACGACGTCGAGCAGGGCCTCGTCGCGGCGATCGGGCCGATCGGCGGACGCGCGGTGGGGCGCTCCGTCGAGGTTGTTGGACGGGAGGAACGAGAGTAGCGTGCGGATCGCGGCGAGACTGTCGCGCTCGGAGTCGTGAACGAAGTGCGCGACGCCCGAAGTCGCCCCGTGTACGTCGGCGCCCCCCAGGCCTTCGAAGTCGACTTCCTCGTGCGTGACGGTCTTCACCACATTGGGGCCGGTGACGAACATGTACGAGACGCCGCGCACCATGAATACGAAGTCGGTGATCGCGGGGCTGTACACCGCCCCGCCGGCGCACGGGCCCAGGATCGCGCTGATCTGCGGCACCACCCCCGACGCGAGCGTGTTGCGCAGGAAGATGTCGGCGTAGCCGCCGAGGGAGACGACCCCCTCCTGGATGCGCGCGCCGCCCGAGTCGTTGAGCCCGATGATGGGCGCGCCGTTCTGCATCGCGCAGTCCATCACCTTGCAGATCTTCTCGGCGTGTGCCTCGGACAGCGAGCCGCCGAACACGGTGAAGTCCTGCGCGAACACGTACACCAGGCGTCCCTCGATCCGTCCGTACCCCGTCACCACGCCGTCGCCGAGATACTTCTCGTCGGCGAGCCCGAAGTCGGCCGAGCGGTGCGTCACGAAGCGGTCGAGCTCGACGAACGTGCTGGGATCGAGCAGCGCGTCGAGGCGCTCGCGCGCCGTCATCTTCCCCTTCTCGTGCTGGACCTTGATGCGCTCGGCGCCGCCGCCGAGCTCGGACTCGGCGCGCTTCTGCTGGAGCAGCTCGAGCTTCTCACGCATAGTCATGAGCAAAATCTAGGTAGCCGGGAACAGGACGGCTACAACTAGGCGCACAGACGCACGGCGGTAAACAGTAAGAGGGGGCAGGCAAACCCCACCCCCTCACGTCCTGTTCACCGCTGTGCGTCTACGCGTCTAGTCGTTGGCCATCCTGTTTCGCTGCTTCCTGAACCCCGTCTTCTTTCGGCCAGCCGGTGGCCGCGAGGACGATCCGATGGTGGATCGGATCCACCTCCAGCACCTTCAGCTCTGCCGCCTGCCCTTCCTTCACCGCGTCCGCGGGGTTTTGCAGATCCGGGATGCCGAGCTGCGACATCGGGACGAAGCCTTCGATATCGTGACCGAGATCCACCACGACGCCCTTGTCCATGAGGCGCAGCACGCGACCCCGCAGCTCGGTGCCGACCGGATACGTCTCGCCGATCCGCAGCCAAGGATCCTCCTGCGCCTGCTTCAAGCCCAGCGAGATGCGCTTGTTCTCGGCGTCTACGTTCAGGATCAGCACTTCCACTTCGTCACCCTTTTTCACGACCTCGGAGGGGTGCTGCACGCGCTTCGTCCACGACATGTCGGAGATGTGGATCAGGCCGTCGATCCCCGGCTCGATCTCGACGAACGCGCCGAACGAGGTGAGGTTGCGCACCTTGCCTTTGAGGCGCGTGCCGACGGGGTACTTCTGCGGCAGGGCCATCCAGGGATCTTCTTCGGTCTGTTTCATGCCGAGGGAGATCTTCTCCTCCGCCTCGTCCACCTTGAGCACCACCGCCTCGATCGTCTCCCCGATGGACACGATCTTCGAAGGATGCCGGACGTTGCGGGTCCAGCTCATCTCGGAGATGTGCACGAGGCCTTCGATCCCGGGCTCGAGCTCCACGAACGCGCCGTAGTTGGTGATCGAGACCACCTTGCCCTGCACCCGCGTGCCGACGGGGTATTTCGCCGCCACGTCCTTCCACGGATATGGCTGCAGCTGCTTCAGGCCGAGGCTGATGCGCTCGCGCTCCCAGTCGATGTCGAGCACCTTGACCTCGAGCTCCCGGCCGATGTGCACCAGCTCGGACGGGTGTGAGACGCGACCGTAGCTCATGTCGGTGATGTGGAGCAGGCCGTCGACGCCGCCCAGGTCGATGAAGGCGCCGAAGTCCGTGATGTTTTTCACGATGCCCTTGCGCACCTGGCCGACCTGGAGCTCCTTCATCAGGACGTCACGCTTGGTCTTGCGCTCCGCCTCGAGCAGCACGCGGCGCGACACGACGATGTTGCGGCGCCGCTTGTTGAGCTTGATGATCTTGAACTCGAAGCTCTGGCCCAGCAGCTCGTCGATGTTGGGGACGCGGCGCAGCGCGATCTGGCTGCCGGGGAGAAACGCGTCCACCCCCATGAGGTCCACCACTACGCCCCCCTTGATCTTCTTCACGAGCGTGCCGGCCACGGCCTCGTCTCGCTCGTGGGCCTCGCGGATCCGCTCCCACACCCGCATGAAGTCGGCCTTCTTCTTCGAGAGGACGACCGCGCCTTCCTGGTCTTCGAGGTGCTCGAGGAACACCTCGACCTCGTCCCCTTCCTTGAGCGAGTGCGCGTCCTTGAACTCGTCGATCGGCACCGCGCCTTCCGACTTGAAGCCGACGTCGAGGATGACGGCGGTGTCCGTCACGCGCAGCACCTTCGACTTGACGATCTCGCCTTCTTCGATGTTCGAGAGCGTCCCCTCGTACATCTCCGTCATCTTGGCGATTTCGTCGGACGAGTACTCTTCGTGCAGATCGGCGCGGACGCGCAGGTGGGAATGGGAGCTCGGCGCGGAGGGACCTTCGGCCTTGGATTCCGGAAGGTCCTGGGTATCTACCAGCATTCAGTACACCGGTTCGGTTGTGAGTTTGGCAGTGACCCCGGCACACACCCGGGGAACGGAAACCGCGAAAGCTAGCCGGGGATGCGCTGGCGCGCCAGCGCCACGACCCGCGCGACCTGCTCCTCCACGGACAACCGGGTGGTATCGAGCAGCGTCGCGTCCGCGGCGGACCGGAGCGGTGCGACCCGCCGGGTGGAATCGGCGTGATCCCGGGCCCCGAGCGCCTCGCTCTCGCGCTGGAGCTCGGCGGGATCGATGCGGTCCCCGCGCTGCGCCAGCCGGCGGCGGGCCCGCTCGTCCGGGGTCGCGGTGAGAAACACCTTCAGCGGGGCGTCGGGGAACACCACCGTCCCGATGTCCCGCCCGTCCACGACGACGCCCTGCGGGTGCGTTCCGACGGCCTCGCGCTGCTGCACGTTCACCCAGTGGCGCACTTCAGGGATGGCGGCGATCTCGGAGACGCGCGCGGTCACCCGCGGCGAGCGGATGGCGTGTTCCACGTCCACCCCCGCCACCTCGGGCCGAAACACATCGCCTACGAGGACCAGTCGCACCGGGAGGTCCTCCGCGAGCGCCACGAGTTGCTGCGCACCCCACCCCGTCCGGTTCCCCCTTCCCCCTTCCCCGGCCTGTTCCCGTTCTTTTAGGTTATCCAGCGCCGCCAGCGTCACCGCCCGGTACAAGGCGCCCGAGTCGAGATGCGCCCACCCCAGCCGCCGCGCCACCGCCGCGGCGGTGGAACTCTTGCCCGACGCGGCGGGACCGTCGATCGCGATCACGCGGAGCGTCACGCCTTCCCCTTCCCCCTTCCCCTTTCCCCGATTTTCCGTAGGTCCGAGAAGAATCGCGGATAGCTGATAGAGACCGACGCTCGTTCGGAGAGCCGCACGTCCGCCCCCGGTATCGTGCCGAGCACCGCGAATGCCATCGCAAGCCGGTGGTCGCGCGCCGTCTCGATGCGCCCCCGCGGTGGCTCGGTCGTCCCCTGCACGAACAGGTCGTTGCTGCGCGCTTCGGACTCCACGCCTACGGCGCGCAAGTTTGCGGCGATCAGCTCGAGCCGGTTGCTTTCCTTCACCCGCAGCTCGCCGACCTCGCGGAAGCTGGTCTCCCCCGCGGCCCGGCTCGCCAGCACCGCGAGGACCGGCACCTCGTCGACTAGGGTCGGCACTTCGGCCGCCGCGATTTCGGTCCCGCGCAGTGCGGCTGGGGCGGGGCGCGCGATCAGATCGGCCACCGGCTCACCGCCTTCGTCCCGCAGGTTCACGCGCTCCACGTGCGCGCCCATCCGCTCGAGCACGACCAGGAACCCGGTACGGGTCGGGTTCACGCCGACGTGCTCGACGAGCAGCTCGCCGCCCTCGGCGAGCACCGCGGCGGCCAGGAGAAACGCCGCCGAGGACGCGTCGCCGGGGACGGACAGATGAAACGATGGAACGTTCACCGCTGACGGCTGAAAGCTGATCGCGCCGTTGTCGTATCGCAGATCGAGCCCGAGGTGCAACAGGAGCCGCTCGGTGTGGTCGCGCGAGCGATACGGCTCGCGGATCGTCACCGCAACCTGCCCCGTCAGCCCGGCGAGCAGCAGCGCGCTTTTCACCTGAGCGCTCGCAACGGGCGTCGTGTAGGTGAGCGCGTGCAACCGCCCGCCGCGGATCGTGAGGGGCAGCGCGTCGCCTTGCGCTTCTTCTATGTGGGCGCCCATGGCCCGCAGCGGCTCGGTGACGCGCCGCATCGGCCGGCGTCGCAGTGAAGCGTCGCCGGTGAGCGTGGCCGGGAACCGCTGACCGGCGAGGACGCCCAGCAGCAGGCGTGCCGAGGTGCCGGAGTTGCCGCAGTGCAGCCGGGAGGCGGGAGGCGAGAGGCGGTGGCCGCGGACGGTGACCGTCCCGGCGCTGACGGCAGAGACGTCCGCGCCGAGCTGGCGCAGCACGCGCGCCGTGCTCTTCACGTCCTCACCCGTAAGCAGTCCCGCGAGCTCACTCGTGCCGCGCGCCAGCGCCGCGAGCATCAGCGCGCGGTGGGAGATGCTCTTGTCGCCGGGCGGCCGGACCGTGCCCCGCACTTTCACGTGTCCAGTCTCCGGCGCCACTCGGCGCTACGGCGGAGCCATGCCGTCAGGCCGACGGCGTCGCCTGCCTCCAGCGCCCGCTCCAGCTCGCCCAGCGGCTCCTCGAGCGAGCGGAGCGCGGGGAGCAGCTCGTCGCGGTTCATGAGAAAGACCTCGGTCCAGAGCGCGGGCTGGCTCGCGGCGAGGCGCGTGGTATCGCGCGCCCCCGGGCCAAACGTCGCGCCCGCCGGAGCCGACCGGGCGAGGTACTGGGCCAGCAGCGACGCGACCGCCTGCGGCAGGTGGCTGGTGAGCGCCAGCTGGCGGTCGTGCTGCGCGGCGTCGATCACCACCGGGTGGGCCTCGAGCACGCTCTCCCAGAAGTGCCCGACTTCGCGTGCCGCGCCGTCTCCATCCCGCGTCGGCGTGACGTAGACGACCGCGCCCTTGAACAGGTCCAGCCGCGCCGCCGCGAAGCCGTGGCCGTGCGTGCCCGCGATGGGGTGGCCGCCCGCGAAGCGCGCCCCCAGGCCCAGCCGCTCCGCCAGCGCCACGATCGCGCGCTTCACGGAGCCCACATCGGTGATCACCGCGCCGGCGCCGACGTGCGGCTGGAGCATTGCGAGCAGTCCGAGGTTCGCCGCGGGCGGCGCCGCCAGCACGAGCAGCTCGACCGCCCGTGCCACGTCCGCCGCGCGGGCGGGCGCATCGTCGATCGCGCCTTGCTGCGCCGCCGACACGCGCTCCGCCGGCTCAGGCGACCACCCGAGCACCGTGGGCACGCCAGCCCGCTTCGCTTGGCGGGCGAGCGAGCCGCCGATCGCGCCGAGGCCGAGGATGCCGAGCTTGGTGGGGCGCACGGGATGGAAGCTAGCCGCGACCCGGCGGGGCGTAAACGAGAAGGGCGGCACCGCAGTGCCGCCCTCCAGATGCTCCTTTAGATACGGCCCCTAGAATGGTCCGAACGTCACTAACAGATTGTCGAAGATCGCGCGGGTCGATCCGGTTCCAGCGAACTGAAAGAACTGGATTCCCGGCTCCTCGACCGACTCCACGCACAACGGCTGCGCTATCCCGGGCGCCGACGTGACCGTCTGGGTGGCCTCCCCCTCGAACGCCACAAGGAACCCGCTCGACCCTTCTCCCAGCGGGGTGACGTCAATGCAGACCTTGGATGCGGGCTGATCGAGACCAACCCGGACCCGGCCATCTACTGCGTCGCTGAAGCCGGCGACCTCACCGGAGCAAAGGCTCACCGCGTTCGTGCTGAGTGAGCCGCCGCCGTTGTTAGCGAATACCTGCGGGCCATCACTGCAACCCTCTCGACCCTCGCTGATCGCGGTAAACCTGACACCTACGCCGTTGTAGAGGTCGGTCACGTCCTCGCCGTTCGTGATTTGCTGCGGCTCCGGGCCGGGGGTGACGTCGAAGTTGACGGTCGCCGTCGGGAGCACCCATCCGATCCGACTGAATGATCCGCTCAAGCCGCCGGCGCCTTCGTGCGCCGCATAAGCAAACGCGGGGGTGAACCACGACCCGACGTGCCGGAGGAGCGCCCGCGCCAGATTCGCAACCGAACCGGCTGGATGCGCCGCCGCGAAGCCCTCGCAGTGGACGAACGCCGCGGCTGTGTTCCGGAGCGCGAAGACGACCGGAATCTCGCCGACCGGCTCCTCGACCTTGAAGAGCTGCGCGGCGTCGAACCGCGCGTCGGTGGACGGCACCTCGATACAGAGCCCCACCGTCACATCCAGGGCGAACAGGCCGACGTCCGGTGATGTCGTGAAGCGATAGCACCCCTCGGCCTGCTGCGGCCGGCGTTGTAGACCAGGGGCGTTGAGCGGTATGCAGCTTCCCCCGACGTCCTCCGGACGCACGCGCTCGATCGTCACCACGACGTTGTCGCTGCCGAGTTGTTTGAGGACCTCGGGGCGTATCCAAGGGCTCGGGAACGACGCACCCGCGAAACCGGTGTTGGTGACCACGATGCCGCCATCGTTCGAGACGGTCTGTTCGGCGCAGTCGGTACACACGAAGCTGGGCAGAAATGCGCCCAGTTCGATGCGGAACTTGATCGGCAGCGTGCGTCCATCCACTAGTCCGATGAAATCGCCGGTGTTCACGTTCTTCAACTGGCTCCCGTTGTTGACGGGGTCGAGGTCGGCAAAGCCTAAGAGCATGCCTCCCCGCGATCCGAACACCTGGATTCGGTAGAACTTGTCGGGATTGATGGCGGGCTGGCCCGTGTTCCAGTTGACCGTGTACTGCTGGCCCGTAGGGTCGAGTTGGGACGGGCCCGGACTGATCGTGGCAGCGCCGGAGCAGCCGATGGGATGGCCGTCCACATCCACATCCAGCTCACAAATCACGACGACCGGCTTGAGGTTGGGGTTAAACACCCCGGCGAACGCGGCCTGCTTGACCAGTGGCGGTAGAAAGAAGAAGTGCGGATTCCCACCTGCAACACGGCCGTCTGAGAACGCGGCGGACGGCGGCTGGAGCTTAGGCGAGGTCAGCGAACGCTGATCTCGACAGGCCACGACCGCTCCGAAAGCGGCGAGACAGAGAGGGATCCGCTTCATGATTCGCTCCTTGCAATGGGCGGCGTGCGCGCCGGACACGCGTGTGGCCGAAGGCAACTCGGGCGTGGCCAAGACCGGAACCGACCGGAGCAAGCGCAAGATCTGCGCCGCATGACACGCCGGTGAAATCGCTCGCCTTCCGCGGCAGCGACCGCTCGTTGTAGCGAGATGGCCGCATAATGTGGCTGCTCGGCACAGCAGGGCCACCGTTCCGAGCGCCGAGACAGGACCCTCCTGGACACAACAAGGGCGGCCGCGCAAAACGGCCGCCCTCAATGATCGGGCCTCGACGCCCCCTCACGGGGCGCGGTGTAACACTGTCCCGCTAGAGCCCACGGCGAAGACGTCGCTCCCACCCGCTCCCCAGACGCCCCAGAGCGCGGCGAACGTCCCGCTCGCCTCTGCGGCCCAGCTCGTCCCGTTGTAATGGAGAATCGTGCCACCGTTTCCCACTGCGAACACGTCACTCCCACTTGTGCCCCAGACGCTCAACTGGGGCTCCGGCACCCCGCTCGACTGGAAGACCCAGTTCGTCCCGTTGTAGTGGAAAATCGTGTCGCCAGTCCCCACTGCGAACACATCCGTTCCGCTGGCGCCCCAGACGCCATAAAAGGGGCTCGCCGTCCCACTCGCCTGCGGCATCCAGCTGGTCCCGTCGTAATGCAGAATCGTCCCCCCAAAGCCCACGGCGAAAACATCGTTCCCACCAGCGCCCCAGACGCCGCGGAGCCAGCTCGTCGTCCCGCTCATCTGCGGCGTCCAGCCCGTGCCGTCGTAATGGAGAATCGTTCCGCTGTAGCCCACGGCGAAGACATTGGTGCCGCTCGTGCCCCAGATGGCGTACAGCGAGTCCGTCATCCCGGTCGTCTGTGCCTCCCAGCTTACGCCGTTGTAATGCAGGATCGGTCCGCCACCACCCCCCACGGCGAAGACGTCGTTGCCGCTCGTGCCCCAAACAGCGTAAAGCGCCCCCGCCGTCCCGCTTATCTGCGCCGTCCAACGCGTGCCGTCGTAATGGAGAATCGTGCCGGTGTCGCCCACGGCGAAGACGTCGCTTCCACTCGCACCCCAGACGCCGAAGAGCGTGGTCGAGGTCCCGATCGACTGTGCTGCCCAGTTCGCTGACACCGTGATGATGTCAAACGTATTGCTCGTCACCGGGATGCCAAGCGGCAGGGTGTCGGTGAAGTCCGAGCTGATGGCGTCGGCCACGAGCGTATAACCCGTCGCCGCGTGGTTGATGCTCAAGTCGGCAAATGTGGCAACGCCTTGGCTCGGGCTCTGCGTCGTCGTCCCGCTGACCGTGCCTGCGCCAGGATTGCTGTCGATCGCGACTCGAATCCGGTTGGTGACGTCGGTGTCTACCACTCCCGTTTCGACGTCCTTGAACGCGACCGTGACCGCGGGCGTGATCGGTGCGCTGGCCGGCGTGTTGGTGGGCTGCTGAATGAACTCGAGCTTCGTGCGAACGGCAGTGACGTCGCTGAACCCCGGGCCTAGCAATCCCCCGATACCCGAGTGCGCGGCGTACAGCGACTTCGGGCCTAGCAATCGAGCCACGAGCGAACCGAATCGCCACACCTGCCTGCCGATGCTTCCCAACCCCGGCGGTGGCAAGTCCGGGGTGCTGGTGCAGACCAGCGGGAACGGGTCGCGCTGCGGGGCCAGGAGCTCGATCTTATTGTTCGGGAGCTGATGTGCCAACCGCCGGCCGGCCGGGTGATTGTCCTCCGGTTGGCAGAGCACCACCAGCAGCGGCTTGGCCAACCGTTCCGCGGGGACGACGGAAAAGTCGATGCACAGCGGAATTTGCTGCAGCTTGGTGGTCACGCATGTTCCAGCCTGTGCAAGATCGTCGCGTCGCGTGATAACCCAGAGACGATCCTCCGACACGGTCCCCGGGTCGACCTTGAGGGCGGATAGGCCGTCGCTTGCCTTAAGCGCACCGCCGCTCGAGCCGATGACAGTGGTGGTGACGGGCGCGCCGGTCGGGCCAAGTGTAAGCCCTGAGGCGGGCAATCCGACAAAGCACAGCACCCCGTCGATCAACTCGACGACGGCCTGTTGCGTCGTGGGAGGGCCGGACCCGTTGGGGTCGAGCAGCTTCCCCCGATAGTAGTTCTTCAGCGTGAAGTCTATAAGCGTCAATGCCTTCTTCCGGGCGCCCGCGACGTCGTTGTTCCTCACCTTGACCTGCACGTTGTTCCACATGTCACGGGCTGAGGCGAGCAGATCCTTCGGAGGGAAGAGCGCGGTGATCTGCGCGTCGATCTGCTTGGCGCTAGGACATTGAGTCGTTACATCGGCCGAAGCTGGCGGCTGGGTGGGCAGCGGTGCTCGTTGATCAGAGCACCCGGCGGCGAACAGCCCGCCTATCACAATGGCGCTGGTCAGGAACGCGCGGCGCATGACAGCCCTCTCGGCGTTGGGCTCTCCCGCACTGAGACGGCAACACGTGCCGCACACACATGCACCGTGTCATCCCGGCCAGGACGAGCAGGACCAACCTCTTATAACCCTAAACGGAGACCCTCGCAAGGCGGGTCGCTCTGTCGCTCTTTATTTCGTCGTCCTGATCAGCTCCTGGAATCGTGGATCGTCCTTGATGTCGCGCCACCACCAGTGGGTCGTCCGCGCCAACCCGACGCGGTGAGCCGGGTTCGCGGCCACCTGCTCCTTCAACAGGCGGAGGGCCTGATCGCGGTCACCGAGCAGCACAAATGCGAACGCCTGGTAAGAAAGCAGTTCGGCTTCTGGGTCCAGATCGGGACCGCCCCGCGATCTCGCGAGCAGGTGCCGAGCGCTGTCTGCGAGCCCGGCGCGCGCCAGCACGGCAGCAACCGCGTTCTGCGACTCCAGCCGAACGTATTCGCGCGTCCGCGCGGGCGTGAGCTTCACGACCTCGTCCAAAAGCTGCCAGGCCAGCGCCACGTCTGGAGGCTTCGCTCTCGACGTCATGAGCCAGAGCTCGCACTGCACGAACCTCGGGTTCTCCGAGAAGCGCCGATGCCCTTCTGCGCACCAGCGTGCCGCATCTGCGAACTGCTCGAGGTCGTACGACGTCGTATACAGCCGCCAGAGGATCTGGTCAGCCGTGCTGAGGTAAGCGTCAGCCTCGTAGGCGCGCTGCGCGTCGATCTTCGCTTCGACGAAGTCGGGCTTCTGGTAGTTGAGGACGCTGAGCGTGTTCCAAGCACTCGCCTGCCCGGGCGCGAGCGACACCGCTGCCCGAAGGTCTTGCTCCGCCGTCTGTAGGAGATCAGCAGCCGCGGTAGGCGTAGGCACAAGGCGCAGCAAGTACTGCAAGAGATGCATGGTGCCCCGGAGCTCCAGCGCGTCGGGGTTCTTGGAGTCGATCTTCAGGGCGTCCGCAGCGAACGCCAGTCCCTTATCAATCCACGGGCTCGCATGGGCGGGATTGCGATCGATCCGCGCCTGGCGGTACGCCACCGTGGCGCGAAGCACTACTGGCTCGGTCCACAGCGGATCCGATCGCTGGGCTTCGGCCGCGAGCGAGTCAGCGAGCTGGAACGCGCGCGTTGCAGCCGCGAGACTGTCGGCGGCGAGCAGCGCGTCGGCGTCTTTGCGCGCTTTCTGCGCCCGCTGGAGCAGCGACCACGCCGCCACGCTGCGCGTGCCGGCCTGTGCCTCCCGCAGCCGTACTTCCTCCCCCAGCCGCTCGCGCAAGAACGCCGCGACCCTGGGCGCCAAGCTGTCCCGAATCGCCAGCACACTCCCCACCGGCTGCTCGAAGCTCGCCCGCTTGAAGTCCGCCCCGCTGGCGCCGTCGATCAGACGTACCGCGACATGGTAGCGGTTCCCCGTCTCCTCGACACTTCCCTGCACCAGAGTCCCGATGGCCAGGGCTCGGGCGACGCTGTCCGGCGAGATCTCTTGGTTCCGGTAGGGGGCGACCCCGTTCTTCGAGATCACGCTGAGGGCCGGCACTTGGCTCAACGCGTCGATCAGCGCCTCGGTCAATCCGTCGGCGAGATAGGCGAGGTCTTGCTTGGGGGTGAGATCATCGAAGTACAGCACGGCGATGTGCCGCGGATCGAGCCCGCCCGCCTCGAAGCCCCCGGGTCGCGCGCGTCCCCGCACCCGCGCCAACACCCCCCATCCCGCGATCGCCACTACGAGCGCGACCCCCGCGAGCACCACGCCGCGCGGCAGCCCGATCCAGCGCGCTGCCGGAGTCGCGCGGGTCGTGCGGCGGGTGCCTGCGCCTGCCGGTGCCCCGGGGGCGGCCAGCGCCTCCGCGAACAGGGCCGTCGTGGGATACCGGTCTGCCGGCACCTTCGCGAGCGCTCGCAAGATGCCCCGCTCCACGGTGTCGGGGATCGCGGCGCGCACGATCGAGGGCGGCGACACCGAGTCAAGCGAATGCCGCGCGATGATCGCTTGCGCCGTAGACCCCGTGAAGGGGGGCTCGCCCACCAGCATCTCGTACGTCACGCACGCCAGGCTGTACTCGTCGCTCCGCCCGTCGATCTCCACGCTCCCCGTCGCCTGCTCCGGGCTCATGTACGCCGGCGTGCCGATGACGGTGCCCGTCTGCGTGATGTGGTGCGCTTCGCCGGCGGCGCTCAGCGCCCGCGCGATGCCGAAGTCGGCCACCACGGCGCTGCCGCCCGAGAGCATGATGTTCTCCGGCTTGATGTCCCGGTGCACTACGCCGTGGCTGTGCGCGTACGCGAGCGCGCCCGCCACCTCTGCGGTGAGCCGCAGGGTGTCCTCGAGCGACAGCTGCTTCTCTCGGTCGAGGCGATCGCGCAGCGACTCTCCCTCCACGTACGGCATGACGTAGAAGAGGAGCCCGCTGGCGGCGCCGGAATCGTACAGCGGCAGGATGTGGGGATGCTGCAGCCGGGCGGCGATCGCGATCTCGCGCAGGAAGCGCTCTGCCCCCCCTCCCAGCGCGGCCGCCAGCTCGGGGTGCAACACCTTGATCGCTACGGGCCGGCCGTGCTTCAGGTCCTCGGCCAGGAACACCGTCGCCATGCCACCGCGCCCGAGCTCACGCTCGACGGCGTAGCGCTGGGCCAGCGCATCACGCAGGGTTTCCAAAAGGTCGGGCACGGGAGTGCGGCGCCTCGCGGGGTCGGCGCGTAGCATACAGCACTTGTCTCGGGCGGGCAAACCCCTACTAATAGAACGCCGCATGACCTCCGAGTCGCTGGTCCCGACCCCCGCGACCTCCGCGATCCCGGCGGCCCCCACGCGGGGCCCTCGCCGGGCGCCCAGCATCACGCGGGTGTTCACGGCCGCATTTCTCGCCATCGCCGTAGGCGTGCTCGCGGACCGCTACGTCACCTGGCAAAACGCGCGCCGCACCCAGGCCGACATGGTCGACCTCACCCATCGCCTGGAGCAGCTGGAGCGGTTGCACCCCTCGCTCGGTCTCGAGACGCAGCTGGTTGAGCTGCGCGAGCTCGCAGCCGACGTGGGCGACAACGCCATCCAATCGGCGCTCCAGACCACGGTGATCCTCGCGATCGTGCTGGTAGCGCTCGCCATCGGCCTGTGGTACAACCGCCGCCGGCTCGCCGCGCCGTTCGGCCACATCGTGACGGCGCTCGAGCGCGTCGCCGCCGGGCAGTACGAGGAGCGCGTCGACGAGCGCCAGCCCGAAGAGCTGGGGCTGATCGCCCACAGCGTGAACCAGATGGCGAGCGCCCTGGCGTGGCGCGAGCGGATGCAGGAGTACATCGCGCGGCTCCTGACCGCGCTCAATGCCCCGCCGGGCAGCACAGGTGCGGGGAGCGGGGGAAGCGCGGGGAGCTTTGGGCCGACACTGGAGGTGCTGGCCGCGACCACGGGCGCGGCGGGGCTGGCCCTATACCAGCCGAGCTACGACACGAACGAGTGGGCGGCGACGGCGGTCCGGCGCGCGACGGCCCACACGTTGTCGCGCGACATCGTGCGGCGGCTCGTGGGCGACGCGGCGACCGTTATGCATTATGCCGGCGCCGCCGCCGCCCCGGTGCGGGCGCAGCTCCACCTGCCAGAGAGCGCCGCTCCGCACGACCGGGCCGGCCTCGCCCTCGTGCCGCTCCGCTCGCGCGACCGCCTGGTGGGGCTGCTCGTGGTGCTGCTCGCGGGCGAGCTGCCCGCCGACGCCCAGACCGTCCTCGAGCAAGCCGCGCCCAATCTCGCCATCGCCTGCGAGCGCGAATCGGCCCACCAGCATACCCGCCGGCTCGCGGTCGAGGTGCGGCATGCGGCGCAACGGCTCGAGTCGCAGAACGCCGCGCTCACGTCGCTGAACGACAAGCTCGAGGAGCAGCACCGCGAGCTCTCCCGGCTGAACGTCGAGCTCGATCAGGCGAGCAAGCTCAAGGACCAGTTCCTCGCCAACGTCTCGCATGAGCTGCGAACCCCGCTCAACAGCGTCATCGGGTTCAGCGACCTGCTGTTGACCGGCCAAGTCGAGGGCGCCCCGCTCAGCGGCACGCAGCGCGACTACCTCGAGACCATCTCGCGCAACGGCCGCCACCTGCTCCAGCTCATCAACGAGCTACTCGACTTGTCCAAGATCGCGGCCGGCCACATGGATCTCCGGCTCGAGCCGGTCCCGCTCGACACCGTGTTCCGCGAGGCGGCCGACAGCGTACGCGCACAGCTCGAGGCGCGGCGGCACAAGCTCGCGATCGAGCCCGCGCCCGAGCCCTTCACGGTCACGGCGGATCGCGGCCGCCTGCTCCAGGTGCTGCTCAACCTGCTTTCGAACGCGATCAAGTTCACCACGGACGGCGGCCGCGTCACGCTGAGCGCCCGTCTCGGGGACGGAGGCCGCCACGTGCGCGTGGCGGTGAGCGACACAGGGATCGGCATCGCGCCGCACGACCAAGCGAAGCTGTTCCAGGAGTTCGTGCAGCTGGACGCGACGCCGAGCCGCCGCTATGAGGGAACCGGGCTCGGGCTCGCGCTCTCCAAACGGCTCGTCGAGCTGCACGGCGGGACCATCGGCGTCGAGAGCGAGCTGGGCAAAGGCAGTACGTTCTGGTTCACGCTGCCCCGGGCCGAGCCCGCAGGAGCCTGATGGCGACCATCCTCGTCGTGGAGGACCAGCCCGACAACCTGAAGCTGATCACGGCGCTGCTGACGCTGAAGGGGCATCGCGTGGTCGGATTGCCCTCGGGCGAGCCGCTCGTGGCCACACTGCTCGCCGAGCACCCTGCCCCCGCACTGGTGCTGCTCGACATCCAGCTGCCTGGACGCGACGGGTTCAGCGTGCTCGCCGACGTGCGAAAGATCGAGGGCGACCGTCCCTGGAAGGTGGTCGCCCTCACGGCGCATGCGATGCCCGGGGACCGGGAAAAGGCGCTGGCGGCGGGGTTCGACGGCTATATCTCGAAGCCGATCGACGTCCGCACTTTCGCGGATGAAGTCGGACGCTACCTCAGCTCGGGCGGCTCGTCTTCCGCAGGTTGATCGCGCCGTTCACGGTCGTGATGCGCACCTTCCGCCCGCCGGCGCCGAGCGTACCCTGGAGATGCTTCCCGAGCTTCCCGGTCACGACGAGGGGATAGTCGGTCTCGATCGCGCCGTTCACCGTGCTCGCCTCGACGTCCGCGTCGAGCTGAACTGGAAGCTCGGCGGTAGCTGCCCCGTTCACCGTGAACAGCGTCACCTCACCCGTGTCGCCGAAGGCACGCATCCGCGCGCGTACGCTACCATTCACCGATGTGGCGCGCACGGGCCCGGCGGACGTTTCCGCGTCGACGTCGCCGTTAACCGTCGCGACCACGAGTGGCGCGGTCGCGTTCGCGACGTGCACCGCTCCGTTGACCGTGCTCGCGCCCAGGCGCACGCGCTTGGGCAGGCGCACAGTGAAATCGACCGCGACATCGTTGTGTCGCAGTGAGGAAGGCTTGAAGTCTTCTCCCGGGCCGCAGCGGCCGCGTCCCTGGCCCCACACGGCGCAAATCGCGATGCCGTCAGCAACCTTTATGGTCTCGATGTGCACGCTGCCAGGGTCGGACCGGTGGTGCGTCTTCACAGCCACGACTTCGAGCGAATCGCCCTTTGCCGCTTCGACTCTTACCGAGCCGACGGTGTTCCGGATCCACACCCAGTGCTGGGGAGCGACCTTCGCTTGATACTGCCACGTGTCCGCGGTGTCGCGGGGTCCCCCGTAGGCGTCCGGGTTGAAGTCGAAGTTGTTCGGCAGATTCTTCAGATCCCTCAAGCCTCTCAGGCTTCGCAGGGCAACGGGAAGGTTATCGACGACGCCCTGGCGAGCCCGCGCGATCAAGTACCGCACACACAGGCCGATCGCGATGACGCCGAAGAACAGGACGGCGCCGCGGATAATCTCCTTCCGCCACGTCTGCCAGAACGCGTTCATGCGGGACACCCCCTGCAGAGCCGTCATCATACTGGCAGGTCGTACGGCATTTTGCGAGGAGGGGTTTCGGGCTCCGACCGGGGATGAGGGCGTAAACGACCCCGGGGGGTGTCTCGCTCCCCCGGGGCTATACGACCACGCGGTTACGCCCGGCTGGTCCGGTAACAGCGCGCGATGGGGCGATCGAGCAGCAGCCGCCGGGCGGCGGCCGTCTTGGCCGGAGCATCACCCCGTGCCTGCACGATAACCGGTTCCAGGACACCACCGTACCAGACTGTGTCGAGCCCGCCATGCCCCCGGCTCGCCGGTGCCGCACCCGCATCGCCCCTGCCGCCGGACCCGACGGAGGTAACCGCGACCTGTGCGGTGTATCCGGAGCCGATGGTGAGCAGCATTCCCAGCAACAGCGCGTATGCCTTCATGTCGAACCTCCCGACGGCCGTTTGGCACGTGTCTCGCGGAACCCCGGCCTCGTGCCCAAGGTTCCCCTTGCCACTTCTGACCCTGTAAGACGTGGCAACCCCCCGAATGGTTGCACCGGGGATGTCGGTGCCGTGTCCAGGCGATGTCAGGTTTCACAGACGTGCGCGTTTTCCATCCCCCAAAGGATGGGCGCGGCACGCCGCGACGCTAAAGCGTGCAACCATGCAACCTGGAGATGTGTGACCGATGACCGGCGGTGCCGCCGGACGCAATCAGGAGGCGCTACAGGCCCGGCTCGTAGGACTCGCGCCAGTCGATCTCGAAGCTGTTCCGGCACCGGTTGCACCGCATCGCGGCGGGGTGTCCCTCGAGCGGCTGGCGTTCGCGGCAACTGGGACACACGGCGTAGCGGTCGCCCCAGCTCGGAGGCAGCCGCTTGGCATCGTCTGGGCGCGCCACGACCGTCCAGCGGCGCGGTGGGGTCTCGATGATTTGGAGGAATGCCGCAGGCACTTGTAGCCCTTGCCCGCGCACTTCGAGGACGACTTGCAACGGACCGAGCTGCCTGATGCGGTACCAGGCGCCCCGACGCAAGCGGATGTTCAAATTCGCCTGCAAGCGAGCCCATTGCATCCCCGGCATGGCGATTACCTCGGTCAGTCGAACGACATGTACAGGTGATCGCAGGCTGCGGGGGCCGCACCCGAAGCACGAATCCTGGATCGCTCGGTGTGACTATCATACATGGCCGCACGCTGCCCGCCGTGTGCTCGGTCACACCGCACCGTCACGGCGCTATCGCTCACGAACGTCGCGCTCCCTCCTGCACGACTCGGCGCGCGGGCCCGGTTGCCGTGATTCTGGGAGGTCGCTGCAGGAAACGACCGCGGACCCGCTCCTCAGACAGCGGTCCTGCCGTCCTTCCGCGACGGGAGAGAACATCAGGATGGCCTGAGAAGCCCCGGGGATTCGAACCCCCGCCCTTCCCGGCTGTCCGAAGATGGGGCCAATAGGGGGCAGATCGGGGAACCCGTCAAGGGTGTTGCGGCCGCGCCAGCTACGGGGCGCGCGGACGACACGCATCATGGGGTCATCGCGTGCTTCCGACGCTCCGCCAGCTCCCGAGCGATCTCCATTAACCACGCCAGCGGACTGCCGGCGCGGGGATTGAACTCCTTGGCCGAGCGCCAGGCGCGGTCGAACGTCTCCACCACGACCTGCTCCGCCGCGGTGGGATCGATCAGCATGGCGTACACCTGGGCGTACACCGAGAGGCGGTGGCGATCGGCGAACTCCTGGTGAGCCCCGCGGTCGCCTGTAGCCATTCGTTCCACGAGTCGGCCATCCGACATGAGGGGATGCATCATAGTCAGTCTCCGAAAGAGCGATCCGCACGATAGGCGTTGCGGTGCACGTCTCTGGGACTGCACGAACTGGTCAATCGTGAAGACTGTTGAGCCCCTGCTCGGGTAACGGGGGTCGCCCGGCTGCGGCGGGGCGCGCAAGCAACAGCTGGGCTCGTTGGCGGGAGGAATGCCGAGGGCAGGACTCGAACCTGCACGGGGGTTGCCCCCCAAGGGATTTTAAGTCCCTTGCGTCTACCGATTTCGCCACCCCGGCTGGAACCAAGATAGCGCGCCGCCGGCTCACCGCACGGACTCGCGTCGCACGCCCCCCGACGCTTGAGCGACGGTGATCGGTGGCTCGCGTCCGTACGCCCGATGAAACGCGCGACGGACCGCCGCCGTGATGCGCGCCTCACGCTTGCGATCGACCAGCACGAGCGCTGTCCCGCCCCAGCCGGCGCCGCTCAAGCGCGCGCCGAGCGCGCCGGCGCGTTTGGCCGCGGCCACGACGAGGTCGAGCTCCGGCGCGCTGCACTCATACAGGCGACGGCAGGACTCGTGCGACTCGTACAGCAGCTGGCCGAACTGTTTTAGGCGTCGGCGTGCCAGCAGTTGCGCGCCGAAGCGGGTGCGCGCGGTCTCGCCCACGACGTGCACGGCGCGTGAGCGCAGCGGCTCGGGGAGCGCGCGCTTGAGCCGTGCCAGCCAGGCCGCCGGCCACGCCGCGAGCCACACGAGCTCGGGCAGCTCGAGCTGCAAGCGCGCGACGGCCGCTTCGCACTCGGCGCGCCGCTCGTTCAAGGCGCCCCTCGCGAGCTCGTGCCGTACGCCCGTGTCGACCAGCAACAAGCGTCCGCGGAACGGGATCTGACGGGTTTCGGCCGAGGCGCACTCGATGAGCAGGGCGTGGCCCGGCGTCGCCAGCGCGGCGATCGTCTGATCCATGATGCCGCAGCGGACCCCGACGTGATCGTGCTCGGCGCGGAACGCGATGCCGGCGATCTGACGTGCACTCAACGGAACCCGCGCGAGCGTGGCCAGCGCTTTCGCGGTCGCGACGGTGAGGGCCGCGGATGACGAGAGCCCCGCCCCGATGGGGACGTCGCTGGCGACGGCGATGCGCGCCCCGCCCGCCGCCGCGCCCGCGGCGACCAGCTCACGCATCACTCCCGCGACGTAGGCGCCCCAGCCCGCAGCTCGGTTCTCCCGATAGTCGAGCCGCGCGAGCTGGCCGTCCCGCGTCGAAACGATCTCCAGCAAACCCGAGTCAGCCGGTCCTGCGACGACGGTAGTGCGTGCTCCGAGCGCCACCGGTAACACGGGACCGCCGTTGTAGTCGGTGTGCTCGCCGATCAGGTTCACTCGCCCCGGCGCCGACGCGCCCGCCGCGGGAGCGACGCCGAACGTGCTGCGAAACAGCGCGGACGCCTTTACGCGCATGGGTTTGACAAGGGTTAGGGCCAATGCTACCGTTTGCCAGCCCGTTGCACCACGTCCCTCATTCGGCTTCCGGAGACAACTGTATGCGGCGCTATGCCTTGTCAGCACTTTGGCTGTCGTTTGCCGCGGTCCCCGCCCTCCTGGCCGCACAGGGGTTCGGCATCTACGAGCAGGGGACCTGCTCGATGGGGCGCGCCGGCACGGGCGTCGCGGCGCCGTGTGCCGATGGCTCGGCCATGTTCTTCAACCCCGCCGGGCTCGCGGGACTGAAAGGCGGCCATGCCACGATCGGTATGACGCTGATCAACGTCGACGGCGGCTTCACGGACGATATCTTTCAGCGCACCACAGACTTGGACGACCCGCTCCTCGTCCTTCCCCAGGTGTACCTCTCCTACGCGGCGACGCCGAAGCTCGGCGTCGGCGTGGGGCTGTTCGCGCCCTATGGGCTCGAGACCGAGTGGCCGCTGAGCTTCGATGGGCGCTTCGCGGGCTACAAGAACATCGTGGGCTCGGTGTACATCCAGCCTACGGTCGCCTACCAGGTGACTCCGTGGCTCGCGCTCGGCGGTGGGCTCGACATCGTGATGGGGAAGGTGGAGTTGAACCAGCACCTCGACTTGGCAGAGGCGCCCATTCCGCCGACGCTCCTCCCGCCGCCTCCCGGGTCGCCCCCGTACGTCTTCGGGCAGTTCGGTATCGCTCCCGGCACCGATTTCGCCGACGCACACCTCGAAGCAACGAAGACCACCGTGACGGCGCACTGGGGCGGGATCATCAAAGTGAACGACAAGCTGTCGATCGGCGGGCGCTATCTGATGCACGCCAAGTTCGATTACGCAGGCACCGCCACATTCACGAAGGTGCCGACGAACCTGGTGGTGCCTGCGGACATTATCATCCCAAGCTCTCCCCCCGACACGATTCACGCAGGGACACCGGTAGACGCGCTGCTACAAGGGCTGGGCGTGTTCGACACGCTCACGACCCAGACGGTGAGCACCTCGATTACCAACCCCGAGCAAGTGGTGTTCGGGTTGGCCTACAAGCCCCGGAGCGGCTGGACGCTATTCGGCGACTACCAGTTCACGCGCTGGGGCAAGCGGTTCTGGGTGGTCAACATCAACTTCCAGAAGCCGGTCCTCAACCGGGTGCTGTACGAGCGCTACCAGAACACGAACGGCTTCCGCTTCGCCGCCGAGTGGGCGAAGAGCGCGAAGTGGACGTTCCGGGGCGGCTATCTCTACCATCAGGGCGCCGCGCCGCCCGAGACTGTGACGCCGCTGCTCCCCGAAGGGAACCGCAACGAGTTCACAGGCGGGTTCACAGTGAAGCTGTCGTCGAACCTCACGGGCGATTTCGCGTTCCAGTACATCAAGCAGAACGACCGCCGCGGCCGCACGCGCGAGCCGATCTTCAATCAGGTCCCGACCACGGGGCTGAACAACGGCGTGTACAACTTTCACGCAGAGCTCTTCGGGCTGTCGCTCAGCTACGCGTTCTAAGGGAGCCGACGATGATGCATCGCCGTGTCTTGCTTGCCGCCGGCCTGAGCCTCGCGCTCGCGGCGGCCTGTCACCAGGATGAGCTGTTTACGCCCCTCGTGCCCGCCTACGCTGGGGGCGCCTTGTTCCAGCGCTACGTGTCGATGGGGAACAGCATCACGATGGGCATTCAGTCGGGCGGCATCGACGATACTTCGCAGCGAGCAGCGTATCCCGTGCTGGTGGCCGCGGTGATGGGCGGAGACCACTTCTACTACCCGAGCCTCGCCGAGCCGGGGTGCCCGCCCCGCTATGCGAACATCTTCACCGGTGCCCGAGTCGGTGGCGGAACCGTCCCGACTTGCGCCTTCCGCAGCGCCGGCATCCCGCCGTACATCAGCAACGTGGCGATCAGCGGAGCCTGGGCGATCGACCTATTGGCCAATGGCCCCGCACCCGGCACCCACTCCAACCCCCTGACGCAGCTGGCGCTGGGCGGCCGGACCCAGCTACAGGCCATGATGGCGGCGCAGCCGACGTTCGTGAGCGTGTGGATCGGGAACAACGACCTCATCCAGGCGGCCTTCGCGAACGACACACTGCTGATCACCGACACCACGGCGTTCAAGACGCAATACCGTCAGGTGCTGGACTCGATCCAGGCGCTCGGCGCCAAGGCCCTGCTGATCGGAGTGGGCACTGGGACGTTGCCCGCCACGATCCCGCCGTTCTGGTCCCGGGGCTCGACCTATTACGGTCTCTTCGTAAGCGGGGCGTTCGCGCCCGCACCCTTCACCGTCCTGGCGAACTGCGCCCCTCCGCGCGGCGACTCCGTGTTCGTGCCTTTCCCGTACGGGCTTGGTCTGATCGGCACTGCGAAGACGGGCACTGCGACGACGCTGGACTGCACCGTGCCCCAGACCATTCAGCCAGCGTCCGCCGCCAAATATGCCCGCATCGAGACGGCGTACGACGCATTCATCCAGAGCGAGGCTACGGCCCGCGGCTGGGCATATGTGAGCTTGAACGCGACCTTCGATTCGCTGCGCACGGCGGCACCCGCAGGCTCCCAGATCGCACCGTTTCCGAACACCAACGCCGCGTGCAGTGGGTCGCCATTCGGCCTGGCGTTCTCGTGCGACGGCTTCCACCCGAGCACCGCCTCGCATCGGTTGATCGCCAAGAAGATCGTGCAGGCGATCAACGCATACTATCAGTCGGCGATCCCGGCCATTACGCCCTGACGCGAACCCGACCCGTGTGGCGGGGTAGCGAGAACGGCATCCGCGTCACAGCGGGTGCCGTTTTGCTATGAGAGCCACCCTCCGCGCCTTGACCTTCTTCGCGATCCCCGCGCTCGCGCGCGGGGTCAGTGTCGCCGCCCAGGCCGTAGAGCGCACCGATGTCCCGGGGCACGGCGTGCTCCGGGTGACGTTCGATCCGCGCATCGTCGCGTGGGACGCGCAGTTCGTGGGCGGCGCCCGGCTGAGCCTCGGGCTGCCGCTCAGCGGCGACACGGTGGGCGGCGCGTCCATCCCCGTCGTCGCGCGGCTCGAGCAGGACGTGCGCACCGCGTCCGGCATCGCGGGCTTCGTAGCGAACCTCGGCAGGAGCTTGCTGAGCGTGCGCCAGGAGCGCCGCACCACCCCCATCACGGCAGAGCTGGGCCTGACCGACCGGCTGTCGGTCAGCGTGATGGTCCCGATCGTCCGCGTCGCCACGCGCGCCCACCCGACGCTCTCGCCCGCCGGAGCGAACCTGGGCCCCAGCCCGCGGCTCGCGAACAGCGGCACCGCCGACACCGCGTACGGCGCGTTCTTCGCCCAATTCGATTCGTCGCTCGCGCACTTCGATCAGAACATCTCGAGCGGCCAGTACGGTTGCGGAGCGAATCCATCCTGTCCCGCGCGCGACAGCTCGGCGTCCTGGCACGCCGTGCGGGACGCGCTGCACCGGACGGTGTACGGCGTGGCGACCGACACGATCCATGTGGGCTCACCCTTCATGCCGCTCGACACGTCGGCCGCCGGAAAAGGCATTGCGTCGACCATCGGTCAGATTCAACGGGACCTCGTCGGGTTCGGCGGAGTCGCGGGCTTCGGGCACGGCTTCCTGCTGGCGACGGACTCGATGAGTGTCACGTGGATGGCGCAGGCGATCGTCGACAGTGCGCACGGGTTCGGCTACCGGGGAATCCCGTTCCGCAACAGCTTCCGCTACGGGCTGGGCGACGTGGAAGTCGCGGCGAAGTATCGGCTGGCGGCGGGCGCCCACTACGCGGCGGCGCTGGTCGGGCTGGTCCGCTTGCCGACGGCGCAACGCGACTCGGCGGACGATTGGCAGCGCCAGTCGGTGGGGGACCACCAGACGGACTTCGAGGGGCGGCTCGTCCAGGAGCTGATCGTGGGAGGTCGCCTCTGGCTGAACCTCGCCGTCCGCGCCGGCATCCAGCGGCCCGGGACGCAGGTGCGCCGCGTCGCGCCGTTCGGCGCGATCCTCGTGCCCTTCGCGGCGACGACCGAGCTCCTGTGGGACCCGGGGGACTACGCGGGCGTGGACGTCGCCCCGTTGTTCCGCTTCGCGCCCCAGTTCGCGGCGGGCGTGACGGCGGCCTATTGGACCAAGCAGCGGGACCGGTACACGTTCCGCTCCACCCAGGATTCTCTCGACTTGGCAGCGCGGCTCGGCGCGCCGACATCGGCCGCGTTGCTCGACGAGGGCACGGCGGAGCAGCGCCTGCGCTTCGGCGTCGCGTTGACCTACGTCGGGCCGACGGTGGAGGGCGGCTTTTCGATCGAGCAGACCGTCAGCGGTGGGAAGGGGGGCGTGACGCCGGCCGCGACGGTGTACCGGATCGTGCTGCGGACTTCGCGGAAGCTGTTTTGAGCAGCTCCGCGGCGTGGCGCAGCGCGGTTCGCATATCGGCATCGCCCAACATGCGGGCGAGCTCGCGGGTGCGCGCGTCGCCGGTCACGACCTGCACGTCGCTGGTGGCGATGCCGCCCTTCGCCCCCTTCGCCACAACGAGGTGGTGATCGGCGAACACGGCGATCTGGGGGAGGTGCGTGATCACGAGCGCCTGGCGCCCGCCGCTCCGCCCGCCGGCCACGCCGGCCAGCGCTTCACCCACGCGTCCGCCTACCTCGCCGCCGATCCCCTGGTCGACCTCGTCGAAGACCAGCGTGGACACCGCATCGTGCTCCGCCAGGACCACCTTGAGCGCCAGCATCAGGCGCGACAGCTCACCACCCGAGGCGACCTTCGCGAACGGGCGGGGCTCCATCCCCACATTGAGCTGGACTTCGAAGGTCACGTCTTCGGCGCCGTGTGCGTGGTGCGTGGTACGTGGTTGTAACCCAACGGCGATCCGGCCGCGGAGCCCCAGAGCCGGCAGGAGCGCGTTCACTGCTTGTTCGAGTCGCGCCGCCCCGCGCTGCCGTTTCGCGCTGAGCGCTGCGCAGGCGCGGGCGAACTCGCCCGCCGCCGCGTCGCGCTGCTCGGCGATGTGGCGGAGGTCCAGATCGGCGGTATCGAGCAGGTCGAGCTCGCGCGCCGAGCGGTCGCGCGTGGCCAGCACGTCGGGGAGCGTCGGACCGTACTTCTGAGTCAGGCGGAACAGAATGTCCCGGCGCTGCTCGACCGCCGCGAGACGGCCGGGATCGGCCTCGATCCCGGCGGCGTAGGCACGCGCCGCTTGCGCCAGCTCTCCCACGTTGGCGAACGCGGCATCGAGCAGCTCCCGCCACTTTCCGGTTGACGGGTCGAGCCGCTCGAGCCCGGCGACTAGCTTCGCCGCACGCGCGAGCGCGGCGGTGTCGAGCGCTTGCTCGAGGTCGCGGGCGAGCCGCCCCAGCTCATCCGCGTGCGCGAGTCGCTTCGCCTCCGTCTCGAGCGTCTCGGTTTCGCCCGCCTGGGGCGCGGCCCGCTCGATCTCCTGGACCACGTGACGGAGATAGTCGGCTTTGCGCTGGACGTCTTCCCGCCGGGCCTTCAACTCTGCATCGCGCCGCTCGAGCTCGCGTAGCCGCTCGTGCGCATCCCGCACGGCGACGCGCTCGACGTCCGCATCGGCGTAGGCGTCGAGGATGTCGCGTTGCGTGTCGGGCTGGAGCAGCGATTGCGTCTCGTGCTGGCCGTGCAGGTCGACGAGCAGCGCGCCGAGCTGCGCGAGCACGCTCACGGTGGCGGGGCTGCCGTTGATCCAGGCGCGGGAGCGGCCCTCCCCGGTGATCTCACGCTTCAGGACCAGACGGGCGTCGTCCGGCTCCACGCCGAGGGCGGTCAAGGGCGGTCGAAGGCGGTCGAGGGCGGTCGAGGTGAGCTCGAAAGCGCCTTCGATGACCGTCTTCGGCGCCCCGGGGCGGACGACGTCGGCCGACGCGCGCTCGCCGAGCAGCAGCGACAGGGCGTCGACCAGCATGGACTTGCCGGCGCCGGTCTCGCCGGTGAGCACGTTCAAGCCCGGGGCGAGCGGAAGCGAGACGTCGGCGATGACGGCGAGGTCCCGGACGCGGAGCTCCGTCAGCACTACGTGCGCTCGCGGTCGGAGAGGTCGCCCCACTGCAGCTTCTGGCGCATGCGGGCGAAGAAGCTTTCGGGGCCGAGGCGTACGAGCAGCACCGGGCGGTCGGCGCGCTTCACGACGAGGCGGGCCCCGGCCTCCATGGTGGTGCCGACCTGGCCGTCGAACGACGCGAGCACGTCCTCGGTCCACGGCGGAATCGCCTCGACTGCGACCTCCGCCTGGGACGGGACCACGAGCGGGCGCACGGCGAGGGTGTGGGGGCAGATGGCGGCCACCACGATGGCATCCACGCCCGGCACCACGATCGGCCCACCGGCCGAGAGCGAGTAGGCGGTGGAGCCGGTGGGTGTCGCGACCACGATGCCGTCCGCCGAATACTGGCCGACCTCCTCGCCGTCCACGGAAACGCGCAGCCGAATGACGCGCGCCACGCCGCCCTTGTGTACCACGACGTCGTTGAGCACCACCGGCTCGGTGCGGCTCTTCCCCGCGCGCGTCACGATGGTCGGCTCGAGCGCGAGGCGGCGCTCGGTGGCGAAAGCGCCGCGCACCAGCGCGTCGAGCGCCCAGTCGAGCGTCTGGGAAGTCGCCGTCGTGAGGAAGCCGACGCGGCCGAGGTTCACGCCGAGGATGGGCGTGTCGCCCCCGTTCAGGGTGCGCGCCCCGCGCAGCAGGGTGCCGTCGCCGCCGAGGGTGATTAGGCAGTCGAGACCGGGCGAGCGCGCCAGCGACGGTGGCGGGGGCTCCGGCCAGAGGGATGCGATCCCGTCTTCGGTGAAGAGGCTGAATCCCAGGCGCGGCGCGACCTGCGCCAGATGCGCCAGCAGATCCTTGAGGTCGCGGTAGCTCGGGTTGCCGACGACCCCGACGTTCATGAGGGCGTGAGCGACTCCTCGGTGGCGAGGGCGCGGACGCGTGCAGCAATCCCGGGACCGGTGAGGCCCACCGCTTCGAGCTGCTGCCCCCGGGGGGCGTGCTCGTAGGTGCGGTCGGGCACCCCGAGCGCCACGACGCGCACTTCCGGTGCGGTCGCCTGCACGATACCGGTGAGCGAAGCGCCGAACCCGTTGACCACCGTGCCGTCTTCGATCGTGACCAGCAGCCGGTGGTCCCGCGTCAGGGCATCGAGGGTTTCGCGGTCGATCGGCTTCAGGAACCGGCAGTTCACGACGGTGACGTCCCAGCCCTCGCTTGCCAGCGTGCTGGCCGCGTCCAGCGCCGGCCGGCACATCACGCCGACCGCGAGCAGGGCGCAATCCCGGCCCCGGCGGAGCACCTCCCAGCTGGCGTAGGGGACCGCTGCGACCTCCGCGGCGGGGGGGGCGTCGCCGGGCGCCTTGTCGCGCGGGTAGCGGAGCGAGAACGGCCCACCGCCGTGCTCCAACGCGCAGCGCAACAGCCCGATCAGCTCCGCACCGTCCTTGGGCGCAGTGACGGTCAGGTGCGGCACGGCGAGCATGTAGGCGATGTCGTAGAGGCCCATGTGCGTCTGGCCGTCCTCGCCGACCATCCCGGCGCGGTCGAGACAGAAGATCACCGGGAGCTGCTGGATCGCGACGTCGTGGATGATGCTGTCGTAGGCGCGCTGCAGGAACGTCGAATAGATCGCGACGATCGGCCGCACTCCCTGGGTGGCGAGCCCGGCCGCGAATGTGGTGGCGTGCGCCTCCGCGATGCCGACGTCGAAGAAGCGCTCGGGCCACTTTTTCTGGAAGATGTTGGTGCCGGTGCCGGAGGGCATCGCCGCGGTGATCGCGACCAGGCTCGGGTATTCGCCGGCCAGCTGGGTGATCGCCTCCCCGAACACCTTGGTCCACTGGGGCAGGCCCGGGTTCACCGGCTTGAGCTCGCCGGTGACCGGGTCGTAGGGGGCGCGCGCATGGTACTTCTCGAGGTCCGGCTCGGGAAGCGGGAAGCCCTTCCCCTTCTCCGTAATGACGTGCACCACGCGCGGTCCCTTGAGCGTCTTGACGATCTCGAAGGTCTGGACCATCTGCGCGATGTTGTGCCCGTCGATCGGCCCGAAGTAGCGGAACCCGAGCTCCTCGAACAGCATCCCCGGGGACCAGAGGTTCTTGACGCTCTCCTCCATCGTCTTCGCGAAGTCCACGAGCTTCTGCCCACCGACGATGTGGGACACCGACTCGATCAGTCCCTTGACGCGCTCCCGGACCCGCACGGTCATGGGGCTCGCGATGATGGAGCCGAGGTACTTGTTGATGGCGCCGACGTTGGGGGCGATCGACATGCCGTTGTCGTTCAAGACCATGATGATGTCGCGGCCGGAATGGCCCGCGTTGTTCATCGCCTCGTAGGGCAGACCACAGGTGAGCGCGCCGTCGCCGACCACGGCGACCACCTTGAAATGCTCGCCCTTCAGGTCCCGCGCCGCGGCGATGCCGAACGCGGCCGAGAGCCCGGTGCCGGCGTGTCCCGCGCCGAACTGGTCGTGCTCGCTCTCGCTGCGTCGCAGGAAGCCCGAGAGACCTCCCGGCTGGCGCAGCGTGGGCAAGCGATCGTTGCGCCCGGTGAGGATCTTCCACGGATAGGCCTGGTGTCCCACGTCCCATACGATCTTGTCGCGCGGCGAGTCGAAGCAGTGACACAGCGCCACGGTGAGCTCGACGACGCCGAGCCCGGCGCCGATGTGCCCGCCGGTCTGCGAGACCACGTCGATCAGCCGGCGGCGCACCTCGTCGGCGAGCGGCTGGAGCTGGTCACGCGAGAGCCGCCTAACGTCAGCCGGACCGGCAATCGTCTCAAGTAAGGCCACGGTGCCCCTTCCGGACAGATTGCGGATTTCGGATTGCGGATTGCGGATTGGACATTCGCGCTGCAAATCCGCAATCCGCAATCCACAATCCGCAATTGCTCGTCATCAGTTCGGCCTCGTCACAATGTAGTGCGCCAGCTCCACCAGGGTAGGAGAAACTAACCCCGCTTGCCGCAGCCGGTCTACCGCCCGGGCCGCGAGCCGCTCCGCCTCCGCCCGGGCCGCGCCCACGCCGAGCAGCGTCACGAACGTCGACTTGGCGAGCGCCGCGTCCTTGCCGGCTGTCTTGCCGAGCTGGTCGGATGTCGCCGTGGCATCGAGCACGTCGTCGTAGATCTGGAAGGCGAGGCCCACGTCCGCTCCGTAACCGCGCAGCGCCTCGTAGCACGCCGGCGCCGCTCCGGCGGCGAGCCCGCCGATCACGCAGGCGGCGGCGATCAGGGCGCCGGTCTTGCGCCCATGCACCTCCGCGAGCTCGGTCATGGGGAGGTGACGCCCCTCGGCCTCGAGATCGAGCGTTTGGCCGCCGATCATGCCGCCCGCCCCGGCGGCCCGGTACAGCTCGAGGGCGATGGCCCGCCGGCGGTCCAGCTCGAGCCCGAGCACGTCGAGCCCGCTCGCGAGCACGCGGGCCGCGAGCGCCACCATGTGGTAGCCTGCCTCGGTCGCCGTGCGGACGTCGAACGCCCGATGCGTGGTGGGCCGCCCGCGACGCAGGTCATCGTTGTCCATGCAAGGGAGGTCGTCGTGCACGAGGGAATAGGCGTGCACGACCTCGATCGACGCGGCGAGCTCCGCCACGCCCGGGGCGCCGCCCCCCACGGCCTCGTAGGCCGCGAACACCAGGGTCGGCCGCAACCGCTTCCCCGCGGAGAGCAGGCTGTAGCGGACGGCGGCCGGCACGGGCGGGGGCCAGAGCGCATCGGAACGCTCGCCCCAGCGCTCGAGCACCGCGTCCACGCGGGCGCGCACGTCGGACAGGTACAGCTCGAGCGCGCGGCTAGCCGTCGAAGTCCTCAACCCGGAGCTTGCCGGCGTGGTCGCTCAACACCTGTTTGACCTTCGCTTCGGCCGCGGCGAGGCGCTCGCGCGCCAGGCGCAGCCGCTCGACCCCCTCCTCGAACAGCTTGAGCGCCTGGTCCAAGTCCAGGTCCTCCGCCTCGAGCCGTCGCACGATCTCCTCGAGCCGCTCGAGCTGTCGCGTGAAGCTCGTCTCCTCGGGCATCAGGACTCCGTCACGCGCGCCGCCACCTCGCCGTCGGTCACGCGCAGCCGGAAGGCGCGCCCGGCCGGAAGCTGGGCGACCCGGTTCAAGACCCGGCCTGCGGCGTCCCGCGCCAGCGAATAGCCGCGCTCCAGGATCTTGAGCGGCGACAGGGCATCGAGGCGACCGCTGACGGCTGCGAGCCGATGGCGCTGTCGTTCCAACCGCAGCGCGGCCGCACTCCCGAGGCGATCGAGCGTGCGGTCGAGCCGCTGGGTCACGCGTTCCGACTTGAGGCCGAGCCCGCGGGCGAGGCGCGCCCCCAGATGGGCGAGCTCCGCCGCGACGTCGGCCTGGTCCGGGGTTGCCGCCTCGGCCGCGGCCGACGGCGTGGGCGCGCGGTGGTCCGCGACGAGGTCGCACAGCGTGATGTCGGTTTCGTGCCCCACAGCGGAGATCACGGGCACCGGGACGGCCGCGACCGCGCGCGCGACCCGCTCGGAGTTGAAGGTCCACAGGTCCTCACGCGAGCCGCCGCCCCGGCCGACAATCGCCACATCGAGCCGGTCGATCCGGCCGAGCAGCGCGAGCGCTCCGCAAATCGCATCCTCGGCGCCGTCCCCCTGCACCTTGGTGGGGAGGACGAACAGCTCGGCCACCGGCCAACGGCGGCGGGTCACGGCGATGATGTCGCGCAACGCTGCGCCGTCCTTGCTGGTGACGACCGCGATGCGGCGCGGGTACAGCGGCAGCGGGCGCTTGCGTGCTGGATCGAGCAGCCCGTCCTTCTGGAGGGCCGCCTTCGCCTTCTCGAAGGCGAGCTGCCACAGGCCGCCCCGCTCGGTCGACAGCAGCTCGAGCACGGTGAGGCGAAACTCCCCCTTTTCTTCCCACAGTGTCGGACGACCGAACACGAACACCTGCGTCCCGTCGGCCGGCGCTGCCGGCAACCGGCGGTTGTCCTTCTGGAACATGACGCAGCGGATCTGTGCCGTCCGATCGCGCAGCGCGAAGTACCAGTGGCCGCTCTGCCACGCGCGGAAGCCGCTCACCTCGCCGCGCACCCAGAGTGGCCCGAGGCCGGCCTCGAGCACGGCGCGGGCCTGGCGGGTCACCTCGCCCACGGTCCAGGCGCCGTCGGGCGAGGCGGCGCCGAACAGGTCTAGGCTCTCGGCCATTGGCGCGCCGCCTGCACGGTGTTGCAGAGCAACATCGTGATCGTCATGGGGCCGACGCCGCCCGGGACCGGCGTGATCGCTCCGGCTACGTGCTTCGCCTCGGCGAAATTGACGTCCCCCACGAGCCGGTAGCCCTTTTTCGTGGTGGGATCGTCCACCCGGTTCGTCCCGACGTCGATCACCACGGCACCGGGCTTGATCATGTCACCGGTGACGAACTCGGGCTTCCCGGTCGCGACGATCAGGATATCGGCGAGCCGCGTGACGGACTTGATGTCCCGCGTGCGCGAGTGGCACACCGTGACCGTGGCGTTGCCGCCGGGACCGTCCTGCAGCAGGAGCGCCGCCATCGGCCGGCCGACGATGGTCGAGCGCCCGACGATCACGGCGTGCTTTCCGGTGGTGTCCACGTCGCTCCGGAGCAAGAGCTGTTGCACGCCGTACGGCGTCGCGGGGCGGAAGCCAGCGGGATCGCCGATGGACACCCGGCCTACGTTCTCGGGATGAAACCCGTCCACGTCCTTCTCGGGGGCGACCCGGTGCAGGACCCGCTGGGTGTCGATCTGCGCGGGCAGCGGGAGCTGCACCAGGATGCCGTGAATCTTGTGGTCCGCGTTGAGCCGCTCTACCAAGGCCAGCAGCTCGGCTTCGGTCGTTTCCTTGGGCAGTCGGATGGTCTCGTGGTACAACCCCGCCTCGTCGCACGCCTTCCCTTTCATGCGAACATAGGTGGCGGAGGCCGGATTGTCCCCCACCAGGACGGCGGCCAACCCGGGCGTGACCCCGCGGCCGCGGAGCGCCCGGATCTCGATCTGGAGCTCGGCCCGCAGCTGGTCGCCGATGGCCGTGCCGTCGATCAGCTTAGCGGGCAAAATCCACCGCGCGCGTTTCGCGGATCACGACGACCTTGATCTGGCCGGGATACTGCAGCTCGCGCTCGATGCGGCGGGCGATCTGGTCGGACAGCTCACCCGCCTTGCCATCGTCGATCGCCGTAGGCGTCACCACGACGCGCACCTCCCGCCCGGCCTGGATGGCGTAGACCTTCTCCACCCCGGCGAACTCGCTCGCGAGCTGCTCCAGCTGGGTCAGCCGCTTGACGTAGGTCTCGAACGCCTCGCGCCGCGCGCCGGGGCGCGCCCCCGAGACGGCGTCCGCGGCCTGGACGATCACGCTGACCGGCGACTCGTGCTCGACGTCGTCGTGGTGCGCCGCAATGCAGTTGATCACGACGGGATGCTCGCCGTACTTGGTGGCCACCTCGACGCCCAGCTGTACGTGCGTGCCGTCGTGCTCGTGCGTGAGCACCTTGCCGATGTCGTGCAGCAACGCGCCGCGCTTGGCGAGCTGGACGTCGAGCTTGAGCTCCGCGGCGATGATCCCCGCGAGCCAGGCGACTTCCTTTGAGTGCTCCAGGATGTTCTGCCCGTACGAGGTGCGGTACCGCATGCGACCCACGAGCTTCACGAGCTCGGGATGCATCCCCTTGATGCCCGTTTCGTACACTGCCTGCTCGCCCGCCTCCACGATCCCGGCCTCGATCTCGGCCCGGCACTTGCCGATGACTTCCTCGATCCGCCCGGGATGGATGCGCCCGTCGGCGATCAGGCGCTCGAGCGCGAGCCGGCCCACCTCACGCCGCACGGGGTCGAAGCAGGAGACCACGACCGTGTCCGGCGTGTCATCGATGATCACGTCCACGCCGGTGGCGGCCTCGAAGGCGCGGATGTTGCGACCTTCGCGCCCGATGATCCGCCCTTTCATCTCGTCGGACGGGAGGGCGACGGCGGACACCGTGCTCTCGGCCGTGTGCTCGGCGGCGATGCGCTGGATTGCGACGGCGAGGATCTTCTTCGCCTCGCGGTCGGCGTTCTTCTTCGCCTGCTCCTTGAGATCCCGCGCGAGCGCCGCGGCTTCGCCGCGGGCCTCATCCTCGAGCCCGCGCAACAGCTCCTGCTTCGCCTCTGGCGCGGTGAGGCCGGCGACCTGCTCGAGGCGGGCCCGCGCCTCGGCTTCCTTCACCCCCAGCGCCCGCTCGCGGTCGTGCAAGGCCTGCTCCCGGCGCCCCAGCTCGCGGGCCTGCGTCTCGAGGCCCGCCAGCTGCTGCGCGGTCTGGTCCTCGCGTCGCTCGATCTCGCGCCGCCGCCGCCCGACCTCCTCATCCCACACTTCGCGCGCCCGCAGCAGCTCCTCTTTCGCGGCGAGGACCATCCGCTGGCGCGCGTCGGCGAGGAGGCGCTCGTTATCCGCGGCGACGGCCCGCGCCGCGGCGGCGACCACCCGCCGCTCCACGCGCCGCCCCACGATATAGAAAGCCGCTCCCGCGGCGACCCCGCCGCCCGTGAGGGCTGCGACAATTGCCAGCCAGTCCGGCATGAGATCTATCTCCAGCAACGCACCCCTGTACCAGCGGAGCGTGTTGTTTGAGACGTCAGACGTCAGACATCAGACATGAGACATCAGACTAACTGATGTCTGACGTCTGATGACTGAGAGCTTTTCGCTTGCCCGGCGGCAGCAGCTTCGTCATGTCATCCGCCAGCGCTGCCAGCCGAGCGGCGACTTCCCGCTCGCCCTTCTTCGTCTGGAACAGCTCGTTGGTGATGTCGAGCGCGGCGAGGATGGCCGCCTTGTGCGTCTCGACGATCGGCCCCTGGGACAGGACTTTTTTCAGGGCCTGATCGACGTACGCTGCGACTTCGCGGGTGTACTCCGGCGGCAAGTCGGAGCGCACCGTGTACTCCTCGCCGCCGATCATCACCTTGACCGCGTGCTTCTTGGTGCTCACTCACGCACCTCCGGCGCTTCCGGGGCTCGGCGCGCTGCCGGTCCCTCCACCGTTGCCTCCGGGCTGGCGGGCCTGCTCCTCGAGGAATGTCAGGCGCGACAGCAAATCGTGCACGCGTCCGCGCGCGGCCTCCACGCGCTGGCGCAACGTCTTGTTCTCCTGCTCCAGATCGGCGACGCGGTTCCGCATCTCGGGGTCGGGTTTCGGCGCCACCCCTGCCACGCCCGTCGCCCCCGTCCCAGCGCCCCGGATCCCGCTCTCCTTCAGCTCGGATTCGGCCTTGAGGGCGCGCGCGCGCCAGCCGGCCAGCTCGTCCGCCACATGGCGGAGAACCGTCTCCAGCTGCTCGAGCATCCGCCCATCAACCCTCTCTCCGTCGTACGCCAAGCTCGTCCTCCAGCGCCTGCAGCGCGCGCGCGAGTAGCTCGTCCACCTCGCGTTCGCGGAGCGTCCGGCTCGGATCTCGGAAGGTGCAGTGCCACGCGACGCTGCGATGGCCTACCGGTACGCCGGAACCCCGGTATTCGTCGAACACGTCGAGCCGCGCGAGCAGCGGTCCCGCCGTGCGGGCCAGCAGCGCCGACACCGCCGCGGCGCTGACGCCCGCCGGCAGCAGCAGCGCGACGTCACGCTCCAGCGGCGGTTGCGTGGGCAGCGGCCGATACCGCGCCACCTCGGGCGCGGCCACCAGCAACCGGACCTCGAACCCGAAGAGCGGCGCCGCCCAGACGGGCGCGTCGGCCTCGAGCGGGCCCGACCACCCTACCACCGCTCCACCGGGTTGCACCGCCTCCCAGCCACCCGTTGCCGGTTGCACGGTGCACGACGGGGCCGCGACCCTTACCGCTAACTCAAAGTGGTGCTTCAAGTCCCATATGTCCATATCAGGTACTTTCGCACCCCCAGACCAGTGGGGCGGATGGCGGGCGCCGGTGAGCACTCCGGCCACGGAATCCCATTCCTCGGGGGCCTGCTGCGTCGTGCGGAACACTGTCCCCACCTCGAACAGCCGGATATCGCGATTGCGGTTGGCCCAGTTGTGCTCGACCCGGCGCACCAGGCCCGGGATGAGCCGGCGACGCAAGTGTGCCTCTTCGGCCGACATGGGGTTCCGGATCGCGACGGCGTCCGGCCCATCGGGCGGCCCGAGCGGGATCGTGCGGGCCTCGTACAGTCCGGCCCGGACGAGCTGCTGGCGCACGCGGGCCTTGGCCTGCTCCACCGGCGCATCCGGCACGGTTCCGGGGCGATATGGGCGCAACTCGTCCGGGAAGGCGTCGTACCCTTTCAGCCGCGCGATCTCCTCGATCAGGTCCACCTCGCGCGTCACGTCGGGGCGCCAGCCGGGCACCTGCACCGCCAGCCGCCCATCCTTGGGCGCGACGAAGAACCCCACCGACGTGAGCAGTCGCTCGAGCTCGGCTCGCTCGGTCGCGACGCCGAGCAGGTGGGACACACGCTCGGGGCGGAGGAAAATCGTCTTCTCCTGGACCGGCTGGGGCCACAGGTCGAGCGGCGGCGCGCGCAGCTCACCGCCCGCGACCGCGACGATGAGCTCAATCGCGCGGCGCAGGGCGTCCGGCATGCCGAGCAGGTCTAGCCCTCGCTCGAAGCGGTAGCTCGACTCGCTCGACAGCTCGAGGGCGCGCCGGGTGCGGCGGATGCGGGTCGGCTGGAAGTAGGCGCACTCGAGCACGAGATCGGTGGTGGAGGCCGTCACCTCGGATTGGGCGCTTCCCATCACGCCGGCGATGATCGTGGGACGCGCGGCGTCGCAAATCGCCGTCATGTCGGGGGTGAGCGTGCGCTCGACGCCGTCGAGCGTGACGATCTTCTCCTGCGGCTGCGCGCGGCGGATCACGACGGCGGGACCGCGCAGCTGCGCCAGATCGAACGCATGCAGCGGCTGGTTCAGCTCGAACAGGATGTAGTTGGTCGCATCCACGACGTTGTTGATCGGCCGCTGGCCGATCGCGCTCAGCCGGTCGGCGAGCCAGGCGGGGCTTGGCCCCACCCGGACCCCGCGGATCACGGCCGCCATATAGCGGGGGCAACCCTCTGGGTCCTCCAGGCGAACCTGCACCCCGTCCACCGTCCCCTCCCCGGCGGTCGGGCGGACGGGCGGTCGGTCGATCAGTCCGCCTGACCGTCTGGCCGCCTGACCGCCCGGTGTTTCCGGCAACTTCACGACGCCGCCCAGCACCGCCGCCAGCTCCCGGGCCACCCCCTTGTGGCACAGCAGGTCCGGCCGGCTCGCGGGGACGTCGATGACGATCTGGTGATCGGCCACGGGAACGGCGTCGACGAAGCGCGTGCCCGGGGCGGCGGCGGTGTCGAGCTCGAGGATGCCAGAATGATCAGCTCCGAGCCCCAGCTCCTTAGCCGAGCACAGCATGCCGTTCGACACGACGCCGCGGATCTGCTTCCGCTCGAGTCGCATGCCGCCGGGGAGCAGCGCGCCCACCGGGGCGTACGGGTAGAGCTTGCCGGCCTGCACGTTCGGCGCGCCGCACACGACCTCCACCGGGCCGGCGGCCCCCCCCGCCCCGCCGGCGTCCACCAGGCAGAGCGTGAGGCGGTCGGCGTTGGGGTGGCGCTTCACCTCCAGCACGCGCGCGATCACGATGTCGCCCAGGTCCTGGTGCAACGGCACGACGGCGTCGACCGCCGCGACGTGCATCGTCAGCTGCTCGGCCGTCTCGCGCGGGTCCAGCGTCCGGCCGAGCAGCGCCTCGAGCCACCGGCGCGAGACGATCACCGCGTGGCCCCCCCTCCCGCTCCGGCGAATTGCTCGAGGAAGCGGACGTCGCTCTCGAACAGCAGCCGGATGTCCGGAATCCCGTGGCGGGTCATGGCGATCCGCTCCGGGCCCATGCCCCAGGCGAAGCCGGTGTACCGCTCGCTGTCCACGCCGCAGTTCTCGAGCACGGCGGGATGGACCATGCCGGAGCCGAGGATCTCCATCCAGCCCGTCTGCTTACACGTCGGACACCCCGCGCCCTTGCAGATCTGGCACTGCGCGTCCATCTCGGCCGACGGCTCGGTGAAGGGGAAGAACGACGGCCGGAAGCGCACCCGGGTGTCGGCGCTGAAGAACTTGCGCGCGAACGTGGCGAGCGTGGCCTTAAAGTCGATGAAGCTGATGCCGGCGTCCACCGCCAGGCCCTCGATCTGCTCGAACACCGGCGAGTGCGAGGCGTCGAAGGGATCACGGCGGTACACCTGGCCCGGGATCACGACGCGGATCGGCGGCGGATAGCGCTCGAGGGTGCGAATCTGCACGGGCGAGGTATGGGTGCGCAGCAGCAGATCCCCGCCGAGATAGAACGAGTCCTGGGCGTCGAGGGCGGGATGGTCCTTGGGAAAGTTCAGCGCGTAGAAGTTGTAGCGCTCGGTCTCGATGAGCGGCCCCACCGCGCGGGTGAAGCCGAGCTCGTGGAAGATCTCGCAGATCTCGTCCACGACCTGGGTGACGAGGTGCAGCCCGCCCGACCAACGGGCGCGGCCGGGCATAGTGAGATCGACGTCCGCCGCGGCTGCGGCGGCGCGCTTGAGCTCGCGCTCGCGGGTCGCGAACGCCGCCTCGAAGTCGTGCTTCAAGGCGTTCGCGGCGGCGCCAATCCGCTTTTTGGCGGCCGGCTCGAGCCGCGGCAGCGCGGCGAGGATTTTGGTGAGCGCGCCGGCCTTGCGCCCGAGAATCTCGGTCTTGAGATCCGGGAGCCGGCGCTCGTCCGCTTGCGGGATCTCCTGCAGACGCTCCCGCAGCTCGGTGAGGGCTGCCAGGAGGTCGCGCATGGTCAGAGCGCCTGCTTGGCGACCTCCG
>Ga0209375_1000124_pt1 | contig 69677 bp, 62 predicted proteins | sample GraSoiAngelo_131_FD_185888 | JGI IMG/M metagenome (GOLD analysis project Ga0209375, IMG submission 185888) | Grasslands soil microbial communities from the Angelo Coastal Reserve, California, USA - 14_0929_02_30cm (SPAdes) (version 2) | ecosystem: Environmental > Terrestrial > Soil > Grasslands ...
AGGGTACCTGGGACGATTGGGGAAGATTCCGAGCGGCCATCCACACGGTCATCTGGGAGGCGTTGCAGGAGAGGTGAGCAAGGGGCGAGGTCCGGACGTAGCGAAGCAGATGCTCGCCGTGCCGTTTCGATTCCCATTCTGAGGAGGGGTTCCGATGCCGAAGGATCTCACGGTCGTAATGGAAGACCGGGTGGGGCAACTGGCGATGCTTGGCGAGGCGCTGGGGAAGGCCAAGGTCAATGTCTTGGGGGGATGCGGCATTACCTCCATGGGCAGGGGGACTATCCACCTGCTCTTCGATGACAAGGCCGTGGATGCCGCGAAGCGGGCCTTGCAGCAGGCCGGCATCACCGTTCAAGGTGAGCAGGACGTCCTGGTGCAGAAGGTCGCCGATCAACCTGGGGCGCTCGGTAAGCTCGCCCGCAAGCTGGCTGACGCCGGGGTGAACGTCAATCTGCTCTATCTGGCGACCGACACCCGCGTCGCGTTCGGCGTCAGCGACATAGCCAAAGCCAAAACCGCGCTCAAATAAACCAACAACGGTCTACCCAGTCTTCCCAGTCTACCCAGTCTTCCCGGTCTCCAAGCCCAGCGTGGTTTGCAAGTAGACTAAGGAGACCAAGAAGACCAAGTAGACGTTCTGAGTTTGTTAGCGGCGGTGCAAGACGCTGAGGGCGTCTGGGCCCAGGAACGCGAAGAGGACGATGGCGAGAAAGAACATCGGCGTGACCACGGCATAGGCCAGGCTGAGCTTCTCATAGCGCAGGTGCATGAAGTAGGCGATGATCAGCCCCGCCTTCATCAGCGCCATGATCAGCAGCGAGATCACCAGCAGCGTATGCGGCAGGTGGACCAGGACGGCCCCCAGCTCAAGGAGGGTGATCACCAGGAGCCAGAACCAGACCACTCCATAGACACGATAGCCGCCAGCGTGTGCCTCTTCCGTCATCGCCCGCTCCTTGGCCGTCAGATCAAGTAGAGCAGCGTGAAGATGAATACCCACACCAGATCGACGAAGTGCCAGTACAGCCCCGCGATCTCTACACTCTCAGGCTGAATGCTCCGCCGGCTCCAGCGCAGTGTTGTCACCAAGAGGTACAGGACACCCACCGATACGTGTCCGCCGTGGAACCCGGTGGTGATGAAGAACGTCGCAGAAAACTGCGGGATTCCCCAGGGGTTGCCGAAGAGTCGCGCGCCTTCCCGGATGAAGTGGGTCCACTCGTAGGCCTGGCCGCAGAGGAACAGCAACCCCCCCAGCACGGTCAGGAGCAGGTACGGGATGACACGCCGGTGGTCCCCCCGTTTGGCCGCCGAGACCGCGACGGCCATGGTGGCGCTGCTGCAGATCAGGATGAAGGTCATCGCACCGACCAGGTACAGGTTGAAGATCTCGGCGCGCACGGGCCAGCGGCCCAGTGAGATGCGTATCACTCCGTAGCCCGCCAGGAGCCCGGCGAACGTCAGCGTGTCGGAGACCAGGAACAACCACATCATCAGCTTGGGCCAGCCGACGGCAAACGGAGACTTGCCCCCGCTCCAATCGGAGGCCAACACCTGCTGTTGGTCGACCGCGCCGTGAGCCATTAGAGTGCGAATAGGATCACGAAGAGGTAGATCCATAATCCGGTCAGGAAGTGCCAGTATGCCGCGACCGGGTCCGCCACATCCAGAGCCGCCGCCGCCGTCGCCGCCGCCGGTGCCCGGCGTACGGCGTAGAGGAGCGCGCCAATCCCGCCTGCCAGGTGAAGCCCGTGGGCTCCTGTGAGCAGGTAGAAGAACGAGCTGTGCGGGTAGGAGGACAGGTAAACTCCGGCCGCCACCAGCTGGCGCCAGGCCAGGAGCTGCCCGGCCAGGAATGCCAGCCCCAACAGTGTGGTGACCGTCAACCAGGTCCGCAGCCCGGCCATCTCCCCGCGCCGGGCGTGCCGGCGGGCCCCCTCCAGGGCGACGCTGCTGCCGAGCAGGACCCCGGTGGTGACCCAGAGCACCGGCGGGAGGGGACCGACCCGCCAGTCCGCCTCGCCCCGGCGAACGAGATATGTGCTGGTGAACGCGGCAAACAGCACGGTGATGGCACCCACCAGCAGCCACACGGCGATGCGCGCCGGAGTGGTCGCGGGCGTGCCCGCGAGCGCGTCACCTCCGGTCCCATCAGGCCCGCGACCACCGATGGCCGGGGTGCCGGGATCACGAGCGCTAGGTGGTCGTTCGAGTGTCCGCGTAGGAGCTGGCATCACGCGCTGTTCAGGTCCGTCGTCGGAGGTTCGTCGGGGGCGCCGCCCTGCACCGGATGGTGCAGGGCGCCACCCGCGACCACCGCAGCCGTGACGGGCACCGTTTGAGGAATATAGTCTTCCGTGGCGCCCGGCACGCTATAGTCGTACGGCCAGCGGTGCACCGTCGGCAGGGTTGCCCCCCAGTTCCCATGCGGCGGAGGCGAGTCCGCCTGCCACTCCAGGGTGTTCGCGTGCCACGGATTCCCCTCCGCCTTGGGCCCGCGGAACAGGCTGCGGATAAAGTTGTAGGCGAAGATGAGCTGCGCGAGGCCGAGCCCGAATGCCGCGAGCGAGACGAACATGTTCAGACCCGACAACCCGCGGAGGAAATCGTACATTTGCGGCGAGTAGTACCGGCGCGGCTCGCCCGCCATCCCCAGGAAGTGCATCGGGAAGAACGTGGCGTAGATGCCGACAAATGTCAGCCAGAAGTGCAGCTTCCCCAGCCTCTCGTCCATCATCCGGCCGAACATCTTCGGGAACCAGTGATACAACCCGCCGAACAGGCCGAAGAGGGCGGCGCTGGCCATCACGAAGTGGAAGTGCGCCACCACAAAGAATGTGTCCTGGAAGTAGACGTCCACAGCCGGCGACCCCAGGAAGATTCCGGTCAGGCCCCCGGTGACAAACAGCGACACGAAACCGATGGCGAAGAGCATCGCCGGGGTGAAGTGGATCCGCGCCCGCCAGAGCGTCGCCACCCAGTTGAACGTCTTGACCGCCGAGGGGATGGCAATCGCCAGCGTCGTCACCATGAAGGCCGTCCCCACCAGGGGATTCATGCCGCTGGTGAACATGTGGTGGCCCCATACCAGAAAGCTCAGGAACGCGATCGCGCAGATCGACGCCACCATCGCCTTGTACCCAAAGATCGGCTTCCGGCCGTGCACGGCCAGGATCTCTGAAACGATTCCCATCGGTGGGAGGATCAGCACGTACACCTCGGGGTGGCCGAGGAACCAGAACAGGTGCTGCCACAGCAGCGGGTTGCCGCCCTGATGGGTGACCAGTTGGCCCCCGACCACCAGGCCCGATGGCACGAAGAAGCTGGTCCCCAGGTGGCGGTCGAACAGCAGCATCACCACCGCCGCGAACAGCACCGGAAACGACAGCAGCATCAAGATGGCGGTGGTAAACTGCGCCCACGTCACCAGCGGCATCCGGCCCATCGACATGCCGCGGGTGCGCAGCTGCAGCACGGTGGTGATGTAGTTCAGCGAGCCGAACAGGAACGAGACGATCAAGATGGCCAGGCTGACCAGCCACAGCGACTGGCCCAGCCCCGATCCCGGCGCGGCGAGTCCCGTTCCCGTCGCGGGATTGTATAACGCGGACAGGGGGGGATAGGCGGTCCACCCGGCGTTAGGGGCCCCGCCGGCCACGAAGAACGACGCCAGCAGCACCACGATTGCCGGCGGGTACAGCCAGTACGACAGCATGTTCATGAACGGGAAGGCCATATCCCGCGCGCCGATCGTGAGCGGAATGAGAAAATTGCCAAACCCGCCGGACAGCGCGGTGGTCAGGACGAAGAAGATCATGATCGAGCCGTGCATGGTGACGACGGCGAGGTAGAAGTCGGGCTTCAGCGTTCCGTCACCCGTGAACCCGCCGGGGAACAGCCATTTGGCCAGCCCCCACCGCGCCCCGGGCCAGCCCAGTTCCATACGGATCAACATCGCCAGGACCCCGCCGACCGCCGCCATGAACAGCGAGGTCATCATGTACTGGATGCCGATAATCTTGTGGTCCTGGCTGAAGACATAGCGCTGGAGAAATCCGAGTTTGTGCTCTTCGTGTGCTGCTTCGTGCATCACCGCCATCGTTTGCTCCTCGTCTACGACGCCAGAGGCGCCGGCCCGTGAGGCGTCAGTGCGACTGCTGCGCCAGCCAGGTCTGGACTGCGTCCGCGGATTCGACCATGACCTTCCCGCGCATGATGTAATGGCCGATTCCGCACAGTTCCGCGCAGGCGATTTCGTAAGTGCCTTCGCGCGTCGGCGTGAACCAGATCTCCACAGTCATCCCCGGCACGGCGTCCTGCTTGACGCGAAACGCGGGGATGAAGAAGCTGTGCAGCACGTCTTTGGATCGAATTCTGACGCGCACCGGCCGGTTGACGGCGAGGTGCAGCTCCCGCGTCACGAGGTCGTCCGCGCTGGCCGGATCCGCCGGATCTAGACCCATCGGGTTGTCCTTGGGGGAGATCCTCGCCGGATCCACGCGCCCAAAGATCCCGTCCGGCCCTGGGTAGCGAAACAGCCATCCAAATTGCTCGCCGCGCACCTCCACGACCATGGAATCCGCGGGAGCCGGGCCGTGGACGCGCGCCCAGACCACTGCCCCCATCGAAATCAGCGTGACCAGGACCGCCGCCGGGACTAAGGTGTACGTCAACTCGAGAGTTCGGTCATCATGCCAGTAGGCCGCCCGTTCAGTACCCCGCGCACCAAAGCGCCAGACGAACGCGGCGATCAAGATGTGGACCAGGACGAACACGATGCCGGTGACCACAAACGTCGTATAGATCAGCCGGTCGACGTCGACGCCGTGCGCGGAAGCGACCGGCAGGAGCCACCAATACCGGCGCGCCAGCAGCGTCATCCCGACACCGCCGAACACGATCATCACGACAATCAGCGAGGCGAGAAGCCGGCCGGTACGGCGCTCGCCGGTAGCAGCTGGAATTTCCGCCATGTGGGTGGCGTCCTCAGGAACTGACGTGCAGTTACCAGTAGTTATTTTTGCCTTCGGCGTCGAGTTTCCTGCGGTTACGGCCTACTGCCGTAACAGCCCTGTGATTTGCCGATGTAATCGCTGATACCCGTCGGGCCCGACATACCCCCCAGGGACTTTGTCGCGGAGCTGCATCCGGGGATCGAGAAAGAAGGTCGTGGGCAGCCCGGTGACCCCGTACGCCGTGAGACGGGTCTGCTCGGGATCGAAGACGCTGGGGTAGGTGATGGCCAGTTTCTTCAAAAACACCGCGGCGTCGTCGTAGTCATCGGCCACGTTGATGCCGAGCACGACGACCCCCTGGGTCCGGAATTCCTGCCAGGTCCGCTCCAGGTTCGGCATCTCCTCCCGGCAGGGTACACACCACGAAGCCCAAAAGTTCAGGACCACGATGTTCCCGCGATAGGCCGACAGGACGATCGGCGGGCCCGCAAAGGAACGAAGCCTGAAATCCGGGGCGGGCCCCATCGATCGAAAGTTAGATGCGTCCGGGGCGGGAGCCCTGGGGGATGACGGCTGGGTCCACCGCGTCACGGTCGTCGCCAGGGCGGCTGCGATCGCGAGCGAGCCGATGACCACACTTCCCCACACCATCCAGGACCGCATGCCGTGCATCTGCGAACTCACTATATCGCACCGGGGCAGGACAGGGGAACGAGCCCGCTCGGCCCCGGCGCTGTCATAATAGGGCTGCCGCCCGATAGCGCGGTCCACGGTCCCGCCCGACGGTGGAAGACAGAGCGGAGCGTATCCGGGATCTCGCCTATGACCGATCACGATTTTGGTGCACGCGTGCCGAAGGGGCGCCAGAGTCCAGCCGACTCCGCGGCGGCCGCGGTGCTGGAAGGCCGGAGCTCCAGGCGTGGAATCTCGCGGATCCTCCCATTCCTGGGACCGGCGTTTGTGGCCTGCGTCGCGTACATCGATCCCGGGAACTTCGCGACCAACATCGCCGGAGGTGCGCAGTACGGCTACCTGTTGCTGTGGGTGGTCATCGCCAGCAACCTGACAGCCATGCTGGTGCAGGCGCTGTCGGCTAAACTGGGAATCGCGACCGGGCGGAACCTCGCCGAGGTGTGCCGCGACCGGTTCCCGCGGCCCGTGGTCTGGGGGATGTGGGTGGTCAGTGAACTTGTGGCGATGGCCACCGATCTGGCGGAGTTCCTCGGCGCCGCGCTGGGATTCTACCTCCTGTTCCGCATCCCGCTCTTTATCGCCGCACTCCTTGCCGGGGTGGTCACGCTGCTGATCCTGGCGTTGGAGCGGCGGGGGTTCCGCTCCGTCGAAGCAGTGATTACAGCGTTTGTCGGCGTCATCGCGGTGTCGTATCTGATCGAGACCATCCTCGACCGGCCGGACTGGACCGCCGTTGCGATCGGAGCGGTCGTGCCACGGTTTGCGGGAACGGAGAGCGTGCTCCTGGCCACCGGCATCCTGGGGGCCACCGTGATGCCGCACGTCGTCTTCTTGCATTCGGCCCTGACGCAACACCGCATTGTGCCGCGCAACGAGGCGCAGGCGAGGCTGCTCTACCGTTTCGAGGTCACCGACGTGGTACTGGCGATGGGGCTGGCGGGTGCCGTGAATGCCGCGATGCTGATCATGGCGGCCTCCACGTTCTATACGCATGCGCTGACGCACATCGCCAGCATCGATGAGGCGCACCGTACCCTGGCGCCGCTGCTGGGCCGGGCCAGCAGCACGATTTTCGCCATCTCGCTGCTGGCCTCGGGCCTATCGTCGTCCACGGTCGGGACCATGGCCGGTCAAGTGATCATGCAGGGTTTTCTGCACCGGCAGATTCCCATTTGGATCCGGCGGCTGGTAACGATGATTCCGGCGCTGGTCGTGATCGCGATGGGCCTGGATCCTACGCGGACGCTGGTGCTCAGCCAGGTCGTCCTCAGTTTTGGGCTGCCGTTTGCCCTGGTGCCGCTGGTCATCTTCACCAGCCGCCGGGACGTCATGGGCGCACTGGCGAATCACCGCATCACGACTGTGCTGGCGTCGGCCGTCACCACCGTCATTATCGCGCTGAACGTATTCTTACTGTTCCGACTCCTGACTGGAGGCTAGGGTGTTCGGCCACCTGCTGGTCCCGCTCGATGGGTCGCGGCTCGCTGAGACGGCGCTCCCGGCCGCAGCCGAGCTCGCGCGTCGCCTGCGCGCGTCGGTGACGCTCCTGCACGTCCTGGAACCGGATGCTCCGCCGACCGTGCACGGTGATCGTCACCTGCGTTCTCCTGCGGAGGCGGAGGGATATCTGGCCGGGGCGGCCGACTGGATGGCCGCGCGCCAGGTGTCCGCGGACGTCGCCCTCAACCAGCAGCAAGGCGATGTCGCCGCCACGATCGCCCGGATCGGGGGCGCGGTCGGCGCCGATCTGATCGTGCTCACGACGCACGGGCGGAGCGGTGTGCGCGGGCTGCTCTTCGGCCGCGTGGCGCAGCAGGTCTTGCAGCGGGGCGCGATTCCCGTGCTGCTGATCCAGCCGTCTGCGTCCGGCCGCGACGCCGCGTTTGCCTTCCGGCGGTTGCTCGTCCCGCTGGACGGGAGCGATACCTCGGAGCGCGCCCTTCCTGCTGCGGCGGCGCTGGCCGCCGCCTACGGGGCGGAGCTGGGGTTGATGCGAGTTGTGCCGACTGTGGACACGGTGTCGGGGGATCAGTCGGCCCCCGCGCGGCTGCTGCCCACGACCACGGCGGCGATGCTCGAGGTCGAAGCCGCTGAGGCCGGAAGCTATCTCGAGCGGATCGCGGGCGGGATGCGACAGGAGGGCAGGGTGGTGGCAACGGCCGTCGGCCGGGGGGATCCTGTGCGTGTGCTCGCCGACGCCGTCAGGCAGCGCCAGGTCGACCTGATGGTGATGGCCACACACGGCCGGTCAGGCGTCAGCGCGGTCTGGGCCGGCAGTGTCGCGTCGCGCCTGATCGGAACGGGGGCCACACCTGTCCTTCTGGTGCGCATTCCGCCTCACGATGAGAAAACGCCTGATCTGCTCCGGCCTAGCGCTCCTCCTCCCTGACGGTCAATACGGGGATGTGGCTGTGGCGGACGACGTACTCTGCGACGCTGCCGAAGAAGATATGCGCCAGGCCGGTCCGGCCGTGGGTGCCCATCACGATCAGGTCGGCGCCAATCTCGCGGGCCACATTCAGGATGCCGGTCCGTGCGGGCCCCTCACGCACCATCGTCTTCGCCTTCGGATAGCGGGCGGCAACCTTGGCCATCTCAGTTTTCGTCTCCGCGCGCAGGCGGTCGATGAGCTCCGCGGCCGCTGGCATCGCGGCGAATTCTGTCGGCAAACCGGCGATCCCGGCTAGACTGACGTCCAGAACGTTCAGGATCCCCAGCTCCGCGCCGAACGCGGCGCTCAAACTCGTCGCCCACTGCAGCGCCGGTTCTGCGGCGGGGGAGAAATCGGTGGGAGCCAGGATGCGCTTCAGGCGCGGGAGAGTCTGGACCCGGGTACTGCTCATATGCTCACCTCGAGGTGCGTCCTGTGCCCGTCATCTTTCCTTGAAGGGCCTTCAGGGCGACGGCATATCCCGTCAGCAGGCCATGGTAGAAGCCCCGGGCGACCGGTGAGCCCACCTGCAAATACCGGGCGTGAGCCCGGTCAGTCGCTCTTACCAAACGCTGCCACGCTTTAGGGTTGTCCCGAGCGCGAATCCGCAACTTATCGAATAACTCCTCTACCGCTTCGGGCTGAGCGACGATAAATCGCTGCATGCTACACCCCCTCATGATGCGCAATATCGATTCTCTCATACGAAGCTCCAGCGCGCTCTGTCACCTGCTGGCCGGTCTAGACTGTCGCCGAGGGCGCCTGCGATCTCGTCGAGCGCCACACGGTCAGCCAGATCGCGCCGAGTCCCGTCATGACCGCCAGCAGCCGGACCAACCATCCGACGAATGGGACGGCGTACAGGATGACCAGGACTGTCACTCCCACGACCAGGGTCCAGGAGACGGACGGCGCACTCCCGCCACGCAGCGCCCTCAGCACTCGCTCTCCCAGCCAGGTCGCGGCGACGAGCTGGCCGGAATAGCATGTCAGGAGCCACAGCAGTAGGAGAGCCACTGCCAGTGGGATGCCGGCAATGGAGATCAGCAACACGATCGCCGCCGCAGGCGCCGCTGCGAGCACAACGAATCCAGTCAACAGACTGGCACCGAACCGCGCACGGATTTCGTTCAGCACACCTCCGGGGAGACGTGGCAGGAGGGCGAAGACGACCAGCCCAAATGCCATCAGCCCCAGCCACTCCCCCAGGTGCCACAACCATCGAAGCCTGCTCCGCCGCGCGGAGGTCCCTCGCATACCGGGTCGCACCGCGGCGACACGCTCGACACCGCCGGAAACCTGCGCGCCAGGCTGAATCTCAGCCGATCCGCTCGCCGCGTAGCGCAGTCTGCCTGCAATCCGGGCGGTGCTCAGCACGACCACGCGATCCGCCTGAATATTCACGTCTCCCTTCACAGATCCACCGACGACCACGTTCCCGCCGCCTGCGATCACGTTTCGGCCCACTGCGCCGGCGATGCGGACGTTGCCACCGCCGGCGACGAGATCCCGGCCGATGCGGGAGGCGTCCGCGACCGTGACGTTGCCGCCGCCGAGGACCGCATCGGTCCCGGCGGCCGCACCGAGCCGCACTGTCCCGCCCGCAGCTCGAATGCTGCGGCCTACAGAACCGCCGATGTCCACAGTACCCCCGGCTGCCAGGAGGGCGCCACTGACCCGGCCTCCTAATGTGACAGTCCCGCCCGCTGCGGTGACGTCCCCGTCCACGGCTCCGGTCACCGTCACGGTGCCGCCCGCAATGTACAGATCATCCTGAATCGTCTCAGAGAACGCGACATTCTCTCCTCCTCGCGGGATAAACGCGAAGACGGGCCAGGGGAGCAACAAAAGCAGAAGCAAGGCAAGAGGTCCTGTGTTTCGCAGGGGTCTCACTGGTCCTCACCTCGTGTAAGACGTATCGGCCGTCCGGTGCGCGCAGATTCATACGCGGCGACGATAACCTCAAGCGCCCGATATCCATCAACCCCCGTCACCGCCGGCGTCCGTGACTGCTCGATTGCCGAAACGAACTCCGCAATCATTCCCTGGTTGGCGTCCGAGCCCCAGTACTGCCAGCGGGTGTCCGACGAATCTTCCGGATAGACCGTGAGGCGCTGCCGGAACGCATCCACATCGAGCACGCCTCGCCGGCCGATGAATGCCATGGACAGACCGCCCCAGGTGGGATAGGAAGCCGGCCGGCTCCAGCTGCAGTCAATCGTGGCGAACACCCCGTTCACAAAGGTCAGGAGGATCAGGCCTCCCGTCTCCACGTCGCCGCTCCCGCCGCCCGGCAACAGCCCGGTCGTCTGCGCGTACACCTCGGCCACTTCACTGCGCAGAAACCAGCGCAATGCATCGACCAGGTGCGCCGTGTGATCTATCACCGCGCCGCCCCCCGCCAGCTGTTTGTCCACGAACCAGGCGCGGTGGTGGCGGGGGTTCTGTCCCTGGTTGGTCGCCACACAGCATGAGATCTCCCCCAGGCGGCTCTCGTCCAGCACGCGGCGGGCTTCAACGATTGGGGCGCTGAACCGCATCGGAAACGCCACCATCAACTGGACTCCAGCTTTCCCGCAGGCTTGCAGCATCGCCTGGGCATCTGCCAGCGTCGTGGCCAGGGGTTTTTCGCAGAGGACATGGACGCCCGCCCGGACAGCGATCTCCACGGCCGCGCGGTGCCGCGCATTTTCCGCGCACACGATGACTCCATCGAGGCGCTGGGCCAGCAGATCCTCGTATGCCGGCCACACGCGTACGCCGAGCGAGCGGGCGAAATGGTCGCCCCGCGCCGTGTCCTCGTCCGCGGCGCCGACCAGTTCCGCGTTGGGAAGCGCCCGGATGTTCTCGACATACGCCTCGGCGTGGAGGTGGGCAAAGCTCATGATGCCCAGGCGGATCATGGCAGGATACCTGACGAATCGAGTTCCACCGGCAGGCCCGCCCTGGCGGAATCGATCGCCGCCCGCGCGATCTGCACGGCCGCCAGTCCGTCCTCGGCGCTCACGGGCGGCTCCGTCCCCCGCGTCAGCGCCTCATAGAACACGCGCAGTTGTGTGGCATAGGGACTTTCCTGCAGCGGACTCCCCGGCAGGGCGACCTCCTGATTCGAGTCCTGTTCTTTGTGTAGGCGGAGCTCGACCGCGGCCGTCTCAGGGCTGGAGACCTCGATCAACCCCGCGGCCCCGGCGATTTCGAGGCGAGTGTGAAAGCTCGGCGCAGGGTACGCCCAGGAGCCCTCGACGTGCGAGATCGCGCCACTGCGATGGGTGAGGATGGCCAGCGCGTGGTCGGTCTCATCCGCTTGTCCTGTGATCTGGGCGGCACGGGCGAACACTCGTACCACGTCGCCGGCCACCCAGCGCGCGTAGTCGAAGTCGTGGACCATCAGGTCCAAAATCATGCCCCCCGACCGCGCGGGGTCCACGTACCAGTTGTCGGCTTTCCGGGGCCGGAAGGTGCAGCGCGACAGTCGTAACACGGCAGGGACCCCGATCTCACCGCGCGCCACAAGCTCCCGTGCCAGCCGGTACTCGGGGAAGAAGCGCAGCACGTGGGCGACCAGCAGGCGCACCCCTGCCGTGCGGCAGGCCTGGATCATGCGGAGGCCGTCAGGAACGGTGAGGGCGAGCGGCTTCTCGCAGACCACATGCTTTCCCGCGGCCGCGGCGCGGAGGGTGAACTCGGCATGGAGATGCGTCGGCGTGCAGACGTCCACCACGTCCGCCTCGCCGAGGACGGCGTCCAGCTCGGTGGCCACACGCGCGCCGTAGGTGCCCGCGAGGATGTCGCCGCCGGTTCCCGGTTTGCCCACGAATGCCGTGATGCGCGCCCCAGTGTGGCTCCAGGCCTCCGCGTGGACGCGTCCCATGAGTCCGGTACCGACTATCGCCACATGCATGAGGCCACCTGTGCGGCCGGCTATTTGAGGGCCCCGGTGGTGAGCCCCCGGATAAGACTCCGGGAGAACACCATGTACGCGGCCAGCACCGGCACCATGGCCAGCGTCAGCGACGCGAGCATCGAATTCCAGTCGCTGATAAACTGGCCGATGAACTGTTGCGCCCCCAACGTGACCGTTTTCGTCGCTTCCCCGGGGGCCAGAATCAGCGGGAACCACAGATCGTTCCAGATCGGGATCATGGTGAAGACCGCGACCGTGGCCACGGCAGGCCGCACCAGCGGGAGGACGAGCCAGAAGATCCGGTACTCGCTCATCCCGTCGATCCGCGCGGCGTCCTTCAGATCCCGGGGCACCTGGCGCATGAACTGCTGCAGGATGAAGACGGCGAGCGGCAGGCCCTGGGCCGCGTAGACCAGGATCAAGGCGAAGAGTGTGTTCACCAATCTCAGATCAGACATGATCCGCAGAATGCTGACGGTCCCCAGGCGGATCGGAATCATGATCCCCAGCGCCAGGTACAGCCCCACCCAGGCATTGCCCCTGAACCGGTACTCGGCGAGCGCGAACCCGGCCATCGCGCCGAGCAGCAGGATCAGCGCCATCGCCGAACCCGCGACAACCGCGCTGTTGACAAAATACCTGGCAAAGTGCGCCCGCTCGAACATGGTCTCGTACCCGACGAGGCTGACCAGTCCTGGGAGCGGAGGCAGGTAGGGTGTGGTGAAGATGGCCGCGCGCGTCTTGAAGGAATTCATGGCGATCAGCAGCACGGGCAGGATGGCGATGAGGGCATACGCGACCAGAATCGCGTGCACGCCGAGCGCCTTGCCGCCGTACGGGCGGGGATACGCTGCGGAGATCACGCGGTGTGCCGGAGGTGCGACAGGAGAGGACATGGCGCGGCCCTAGAGCTCGTGGACCTCGATCCGCCGTTGCCACACGAACAGGTAGGGAAGCACGCCGGCGAGGATTAGCAGGAACATGACCCCGGCGACCGTCGCGCCCATAAACGGATTTCCTAACTGCAGCTGAAATCCGAAGAACGTGCGATAAAAGAACGTGCCCAGGATGTCCGTGGAGAAGTTCGGGCCGGCCAGCGCGCCCTGCGCCGTGTAGATCAGGTCAAAGGCGTTGAAGTTCCCGACGTAGGTCAGGATCGCCACCAGTCCGACCACGGGGAGGATCAGCGGGAATTCGATGCCCCAGAAGGCCCGCCAGCCGGTTGCGCCGTCGACACGCGCTGCCTCGAGGAGGTCGTCGGGGATGCCGATCAGCGCGGCATGAAACAGCATCAAGGGAATCCCCACGAACTGCCAGACCGAGATGAGGGACAACGTCACCAGGGCGGATCCCTCCAGACCCAGCCACGGCCGGAAGTGCGCGCCCAGGCCGGCCGCGCGCAGCAGGCCTCCCGCGATACCCCACAGGGGGCTGAGGATCAACTGCCAGATGAAGCCGACGATCACAAACGACAGCACGGTCGGCGCGAAGAGCAGCGTCCGGTAGACGGCCAGGCCGGGGAGGCGCCGCGCGCTGAGCAGCGCCGCCAGCAGCAGCCCGACCGGATTTTGCACGAGCATGTGGATGGCGAAGAAGATGAGGTTGTGCCGCACGGCGCCCCAGAACCTCGGCGCATAGAGGGAGTCGGCGACCAGGCGGGCGTAGTTCTGCAGCCCCACGAACACGACGCCTCCGCCTTCCGGGTTTCCATGGAGACTCAATCGCAGGGAATCGAACAGCGGGTAGATCATGAACGCGGTATAGATGGCGGCCGCGGGCAGGATGAATACGATGATATGGAGGGGAACCCGGCGGAGGCGTGGCCTCATGCGATCCGCCACCGACGCCACGGACCAGCGGCGGGCACGATGCCCCGCCGCCGGTCCGTGCCACCAATTGCGAGCGGCGTTACTTCGTGGGCGGCTTGAACCACTTCGCAAGTCCGGTCTGAACCTGGGCCGCCGCCTCCTCAGGGGTGAGCTTCCCGCTGATGACACCCGCACTGACTCTCCACAACTCGTTCTCCAGGTTGGGTTCCCCTCGGGAGAGGATCTGGTATGAATTGCGGATGGTGGACTTGCAGGTGCTCCGCCAATTTAAGAAGGTTTGGGCCAGCGGATCCTGCAGCGTGACTTTCTGGTTCGAGAGGCTGAAGAACCCCGGCAGCGCGTTGCTGTACAGGCTGGCAAACTCCGAGGTGGTCATCCATCCCAGGAATTTCTTGGCCTCCTCGGGGTGGCGCGTCTTGGCGTTCATCCCCATGGCGATGTCTGTATGATCGCTGATGTAGCATGTTGAGGCGCCGGCCGGCAGGGGCGGGGGGAAGGCGCCCATCTTAAATTGCGCCTGCCGGTTGAACAGCGCGACCTCCCACGAGCCGGCGGGGTAGATGGCCGCTTTGCCCAGCGTAAACAGGTTTTGTGAATCTGGATACTTCTGAGCCTCGAAGCCGCTGGCCAGATAGGGCCGCCATTTGGCGAGCGTGCGCCACACCGCCACATAGTCCGGATCGGTGAACTTCGCCCTACCCGTGATCAGCGCCAGCCGGCCCTGCTCGCCTTTCCAGTAGTTGGGGCCAATGTTCTGGAATCCCATGGTCGCCGCTTCCCACTGGTCCGCGGTGCCCAAAGCCAGGGGCGCGTACCGGCCGTCCTGCTTGATCTTGTCCAGCACCTGGAAGAACTCGGCTTCGGTCTTGGGCGGGGTCAGTCCCAGCTGCTTAAAGATATCGGCGTTGTAGATGAAGCCGTGAATCACCGAGGCCATCGGCACGCAGAACACTGTCTTTCCGTCATCGGTGATCCAGGCGCTCTTCGCCACCGGTCCAAAGTTCGACATGCCGGGGAGGTCATTGACTGGGGCCAGGAATCCCTGCTTGAACAGACCCAGTGACAGGTCAAACGGCCGGCAGGTGATCAGGTCGCCGGCGGTCCCGCCCGAGAACTTCGCATTCAGCGCGGCGTTGTACTCCGTCGGCGCGGTGGGTCCGAAGACCACCTTGATGTTTGGGTACCGCTTGGTAAACGCGGGAATGATCGTGTCCTGCCACACCGGCAAGTCGTCGTTGCGCCAGCTCTCGATGGTCACAGACACGGGTCCCTGGGCCGAGAGCTGCTGGACGGGGACAATAAACCCGGCGAGCACGAAGCACAGCGTGGCAAGGAGGAATGAGGAACGTACTTTCGCCATACTGGATCCTCCTTTGAACAGACGGGGTGGAATCGCGTCTCCCTTATTCGCTGGGATGCTGCGAAGTCCTACACCCAGGACAACAACTGCGGGATCAGAGATTAGGGATTGGGGACTAGATGCCGCTGGAACCATCCCGCGGCCAGATCCGCGACCTGCTCGAGCGTGCCCGATTCCTCAAACAGATGGGTCGCGCCTGGGACGATGGCCAGTTCCTTCTCGACGCGCAATTGCGCCAGCGCCGTGCGGTTGAGGGCCAGCACCTCCTCATCGCGCTCGCCGACGATGAGCAGCGTGGGAGCATTGACCTGTTCCAGGATCTGGGCCGCGAGATCGGGGCGGCCTCCCCGCGACACCACCGCTCGAGCAAGGCGGGGGCGTTGCGCCGCGGCGAGTAACGCGGCGGCCGCGCCGGTGCTGGCGCCGAATATGCCCACCGGGAGTGCTGTGGTCTGAGGATCCCCGGCCAGCGAATCAAGAATGGCCACGACGCGCATGCCGAGGAGCGCGATGTCAAAGCGCAACCGGCCGGTCCGCTGATCGCGTTCTTCCTCAGGCACCGTGAGCAGATCGGTGAGCAAGGTGGCGAGGCCAGCATTCTGCAGCCGTTCCGCCACAAACCGGTTGCGAGGGCTCAGGCGGCTACTGCCGCTGCCGTGGGCAAACACCACCAGTCCCCGTGCGCCACGAGGGACGGCAAGCGTGCCCTCCAGGACGCCGGCGCCGATTGGAAACTTCACGTCGCGTTGCACAGGGGGGCCGCTCGGTGGACTGCCCATCACGTCTCCATTATGGAATATCTCCCGCGCTGGTGGTATGGAGGGTGCGGCGTCGAACCATTCTGCAGAGATGATCCGTCTTGGGCTGGCAGGCGACGCGATGCTGGGCCGGCTGGTGGACAGGCATGTGCTGGCCAATCCCGCCACGAGGCCAGCCTACGTCTGGGGGAACACACTGCCCCTGTGGCGGCAGATGGATCTCCGGATGGTCAACCTGGAGTGCGTGATTGCGACGACGGGGGAGCCCTGGGTGCCCAAGACGTTTCACTTCCGCGGCGGGCCCCGTGCGATCGATGCGCTGGAAACGGCCGGCATCCAGCTGGTCAGCCTCGCCAACAATCACGTGCTGGATTTCGGAGCCGAGGCGCTGCGGGAGTGTCTGGGGCGGCTACGGCGGGCCTCGATCCGGTACGCCGGCGCTGGGGAGACCAGCGCGGAGGCGGTGGCTCCCGCAATGCTGACCGCAGGCGGCATAACCCTCGCGGTCGTGGCGTTGACCGACGGGGAGCCCGAATGGGAGGCGACGCCGGACCGACCCGGCACGGCGTATGTCCGCTGTGACCCCGGGGGCCTTGCAGAACCTTACCGCACGCGGGTGGCACGGACCCTGGCCCAGGCCCGAGCGGCCGCGCACCTGGTCATCGTGAGCGCGCATGTTGGCTCGAACTGGGGCCCGCCAGCGGCGCGGACTCAGGCGCTGGCACGCGAAATGATCGACCTGGGCGCCGACCTGTACTGGGGGCACTCCAACCACACGGTACAGGGGATCGAGATTTACCGGGGCCGGCCAATTCTGTATTCGTGCGGTGACTTCATCGACGACTACGCAGTCGATCCGGTCGAGCGGAACGACCTCTCATGTCTCTTCGAGCTGCAAATCGAACACACGAATGTCAGCCGCATCCTCCTGCACCCGGTGCGCATTGCAAGGTTCCAGGTTAACCACGCTGGGAGCGAGGACGCGCGGTGGCTGTGCACGAGACTCATCGAGCGGATGGCGGAATTCGGGACACAGGTCACGCGGGCGGGTGATCTGCTGGCGGTCAGCGTAGATGCATAATGTGGAGCCGCTGGTCGCGCTGCGGGGGATCACGAAATCCTTTCCCGGGATCCTCGCCAACGATCGCGTCGACTTCGACGTGTACCCGGGCGAGATCCACGCCCTCCTGGGAGAGAACGGGGCCGGGAAGAGCACGCTGGTCAAAGTCCTCTATGGGATTCACCAAGCTGAGACAGGCACGATTCAGTTCGGCGATCGCGCTGTCCAGATCCGCTCCCCACACGATGCCCGCCGCCTGGGCATCGGGATGGTCTTTCAGCAGTTCACGCTCATTCCAGCGTTGAGTGTGGTCGAAAATGTCGCCCTCTTCCTGCCTCACCTTCCTGCCGTGCTGGATCATGGGGTGATCGCCAGGCGGATTGAGGAGGTGTCCGGCCGCTACGGCCTGGCCGTGGATCCATGGGCCCCCGCGTGGCGGCTCTCTGTCGGAGAACAGCAGAAGGTGGAGATCCTCAAACTGCTGCTGGCTCGCTCGCGGGTGCTCATTCTCGACGAGCCCACCCGAGTGCTCGTGCCGCATGAGATCGACGGACTGTTCCGCGTGCTCGCCGGCCTCCGGGAGCACGGCTACGCCGTCGTCTTCATCACGCACAAACTGCCCGAGGTATTGACATGCGCCGATCGCATCACCGTGATGCGCGGGGGGACGGTGGCGGGGACCCTGGTGCGCGCCGAAGCGACGGAGCGGGGGCTGGTGGGTTTGATGTTCGGGACGGCGTGGCCCGAAGAGGGTTCCTCGCGCCGTGAACCCATCCGAGAATCTGCGCGTCCCCTGCTGGAACTGCGAGAGGTCGACACCAGCGGTGACGGGGTCAGTCTGCGCCAGATCACGCTGACGATCGCGCCGGGTGAGATCGTCGGTGTGGCCGGCGTGTCCGGCAACGGGCAGCGGGAGCTCGGTGATGTGATTCTCGGACTCACCCAGACCGCCCGGGGCAAAAAGATCATCCACGGCCAGGATGCCACACGCTGGTCTGTGGACAGAATTCGCCGCAGCGGCGTGGCGTTTGTGCCGGAGGACCCCCTCCGCATGCTGATCGTCCCACCTCTGAGCGTCCTGGAGAACATGGCGCTGGCGGACACGCGCAAGTACGCGCGCCACGTCGGCCTGACGGTCGATTGGATCGCGGTGCGCAGGGACCTGGAACAGTCGACGCGGCGGTTGGCCCTGGAGATGCTTCCGCCGGCCGTCCCGGCCGGAACCCTCTCGGGCGGGAATGTGCAGCGGCTCAGTTTAGTCCGGGAACTCTCCATCGATCCCCGTCTCATCGTCGCCCTCTATCCGACACGCGGACTGGACGTGCGGGGCGCGACCGCGGCCCGCCATCTGCTGTTGGCGATGCGTAATAGGGGTGCCGGCGAGCTGCTGATCTCAGAAGATCTCGGTGAGCTGTTCTCGATGAGCGACCGGTTGATCGTGCTGTATCGCGGACGGATTGTGGGGGAGGCACGGCCGAAGGACACGACAGTCTATGAGATCGGCCGGCTGATGACCGGAGGCGTAGCCGGTGGCTAGCGCGCATGCGAGGATTCCGCGCCATAGCAGCGCTCGAGCGATGCTCCGTGCCACCGGTCTCTTCGGCCTGGCGTTTGTCATCTTTGCTGCGGTGCTGCTGGCCGCGGGCAAAGATCCAATCCGGGCGTACAGGGACATCCTCTCCAGCACACTTGTTGACCGCTACGGGTTCTCGGAGGTGCTGGTCAAGATGATCCCGCTCATGCTGACGGCCCTGGCGGTGGCGATCCCATCCCGCATCTGGCTGATCAACATCGGGGGGGAGGGACAACTGTACATGGGGGCGTTGTTCGCCACCTGGGCCGCCACTTACTTTGCGGCGTTGCCGGCATGGGAGCTCCTGCCGCTGGTCGCTGCCCTGGGGTTCCTTGGTGGTGGACTCTGGGCGGCGATCTCCGGCGTGATGCGCGCCTACGGCTGGGTCAGCGAAACGATTTCCACCCTTCTGCTCAATTACGTCGCCATCCTCATTGTCAGCTTCTTCGTGTTTGGCCCCTGGAAGGATCCCGAAAGCGCCAACTACCCCCAGACGGCTGAGTTCGTGGCTGCCGCCCGCCTGCCGACGTTCTTCGGCACGCGCGTCCACCTCGGGCTTCTCATTGCCCTCGTGGCCTTCATCGTGTACCACGTGGTTCTGACCAGGACACGGTGGGGGCTGGAAATCCGCGCCATGGGGGGCAACATGGAGGCCGCCCGCCGGAGCGGCATCGCCATCGGCAGGTACGTGCTCGTGTTGATGTTCATCGGCGGCGGCCTGGCTGGTCTCGCCGGAGTGGGGGAGGTGTCGGCGATCCAGGGGCGGCTGCGACCGAGTCTGTCCCCAGGCTATGGCTACACGGGGTTTCTCATCAGCTGGATTGCCGGGGGCAACCCGTACGGCATCGTGGCGTCGGCGTTGCTGATGGCCGTGATCACCGCCGGGGGCGATGTCCTGCAGATGGCACATCGCCTCCCAGGCTCCGTGGTGAACATCCTGATGGCCTTGATGCTGTTTGTCGTGCTGGCCAGGAGGAGGGTGCCGTGAGCGTTCCCTTCGTCGAGAGTGTCTTGCTGGGGGCGATCCTCTCAGGAATGCCCGTACTCTACGCCGCGCTGGGTGAGGTGATCGTGGAGCGGGCCGGCGTTGTGAATCTGGGCCTGGAAGGCGTCATGTTGATGGGGGCGGTGACCAGTTTCGCGTCCACCGTGCGCACGGGCAGCGCCGCGCTGGGTGTCCTGGCCGGGGCGACCGCGGGCGGGCTCTTCAACCTGATCCTAGCCCTGCTTGTGGTCACCCGGCAGGCCAATCAACTCGCCAGCGGACTGGCCTTGATGTTTTTCGGCGCAGGCGTCAGCGCGCTGCTCGGCGCTCCGTACATCGGCAGTCGCATCGCGGGATTGAACCCCCTCCAGATCCCGGGACTGGCCCACCTGCCCTACCTGGGTCCGTTGTTCAGATCGGACATCCTCGCGTACCTGGCAATCCCGGCGGCAGCACTGGTATGGTGGGGACTGTTCCGGACGCGGTGGGGTCTGAGCCTACGGGCCGTGGGGGAGAATCCCGCAGCGGCGTATGCGGCAGGGTACAGCCCGCCGGCCATCCAATACCAGGCGCTCTTCCTCGCAGGGCTGTTTGGCGGCATCGCCGGCGCAGATCTCTCGATCGGGATCGTGAAGACCTGGGCGGAATGGATGACCGCCGGGCGTGGTTTCATCGCTGTGGCGTTGGTGATCTTCTCGCGATGGCATCCGCTGCGGATCGTGTGGGGGGCGGTGCTGTTCGGCGGAGCCGTGGCGCTGCAACTGCAGTTTCAGGCGCGTGGCGCGCCGGTCTCCCCGTTCCTGCTGGATACGCTTCCGTACCTCCTGAGCCTCGGGGTGCTGCTGGTCTGGGCGGGTGGACGGCGTCACGCGGCTCCGGCGAGTCTGGGACGGGTATTCGAAGGGACGAAGTGAGTGGAGAGCACTCGAATCGATTCAGAAGGGGGTGGATGACATGAGGCAGAGAGGACCGCATCCGCTGCGGGTGCTGCTCGTCCTGGTGACCAGCCTGATGCTGGTGGTGATCACGATGGGTGGAGCCGCGCGGCAGGCGAATGCCGCGCCTCCGGCGCTGATCGTCGGGATCCTGCACATCGGCTCCGTCACCGACGGGGGGTACAATCAGGCGCACGCGGAAGGCGTCCGGTACATGCAGAAGATGCTCCCCGGCATCGAGGTGATAGAAGTCGAGAACGTTCCGGAGAGCGCGGACGCTGAGCGCGTGATGGAGACCATGATCCAGCGCGGCGCCAAGCTCATTATTGCCGCGAGTTTCGGCTATCTCGACCCGGCGTTGAATGTGGCGAAGCGGCACCCCGACGTGAAGTTTGAGCATCCCAGCGGTTACAAACTCGCTCCAAACCTGGGCACGTACTGGGCCAACACCCAAGACGGCTTCTATCTGATGGGGATGGCCGCCGGCAAGATGACCAAGACCCACAAGGCCGGCTTCGTGGTCGCGCTGCCTGTCAGCTTCTTCCTCGCGAATGTCAACGCATTCCATTTGGGCGCGCGCTCTGTGGATCCGCAGTTTGAGACCCGCGTGGTCTTCACAGGGACATTCCTGGATCCGGGGAAGGAGGCGACGGCGACCAACGCGCTGCTGGACCAGGGCGCGGACGTGATGGCCATGATCGTGGACTCCCCCATTACCGTGGTGCAGGTTGCTGAGCGCCAGGGAGCGTATTCGGTCGGCTACCACTACGTGGGAGTGCAGAAATTCGCGCCCAAGGGGTGGATCAGCGGTCTCGCCTTCAACTGGGGTCCCCTCTACGTCCGGTTTGCCAAGGCGGTCATGGACGGGACCTGGAGGAGCGAAGCAATCTACGGGAACGTGGCCAGCGACTACCTGGTCATCGCGCCCTTCGGTCCCGCTGTTCCGGCGTCCGTCGTCCGGCAGGTCAGCGCCAGCAAACAGGCGATGATCAACGGGCAGTTGCGCGTATTTATGGGGCCCATCAAGGACAACCACGGGAACCTGCGAGTGGCAGAAGGACAGGTGCTCACCGACCAGGATTACGGGAAGATGGACTGGCTGGCAGAGGGCGTCATTGGCCAGCCGCGGTAAGACCTCACGATGGCGTCGCCGATGAGGGAACGCATCGAGGCCGCCAATGCCCAGGCGGTCGGTCGGATCACGTCCGCTGACCCGGTCTTGATCGACATCGCCCCGGCCGGTGAGGTGATTCCGGGTCTGGTCGGCCGGATGATCCTTCACTCCGGGCCTCCGGTCGGCTGGTCGCGGATGTGCGGGGCGCAGCGTGGCGCCTGCATCGGCATGGTCCTCTTCGAAGGGTGGGCCAAAAACCCGGCGGAGGCGGAGCAGCTGCTGGCGAGCGGGGCGATTACGCTTGAGCCCAACCACCACCATCAGGCGGTGGGGCCCATGGCGGGGACCATTACCAGATCGCTGCCGGTGTTTGTGGTGAAGGACACCGCGTCTGGCTCCCGCGCGTGTTGCCGCCAGGTGGAGGGCCGCCAGCAGTTCGGCGACTACAGCGACGAGGCTCTGGACGGACTTCGGCGATGGCGTGATATCTGGGCACCGTCGCTGAGGCAGGGGATTCAGCAGAAAGGTGGGGTGACGCTGCGGCCCATCATCGCCAAGGCGTTGCAGATGGGTGATGAGTTACACAACCGTCCGGTGGCAGCGACAACGTTGTTCGCCGACGTCATGGCGCTCGCCATGGTTGAGGCCGGGGTCTCGAAGAACAACCTGCTGGCGACGCTGGCGCACCTGACGTACAATGAGTTCTTCTTCCTCGGTCTTTCGATGGCATCCGCCAAGGCGTTTTGCGACGCCGCCGCGGGGATTGCATACAGCACTGTCGTCACCGCGATGGCCCGCAACGGGACCGAATTTGGCATCAGGGTGAGCGGCCTGGGGGACGAATGGTACACGGCGCCGGCCCCACGAATTGATGGTCTGTATCTCACCGGCTACTCCGCCGACGATGCCGGACTGGACATGGGAGATTCCGCCATCACTGAGACCGTAGGATGGGGCGGGTTCGTGCTCGGCGGAGCTCCAGGGATCCTGAGCCTGATCGGCGGGACGAGCGAGCAGGCGATGCAGATCAGCCGGGACATGGGGGAGATCACGGTCGCGACCCATCCCACGTACCGCATTCCGGCCCTGGGATTTGTGGGGGCGCCGGTGGGCATCGACATCGTGAAGGTCATGCGCTCCGGGATCGTCCCCGTGATCGACACGGCCATCGCCCACAAAGATCCCGGCTATCCGAAAATCGGCGCGGGTATGGTGCGCGCGCCGAGCGAGTGTTTTGAGAAAGCCTTGCAGGCCTATGCCCGCAGATATGGGCTCTCCTAGTCTATGAAGAAGAGCGGCATCCTGAATGCTGAGTTGATGCGGGTGATCGCATCGATGGGCCATACCGACCTGCTGGTCATCGCCGATAGCGGGCTCCCCATCCCCGCCTCGGTCCCCCGGATCGACCTGGCGCTGGTTGCGGGCGTCCCGTCGTTCCTGCAGGTGCTGCAGGCCGTGCTGGCTGAGCTGCAGGTGGAGGCCGCTACGGTCGCAGAGGAGATGCGACAGCGCAGCCCTGCTCTCTATCAGGCGGCGCGCCACCTGCTGGGCGCAACCCCGCTGCAACACATCGCGCACGAGGAATTTAAGGCACTGCTGCCGCGGGTGCGGGGTGTCGTGCGTACCGGCGAGCAGACCCCCTACGCGAACATCATCCTGCAGAGTGGAGTGACGTTCTGAACGAGACGGAAATGCGGAAACGGGGAAACGCGGAACCGCGACGGGCAATGTGCAGGAAGCGCCGATTCGCGGAGCCTCAGGTAATTGCTTCCGCGATTCCGCGTTTCCGTGTTTCCGTCAGTCCGTAGATGGACGCCACTCTTCTCGAGATGAGAGGTATAAGCAAGTCCTTCCCGGGGGTGCGTGCGCTGCAGGACGTTTCACTGGAGGTGCTGGCCGGCGAAGTCCACGCCCTCGTCGGCGAGAACGGCGCCGGCAAATCCACGCTGATGCGCATCCTCGGCGGCATTTACCCGCGTGATGCCGGCGAGATCCTGCTGCGCGGGTCGCGCGTGGAGATCGGCTCACCGACCCAGGCGCGCCAACTGGGGATCACGATCATCCACCAGGAACTGAATCAGGTCCCGGCGCTCTCGGTGGCCGAGAACATTTTCCTGGGCCGCGAACCACGCCGCCCGCCGGGTCTGGTGAACTGGGATCAGATGTACGCGCGTGCCGGACGGCTGCTCGCCGGCCTGGGGCTGTCCATCGATCCGCGTCGGAGAGTGGGTACCCTCACGGTCGCCGAGCAGCAGCTGGTGGAGATCGCCAAGGCGCTCTCCGCGGACGCCGAGCTTGTCGTGATGGACGAACCAACCGCGGCATTGACCGTGGAGGAAACAGAGCGGCTGTTCAGGTTCATCCGTGACCTCCGGGCCCGTGGCGTCGGGATCATCTACATCACGCACCGGCTGGAGGAAATTTTCAAGATTGCGGACCGCGTGACCGTGCTGCGCGACGGACAACGCGTGGGGACCTACACCGTTGCGGAGCTGACGATGGACGAGCTCATCCGCCTGATGGTCGGCCGGCAGCTGACCGAGAAATTCCCCAAGGAGGATGTGCCGCTGGGCAGCCCGGTCCTGGACGTCCGGGGGTTGACGAGACAGGGGCTCTTCCGCGACATCAGTTTTGTCGTCCATCGGGGTGAGATTCTGGGGATCGCGGGATTGATCGGCTCCGGCAAGGCAGAGGTCGCCCATGCCATCTTTGGGGCCGGGCCGCTGGATGCGGGGGAGATCCTGCTGGACGGGCAGCGCGTGATCATTCGCTCGCCCGCCGATGCCATCGCGCTGGGCATCGGCCTGGTCACCGAGGATCGCAAGCGGCTGGGGCTGGTGCTCCCGATGAGCGTCCGCGCCAACATCACCCTGCCGGTCCTGCGGCGCCTCCGGACGGCATTCGTGGTCCGGCGCGCAGACGAGACGGCGCTCATCCGCCAGGCGATCCACGATCTCGACATGGCCGTGACTTCGCCGGAACAGATCGTCCGCAACCTCAGCGGGGGCACGCAGCAGAAGGTGGTAGTGTCCAAATGGCTGCAAACTCGAGCCCGGGTGCTGCTGATGGTCGAACCGACGCGTGGCATCGACGTGGGCGCGAAAGTGGAGATCTACCGGCTGATGACCGCGCTGGCGCGGCGCGGGGTGGGGATCGTGATGGTCTCCTCGGAGATGGAAGAGGTCCTCGGCATGAGTGACCGCATCCTCGTCATGCATGAAGGCGTGATCACCGCGGAGTTCCCCCGCGCCCAGGCCACCCAGGAGGCGATCATGGCGTCGGCGGCTGGGCGGGTGCACCGTGGAGTCTGACCGGCGCAGCCTGGCGGCGCTGCGAAAGCTCCCCCTGGCGCGCCTGGGGAGTGTTCTGCGGCGGTTCGGGATCGTCATCGCCTTCGCGTTGCTCGTCGTCATCCTCTCGCTCCTGAGTGAGTCGTTTCTCACCGTGAGCAACCTGCTCAACATCGCGCGGCAGGTTTCCATCAACGCGGTTATCGCCGCCGGCATGACTTTTGTCATCCTCACCGGCGGCATCGACCTGAGCGTGGGTTCGGTGCTGGCGGTCTCGGGAGCGGTCATCGCGGGCCTGCTCTCGGCGGGGCGCCCGCTGCTGGTGGGCATCGGGGCGGGACTGGCGGTCGGCGCCGCGTTGGGACTCCTCGACGGTCTGATCGTCACCCGCGGCAAGGTGCAGCCCTTTATCGCCACGCTGGGCATGCTGACCATCGGCCGCGGCCTGACGCTTGTCTATACCGGCGGCCGTCCGATCACCGGGCTCCCGGATGCGTTTGTCTGGCTGGGCGCCGGCGAGGTGTCGAGGATCCCGGTGCCGGTGGTCATCATGATCCTGGTCTTCCTGATCTCGTATGGGATCCTCACGCAGACCGTCTTCGGGCGCTACGTGTATGCGATCGGCGGCAACGAGGAGGCGGCGCGGCTCTCCGGCGTGGATGTCGCCACGCACAAGACACTGGTCTACGTCATCAGCGGGGTCCTGTCCGCCGTCAGCGCGGTCATCCTGACCGCCCGCCTGAATTCCGCGCAGCCGACCGCCGGGGTGGGGTTCGAGCTGGACGCCATCGCCGCCGTGGTGCTGGGCGGCACGACGCTGGCTGGGGGGGAGGGCAGCATCGGTGGAACGTTGCAGGGCGCCTTCATCATCGGCGTCATTAACAACGGGCTGAACCTGCTGAATGTGAATCCATTTTACCAGCAGGTGGTCAAGGGGGCCGTCATTCTTCTGGCCGTGCTCCTCGACCGGCGGCTGCGATAAGATTAAGAACGGAACGTTTCGTCCGGTGAGTTGCGTTGAATATCTCGGAGGAGGGAGAACGTATGCGAAGAGGGTTGCTCATTGTAGGCGTGTTGTTGTTGCTGTCCGTGATCCCGCTGTATGCGGCCGCCCCACCGACGGTGGGGCTGTCCCTCTCCACGCTCAATAATCCGTTCTTCGTCGATCTGCGCGATGGGGCCCAGGCGGCCGCCAAGAAGATGAACGTCAACCTGGTGGTGGTGGATGCCCAAAATGACTCGGCGCGCGAGGCGAGCCAGATCGAAGACCTGATTCAGAAGAAGGTCGCCGTCATCGCTATTAACCCCACGGACAGCGACGCCATTGTGCCGACCATCAAGAAGATCAACGCCGCCAGAATCCCGGTGATCACTGTGGACCGTGGGGCGAACGGCGGCGTGGTCGCCGCCCACATCGCCTCCGACAACGTCGCCGGCGGGAAGATGGCCGCGCAGTACGTCGCCAAGCGACTGAAGGGGAAGGGCAGCGTGGTGATGCTGGAAGGCATCGCGGGGACCTCGGCCGCGCGCGACCGCGGCAAGGGTTTTCGTGATGGTCTGAAGGCGTACCCCAGTATCAGGCTGGTCGCCGTGCAGACCGCGGACTTCGACCGCGCCAAGGGGCTGTCGGTCATGGAGAACATCCTGCAGGCGCAGAAAAAGATCGACGCGGTCTTCGCGCAGAACGATGAAATGGCGCTGGGCGCCATCCAGGCCATTGCGGCCGCGAAGCGGGAGAAAGAGATGTTCGTCGTAGGCTTTGACGCCATCGGCGACGCGCTGGCGGCGATCAAGGCGGGGACGATGGCCGCGACGATCGCGCAGCAGCCCAAGGAGATGGGCCGGCTGGCGGTGGAGAACGCGGTGAGGATCGTCAAAAAGCAGCCGGTGAAAAAATTCACGCCGGTGCCGCTGAAGCTCGTGACCAAGCAAACGATGTAGTCCGGACCGACGGACTCCCCGCGCGGGACCCTCCTGCGCGGGGAGTTTTCTTGCGGAGAGCGCGGGCGGGCCGCTTCGCTCCGAGTCGGCTCGCCGGCTCACCCCAGAAATTCGCCAGAGCAAATTTCCGGGGACCCCGAGGCCGAGCGTAACGCTCGCGCTCGCTGCTCCGGGCCCCCCTGTACAACTCCGCTGGACTACGCTCCGTGTACAGGGCCCGACCCTCCGCGACGCGGCGCTCGCTAACGGCGGCAACGGCTCGCCTCCAGTCGCTCCGCGGCCCGCCCGCGCCCTCCGCACTCTGACAGCTGGATTGCAGAACGCGCTGCAATAAGGGGGCCCGCCAACAGAAGTCTTCCCAGTCCACTATCTAAAGATCAAGAGTCGGGAGACTGGGGAGACCGGGAAGACTGGGGAGACTGAGCAGACTCGCGTAGGACGGTCCACCCGCCGGGCCGAAGTGGGGATGGGTATGGATCCCCGGCCTGCCGTGGCGAGGGTGACTGCGCCCGCGCGCGACCTGTCCAGCATTTTTGCGCCCCGCAGCGTGGCGGTGATCGGTGCGTCGCGCGATCCCGGGAAGGTTGGTCACGCTATCTTCCGCAATGTGCTGGAAGACTTCCAGGGCGTGGTGTATCCGGTCAATCCTCACGCGCAGGCCATCCGCGGTGTGCGGTCCTATCCGTCGGTGCAGGAGATTCCCGATCCGCTGGATCTGGCGATCATCATCGTTCCGGCGGCATCGGTCCGGGCGGTGCTCGACGAATGCGGACGGAAGGGGGTGCGCGGGGTCGTCGTCATCTCCGCAGGGTTTCGCGAGAGCGGGCCGCAGGGGCGCCATCGGGAGAGCGAGGTGGTGGCGGCAGTCCAGCAGTATGGCTTTGCGCTGATTGGTCCCAACTGCCTGGGTGTGCTCAATACCGACCCCGCCGTGCGGCTGAACGCGACGTTTGCGCGGGCCATGCCCGCGGCGGGGAGCATCGCGTTCCTCTCGCAGAGTGGGGCGCTCACCACGGCGGTGCTGGATTACGCGCGCGCCAGGGGGATCGGGTTTTCGAAACTCGTCAGCCTGGGCAACAAGGCGGACGTGACCGAACTGGATCTGCTGGCGGCGTTGCGCGACGATCCGCGCACCGATGTCATCCTGTTGTACCTGGAGGAGCTCGCCGACGGGCAGCGTTTCATCGGGCTGTGCCGCGAGATCACCGGTGAGATCGCGCAGCCCAAGCCGATTCTGGCTGTGAAGTCCGGCCGCACCCCGGCGGGTGCCCGCGCGGTCTCGTCACATACGGGGTCGCTCGCAGGCAGCGATGAGGTGTACGACGCCGTCTTCCTCCAAAGCGGCGTGCTCCGTGTGGATTCCGTCGAAGAGCTCTTCCATTATGCCGTGGCCTTTGCCAACCAGCCGCTGCCGTCAGGCCGGCGGGTCGCGATCGTCACCAATGCCGGCGGACCAGGGATTATGGCGGCCGATGCGGCCGTGCGCCAGGGCCTGGAACTGGCCGCTTTTGCCGAGGGCACAAAACAGGCGCTGCGGCTGTCGCTGCCCGCTGAGGCCGCGATCGACAATCCGGTCGACGTGGTGGGCGATGCGCAGCACGACCGGTATCAGGCGGCGCTGCGGGCGGTGTTGCGGGATCCGGGCGCAGACGGGGCGATCGTCGTGCTCACTCCGCAGGCGGTGACGGACATCGAGCAGATCGCCCGCGTAGTGGCGGAGGAGGCGCGCGGCGCCCCGCGCCATCCGGCGCAGGGCAGCGCCCTGCACCATGCGGCGCAGGGCAGCGGCCGGAAACCGGTCCTGGCGTCCTTCATGGGCCTCGTGGATGTATCCGCCGGGGTACGCGTGCTGGAAGAGGCCCGCATCCCTCATTACGGCTTCCCCGAGGATGCTGTGCGCGCATTTGCGGCGATGACGCGGTACGCGGAGTGGGTGCACCGGCCCCGGACCGAGGTGCGACAGTTCTCCGTCGATCGCGCGGCGGCGTCGGACGTACTGCGGCGTTCCCCCCGGGGAGTCTTCGTGCGAGAGACAATGGCGCTGCGCCTGATCGAGGCCTACGGGTTTCCCATGGCGCCGTGGGCGGAGGCGTCGTCGGCGGAGGAGGCGGTCATCCGGGCATCCGCCATCGGCTTCCCTGTCGCCATCAAGGTCCTGTCCCCACAGATCGTGCACAAGGTCGATGTCGGTGGCATCCGCCTGGATTTGACCGCGCCGAGCGAAGTGCGCGCCGCGTATGAAGAGATGATGGCCGACATCGCCCGGCGCCTGCCCGGGGCGGCGGTGGAGGGCGTGCTCGTGCAGAAGATGGTCCCCGGCGTCGAGACCATCCTGGGCATCAACCGGGATCCGCAGTTCGGGCCGATCCTGATGTTCGGCCTCGGCGGAATCTACGTCGAGGTCTTCCGGGACGTCACCTTCCGGCTGGCGCCGATCCGGGAGCTCGGCGCGCAGCGCATGGTGGAGTCCATCAAAGCCGGGCAGATCCTGCGGGGCGTGCGCGGCCGCCCGCCGGCGGATGTCGAGGCGCTGCTCGAGTGCATCGAACGTCTGTCGCAGCTGGCGGTGGAGATCCCGGAGATTGCGGAGCTCGACATCAACCCGCTGATGGTGCTCCCTGCCGGCCAGGGCGCCGCGGTGGTCGACGCGCGCCTGCGCCTGCTTGAAGAAGGGGTCAGGGGCCAGGGGTCGGGGGCCGGCAAGAATACTGGTACTGCCGACACCTGACCCCCGACCCCCGACACCAATTCCTCTGCGGAGGTGGTGGAGATGTTTCTTGACGATCTGCACAAGCGGTTCGAGGAGATGCAGGGGAAGGCTAACTGGAAGGCCGTCTTCGGCGAGGTGATTGAGGTGGACGGACGCCGCATGATCCCCGTGGCCTCCGTCCAATACGGATTCGGCATGGGCGGAGGGCAGGGTCCGGTTCGGCGGAGCGGTGCGCGGACGAGATCCCCCCAGAAGGACGGCACCCCGCCGGGCGGTGGCGGTGGAGGCGGCGGCATCCGGATCGAACCGGTGGCGCTCATCGACATCACCGACGGGCGGTTGCGCGTGGAGCCCATCATCAACGTGACGAGACTCGCGGTGATCGCCCTGCTGATGGCCGGCTGGTCGATCTTCTGGATGGCCCGCGCCATGCGGGCCGCCGGGTCGCGGTAGGAAGATGCCTGGGAGACGCAGTCCGATCCTCTGAGGAGGTGAGTGCATGCTGCGTGACCTGTTGATCTGGATCGCCAACAACCTGTTTAACCAGGTGGCGATCCTCATCGGTCTCATTGTCTTGCTCGGCTATGCCATTCAGGGAAAGCGGTCGGAAGAGGTGGTGGCCGGCGCGCTGCGGGCCACCATCGGCGTCTTGATTCTCTTTATCGGCATCGATGTGTTCGTGGGCGGCCTGCTCTCGTTTCAGACGGTGGTCAGCAGCGCGTTCCACCTCAAACCGCCGCAGGCCACGAAGACGCTGGCCGACTTCCTGCGGACGAACGGGTCGACCATCGCGCTGATCATCACCCTGGGTTTCCTCATCCACGCCTTGCTGGTCCGCTTCGTACCGTTCTTCCGGTACGTGTATCTCACCGGCCACCTGATGTTCTGGATCAGCGTGGTGGTGGCGGCCACCCTGGTGGAAGCGTTCCCCAAGATCACCCCGGCGGCGCTCGTGCTCTGGGGGAGCATCATTGTGGCGGTGTACTGGTCCGTCCAGCCGATGTACATCGCCAGGTACATGCGCAAGGTCATCGGCTCTGATGACTACGGCTTCGGTCACACGTCGTCGGCGGGATGCTACCTGGCGGCGCGGCTGGCGCCCTACGTCGGCAGCAAAGAGAAATACGACACCGAGCGGTTGCGGCTCCCCAGGCGCCTGGCGTTCTTTAAGGATGTGAACGCCAGCACAGCGCTGGTGATCGGGGTGATCATGCTGCTGGCAATGCTGTTTGCCGATAAGGCGCTGGTGGCCGATCAGGCCAAGAAGTTCAACGCCACCATCGACCCATGGGTCTGGGGGATCCTCGTCGCCTTGCGGTTTGCCGCGGGTATCGCCATCCTGCTATTCGGCGTGCGGATGTTCCTGGCGGAGATCGTGCCGGCGTTTGTGGGGGTCAGCGACAGGATCATCCCTGGCAGCAAGCCGGCGCTGGACGTGCCGACGGTGTTCCCATCGGCGCCGACGGCTGTGATGGTCGGGTTCCTCTCCAGCACGGTGACCTTCCTGATCTTGATGGCCATCTTTGGGGCGGCGGGGTGGTTCACGCTCGTCCCGCCCATGATCATGCTCTTCTTCCCCGGCGGCGGCGCGGGAGTGTTCGGCAACACGTATGGCGGCTGGCGGGGCGCGGCGCTGGGGGGTGTCATCAACGGGTTGTTCCTGGCGATCGGGCAGGCGACGGCATGGGGTCTGCTCTCGCACACGGCGCCCGAGCTGGCGACCCTGGGAGATCCGGACTGGTACATCATCATCTGGGTGCTCCGAGCGGTTCTCTCGCCGTTCAAGTCGTAGCGGCGGTGCCTGACCGGCGGGATCGAGAGCTGCGGGTGCTGACCGTCTGCGGGGTGGGGATGGGCAGCAGCCTCATCCTCAAAATGACCGCGGAGAAGGCGCTGGCGCAACTGGGGGTCCCGGCCAGGGTCGAGCACGCCGATCTGTCCTCCGCCCGCGGCATGCGGGCCGATGTGATCCTGGGGCAGGGGTTGCACGTCGGGGAACTGCAGGGCGAGGCCCCGGTGGTGATCGAGGTCACCAACTTCCTCGACGTGAATGGGCTGAAAGCGCAGTTGGCCGCGCGCCTCAAAGAACACGGATGGATGTAGTCATTTCTGCCGGTCGGGTCATCACCCCATCCGGCGACCTCACCCCCGGATCCGTGGAGATCTCCGACGGGCGTATCGTGGCGGTGCGTGCGGGCGCCGCTGCTGAGGCTGATCTCGCCGTTCCCGATGGGGTGCTGGCCCCTGGGTTGATCGATCTGCAGATCAACGGCGCGGCAGGCGTGGACTTCCTGTCGCCGGTGACGGGTGCCGCCCTGACGCGGCTGCGCCGGTATCTGGCGTCCACCGGCGTGACGGCATTCCTGCCGACCCTCATCACGTCGCCGCCCGCGCTTCTCCAACGGGCGCTGCGGTCCTGGCAGCGCGCGATGCATGAGCCGGGTGCCCCGCGCATCGTGGGAGTTCACCTTGAGGGTCCGTACTTGAACCGGCAGTTCAAGGGCGCTCATCCGCTGCGCTACCTGCGGGCGCCCGATGCGAGGCATGCCGCCGCGCTGCTGGACGCCGTCTCTGACACCGTGCGCCTCGTCACGCTGGCCCCCGAGCTGCCCGGGGCTGCGGCCGTGATCCGCGCGCTGCGCGAACGCGGCTGTGTCGTCGCGGCAGGACACACCGCGGCGACCTACGAGCAGGCGCACGCCGCGTTCGGCGCCGGGGTGACGCTGGTGACGCATCTCTTCAACGCGATGCGGCCGGTGCACCATCGTGATCCGGGTATCGTGGTGGCGGCCCTCGAACACCCGCAGGTGACCGTCAGCCTCATCGCCGATTTCATTCACGTCCACCCCGCCGTCGTGACGCTGGCGGTGCGCCTGGCCAGGGAGCGGGTGGCTTTGATTACCGATGCGATCGCCGCCGCCGGGGCATCGCAGCACGTCACCCGGCTGGGAACCCGCACGGTCCGAGTCACCGACCTGCCGCGACTTTCCGATGGCACGATCGCCGGCAGCGTGCTGTCGATGGACGCTGCGGTGCGCCACGTCGTGTCGATGGGGCTGTCCGTGCGCGACGCGGTGCTGATGGCGTCATCCATCCCCGCCCGAGTACTCGACCGGGACGATCTTGGGCGGATCGAAGTCGGAAAGCCGGCGGACCTGGTCGTCCTCACGCGCGAGTTGCGCGTCCACGCGGTCTATGCGGCGGGCGAGCGCATCTTCGGAGCGGCCTGATGGCGCGGCGCCTGCGTCCGGGACAGCTCATGCTGAATGAGATCCACGAGCAGCCGCTGGTGTTGGAGCGGGTGTGGCGGGAGGAGGGAGGCGCGGTCCGCGCGCTGGCCCGCCGGCTGCGGGCGCAGCGCCCTCGGGCCGTGGTGCTGGCGGCGCGCGGCACCTCCGACAATGCCGCGCTGTACGGGCGGTACCTTATCGAAACACACCTGCGCATCCCCGCGTCCCTGGCCGCGCCGTCGGTGGTCACCCTGTACGGCGTACGGGTCAAGTTGCGCGGCATGGTGGTCATTGGGCTGTCCCAGTCGGGGCGGTCCCCCGATATTGTGCGCGTCATCGAATCCGCGCGCGATGCCGGCGCGACCACGGTGGCGATCACCAACGATCCTAGGGCCCCGCTCGCCCGCGCGGCGGACGAGGTGTTGGTCCTGCACGCTGGGGCGGAGCGGAGCGTGGCCGCCACGAAGACCTATACCGCACAACTGATGCTGCTGAGCCTGCTGGTTGCCCACACCGCCGGAAACTCGCGGCTGATCCGCGCGCACGAGGCACTGCCCGAGGCCGTGGCCAGGGCGCTTCAGACCGCGCCGGCGGTCGCCGACGCGGCTGCACTCCTGCAGCGGGCCCGCGAATGCCTGGTGACATCGCGCGGGTACAACTTTGCCACGGCCCTGGAGGCGGCGCTGAAGCTGAAGGAGAGTAGCCGGGTTGTGGCCGAGGCGCTGTCGTCCGCCGACCTGCTGCATGGCCCGATCGCGGTGGTGGAGCGCGAGTTCCCCGTCATCGTGGTGGCGCCGCCGGGGCGCGCGCTCGGGCATCTTTGGGGGGTGCTGCGCCGGCTGGTCCGCCGCCGGGCTCGCACGATCGTCCTCTCATCGGCGGCGCGCCTGCTCGCGCCTGCGACCGTCCCGGTGCGATTGCCCGACGTGGCGGAGGAAGCACTGAGCCCGCACGTCTACATCGTCCCACTCCAGTTGCTGGCCCATCACACCGCGCGATTGCGGGGTCTCGATCCGGATCACCCGCAGGGACTCCGGAAGGTGACGCGCGTCCTGTAGCAAACGTGAAGCGAGGAGGTGACTCCCTTGGAGGGAGGAGGCTAAGCCGAGGCGGCGGTGGACGAGCGTGCGGGGACGGCGCTGCGGGCGTGGCGGACGGCGATGTAGCCCGCCAGCATGGGCAGCCAGAGCGTATTCAGCCGGAACAGGACCGCGGCCGCGACGGCCTGGTTGATCGAGACGTCCACCGACACAAGAGCGAGGGTAATTGCCGTTTCCACGATTCCAAGCGATGGGGTAATGGCGACGACGGCGAAGATGGCGCCGACCGCATATCCGGCGACCACGATGGCCGGGGAGAGGGGGGTGCCGACTGCGCGCAGGACCGCGGCAAATGTGGCAAGACTCGTGAGCTGCACGGCCACCCCGTACAGGAAGAGCGCGGGCACTCGCCCGCGATTACGGCGGAGGTGGATGGCGATCTGCCGGAGGTCCGCAACCCAGGCGGCGGCGCGCCGCCGATCAACCGGTCGGCGGTGCAGGCGTGCGATGAGGACGTTGATCGCCGACGCCAGGCGCGAGGCTGTGCCCAGGGCGCGGCCATCGGCCAGCCCCCACAGCAAGGCGCCCCCCACGGCTGCGGTGATCAGGAGGACAATCCCCCCGGCGGTCACGAGCCGGACTTCGGCCCCGTGATGCGTCAGCAGCACGGTGACGCCGGCGGCAACGACCGGTAGCAGCGCTCCGTAGTCAAACAGGTAAAATGCCAGGCTGGTGAGAATCGCCCGCGGCCCGGGAATACCATGCTCGCGGGCGGTGGAGACGAAGTAGGCAATGCCGGCGACCGTGCCAGCCGGGGCCAGGCTGCCGAAGGCCATGACCAGAGCTAGCCGGACCGATTCCCGCAGTGAAATCCTGACGTCGAAGAGCCGGAAGATCGCCCGGTACAGCGCGCCCTGATTCAGCGTGAACAGCACGCCGAGTACGAGCGCGGCCGCCACCCAGCCCGGTTTGACGCCGACCAGCGAAGCAGCAATCTCCCGCAGGTCGGCCGCCCTCGACGCGATCCCCACTGCCAGCAGGATGGGAGCCGCCCACCACAGAATCCGGCCGAGTCCCGTCCGTTTCATTGTGGGTGCGAGGCGACCAGGTCCGCCGGACGCACCGCAAACAACTCGTTCGTACGTACGAAACTTGCCAGCAGCAGACGCAGGTAGGGGGTGGCCAGCTGGCTACGGTGCGCTCCGATCGCCAGCCGCTTTTCGAGTTCCATCTCGGAGGAGAGTTCAAACCGCATCCACGTCCACTCCGGTGGCAGATCCACGCCCGGCGGCGGGAGGAGTGGGTCCTTGGGGGACGAGCGCAGCGGCCGTGGGAACCCTGAGGCATGCACCACGAACGCGTAGACCGGCGTCTGGCCGCGGACGAGATCGACCAGCTGCGCGACGGCGATGTGGTCGCTGTGACGGTCGAGTGGGCTGTGCGTGATCAGCAGCGTCGGTTGCACGCGCGCGACAATGGTCCGCGTGAGTTCGACCAGGTCGGCGCGCGTATACGGCGCGCCATGGTCCACGACCCCCGGATATTCGGCGGAGCGAAGTCCTGTGTACGCGGATGCCACTGGTTCCAGGAGGCTGCGCATCACCAGCGCTAGCTGACGGTCGGGGAACCCCAGAAAGAACACGTTTGCCGGCGCCACTCCCAGGCGGCGGAGGGCCTCCACCGTTTCTTGCTGGCGCAGGCGCCCTTCCCGGATAAATTCGCCGGGACGGGGAGGGAGATGCCGGCCCACCAGCGCCGCCGCCAGGCGATTGCTGTCGCCGTTCGTGACGACCAGGACGCTCACGGACGCACCGGTTTGCCGCGCGGCGGCCATGAAGCCGCCCGCCCCGATGATCTCGTCGTCCGGATGCGCGACCACCACGAGCACGCGGTCATCCGGCCCGGGCCCGGGCAGAGTCGGCAGGTGGAAGGCCGCCGCCTGCGATGGATGGGCGAAGAACAACGGCCGCACGACGGCCACGAGGACGATCAGGGCGATGACCAACGCGTCCATTCTCGTACGTCTCCGCGAGACTGCCGATGGATTCCGGCGGCGTGGCCGCCCCGCGCGGGTCTGCCGCACCAGGTCAGAAGACGCCCGCAGCTGCAGGCGTAGCCCGCGCATCATGCCGTATTTCCTGTTCTTCAGCCGGTGTGTCACGCCAGTCCAGGAGACCTGGACCCTGCGGGCGCCGCAGGTCTTGGCCAACCGGTCGAGCGCAATCTCAAATCCGAAACCTGACTCGGCGAGCCTGGGTCCCCGCAGCAGGAGCTCCCGGCGCACCGCCCGCTGGCCTGAGAGGGGCCGCATCATTCCGTGCAGGTAGTCGTCGCTGAACACCCCGATGGCCATCTCCGCCCGGCCGGCCATGACCGGCTGCAGCAGCCTGGTGAGGTGCTCGGCTCCGAGCCCGCACAGGTCGCCATCGAGCAGGAGGATCACGTCGCCGCGGGCGGCCCGCACCCCGGCCAGCACCGCGCCTCCCTTGCCGATGTTCCGGTGGAGCACCAGCACCTGGTCGGCCCCCGCATCGACGGCGACGTGGGGAGTCTGGTCGGTACACCCGTCTGACACCACGATGACCTCGCCGATCTGCGGGCACGCGCGGGCGGCGCGCACCACGCCCGAGATCGTGGCGGCTTCATTGTACGCGGGGATCACGCAGGACACTTTCACCATGGTGCGCATGCGCGGCAGAGCCGGCCGGGGCTCCCCGGCCGACTGCATCTTCTCTGAGGTCCGGGCGGTCCCTGCTGCGCTCACCGGTAGACTCCGTTGTGTCCGAGGCTAATCAGGCCGGGCTGCGGAAAGTACGTCAACCCGTGTGGACTCTCCCCCACCTCGATGCGACCGAGGACGCGGCCGGTCGTGGTCTCGACCACGGACACCGTGTGGCCGAAGCGGTTGCTGGTCCACAACTCCCGGCCATCCGGCGACACCTGCATCATATCTGGGCTGCCGCCGACCGTCCACGTCGCGGCCACCTGGCGAGATGCGACGTCAATGACAGAGATGGTACCGGCGAGGCGGTTGCTCACGTACAACCGGCTGGCGTCCCGGTTCAGGGCCAGTCCGTGCGCGCCGAGACCTGTGGGGATGAAGGCGATCTCCTCCATCCGCTCCGGGTCGAGGACGCTAACGCCGTGGCGACCTTGATTCGCGACAAAGAACACCGAACCGTCGGGGGCCAGGCGCACGTCGACAGGCAGGCCGCCGACGTACGCGTAGCCGACGACCATCCGTCGCGTGAGATCGACTTTCACGATGGCGCCGCTGAACTCGGCGCTGGTCATGAGTATGTGTCCGTCCGCGGAAAAGTCCAAGTGGTCGGCACCGGGCCAGGGGACCGGGACACTGAACAGCAGTCTCCAGCTGGACCGGTCGTAGACATCAAGCCGGTTGAGCCGTTCGGCCACCACCACCGCGGCCGTGCCGTCTGGTGTGAAGTAGAGGTTATATGGATCGGTGATCCGGATGGTCTCGACGGGCAGGCTCGTGCGCGGATCGATCACGGTCAGCGTATTGGCGCTGGTGTTGTCCACATAGAGCCGTTTCAGATCCCACGAGGGCGTGATGTGGTGGGGCACGAGGCCGACGGGGAAGTGTGCGACCACCAGCCGGTTGACCGGATCGATCACATCCACCGTGCCGTCCTCGCTATTCGGGACGTAGACCCGCGCCGGGATGCCCGATACCTCACGCCGCAGGTACGGCTCAGTGGCTGCCGCGTAGAGGTTCGCGACCCGGGTGATGCGGCCCACGGAGATGGCGGCGGGCGTTGGAGCTGTCCTGACCGCGGCGTGCGAAACGGGAAAGCGCGCCGTTCCGGCCAGCAACACGGCCAGCACGGCGGCGCCCACGACGACCCCCAGACCCATCCCGGCCCAACGCGTCATTATCGCAGCATCCCTCATTCACACGATGCCCGCAAAAGGCGGTGCGCAGCCGAATTTGGCACGAACCCTCACCATGATAGCGTGTTGGGACGATGGGCGTCGCACCATCGCGAGCGTGGCGGACGCACGCCGCGTCCTCCTTACCCGGCGTGTTCTTCGCTCGTGACCGGTGCGAGCTCCCGTCCGGGGAAGGCCCAGCGCGCCAGGACCAGGCTCAGTTCGTAGAGGCCGACCATCGCCGCCGCCACGAGCAGCATCGTGATCGGGCTCCAGTCGGGCGTGATCACCGCCGCCAGCACGGTAATGGTCATGTACACCGTCCGCCATTGGCTTCGCAGTTGCGCCCGAGAGACGACCCCCAACCCGATGAGCGCCAACACGACGAGTGGAGTCTGAAACGTGAAGGCAATCACCGCCAGGAACACCGTGGCGTACGACACATACGAGAGGGCCGTGATTTGTACCGACATGACCGATCCCGCCTGAGCCAGCAACCAGCGCGTGGACAGCGGGAGGACAAACAGGTAGCCGAACACCACGCCGACCACGCTCAGCGCGACGGACAGCGCGGTGATCGGGACTACGTAACGGGCCTCCCGCTTGGTCAGCGCGGGGCTCACGAACATCAGCGCCTGCAGCAGCAACCATGGGAACGCGAGGACCAGCCCGAAGACGAGCGCCACCTTGAACTTGACGAGCATGGGTTCCAGCACGGTCAGGGCAATCAGGTGGGTGAGCCCTGCCGGCCGCATGAGCAGGAAGAGGAGGCGATTCTGCTGCCAGAACCCTACCACAGTGGCGAGGAAAAATCCCGCGATGGCCCACAGCACCCGATGCCGGAACTCTTCAAGGTGCTCGATGATTGACTGGGGCGTGTCGCGGGCGACAGGAAAGTATCGCCAGAAGAACATCATGCCCGTCCTCCCTGCGTCTTAATTGCCGGAGGACGTGGGAGGTTTCAAATCGTCTTCAGCTTCTCGCACGCTTTTACGGAACTCCCGGATCGCTTTCCCCATCGCACCGCCGACTTCGGCCAGCCGCTGCGGCCCGAAGATCAGCATCGCCACGATGAGGATGACCATCAGTTCAGGCCAACCAACGTTCGGCAACATCGCCCTCACCCCGTTTTGTGTCGTCTAGGGAATCAGTTCCTGCAACCACGCCAGCAGGCGGTCCCAGAGGCGCGGGGCCGAGGCAATGCCGGTGCGCTCCGCCGCTGCCAGCAAGCTGGGCCGCGAGACTTCGCCCACCATGGTCAACACGCGGCCGGTGTGCGACCAGTGCACGAGCGTCCGCAGGCCCAGCCGCTGCACCCAGATCGGGCCGGATGGCGTGGCCACGACCTGACTGCCTTGCGGCGGGCTGGCCACAGATCCGCGGCGCTCGTAGACGACCAACGTGCTCAGCCCGTCGGAGTAGATCGTCTGCACGACCGGTCCATCGCCGGTCAGGTACTCCCCCGTCTTGTGAAACCCCGCGGGCACAGCGACGCCTGCGGGCGGACCTCCCAACACGCGCACGATGTCGGCTGCGCTGGCAGCCCGTACCGGCTCCCGCGGGGTCAGGTGCAGGTCGGAGGGGATCACGGCGCCTCTCCGCCAGCCGACCGGCATGATCTCAAACTTCAGAAACGCGGTGACTTCCCCCAACGACCCATCCGGTCCGGCGCGCTCTGAGCGCAGGACAACACCGGTCTCGTCATCCACGGTGAGGCGATGCGTGGGCCGGTCGTGGGCCACCGGTGCCAGCTCCAGCCTGGTGGCCTTTCTGCCGAGGAGGGCATCCTGTGCGGTGATGACACGATAGTTCTGCAATAACCACGGGAGACGGGCCGCCTCAAAGTCATCCTCATCGACGCCTGCGCGGCCGGTCGTGCCGGTGAGCTGCAGCGGGTCGAAGCGGATTTCGACGGTCCCGCTGCGGATCACCGTCCAGCGCCGGCTCGGTCCGAGGGGGACGTAGTCCAACCGCGTCCAGGCGGGCGGATCGTGTTCGATGCGCACCAGCGACGCGTCCGCCCTCGTCGCTCCATTCCAGGCGACCACGATTTGCTCGCCGCGATAGGCCACCGCGGCCTGGGCCCGCACGACCTGCAGCAGCGGCGCAGGCGCAGGTGCGGCGCGGGCAGGGGTCGCCAGCGCCGCGACGAGGCCCCACAGCGCCACTGCCCGGATTAGGGCCGTACCAACTTGATTCGCCACGTTTGCTCTTCTCAGCATCTTTGAATCGCTCGGTAGATAGGCGTAACTATCAAGTTGGTACGGCCTTAGGGGTTCTGTGGACTTGGCGACCATTCACGCAGGACGTCGTACGGCAGCACGCCGCTGAGGTACGATGCCAACGCGACATCGCTCATCGGGTGCGCGGCCGCAAATACCGCGTGCTGCTGGAAGTACCAGGCGCCCTCGGCGCGGTCGGGGTGCGGCGTGGGGAGCAGGCGGACCTGCAGCAACAGCGCGAGGCCGAGGGCGGTACCGGCGGCGGCGATCATCCACCACGGCGTCGCTCTCCGGTGCGCTGCGCCACCGAGCCCAGCCAGGGTGCGCGGAAGCAACGAGGGATGGGGGGCCCGGCTAGGAACTGTGTGTAGCAGGTTCCGCACCGCCTGGAGATCGTCCAGGGTCCCCCGGCATTCCGCGCACTCGGCCAGGTGCGAGGCAACTGCGGCCGCGTCCTCTGGGGTGAGGGTACCGTCCAGGTAAGCACTGAGCTGGTCGGTGAGGTGCGGCATCACAGATCGCCTCGCTTCATCGCGTCGACGTACGGTCGCAACCATTCCCGCAGCGCCAGCCGCGCGCGGTGAAGCCGCGAGCGGATCGTGCCGACGGGGCAATGCAGAATCTCGGCCGCGTCGTCATAGGGCAGACCAAGCAGGTCCACCAGCGCGACCACCGCGCGCGCATCCGGAGGCAGCGCGCGCAGCGCGCGCAAGACCGGACCGTCCAGCGCGCCCTCGGCGATCGCGCTGGGATCGGCGGTCTCCGACGCAGCCGCGCCGGTGACCTCGTCAAGCGAGAAGATCTTCCGGCGGCGGTCCCGGCGGATCCGGTCCACGAACGAGTTGTGCATGATGCGAAAGAACCACCGGTCAAAGCGGGTGCCGGGTTGGAAGCGGTGGAAGGCGCGAAACGCTTCTTCTGCGGCCTGCTGGATCAGATCGTCGCTGTCGGCGTTATTCCCCGTGAGATGATAGGCGAACCGGTAGGCGCGGTCCCAATGCGCGGCGAGTAGTTCCGCGAACTGGTCCCTGGCGGACGCCCCCTCTGCGGCCTGCGCGAGCTCATCCACCGGCAGTGCGACACTGAGCGCGACGTGTGCAGATGTCATCAGCGTGCGGTGTGGAGGTAGATCCTCCCGCCGCCAGATACCCGCTACCGTATGATGGTGACGCTGCCCGCCTGGTAAGTCAACGTCTTGCCGCTGCGGGCGATCGAGCCCCTAATTTGCACCATCTCTCCGGCCTTGAGGTCCTTAACCGACGAAACCTTGCCCGTCCGCATGACCTTCGTCTTCGCAGTTTCGATGATCCTGAGTTTCGCGTTCGCCCGGAGCCCCGAGCCCTGCTGCACCTTCACGACCTGTACCTGCACCCAGCCCGGTCCCACCTGCAGCACCTTGGCCTGGATGGCAAACACGGCCGGCTGCGTCGTGGGGGCGGGTGCGGTGGCTGCTGTGGCAAGGGCGGCCACGGCGAGCATGATGACGGCAGAGGTGACCAGGATTGAAGCCCGTTTCACAGCGATCCCTCCTACAATATAGCGTCTCATTGTGCACAGCGATCTGGAGGGGCGAGAAGTTCCCGAGCCAGACCGCGGCCAAACGTTCTTCGTGCGCGATGAACGTACTGCGACCGAGCAGTATACTGGGGTCGTAGACGTGGAGGGTGTGTGTGAATCGTCCCGACGCATGGTCCCCAAGAAGCACCCTGGCCGCCGGCGGCCGAACGGTGGCGTACTATCCGCTGCAGACCCTCCGCCAGCAGCTCGCGACGCCGCTGGAGCGGCTGCCGGTGACGGTCAAGATCCTGCTGGAGAACGTGCTGCGCCACGCGGGCACCGCGCCGTTTTCTGAGGACGACATCGCCGCGCTGGCCGCGTGGCGGCCGGGGGTCACCCCACGCCGTGAAGCCGCATTCCTGCCCTCGCGCGTTCTGCTGCAGGACTTCACCGGCGTACCCGTGGTCGTGGACCTCGCCGCGATTCGCGACGCGGTGGCCCAACTCGGGGGAGCGTCACGCCGGGTGAATCCCGTTGTGCCCGCCGATCTGGTGATCGATCACTCGGTGCAGGTGGACGTCTTCGGCATGCCCGGCGCCTTCGCGCGCAACGTCGAGTTTGAATACCAGCGCAACCGGGAGCGATATCTCCTGTTGCGCTGGGCTCAGCGGGCGTTCGATCGCCTGCGTGTGGTCCCGCCGGGGACGGGGATCGTGCACCAGGTCAACCTGGAGTACCTGGCACAAGTGGTGGCGGTGCAGGAGGTCAACGGCACGGACATCGCCTGCCCCGATACGCTCGTCGGCACCGATTCCCACACGACCATGATCAACGGTCTGGGAGTGCTGGGGTGGGGCGTGGGCGGCATTGAGGCGGAGGCGGTGTTGCTGGGCCAGCCGATGTACCTCACGGCCCCAGAGGTCGTTGGGTTTCGTCTGACCGGCAAATTGCCGGAGGGGGTCACCGCCACCGATCTCGTGCTGACCGTGACGCAGATACTGCGCAAGGTCGGCGTCGTGGGAAAGTTCGTGGAGTTCTTCGGGCCCAGCCTGGATGCGCTGGCGCTGCCCGACCGGGCCACCATCGCCAACATGTCGCCCGAGTACGGCGCCACGGCGGCGCTGTTTCCCATCGATGCTGAGACGCTGGCGTACCTGCGCCTGACGGGCCGGTCCGAGTCGCACGTGCAGCTGGTCGAGGCGTATGCGCGGGCGCAGGGGCTGTTCCGTCTCCCCGCCGGGCCAGAGCCGGTGTTCGACCAGATCGTGGAGCTCGACCTGGCGACCGTCGAGCCGAGTGTTGCCGGGCCCCGCCGGCCGCAGGACCGGGTGCCCCTGGCGGCGGTGCCGGAAAACTTCCACCGCACGTTCTCAGATCTCATCGCCGGTCGCCCACAGGTCCAGAGCAACGCTGCGGCGGAAGGATATCAGCAAGTCACTCCCAGCGCGCCCCCGAGGTCCGCAGCGGGGACCGCGAGACCTGAAGTGGTCGACGTGCAGCTGAACGGGGATCGCGTGCAACTGCGCCATGGCGCGGTGGCGATTGCGGCGATCACGAGTTGCACCAACACCAGCAACCCCGAGGTGATGGTGGCCGCGGGGCTGCTGGCCAAGAAGGCCGTGGAGCGGGGACTGCGGCGCAACCCCGCGGTGAAGACCAGTCTGGCTCCCGGCTCCGCCGTGGTCACAGCCTACCTGGAACGAGCCGGCCTGATGCCCGCCCTCGAGGCGCTGGGGTTTCACCTGGTCGGTTACGGCTGCACGACGTGCATCGGCAACAGCGGTCCCCTGGCGCAGCCGATCGCCGACGCCATCCGCGAGCACGATCTCGTTGTCATCGCGGTGCTCAGCGGTAACCGTAATTTCGATGGACGCATCCATCCGCTCGTGCGCGGCAGCTACCTGGCCTCCCCACCGCTGGTGGTCGCGTTTGCCCTGGCGGGGACGGTGGAGATAGACCTGCTCACGCAGCCCCTTGGCCGCGACCGCCGCGGCACACCGGTGTACCTCAAAGACCTTTGGCCAAGCGCCGCCGAGGTGCGCGAGGTCGTCACGCGCGCGGTGTCGCCGGACCTGTTTGCGGCGCGCTACCGGGACGTGTTCACCGGGGATCAGACATGGCAGACCATGCCGGTTTCAGCAGCAGAGCGGTTCGCGTGGGACCCGGCCTCTACCTACGTCCGCCAGCCCCCGTTCTTTGTTGACCTGACCCAAGGTCTGCATCGGCCTGCGGACATTACCGGTGCCCGGGTGCTGGCATGGGTCGGCGACTCAGTGACCACCGACCACATTTCCCCAGCAGGCGCGATCCCGACCGATAGCCCGGCCGGGCGGTATCTGATCGAGCATGGCGTGAAGCCGGCTGACTTCAATACGTACGGCGCGCGGCGCGGCAATCACGAGGTCATGATCCGCGGGACCTTCGCCAACATCCGGCTACGCAACCAACTGGCCGGGGACAGGGAGGGCGGATGGACGACGCATCTGCCGTCCGGAGAACTCGTCACCATTTATGAGGCTGCGCTGCGGTATCAACAGGCCGCCATACCGCTGCTTGTGATTGCAGGAAAAGAGTACGGTTCAGGCAGCTCGCGTGACTGGGCGGCGAAGGGGCCGCGACTGCTGGGCGTGCGCGCCGTCCTGGCGGAAAGTTTCGAGCGCATCCACCGCAGCAACCTCATCGGTATGGGGGTGTTGCCCCTGCAGTTTCTCCCTGGCGAGACGGCGCAGACGCTGGGTTTGGATGGTACGGAGGTCTTTGACATCACCGGTATTGCGTCGGGGCTGACTCCGGGCCAGCGGCTGACGGTCGAAGCACGCAAGCACGGCGTGGCAAAGAAGTTCCAGGTGATCGTCCGGCTGGACATTCCAATCGAAGCGGAGTACTACCGCCACGGCGGCATTCTGCCGTATGTCGTCCGCCAGCTCGCGGCCGGCGGAAGGGGCTAGCGCCGCGGACCTTGCCCTTCCGACTCCCGTTCCTCCGGCGTCCCCCGCAGGACCTGCACCACACGACGGCCGGCCTCCGTGGCTTCTCGCGGTGCCGACCTCAGGTTCTCTTTCACCACGTCCAGCGGTTCAGCAGAGGTCGCGTCCGCCGCGGGCATCAGCAGCGCCAGCAGGAGGTAGAGCACGATCCCCGCGCCGCCGGCAAAGGCCAGCAGGATGAATCCTGCGCGCATGATGACGGGATCGATGGTGAAGTACTCTGCGAGCCCGCCCGCAACCCCGAAGACCAGTCGATTCTTGCTCTTGTGCAACCTACGCGCCATAGTCGACCCTCCTCTCGGAGACTCACCTCCAGGCTAGCAATCTCGAGCCTGCTGTACCAGTGGCTCTCTGGTGCCGGCGTCAACAACCACGAGCAGTAGGGCCGCGGCAGCCGACATCGCGGCGCCATAAAAGAAAGGTGCGGCAGGTCCGACCCGGTCCCACAGGAATCCGGCGACGAGACTCGCTGGCAGCAATGCCAGCCCCGTTGCAGAGGCGAACGCGCCCAACGCGGTGGCGCGAAGGTCTGCAGGAACGAGATCGACCACAAACGCACGCTGGATGCCTTCCGTCAGCGCGTAGTACACGCCGTACGTCAGGAACAGCGCGGGCACAATCCATCGCCCGGCCGGGGCGGACGCGACCGCGAAGCCCAAGTACACCAACGCAAACACGACATATCCAGCAATCAGGACCCCCCGCCGTCCCAATCGATCTGAGAGCACGCCGGCGGGGGTGGAGAGGCCCGCATAGACAACATTGAAGGCGAAATAGGCGAGCGGAATGGTCGCCACCGGCATGCCGAGGTTCTTCGCCCGCAGAATCAGGAACGCATCAGAGGAGTTCCCCAGGGCAAATAGCGTGATGATTGCGGTGAAGACCACGAAACGCCGCCCCAGACCCGCCATCTTCATTCCCGGAAGCACACGGACCGCGGGGGGGCGAGGGAGATCGCGGATGAAGAAAGCCGCGATGAGGATCGCAATCGCCCCGGGAATCGTGGCGATCCAGAACACGGCCCGGTAATTGTCGGGCACCATAGCCAGCGTCGCGAAGGCCACCAGCGGGCCCAGTGCCGCGCCTGCCGTGTCGAGGCTGCGGTGGAAGCCGAACGCCAATCCCCGCCGGTCAGCGGCGACCGAATCGGCAATGAGCGCGTCGCGCGGAGCGCCGCGAATGCCTTTGCCCAGGCGATCGGCGAACCGGATACCCAGCACCTGCGCCCACGATCCGGTCAGCGCGAGCAGGGGCTTGGTGATGTTGGAGAGACCGTAGCCAAAGACGATCAGCGGTTTGCGGCGGCCGAGGCGATCCGACAGCAGGCCGGCAAAGGAGCGCATCACGCTGGCCGTGCTCTCCGCAACCCCTTCGATCAGCCCGACGGCCGTCATCGTAGCCCCCAGGACCGTGGTGACAAACAGCGGCAGCACCGGCACAATCATCTCTGATGAGACATCGGTGAAGAAACTCACCAAACCGCTCACCAGCACGTTGCCAGTCAGCGCTGACCGCGCGGGAATCTGGGAAACCGCTTGACCTCTCTCATCCGGCACGGAGTGGCCACCTTACGTAGAGCACATCTCGACTGTTCCATGATGCGACGGCGGTACTCCTGCGAGGACTCACTCGAAGATGAGGGCGGTGGAAGGAACCCGAGGTTCACTTGCGTTATGATGGACTGTGGATTGTCGGGAGGCTGGAGGGACTCATGAGGGTTGGCGTGCTGACTGGGGGAGGCGATGCGCCTGGGCTGAATGCCGCCATTCGCGGGGTGGCACGCGCCGCCTGGCGTGAAGCATATGAAGTCGTGGGTATCCGCAACGGATGGCAGGGCCTGCTGCGAAATGACGTATTTCCGCTCACCCCGGATGCCATCTCAGGCATCCTGCCGCGCGGCGGGACCATCCTTGGCACGTCCCGCACAAATCCTTTCAAGACCAGTGAGGGTCCGCGGCAGGTCCTTGACACGGTGCGAACGCGGGGCATCGACGTGGTGGTCGCGATTGGCGGCGACGATACCCTGGGGGTCGCGGCCAGACTCGCCAAAATGGGGATGCGTGTGGTGGGCATTCCCAAGACCATGGACAACGATATCCCCGGCAGCGACTACACCATCGGTTTCGATACGGCGGTCACAGCTGTGATGGAGGCCTGTGACAAACTGCATCCTACCGCGGAGGCCCACCAGCGCGTCATGGTCGTCGAGGTGATGGGGCGAGACGCTGGCTGGGTCGCGGCTGTGGGAGGTCTGGCCGGCGGCGCCGATGTGGTGCTGGTGCCCGAGGTCCCGTTTAGTGTCGACGAGGTATGCCAGCGCATCAAGGACCGTCACGAACGGGGGAAGCTTTTCAGTGTTCTGGTTGTGGCAGAAGGGTGCAAACCCAAAGACCTGGGGACGCAGGTCGCGCAAGACGCCGCGGTGGATGCCTTCGGCCATGTGCGCCTGGGCGGCATCGGCAGCGTACTGGCCGGAGAAATCGAAGCCCGGACAGGCTACGAGACGCGTGTCACCGTCCTGGGGCACCTCCAGCGAGGCGGATCGCCGACGTGGTTCGACCGGGTTCTGGCTACTCGGTTTGGCGTCGCCGCCGTTGAATTGATCAAACGGCAGCGCTTCGGCCACATGGTCGCGTTGCGCGAGAACAAACTTGCCTCGTTGACGCTGGAGGAAGGTCTCACTGGGAATCACACCGTGGATCTGAGCCTGTACAATCTGACACGACTCTTCGGGTAATCGTGGAGGGATGACGATGGCGCTCCTGAGCAGTGGCAAACTCGCGAATCTGCTCCGGCTCGCCGATGCCGGTGGGCGCTTCAAGATGCTGGCCATTGACCAGCGGGACTCACTGCGCAACGCGTTGGGGAAGGCCGCCGGACGCGAGCCCGCTGACATCACCTATGAGGACATGGCAGCCACGAAGGCGTTGATCACCGAGTCCCTGGCACCGTACTCCACCGCGACGTTGGTCGATCCCGTCTATGGCCTGCCGCAGGCCGTGAAAGTTATTCCGGGCGATGTCGCCCTACTGGTGGCCGCCGAGGAGACAGGGTATGAGCGCGCCGGAACCGGCAACCGCGAACGGAAGTCCCGGCTCATCCAGGGGTGGTCAATCGCCAAGGCCAAACGAGCGGGGGCTAACGCGGTGAAACTACTCGTCTACTACAATCCGGATGTGTCGAGTGAGGTGCTCTCATTTCAGCAGCGGCTGGTCGAGCGCGTGGGAAAAGGATGCGCAGAGGAAGATCTGCCCTTTCTCCTGGAGCTTGTCACCTATCCTAGCGAGGAGACATCAGGGGATACGCCGGAATTTGCCAGGAAGCGTCCTCGCCACACGATTGAATCGGCCCGGGAGTTCTCCAAGGGCCAGTACTATGTGGACATCCTGAAACTGGAGTTCCCAGGCGATCTCAAGTACTCGCGGGAGTTCCATGTGGGGGTGTTTGACGGCCGCGAGCGGGCCCCGGTGTACTCCCTGGAGGAGATCCAGGGATACTGTCGAGAGGTAGATGCCGCCGCTCAGCGACCATGGGTGATCCTCAGTGGAGGCGTTGACATCAGAGAGTTTCTGACCAACTTGGAATTGGCCATCGATGCGGGGGCCAGCGGGTTCCTGTGCGGGCGGGCCATTTGGAAAGATGCCGTCCCCCGATACCCCGACCTCGCTGCGATGCGTGCTTTCTTGACCTCCGAGGGGGCCTACAACTTTATCCGCGCGAACGCTGTGGCCGAGCGGGCGCGACCCTGGTTTGCCCACCTGCCGTTTGTGCGTTGGGAAGACCTACGGGTGGCCGACGACGGCCAGGAGTGGTACCAGCGGTACCAGGAGCGGTAGCAAAATGCCGAAACGGCCGCCTGTGAAGGCGACCGTTCCGGACGGGCGAGGGGGGAATCGCACCGTTTCTCGCTTACCCCGAGGCGGGGCGCGCGGTGCGAGGTACTACCACGTTGCCAGTGCCATACATTTCACCCCGCTATGCGTATGATGCTGGCACCCGTGCCAGCTCACGTTCGGGGTTGGAACTTCATCTTCAGGATAGGAGGCGTGGCGTCGGCTGGCCAGCAGGGGAAACCTGGCAATTTCGATGGCGAAAACCCTTAAATTGCCTCAGGGAAATACCTGAGTCGAGGCAGAAATGGCACCGCGGCATGTTCTGGCAGGGCAAGGGAGGGTGGTAGCACCACCTGGAGGTCTTCCCGGTTGCCGACCGCAGACGTCGTAGTCCTGGGGGGTGGGTCCACCGGCACGAGCGCGGCCTTTCAGTTGGCGCGCCGCCGATACGGCAAAGTCGTGCTGGTAGAACGTGACAGTGTGGGTGCAGGGCCCACCGCCAAGTCGATTGGCATCATCCGCCTGCATTACTCTCACGAGCCGCTGATCCGTCTGGCCGCCCGCAGCCTGGAGTTGTTCAAGGGGTTCGAGGGGCTCACCGCTGCGACCGCCGACTTCACCCGTTGTGGTTTCCTGCTGCTGGCTCCAGAGCGGGAAATGGGTGTGCTGCGCGCCAACGTTGAGCTCCAGCACCGGTTTGGGATCGGCTCATCTGTGCTGACGCCTCCGGAGATCGCGGCGCTCGATCCGCGCATGACCCTCGATGACGTCGCCGGTGCCGCCTGGGAACCGGAGTCCGGGTTCGCGGATGGCTATGCGACCGCAGCGGGATTTGCGGCCGCCGCGCGGCGCGAGGGAGCAGAGATCTGGGAGAAGACAGCGGTGCAGCGGCTCATCGTCGACGGGGGGCGCGTGCGCGCCGTCCAGACCGCGCGGGGCGAGATCAGCACGCCGGCTGTACTGGCCGCGTGCGGCCCGTGGACCCCGGCGCTGCTGCAGCCATTGGGCGTGATCGTGCCGATCCAGAGTTCGCGCCAGCAGGTAGTGCAGCTGGCGCCCCCGCCGGGATTTGGCGCCCTGGGTGTCGTGATCGAGGACCTGGCCCAGGGATTCTACGTCCGGCCGGAGGCGGGGAATACGGTGCTGGCAGGCGTGCTGGAGGAGGAAGCAGAACAGATCGTGTCCCCAGACGCATTCGACCGCGGCGTGGACCTCGACTTTGTCGAGCGGGTCGGCCAGATGTGGGCTCGCCGGTACCCGGGAGCCCGGGACGCGGAGGTCCGGCGCGGGTACGCGAGTTTGTACGACATCACTCCTGACTGGCAACCCGTCCTTGGGGCTGTCGACGGTATTGGCGGCCTGTGCATCGCGGCGGGGTTTTCCGGCCACGGATTCAAGCTCAGCCCGGCGCTGGGCGAGGTGCTGGCGGCGATCATCGCCGGCGAGACAGCGGGCATTGATGTGTCGATGTTCCGGCTCTCTCGATTTGCCGAAGGCCACCCCATCCGCGGTCGCCATGCCCAGGGCATCCTCGGCTAACGCCGAATATTGTTACATCGATGATCTTTACCTTTGTCGGCGACTACACCGATCCCGTCCTGGCGCGCCTCGCGCAAGGGCTGCGGGCGGTCTTCCAGCGCCGCGGCCACGAGTTCACCTCCGATCCTGAGGCGGAGGACCTCCGCCTGGTTGTGAATTTCATTGACGCGGAGCGGCCGAAGCCGTACCGTCGCCGGGCCAAGGCAGTTTTTGTGCTCTCCGTCGCGGTGACCAGTGAGCGGCCGGACAACGTCCTGCGCCAGGCGTATCCCCTGCTGGTGCGGTCGCTGGCCAACCTGTGCCTGTACCTGGTGCGGACGCAGGAGACGGTGCACACGTATTTTGTCACGCTGGAGCAGGGGTACTATCCGATTCCGGATCTGACCGGACAGGATTATTTCGACTACCTTTATGAGCGGCTGCATCCGCTGGCATCCTCTCAGCTGGTGATCGATAATGAGTTTCACACCGACCTTGAGCCGGGATTGTGGAACGGCGACGCTCTCACGCGCGAACTCGGCGCCGCCGGCAAACGCCTGGACGCCCTGGACTTGCTCCCGGCCCCGTTTCCGATCCACGAGTTGCTGGACGAGCGGGATCTCCGTCACATCGAGCGTCTGTACGGCATCGGCGGGCTGTCGTATGGGAACCTCAGCGTGCGCAAAGACGCCCGGCGCTTCTGGATGAGCGCCAGCGGGGTTGACAAGAGCAGCATGACGGTCATCGGCCGCGATATCCTGCTGGTTACGGGGTTCGACCGGGCACGGAACGTCATGCTCCTCAGCGTACCGCCGCACGTCAAGCCCCGCCGCGTCTCCGTGGACGCCATCGAACACTGGACGATCTACACGGAACACCCGGAGATTGGTGCGATCGTGCATGTGCACGCCTGGATGGAGAACATCACGTCGACGACGATCAACTATCCATGTGGCACGATCCAGCTGGCGCAGGCGGTTGCCGATGTCGTGCGGCAGTCGTCCACGCCCCAGCGCGCAGTGGTCGGCTTGAAGAACCACGGCCTGACGATCACGGGCCCCAGCCTGGGCGACATCTTCGATCGCCTCGAGCGCGGCTTCATGCGACAGGTTCCAATGTCATAAAATTGCGTCTACTTAGTCTACTTGGTCTACTTGGTCTCCCTGGTCTCATCACGGTGCAACGGCTGCAGGGAGACTAAGTAGACCAAGGAGACTAAGTAGACTAGGTAGACGCATTGTGATGCGCGCCCTCGTTTTCAATCCGACCATCCCTCGTTTTCTCGTGACGAAGGCGTTGGGCACGGTCAGCCGCGCGGCCGTGATGGCGCGCACGTCCGCGTTGCAGTTCCGGGAGATCCCCGAGCCTCCGCTGCCGGGGGACGAGTGGGTGCGCATCGGCGTCCGGTTGGGCGGGATCTGCGGCAGCGACCTACACACGATTCGCCTGGAGACCAGCCCGGCGATGTCCGCTCTGACGTCGTTTCCATTCGTGCTGGGTCACGAAAATGTTGGCGCGGTGCTGGAGGCAGGCCGGGCCGTCCCCACGCTGCGGCCGGGGCAGCGCGTCACCGTCGAGCCGGTGTTGCCGTGTGCGGCTCGGGGCGTCCCCGCATGCCCGCTCTGCGCCGCCGGCCGGTACAACCTGTGTGTCCGGACCACGGAGGGTCATCTCAGCCCAGGTCTGATGATCGGTGCCTGCCGGGATACCGGAGGGAGCTGGAGCGCCTCGTTTGTGGCCCACCGGTCCCAGGTGTTATCGATTCCAGACGGCGTGACGGACGAAGGGGCGCTGATGGCGGAGCCGATGGCGTGCGCGGTCCACCCATTGCTGAGCAGCCCTCCGCCGGACCGGAGTACCGTGCTGGTGATTGGCGGCGGGGTGATTGGCCAGTGTGCGATCGCGGCGGTCCGCGCCGTCGGAAGCAACGCGCGCATCGTTGCGCTGGTAAGATATCCGTTCCAGGGCGAGGCGGCGCGCCGCCAGGGCGCCAATACGGTCGTGCTGCTGCGGCGCGGAGATCGGTATTATGCGGAACTGGCGGACGTCGTCGGAGGGACGCTGCGCCGGCCGATGATCGGCCGGCGCGTGCTCATCGGCGGGGCCGATCTCACCATTGAGTGCGTGGGCTCCGGGCGCAGCCTCGACGATGCCCTGCGCCTGACGGCGCCGGGAGGACGGGTGATCCTGCTGGGGCTCGCGGCGGTGCCATCGGGCGTGGATTGGACGCCGATCTGGTGGAAAGAGCTGCGCGTGACGGGAAGCTACGTCTACGGGATCGAACAGTGGCAGGGCCGTACCGCCAAGACGATGGAGCTGGTCTTGGCGTGGATGGCCCGCGGCGACCTCCACCTGGATCACCTCGTCACGCACCGATTTCCGCTGGATGCATACCGCGACGCCCTGCGCGCGGCGATGGGCAAAGCAGAATCGAAGGCCTTCAAGGTCGTATTCGAACCGAATGCGAAAACATAAAATGCGTCTACCTAGTCTGCTTGGTCTACCTAGTCTACTTAGTCTACCTGCCTCAATCCATTACGCGCTAGGGCAAGTAGACCAAGAAGACCAAGTAGACTAAGAAGACCAAGTAGACGTTTTCAGGGGTAGATCCCGCGTATGAGGAGAGCATCTGCGACCCGTTTGACAGCGTAAATGAGGGCGGCCGTACGCAGCTCCACCTCGCGCTCACGGGCCAATTCGACCACGCCGTTGAAGGCGTGTACCATGATCCGCTCCAGCCGTTCGTTGATTTCGTCTTCTGACCAGAATAAGGCCTGCAGGTCCTGCACCCACTCGAAGTACGACACCGTCACCCCGCCGGCGTTCGCCAGAATATCCGGCACGAGCAGGATCCCGCGATCGGCCAGGATCTCGTCGGCTTCGGGGGTGGTGGGACCGTTGGCCCCCTCGACGACGATTTTCGCCTGAATGCGTGCCGCGTTGGCCTGGGTGATCTGTCCTTCGATCGCCGCCGGGACAAGAAAGTCGCATGGCAGTTCCAGGAGCTCGTCATTGCTCACCGATTCGGCGCCGGGCAGGCCGGCGACGCGGCCGGTCTGCTGCATGTGCCGCAGCGCCGCGCGCGGATCCAGGCCGGCGGGGTTGTAGATCCCGCCAGAGACGTCGCTGACGGCCACGATGCGGCAGCCCTGGTCATGCATCAGGTAGGCGGCCACCGATCCGACGTTGCCGAATCCCTGCACCACGACACGGCTGCCGGCAAAGGGGATGCCGTGAATCCGCGCCGCCTCGCGGGCGACAATCATGACTCCGCGTCCTGTGGCCTCCCGCCGGCCCGCGGAGCCCCCTATGCTGATCGGTTTCCCCGTGACCACAGCAGGGACCGAGTGACCCCGGTGCATGCTGTAGGTGTCCATGATCCAGGCCATGATCTGGTCGTTCGTGCCGACGTCGGGCGCCGGAATGTCGCCGTCAGGGGCGATGATGATGCTGATCTCGGTGGCGTACCGGCGGGTCAGGTGTTCCAGTTCGCCCCGGGACAGCTGGCCGGGATCGCAGGCGACGCCGCCCTTGGCTCCTCCGTACGGCAGGTGCATCAACGCACACTTCCAGGACATCAGCATGGCCAGCGCCCGCACCTCATCGAGGTCGACGCGGAGACTGTAGCGGATGCCGCCTTTCGTCGGTCCCAGCACGGTGCTGTGGTGGACGCGGTACCCGGTGAACATGCGCACGGACCCGTCGTCCATCTGGACGGGAAAGTTCACCGTGAGTTCACGGTGCGGGTAAGCGAGAAACTCACGGATGCCGCGCTTGAGCGGCAGGTTGTCGGCGGCGCGGTGGAACTGCCGCAGCGCCACCTCCCAGGGGTTTTCTTTAGGCTGGGCTACGACGGCCACGAACGTACCTTCTCACATGACTTGCGTCGAGGCAAGAGGAGACAGGACCTAGAGTGTGCGGGCGATCCACTCTCCTACCAGATACCCAATCACGGCGATCCCCAAGCCCACCACGAACATGTCCAATCCGCTGCGGAACGCGCCGCGGCCGGTGAAAACGCTGCGCGCCGCGCCGACGCCGAAATGGGACAGCATGCTGATCGCAAAGGAGAGCCAGATTGCCGGCGTCCCGCGCAGCACGAGGAATGGGAACACCGGAATAAATGCGCCGACCGCGGTGGCCAGCCCGGTGATCCACCCCTCTCGCAGCGGTGACATCGAGGCGACGCCGATGCCGAGTTCCAGCTGGCTTTTTTCCTGCAGGGCGTGCTCCGGGTTTGCCATGACCTCTTTGGCCGCCCGCCGGGCCGCGTCCGATCCCATGCCCCGGGTCTGGTAGAGCAGGGCCAGCTCCGCCTCTTCCAGGTCGGGCATGAGTTCCAGCTCCTCGCGTTCTACCGCGATTTCGTGCGTGTACACCTCCCGCTCGCTCTTGGCCGCGAGGAATCCGCTGCTGCCCATCGACAGCGCGTCGGCGATGAGCCCCGCGGCGCCGGAGACCAGCACGAGGTGATGGGGGACGCTGGCGCCCAACACGCCCATCACCAGGCCGAAGTTCGCGGTGAGGCCGTCGTTGAAACCGTAGACCGCGTTTCGCAGGAATCCGCCGGATTCGATGCGATGCCATGGCTCACCTGAGACGCCCAGCAGTTCGCCGAGCTGCATCGCATGGTCCGCCGACTCTTTCGCCAGGTCCGCCGCGGTCTTGGAGGCGGTGGGGTCATCGTAGTGCAGCGCGCCGCGCAGATACCCTTTGGTTTCGCGGCCTTCTTCGGCGAGCAGGATCGACGCCAGCAACCGCCAGCCCAGCAGCCGGCCGATCAGCGCCATGATCCGCGCGCGGAGGCTGGGTTGGAGCGGCGGAAGCCCGGTCCCCGCGCTGCGCAGCACCTCTTCCCAGCGCGCGACATGTTGTTCTTCCACGCGCGCCAGGTCCGCGAAGACTTTGGCCCGCTTGGCGTCGGTCTCCGCCGCGGCGATGCGTCGATAGAGGAAGGCGGCGTCGCCCTCGTCTCGCCAGTGCTCCAGCCACAACTCTCGTTGAGAAGACGGGCCATTGCGCTGCATGTCTTCTGCTTGAATTCGAAGTGGACCGGGCGTGCCCTCCCAGTCTATAATGACTTCGGCCGGCGGGTTCCGCCGGCTTCTGGCCGTATGCGTGGGCGGGTAGCGAAGCCTGGTTGAACGCAGCAGACTGTAGATCTGCCGGCCTTAATGGCCCTCGGAGGTTCAAATCCTTCCCCGCCCACCACAAGTACAAAGGCGTCTACCTGGTCTTCTTGGTCTACCTGGTCTTCCTGGTCTACCTACGGTGCGGACCGTCCTTTGAGACCAAGTAGACCAGGTAGACTAGGTAGACCAGGTAGACTGTTGTTGTGCGGGGATAGCTCAATGGTAGAGCTCCAGCCTTCCAAGCTGGGGATGCGGGTTCGATTCCCGTTCCCCGCTCCACAGAATTTCACTTCGGTCGCATGACACGAGGGGAGGTGGTGTGATGGAAGATAGAACCCTTTTCGACGCGATCAACGAGTTGACTCGTGAGGAACATGAGATCTGGGCGAAAGAGTCTCATGGACAAGCGACGGACGCGGAACGCGATCGCCTCAGCCGCATCGGGGTCACCCTTGATCAGTGCTGGGACCTTCTTCACCAACGCCAAGCGCGCCGCGCCGCTGGACTTAACCCGGATGACGCAAAGGTCCGCGACGAAAAGACCGTGGAAGGATACATTGGTTGATATGCTTGTGGGCGTGGACGCGGACACTATCGTGATCGGCGCCGGCGCAGCAGGCTTGGCGGCGGCGCGAAGCCTCGCCGGCCGCTCGGTGCGAGTGCTTGTGCTGGAGGCACGCGACCGTGTGGGCGGTCGGGTGTGGTCGCGTCCCGTAGCGCGGAACGCGACGCCGGCGGAACTTGGCGCAGAATTCATCCACGGCCGCGGCGAGCTCACGGTGCAACTGCTCCGCGAAGCGGGAGCCGCGGCCATCGACACGGAGGGCGAGGGGTGGACGTGCTCCAAGGACGGCGAACTTCGACGCGAGGACTGGGACTTATCGTCGACTGCCGGCATCTTTGAAGCAGCCGGCGCGCTTCCCGACGACGAGAGCGTCGACCGGTTCCTGCGCAGGTTCGAGCGGGATCGGGCGACGCGAGAAACGGCCAGGGCAGCGCGGGCATTTGTCGAGGGATTCGATGCTGCCGATCCGGCGATCGCGAGCGCGCGTGCGATTGCCAGCGAGATGCGATCGGGAGTCGATTTCGCGATTGCGCGGCCGCTCGGCGGTTACGGGCCGATGTTCGAGCATCTCCGCAATGCGTGCGTCGCCGCGGGCGTTCGGATTTGGCTGTCAACGATCGTTCGACGAATCTCGTGGCGCCGTGGTGCCGTCGCTATTGATATGAGTTGTGGCGGTGAGTCGCAGACGGTGCATGCGCGAACCGCGATTCTGACGCTTCCGGTCGGCGTCTTACGTCGTCGCGGCGACGAACTCGCGGTCGCCTTCGACCCGAACCTGCCGGATGCGAAGATCAAAGCGCTTCAGAGCATCGAGATGGGCCACGTAGTCAAGGTCGCGTTATGGTTCCGGTCGGCGTTCTGGGAGCGAGTTCGAGACGGGCGCTATCGCGATGCCGCGTTCTTTCGCTGTGAGCGACAACCGTTTGTGACGAATTGGACGCAGTTACCCGTCCGCAGCACACTCGTCGTCGCGTGGGTGGGGGGCCCGAAGGCGGTCGCGCTGAGCGGCATTGCAGAAGCGGAGCTCATCGAGCGCGCGTTGAACGGCTTCGGGGCGTTGCTCAACGAGCCCGAGCTCGCGCGTGAGGAGTTCGAGGGCGGCCTGACGCACGATTGGGGCGGCGACCCGTTCGCACGCGGCGCCTACAGTTATGTCGCTGTGGGGGGCGGGAATGCTCGCGCCGCGCTTTCCGCACCCGTCGATGACACCATGTTCTTCGCCGGCGAAGCCACGTCGACAGACGACCAGGATGGCACGGTGAATGGGGCCCTCGAAACAGGGGAACGCGCCGCCGCGGAAGCTGCGACGGCGCTCGGCGTCGAGGCTCGCTAGTGCCGTACCAACTTGATTCGCCACATCGTCCTTTCTTAGTACCTGTGGAATCGCTCGTGAGCTACACATGACTATCAAGTTGGTACGGCACTAGCCGTCGATGGCTGAAACCGCATCGTCGCTGCTCGCGGCATGGTCGACCTTCTATTTCATGACCGCCTCGTCGGCTGCCGCGTTGACCGGGCTGATGTTCGTCGTGATCAGCTTGGTGACCGGGCAGGAACGTACGGACGCCACTCAAGATGGGATCGCGACGTTTACCACACCGACGGTCATGCACTTCGCCGCGGCGTTGCTTGTCTCGGGCATTCTCATCATGCCGTGGCGCTCGTTGGTTCAGGCGGGCATCGTAGTCGCGGTCATCGGTCTCTACGGCGTCGCGCAGATTCTGCGCGTGATGGGTCGAACGAGGCGACTCACCGGGTACACAGCGGATCTCGAGGACTGGACGTGGTTCACGATTCTCCCCTTGGGGGCGTATGTGGCGATCTCCGCGGGCGCGATTGCCCTTGCTACTGTCCCGGTGCAAGCGATGTTCACCCTTGCCGGCGGCGTCATGTTACTGATCTTCATAGGGATTCGCAACGCATGGGACGTCGTCACGTACATCGCTACTAGGCGGACTAAACCCTAGCGAGGGGCGGCTGTCGAGTCCCTGCCGGGAAAGACAATTCCGCCCCGCGCGGCACCCAGAGGAGAGGTGTCGCGCAGACCCGAAGCGTAAGATGCGTGACGGCCCGCATTCTCGATGGAAAAGCGCTCGCCGCGCAGGTTGAACGCGAGGTCGCCGCTCAGGCCGCCGCGCTGACGGCACGGTACGGTGTTTCGCCGGGCCTCGCGGCGGTTCTCGTCGGTGACGATCCGGCGTCGGTGCTGTATGTCAGGCGGAAGGCGGAGGCCTTCGGCCGGACCGGGATGCGCTCCGAGACGTTTCACCTGCCGGCCAGCACCGCTGAGGCCGAGCTGCTGCAGCTGATTGCCACGCTGAATGCGCGGCCGGACATCCACGGCATTCTTCCTCAGCAGCCGATGCCGGAGCAGATCAATCCCCGTACGGTGTTCGAGCGCGTCGACCCCGCCAAAGACGTCGACGGCCTCGGCCCGATGAACATGGCCGCCCTTCTCGTTGGGCGGCCGCGGCTGGTGCCATGTACCCCGGCCGGGATCATGCGGCTGCTCGAGCACGCGGGGATCGACGTCGGGGGCAAGGACGCGGTCGTCATCGGCCGCAGCGTGATCGTCGGGCGGCCGATCGCGCTACTGCTCCTGCAAGCGAACGCCACGGTCACGATGTGTCACACTCGTACCCGAGAGCTCGCCGCGCACACCCGGCGCGCGGATATTCTGGTGGTCGCGGCAGGCAAGGCCAGGCTGATCACACGGGAGATGGTCAAACCCGGCGCCGTGATCGTGGACGTGGGGGTCAACCGTGCGGACGGCAGACTCGCCGGCGATGTGGACTTTGCCGCAGTCGCGGAGGTCGCGGGTTGGATCACGCCTGTGCCCGGGGGCGTAGGACCGATGACGATTGCCATGCTGCTTCGCAATACTGTGCAAGCCGCAGAGGCGCAACTGCGCTCTGGGAAAACGGTGTAAGTGAACACCTCGGCAGACGAGCAGGCCCGGGCATTCATTGATGGGCTGCTGACGAGGGCTCGGCCCCAGGCCCAGGACACCGCCAGACTCCGCCGCGTGGAGATCCTCCTGCACCGGCTGAGCGATCCGCACCGGGCGGTGCCCACCGTCCTGATCGCAGGCACAAAGGGCAAGGGATCCACGGCGGCGATGCTGGCGTCGATGCTCCAGGCCGCGGGGCATCGCGTGGGCCTCTACACCAAGCCGCACCTGGTCGACTATCGCGAGAGGATTCGCGTTGACGATGCCCTCATCTCCCCCGAGGATCTGGCGGCACTTGTGGAGCTCGCGCGGCCGCATGTTGAGGCCATGGCCGCTGAGCCGCTGGGACTCCCGACCTACTTCGAGCTCTCCGTCGCTCTGGCGTTTCTACACTTCGCGCGCTCCCGGGCCGATCTGGCAATCGTGGAGGTAGGCCTGGGCGGGCGGCTGGATGCCACCAACATCGCGGAACCCATCGTGTCGGTGATTACGCCCGTGAGCTACGACCATATGGATGTGCTCGGGGGCACCCTCGATCAAATTGCGCGGGAGAAGGCAGGGATCATCCGTGCCCGGGGAGCCGTCGTCAGTGCCCCGCAGAGTGCCGAGCCGCTGGCGGCGATCATCGATGTCTGTACGCGGCACGAGGCGAAGCTCACGCTCGTCAATGAGGTGATGCGCTGGCAGGCCCTGGAGGCCACACTGCACGACCAGGTCTTCGAGATGGCCGGACCGTGGCGCGACTACGGTCGCCTGCGGCTTCCACTGGTGGGTGCGCACCAGCTCACGAACGCTGCCACCGCGGTGGCGACCGCGGAAGTCCTGGCCGAGCGCGGCGTCGCCTTCGCGCCCGGCGGGATTCGGAGCGGCCTGGCCGCGGTGCGGTGGCCGGCACGCGTCGAGGTGGTGGGAGAACGCCCGTATGTGGTGGTCGACGTGGCCCACAATCCGGCCTCGCTGGGCGCCCTGCGGCAGACACTGGAAGCGATGTTCCCCGGCCGCCGCCTTATCCTCGTCTTCGGCATGGTCGCCACGCACGATCACCGTGCCTGCACCAGCCTCATTGCGCCGCTGGCCGACGTGGTGATCACCACCACCCCCCAGCACGTAAAGCCCCTGCCTGCGCGCGTCCTGGCAGAAGAGGTGGCGCGCTACGCAGCCCAGGTGGAGGTCATCGACGACCGGCTGGCGGCGGTGCGGCGCGCGCTGGCGCTGGCGCGTCCCGACGATGTCGTCGTGATTACGGGATCATTCTTCCTCGTCGGCGAGGTGCGTGATACCCTTCAAAGAGAGCTCCCGCATTCGTCGGATCGCCATCGGGTCGTGAGGTGAGTGCGCGTTGTGGGTTGATGTGATCGTCGAGGACGTGCTGCGGACGCGTTCCACCACCCAGCACGTGATCAACGACGCAAAGAGTCCCTCCGGGCCCATCCACGTTGGCTCGCTGCGCGGCGTGATCCTCCACGATTGTGTCGCCCGCGGTCTGGGGGCGAAGAACCATCCCGTGTCCTTCCTGTTCGGCTTTGATGACTACGATCCGCTCGACTCGCGTCCCGCGGCGGTGCCGGTTGAGTTCGACCGCTATCTGGGCATGCCGCTCTCCGACATACCCTCGCCGGATGGAGGCGGAGGGAGTTACGCGCGGCATTATGGGCTCGGTTTTGAGCGCGTGTGGAAGACGCTGGGCGCTCGTCCTCACGTGTACTGGACGAGCGAGATGTATAAGTCGGGGCGGTTCAACGACGCCATCATGCTGGTGCTGGATCGTGCCGATGAGCTCATCCAGATTGATCGCGAGATCAGCGGAAGTCAGAAGGCCGAGCGCCATCCGGTGCAGGTGGTCTGCGAGTCCTGTGGCCGCATCGGGACCACGGTCGTCACCGGATGGGATGGGCGGCAGGTCACCTACGAGTGCCGGCCAGACAAGGTCGCGTGGGCGCAGGGCTGCGGCCACCACGGCCGGCGGTCCCCGCTCAACGGCGGGAGCAAGCTGCAGTACGTCGTAGAGTGGGCGGCCAAGTGGAAGATCCTGGGGGTCACCATCGAGGGCGCCGGAAAGGATCACATGACCAAGGGCGGCAGCCACGACCGGGCCAGCGCGATGGTCGAGCGCGTCTTCCGCTCCCAGGCGCCGTACCCCATTCCCTACGAGTGGTTTCTGGTCGGCGGGCGCAAGATGAGCACGAGCAAGGGCGTGGGCCTTGCGGCCGCCGAACTGGTCGAGATCCTGCGTCCCGAACTGGCGCGGTTCCTAATGGTGCGCCCGCACTATCGCCAGCAGATCAACTTCGACCCCGGCGGAGAGACGATTCCCACCCTGTACGATGAATATGACCGCGCGGCGGCCGCGTACGCGGGAGACCTGGAGGCCAAGACGCCGGCCGAGGCCGACCTGCTCCGAGACCATGCGCGGACGTTCTACTACTCGCACGCCGAGGGGGAGTCACCGCGCTGCTTCCGGATGCGGTTCGCGAAAGTCGCGTACTTGATGCAGATGCCCACGGTCGATATCGAGCGGGAGGCCGAGCGGGATAAGGGGGCGCCGCTGACCGACGCCGACCGGGTCGAACTCCGCCAGCGGATGAACGACGCCGGGCGGTGGCTGCAGACCTACGCGCCCGACCAGTATCGCTTTCAGGTCCAGTCCCGCCTCCCCGACATCTCGCTGGACGACGCGCAGCGGGCATTTCTCGGCCGGCTGGCCGAGGCCGTCCGCGGCCGGCCGGTCTGGACAGGTGAAGAGCTGCACGAGCAGATCCACGCATTGAAGAACCAGCTCGGGCTTCCCCCCAAGCAGGCATTCAGCGCGATCTATCTCACGTTTCTGGGAAAGCCATCCGGACCTCAGGCGGGGTGGTTTCTCGCTGCGCTGGACCGTGACTTCGTCGTGAGCCGCCTGCAGGAGGCGGCGGGCGCGATGCGGGCCGGACCTCGATGACGACGGCGGATCGTCCCGTCAACATCCTGATCTTCACCAATTTGGGCGAACGCCATCTCGCCCAGATCCGCGCCGTCGACCCCCGCGTGCGCGTCACCCTCGCCGCCGGGCCGGCCCACGGCGCCGCAGATCCCGCAACGGCCGAGATCATGTTGGGCTGGAAGGTCCCCCGAGAGGCGGTGCAGCACGCGAACGGCCTCAAGTGGATTCACTCCACCGGCGCCGGGGTGGACGATATTCTTTACCCGGAGGTGTACGAGCGCGATCTCGTGATCACCGCGAGCAACGGCATTCACCCGCCCCTCCCTGAGCACGTGTTCGCGTTCATCCTGGCGTTTGAGCGCCGGTTACACATCGCTCTGCGCCAGCAGTTGCAGCGGCGGTGGGATCGCAGCACCGCGCTCGGGGGTGAGGTCGCCGGCAAGACGCTCGGCATCCTGGGTCTGGGGACCATCGGCCGGGAGATTGCCCGCAAGGCACAGGTCTTCGACCTGCGTGTGATCGGCACGAGGCGCACACCGGCGCCGATCCCGGGAGTCGAAACGGTGCTGGGGCCGGAGGGACTGCCCGACGTGTTGCGCGAGTCCGACATCGTGGTGGTGGCTCTGCCCCTGACAGAGCGCACTCGCGGGCTGCTGGGCGAACGGGAGTTCCGCATGATGAAGCCGACGGCACTGTTCATCAACATCGGCCGCGGGCCGATCGTGCAGGAGGCGGCGCTGGTGCGCGCGCTCCGCGAGGGATGGATTGCCGGCGCCGCGCTCGATGTCTTTGAGCAAGAGCCGCTGCCCGCGGACAGTCCTCTGTACGATCTGGAGAACGCCATCATCACGCCGCACGTCTCTGGGGCATCGCCGCGCTACATGGACCGGGCTGTGCCGCTGTTTTGCGAAAACCTCAAACGTTACCTTCATGGGGACGCGCTTTTGAACGTTGTGGATAAGGAACGAGGCTATTGAGAGGCGAATACGTGATTAGTGATTCGTGATTAGTGATTCGAGCCCGCGAAGCGGCGTGGGTCCGTTGGCGAATCACGAATCACGATTCACAAATCACGAGGAGGTTCGTGTGTGAAGCCATATCCTCCGGATCGTATCCGCAACGTCGCCGTCACCGGACACGGCAGCACGGGGAAGACGTCTCTGGTGGAGGCGATGCTCTTCACCGCCAAGACCGTCGACCGCCTGGGCAGGGTGGACGATGGCACCTCGACCACGGACTTCGACCCCGAGGAACAGCGGCGGAAGCACACCATCAACGCCGCGCTGGCCCCGCTAGAGTGGCGGGATCACAAGATCAACCTGGTCGACGCGCCCGGCTATCCAGATTTTGTCGGCGAGGTGGTCGCGGCCCTGCGCGCGACAGAGAGCGCCATCGTGGTCGTGGATCCAGTGGCCGGCGTCCAGGTACAGACCGAAGTGGCCTGGGCGCTGGCGGAGCGCCGCGGGGTCAGCCGGCTGATTGTTGTGAACCGCCTCGATCGTGAGAACGCCAGCTTCGATCGGACGTTGCAGTCGCTGCGGGCGAGGTTTGGCAACTCCGTCGCGCCCATCCAGATCCCGATCGGCGCCGAGGCAGGTTTCAGCGGCGTCGTGGATCTCCTGGAGATGAAGGCCTACGCCATCCGAAACGGCGAGCTTGTCGCCTCCGAGATTCCGCGCGACCTGGCGGCCGCCGCGCAGGCAGCCCGGGAGAAGCTGACGGAAGCCGCCGCGGAGTCGGAGGACGCGCTGGTCGAGAAATACCTGGAGACCGGAGCGCTGACGCAGGACGAGGTGACGCGTGGTCTCCACGCCGGCGTCAAGGCGGGGACGCTGGTCCCCGTATTGTGCGCATCCGCCACGAAGCTCATCGGCATCCAGCTCCTGCTCAATGAGATCGTCACGCTGCTGCCGGGTCCGGCCGAGCGCCATGAGGTGGCGGCGACGGACCAGCGCACCCAGAAGCCCATGACCGTGGCGCAGGCGCCCGGCGCGCCGCTGGCGGCGCTGATCTTCAAGACGGTCGCGGATCCGTATGTCGGCAAGCTGTCGTACTTCCGAGTTTACGGTGGCGCGCTGCGCTCAGACTCTCAGGTCCTCAACGCGACGAAGGGGAAGCCGGAGCGGATCGGCCAGCTCTACGTGCTGCGGGGCAAGCATCAGGAACCCGCGCCCGAAATTGGGGCGGGAGACATCGGGGCCGTCGCCAAGCTGGCCGAGACGGCCACCGGCGATACGCTGTCAGCCAAAGAGACCCCGCTGCTGCTGCCCCCGATCGAGTTTCCGCAGCCGATCATCTCCCTGGCGGTGGAGCCTAAAAGCAAAGGCGATGAGGACAAAATGGGGGTCTCGCTGCAGCGGCTGGTGGAGGAGGATCCGACGTTGCGCGTCCACCGCGCGACGGAGATGAAGCAGACCATCATCTCCGGGATGGGCGAGTCGCACCTGGAGATCACCGCCGACCGGCTCCGCCGGAAGTTCAGCGTCGACGTGGTGCTCGGGACTCCGAGGGTGCCGTACCGGGAGACGATCAGGGCCAAAGCTAAGGCGCAGGGACGGTACGTGAAGCAGACCGGCGGTCACGGGCAATACGGCGTCTGTTTCATCGACATCGAGCCGCTGTCCCGGAGTTCCGGGTTTGAATTTGTGGACAAGATCCGTGGCGGGGCGATCCCAAACCAGTTTGTCGTCTCTGTGGAAAAAGGCGTGCGCAAAGCGCTGGAGGAAGGCGTCCTGGCCGGGTACCCGGTCGTCGACGTGCGCGTGCTCCTGGTGGACGGCAAGTACCACGAGGTCGATAGCTCAGACATCGCGTTCCAGATCGCGGGCTCCATGGCGTTCAAGGAGGCGGCGACCGCCGCCGGCCTGGTGCTGCTCGAGCCCATCATGGACCTTTCGGCGCGGGTACCGGAGGAGCAGATGGGGGATATCATCGGGGACCTCAACGCCAAGCGCGGCCGGATTCTAGGGATGGAGCCGCAGGGCGATGGCACGACTGTGGTCCAGGCGCAGGTCCCGCAGGCCGAGGTGCTGCGGTATGCCTCGGGGCTGCGTTCGATGACCGGCGGGCGGGGAACGTTTACGATGGTTTTCTCGCACTACGAAGAGGTCGTCCCTCACGTCGCGGAACGCGTCATCGCCGAGGCGAAGCAGCAGAAGGCAGGAGCGGCATCGCGCTGACACACGGGGCCCCGGGGAATATCCTGCTCGTAATCGGCGTTCGGCAGGAGTGACGAGGGGACCGTCGAATCCTGTGCTGCGGTGTTATAGATGGAGGGCCTTATCTCCGCAGAGATAGGGCCCTTTGCCGTTGTCGGAAGGATAGGGGCGATTCATGCGCGGCCGCCTCACTGCCGATATAAAGGAAGAAATCCGCCAGCGGGTTGACCTGGTCGAGCTGGCCAGTGCCCACGTGTCCTTGAAGAAGGCCGGCCGGCACTACAAGGGCCTCTGTCCATTCCATCAGGAGAAGACGCCCTCATTTCACATTGATCGCGAGCGGGGTTTGTGGCACTGCTTCGGGTGCGGGGAGGGCGGCGACATTTTCGATTTTGTGATGCGCATCAGCAGCCTGTCGTTCACGGAGGCCGCGGAGACGCTGGCCCGCCGGGCCGGCGTGCGCCTGGAGCGCAGCCCGGAGGAGGTTCAGCAGGCCACCGAGCGCGACCGCCTGTACCGGGCGCTTGAAGCCGCAGTGGGATTCTTCCGAGAGCAACTGCTGCATCCTGAGTGGGGACGAGTCGCGCGGGAGTACCTGCAGCGGCGCGGAGTCGACGTGAACGCCGCCGAGCGCTTCCGCCTGGGGTATGCGACGCCCAACTGGGACGATTTGTTGACGGCGCTGGGAACGAAAGGCTTCCCGGCGGCGTTGCTGTCTGGAGGCGGCCTGGTGCATCCCCGCAGCACCGGCGACGGGTACTACGACATGTTCCGGCACCGGCTGATCTTTCCGATCCTGGACCTGCAGGATCGGCCGGTGGCGTTCGGTGGCCGGGCGCTGGATGAGACATCGCCGAAGTACCTGAACTCTCGAGAAACGGCCGTTTTTGTCAAGGGACGCACGCTCTATGCGCTGAACTGGGCGCGCGAGGCGATCCGGCAGCACGACGAGGTCGTCGTCGTGGAAGGCAACATGGACGCGGTGACATGCCATCAGTTTGGCATCACTAACGCGGTGGCCTCGCTGGGCACGGCGCTGACGCCGGAACAGGTGCTGGCGCTGAAACGCTTTGCCAGCAGGGCGGTGCTCGTTTACGATGCCGACGCGGCAGGCCAGGCGGCGATGGAGCGGGCGATGACGCTGTTTGAGGAGGCAGACCTCCCGGTGCGGGTGGTGGTGCTGCCGTCAGGCGACCCGGACGCGTTCCTCCGTACGGAGGGCCCGCAGCGGTTCCAGCACCTGCTGGCCCAGGCTGTCCCGATCTTCGAGTACCAGGTGGATATGGCGGCATCCAGGCACGATCCGAAGACGATCGAGGGCAGGGTGCGCATCGTCGACGACCTGATCCCCGCCATGGGGGCGGTGGCCAATCCTGTGCGCCAGGCCGAGTACATCCGCAGCCTCGCCCAGCGCTTCGACCTGGCCGAGGACGCGGTCCGCCAGCGTCTGAGGGGGCGCACGCGGGGGAAAAGTCATTTTCCCGGCCCGCCACAGGCGGTTCCGACCCGCGACCGGGCCAGGGACCAGGCTGAGCGGCTGCTGGTCCACCTGATGGTGCACGAGCCGGCGCTGCGGCGGGTGGTGGGCGAGGCGCTGTCGCCGGATGACTTTCAGGATGCGCGCTACCGGGATCTGGCTCGGGCGCTGTACGATGGGCCGGACGATGCTGTCGAAGGGATCCGGCAGCGCATCGATGACGATGGACAGCGTCTGCTGATGCAGCTGGTTTTCGAGGATCCGCCGGTCGTGGAAAAAGAGAAAGAGAAAGAGAAGGTGGGGGCAATCGATTTCATCATGTATCGGGAGCCAGCCGCCCAGCACCGGCTGGCGCTGGCCAAGCAGATTCAGCAGGCGCAGACGGCCGGCGATCTGGAGCAGGTTCGGCGCCTGCAGATGGAGTACCTGAAACTGATTGGGCTGACTCCGGCCGAGGTTCCCCCCAGCCGGGAGTCAGGCCAGGGACAACCCTCCCGGAAGGGGGGTGAGGACGATGGCCAAGAAGAAGGCGGCGCCTGAGGCGCCGGTAACCGATGAGCGCATCCAGGCCGAACTGCGGGCCTTGGTCGAGCTTGGCAAAAAGAAGGGGTTTCTGACCCACGACGACATCCTGGAGCAGTTCCCAGAGGCGGAACAGAACATCGAGCTGATCGACCGCGTCTATTCCGTGCTCCTGGAACAGGGCATCGACGTCGTCGAAGACGCCAAGGAGGCCGAGCAGAAGGGCAAAGGCGAGGAAGAGGAAGAGGTACGCGAGCCGGAAGGCGTGGCGATCGATGACCCGGTCCGGATGTACCTCAAGGAGATCGGGAAGGTCGCACTGCTCACCCCCGAGCAGGAGGTCGATCTGGCCCAGCGCATGGAGAAGGGCGACGAGGAAGCCAAGCGCCGCCTCATCGAGGCGAACCTGCGCCTGGTGGTCAGCATCGCCAAGAAGTACGTGGGCCGCGGCATGCTGTTCCTGGACCTCATTCAGGAAGGCAACTTGGGTCTGATCCGCGCGGTCGAAAAGTTTGACTGGCGCAAGGGATACAAGTTCAGCACGTATGCCACGTGGTGGATCCGGCAGGCAATTACCCGGGCCTTGGCCGATCAGGCCCGGACGATCCGTATCCCGGTCCACATGGTGGAGACGATCAACAAGCTCATCCGCATCTCGCGCACCCTGCTGCAGGAGCTGGGTCGCGAGCCGACCGCGGAAGAGATCGCGTCGGCGATGAGCCTGCCGGTCGAGCGCGTGCGGGAAATCATCAAGATTGCTCAGGAACCCATCTCTCTGGAGACGCCCATCGGCGAAGAGGAAGACAGCCACCTTGGCGACTTCATCGAGGACCAGGACGCCCTCGCGCCGGCCGAAGCGGCGTCGTTTACCATGCTGAAGGAGCAGCTGGAGGACGTGTTGGAGACGCTCACGCCTCGCGAGCGCAAGGTGCTGAAGCTGCGATTCGGGCTCGATGACGGCCGTCCCCGGACGCTGGAGGAGGTCGGCCGGGAGTTCGGGGTGACCCGCGAGCGGATCCGCCAGATCGAGGCCAAGGCGCTGCGCAAGCTGCGCCATCCGACGCGAAGCAAGCGCCTGAAAGATTTCATCGAATAACTGGCTCTGATTTGTCATTGCGAGGAGCGTCGCGGCGAAGCAATCTCCTAATAACACACGGAGATTGCTTCGGCCCTTTCAGGGCCTCGCAATGACAGCCTGAGGTGTCCTGGATGGAATCCCATGTCAAGGATGTGAGCCTGGTCAAGTCCGGCCGCCAGCGCATCGAGTGGGCCGATACGGAGATGCCGGTCCTGCGGCGTATCCGCGAGCGGTTCACGCGCGAGCGACCCCTGAAGGATCTGCGTGTGGCGGCGTGCCTGCACGTCACCACTGAGACCGCCAACCTGATGCGCACGCTGGTGGCCGGCGGCGCCCAGGTGCGCCTGTGCGCCAGCAACCCGCTCTCGACGCAGGATGACGTCGCCGCCGCGCTGGTCGAGGAGCAGATCGCCGTCTTCGCCATCAAAGGGGAGGACCGCGACACCTACTACCGGCACATCAACCAGGCCCTGGATATCAAACCCCACGTCACGATGGACGACGGGGCCGATCTGGTATCGACCATTCACAGCAGCCGGCAGGAATTGCTCAAAGACGTCGTGGGCGGCACAGAAGAGACGACGACCGGCGTGATCCGTCTGCGGGCGATGGCGAAAGACCGCGCCTTGAAGTATCCGATGGTGGCCGTCAACGACGCGAAAACGAAGCATCTCTTCGACAATCGCTACGGCACCGGCCAGTCGACGATCGACGGCCTGCTGCGCGCGACGAATCTCCTGCTTGCGGGAAAAACGCTGGTGGTCTGCGGCTACGGGTCCTGCGGGCGAGGGCTGGCGATGCGCGCGCGCGGCATGGGGGCGCGGGTGGTTGTCACCGAGGTATCCGCGCTGCACGCGCTGGAAGCGACCATGGAAGGCTATCAGGTGATGCCGATCGCCCAGGCCGCGCGTGAGGGCGACATCTTCATCACCGTGACCGGGAACCGCGCCGTGATCCGCCGCGAGCACTTCGAGGCGATGAAAGACGGCGCGGTGCTCGGCAACAGCGGCCACTTCAACGTGGAGATCGAGATCCCGGCGCTGCTGGACCTGGCCGTGTCGTCGCGAGAGATTCGCCCGTTCGTGCAGGAGTACCGGATGCGGGACGGCCGGCGGCTCTACCTGCTGGCGGAGGGGCGGCTGCTGAATCTCGCCGCTGCGGAAGGGCACCCCGCCGCCGTCATGGACATGAGTTTCGCCAATCAAGCGCTAGTGGTCGAATACCTGGCCGGGCAGGGGCGGGCGCTGTCGCCCAACGTTTATTCCGTGCCGGCCGACATCGACCAGTCGGTGGCCCGCCTGAAACTGGACGCGATGGAGATCCGCATCGACGAGTTGACCCCGGAGCAGCGGAAGTATCTCCAGTCGTGGGAGGAAGGCACCTAGAATAGCCGTTCCGGGTCATAGCGCCACGTCGCCGGGTGTGTCACACTCCCCGCGTGGCGCTCCTGCGTGGGTTCGTCGACGTCCTCTTTCCTCCGGCCTGCCAGGTCTGCCAGACACGGGGCGACTTCCCCCTGTGTGCAGGCTGCCGTGCCGGCTTCCCCCTTATCAGGCCGCCGGTCTGCCAGAAGTGCGGCAGGCCGCTGCGTGGACCGCCGGATCTCACCTTTACGTGCATTCCCTGCCGGCACCGGCGGACGCATTTCGCCTGTGCCCGCGCGGCCGGAGTATACGATGGCCCGCTGCGCGAGGCGATCCACGCCTTAAAGTTCGGTGGCCGCCAGGCGCTGGCTGAGCCCCTCGGCCGGTTGATCGCAGAGGTAGTGGCCACCGATCCCCGGATGCGGGTTGACCTGGTTGTTCCTGTTCCCCTTCACCCGGCCCGTCTGCGTGAGCGGGGGTTCAACCAGGCCGAACTGCTCGCCGCCGAGGTGGCCGGCTATCTTAACATTCCTCTGAGACCCATGGCGTTGCGGCGGGTGCGGGCGACCCCCGCGCAGACAGGGTTGGGGCGCGAGGACCGCCGTGCCAACGTACGCGGCGCGTTCGGGTCGAGGGAGCCGCTTGAGGCGTCAACTATCCTGCTGGTGGACGACGTGATGTCTACCGGGTCGACCGGAATAGAGTGCGCCCGTGCCCTGCGGCACGGAGGCGCCCGCCAGGTGGTCGTC
>Ga0209375_1000126_pt1 | contig 69350 bp, 57 predicted proteins | sample GraSoiAngelo_131_FD_185888 | JGI IMG/M metagenome (GOLD analysis project Ga0209375, IMG submission 185888) | Grasslands soil microbial communities from the Angelo Coastal Reserve, California, USA - 14_0929_02_30cm (SPAdes) (version 2) | ecosystem: Environmental > Terrestrial > Soil > Grasslands ...
GCTGGAGCGAGCGGTCCGCGTGGATCCACGCCGCATCATCATGGGGTGCGCTAAAATCCGGCTGGTCGTGGTGCCAACGGTGGTGCCAACGGCGCCGTTGCTTGACGTCGCCAGCTCCCGCCTTGCCGGATCCGAGCGGCCGCGCGATGTTGGTCCGACCATATGTCATCCGGTCGCCACGGTGCCGTCATTGTGGCCTTCCTCTCCGCGCTGGTCGTGAGGTCCGCCGGAGCTCAGTGCCCCGACGGTACGGCCCCGCCGTGTAGTCGGGGAGCGCCCGGGGCGGCCGCTACGTCCCCGCCTCCTGCCGAGCGCGACCGGGCGCGCACATTTCTCATTCTCCCGTTTCGCAACCTGTCGCGCATCGCCGCCTATCAATGGCTGGTCGAAGCGTCCCCCACGATGCTGGCGGACGCGCTCGGCCAGTGGACGGAGTTGACGGTCGTCCCCGACGAGCGGCTGTATCCGGCGCTGCGCCGGCACGAGCTCCACCCCGGGGACGTCATGGACCTCGCGCGCCTCCGCCCTGTGGCGGCGGAGACCGGCGGATGGACGGCGGTGACGGGCGAAATCATCGTGACGGGCGAACGGCTGCAAGTGAGTGCCCGGGCCTACGACGTCGTGACCCGGCGCCAGCTGGCCCGTGCGACGTTCGAAGGTCGAGCCAGGGACGACGTACGGCGGGCCTACGACCAGATCGCGACGGCGTTGTTGCGCGCGGCCGGGCTCGAACAGGGCTCGGCGGACCTGGGCACGGCCACGACGCGCTCCCTGGACGCGTATCGGGCCTACCTGCGTGGTATGGCGCATCTCAACCGAGCGGAATACCGCCAGGCCCGTGACGCGTTGCTGGACGCCGTCCGCATCGACAGCGCCTTCGCGCAGGCATACGGCAAGCTCGCTGAGGTCTCCCTGCTCGCGTTCTCGGTGCTGGATCCTGACCATCCGGCCTACGGCTACGCGGAGCGCGCCGCGGCGCTCAGCAACCGGCTGCCGCCGCGGGCGGCCAGTCACGTGCGCGCGCTGCGCAGCCTGCTGAACGCCGACTTCACCGCGGCGCGCCGGGAGTTGGGCGGTCTCGTCGCCCAGGACTCGAACGACGTCGACGCGCTCGAGGAGCTCGCAGGCCTCGAGTTTCTCGACCCCCTCCTCGTGGCGACGCCGACCGGAGAGCGGCGCCGCGGGTCTCTGAACGCCGCTACGCGGCTGTCCCGGCGCGTGCTCGATCTCGACCCCACGCGGCATGGCGCCTACCAGGGATTGGTGGTCATCTACTCGCTGGCGGCCGGGCAGTCGCCGGGCGCGATGGCGGGCTACCGCCGCGAGCTGCCCCGTCCGGTGCGGAGCTCGGTCCGTGCCTGGTGCAGCTGTGACTTCGAGCTCGGCGTGGCTGGGCAGCCGCCCGGCCGCGGCAGTGACTCGGCACTGGCACTCCAGTTCGCCGGTCCCGATCTCATGCTCGTGCCGCTGCTGCGCGACTCGCTCGAGCTCGTGCCGGTCGATTCCCTGGCTGCGCTTCCGGCAGAGTCGTTGGCCGCCTCGCGCGCCCGCGCGCGGGCCGCGGCGAGGGCGTGGGCCCGGCGTTGGCTGGCCGCCGGCCCCGCCGAGGCCGAAGCGCACCGCATGACGGCGCGTGTGCTCGAGCTGGACGGCAATTACGAGGCGGCGCTCCGCGAGCTCGACATCGCAGACTCGCTCGGTGTCGAAGCGGAAGCGGAGGCCCTGGCCGCACGGCGGATGATCCTGCTGGGTAAGCTCGGACGATTGGATGACGCGCGCCGAATCGCGGACTCCCTGTGGGGCGCGCATTACTTCGGGGGGGAGTTGTTCGCCACCGTGCCCGCCATGACCGAAGCGTACGCCTGGGCCACGAATCTGTTCGCCGCGGCCGGAGACTTCGAGCGTGTGCGGGCTGCGCTGGCCGCGTTCAGCGCCCGGCTGGCCGTGCGCCTCGAGCCGGCTCAGGCGTATGCCGCTACGGTCACGCTGCTGTCCGGATCAGAGTCCGGGCCGGTCGCACCGGTCGTCCTCCCTGACGGGCTGCGGCGCAGCGTGCGGGAGGCGCTGCGCGCGGAGCTGGCACGGTACCCCGGAGACCCGCTCCTCAGCGCCTGGCTCCGCACCTCCGCGTCGTTCCCGAACCGCTGAGCCCACTGGCAGGTCAGGCTCGGGTTTCGAGCAGCAGGCTCCGGAACGCCGCGGCTGCAGGCCCGAGCGGCGTCCCCAAGCGCCGCACAATCAGCAGATCCCGCGTCCAGCGTGGGCCGGCGAGCCGTGCGGCCACGATCCGCCGATCCCGTGCCAAAACCGCGTGACGCGACACGAGCGCGACGCCGAGTCCCGCGGCCACCGCCTCGCGAATCGCCTCCGTGCTCCCGAGTTCCATCACCGGGTTGAGCGTGACCCCCAGCCGCGCGAGATAGCGTTCGGCCACGCCGCGCGTACTCGAGCCTTCCTCGCGAGCAATGTAGGGCTCGCCGGCGATCGCAGGCGCGGTCACGGCCCGGCGGCGCGCGAACCGGTGGCCGCGCGGGACGATGAGCACCAGCTCGTCCTTCACCCAGGGTTCCGCAGCCAGCCCAGTCACGAGCGGCGCATCCCCGATCACTCCCAGCTCCAGTTGACCCGCCGCCACCGAGCGCTCGATCTCCCGGGTGTCGCTGATCTGCAGACTCAATGCGAGCGCCGGATGAGCTGCATGAAACCGGCCGAGTGCGGCGGGAAGGAGGTAGGTGCCGGGCGTCGTGCTCGCCCCGACGGTCAGGGCGCCGCTGCGCAGCCCCTGCAAGTCGGCCGCAGCCCGCTCGGCACCGCGTAGCAGCCCCACCGCCTGGCGGGCGTACGGTTCGAGCAGGCGGGCGGCGGGCGTCGGACGGACGCTCCGCCCGTGACGCTCCAGCAGCGGAACACCGAAGTGCGCCCCCAGACCCTGCAAGTGTTCGGAAACCGCGGGCTGGCTGATGTGGCAGGCCTTGGCCGCCCGACCCACGCCCCCCTCGTCGAGGACCGCGAGGAACAGTTCTAAGCGGTGCAGCGTGAGGCCAGGTTTTGCCATAGGGTAATACCTATCTATCTCATAAACATCATCTAATTGTCCTATTGTGCAAGCGGACCCACACTTCGCACATGACCGACAGCGCAGTGCTTCACGCGGAGGAGCAGGGCTCGCTCGAAGCAGTGATCAAGGGCGAAGTCTTGCGGATGTATCAGGAGGTAGCCGAACACCCGGAAGGTGAGTTCCACTTCCATCACGGGCGTCTGGCAGCCGAGCTGTTCGGCTACGAGCGCGAGTGGCTCGATCGCGCGCCGCCCGGCGCCGTGGCGTCGTTCGCGGGCGTGGGCAACCCGCACCTGCGCAGCCGGCTCCAGCCCGGCGAGACGGTTCTGGATCTCGGGAGTGGGGCGGGGCTCGACAGCATCATCGCTGCGTGGCAGGTGGGGCCGACGGGCCGGGTGATGGGCCTCGATTTGAACCCCACGATGTGTCGCAAGGCTGAAGCGCACGCCGCTGCTTCAGGCGTGCGGATGGCGTGCCACGAGGGGCGGATGGAGGACATTCCGCTGCCCGACGCGAGCGTGGACGTCGTGATCTCGAACGGCGTCATCAACCTGTCCTTTCGCAAGCGCCGCGTGATCCACGAGCTGTTCCGTGTTCTGAAGCCCGGCGGCCGGCTCTCGATCACCGACATCGTGAGCGCGAAGCAGCTGTCGCAGTCCATCGTCAACGACCCCAAGCTCTGGGCCAGCTGAATCGGCGGCGCTCTCCCGGAGGGAGAGGTGTTCGGGTTGCTCGAGGACGCGGGGTTCAAGCGGGTGCGTTCGACAGTGGTCCCCGGCTTCACGTTCCGAAAACAATCGACGCGCGACGCGGCCGAAGCCTACGGCGTGAAGGCCGTGCTGTTCACGGCGCAGAAGCCAGCGACCTAGGCACGCTTCCCGGATGACTGCACCCACCATCTCCACCGAAGGCCTGCGGGAGCTGCTCGAGCGGGGGGCACCGGTCACGGTCCTCGACGTGCGCCCCGCCGCCGAACGCGCCGAGTGGAGCGTCGCTGGCAGCGTGCACGCCGATGTCTACAACGCGTTGCGGCGCGGCGAACCGACCGCCCTCGCGGACTTTCACCCCACGAATGGCGACCGCGTCGTGACCGTGTGCGCTGCAGGGAAGACGAGCATGCTGGCTGCCCAGCGCTTGCGCGCGCGCGGCCTGGACGCGGTGTCGCTCGAGGGCGGGATGCGCGCTTGGAGCCTGGCCTGGAACACCGCCGAGGTTTCGTGCCCCGGCAGCACCGCGCGGATAGTGCAGCTGCGCCGCACCGGGAAGGGCTGCCTCTCCTATCTCATCGGCTCGAACGGCGCTGCCGTCGTCATCGATGCCTCGCTCGATCCCCAGGTGTATCATCGACTGGCCGACGAGCATGGCTGGCGTATCCGCACGATCCTCGAAACGCACGTGCACGCCGACCACCTGTTCCGCGCCCGGGCCCTCGCAGCCGACACCGGGGCGAAGCTCTACTTTCCAGCGACGGATCGCGTCTCCTTCGAGTACGCGCCCCTGAACGACGGCGACACCGTGCGCGTGGGATCCGCCGGCCTCAGGGTGCTGCACACGCCTGGCCACACCCCGGAGAGCGCCTGCTATCTGCTGGACGACTGTGCCCTGTTCACGGGCGACACGCTGTTCCTGGCGGCTGTCGGTCGTCCGGATCTCGAGGCGACGACCGAGCAGTCGGAGAGCCGTGCTCACGTGCTCCACGCGTCCTTGCAGCGCCTGCTCGCGTTGCCTCCAGAGACCGTCATCCTGCCTGCACATACGAGCGAGCCCGTGGCGTTCGACGGCCGGCCCATCAGCGCAACGCTCGAGGAAGTCCAGGAGCGGACGTCGCTGTTGCGTGAGACCGAGGAAACGTTCGTGAGCCAGATCCTCGCCCGGCTCCCGCCAACACCGCCGAACCATCACCGCATCGTCGCCCTGAACGAAGCCGGCACGTTGCCTGATGACCCCACCGAGCTGGAGGCCGGCGCCAATCGCTGCGCCGTTGCCTGAGGCGCCGTCTCCCATCCGGCTCGGCCTCGGCGCCAACTGGCGTCAGTTCACGCTGCTCGTCGTCGTCAATGCCTTCGTCGGAGCGATGGTGGGGCTCGAGCGCACCGTGGTCCCACTCATCGCCCAGGCAGATTTCGGGCTCGTCTCGAAAACCGTCGTCCTTTCCTTCCTTGTCAGCTTTGGCATCGTCAAAGCGCTTGCGAACCTCTTCGCCGGGCAGCTCGCCGACCGGATCGGCCGCAAGCCGCTGCTCGTCGCAGGGTGGCTCGCGGGGCTCCCGGTGCCGCTGCTCATCATCCGGGCGCCGAGCTGGGGCTGGATCGTGTTCGCCAACGTGCTGCTGGGCGTCAACCAGGGGCTGTGCTGGTCCACGACCGTGATCATGAAGATCGATCTCGTGGGGCCGGCGCGGCGTGGCCTGGCGATGGGGCTGAACGAGTTCGCGGGCTACGTCGCCGTGTCGCTGTCGGCGCTGCTCACCGGCTACCTCGCCTCCGCGCACGGCCTGCGGCCGGCGCCATTCTATCCCGGGATAGCTTTCGCCGTGCTTGGACTGGCCCTCTCGGTCTTGTTCGTCCAGGAAACTCACGGCCACGCCCGCGCGGAGGCACGCCAGCTCAGCTCTCACGCACGCCGCCCGCGCTTTGCCCACATCCTGCTGCTCACCAGCTGGAAGGACCGTGCGCTGTTCGCCGCCAGCCAGGCGGGCATGGTCAACAACCTAAACGACGGGATGGTGTGGGGACTCATCCCCGTGTTTCTCGCCGCGCGCGGTGTCACGCTCGACCGCATCGGCGTGGTAACCGCGACCTACCCCCTCGTGTGGGGAATCGGCCAGCTCGCCACGGGCGCGCTGAGCGACCGCTGGGGACGGAAGTGGATGATCGCTTCTGGCATGTGGGTTCAGGCGGTGGGCATCACGGCATTTGTCGTGGGCCGCGCCTTCTCGTCATGGATGGCCGGCGCGACGCTCTTGGGAATCGGAACCGCGTTGGTGTACCCTACCCTACTCGCAGCCGTGTCAGACGTGGCGCACCCCGACTGGCGAGCGAGCGCCGTGGGAGTCTACCGACTGTGGCGCGACTCTGGCTACGCCATAGGCGCGATCGCCGCTGGGCTCCTGGCGGACGCGTTCACTATGCCCTTCGCCATCGCCGCGATCGCCGTGCTGACCTTCGTCTCGGGGGTGGTCGTAGCCGGCGTCATGTATGAGACGCTGCCGCATGGTTTGAGCGCTCGCGTCTCATGACATTCCATGTCTTGGGGGTCGAAGCAGCAGCGCGTTCACCGTCACGGTCACCGTGCTGGCGCTCATCGCCAGCGCCGCCCACGCGGGCTTGAGCAGGATCCCCAGCGACGGATACAACACGCCGGCCGCGAGCGGGATGGCGATCAGGTTGTAAATCGCAGCCCAGAAGAGATTCTGTTTGATCTTGCGCTGCACCCGGCGGGCCAGCACGAGCGCCGCCGGGACGTCGGCCGGGTCGTCCTTCATCAGAATGATTCCAGCTGTTTCGATCGCAACGTCGGTGCCCGCGGCGATCGCGATACCGACCGTCGCCGCCGCTAGGGCCGGTGCGTCGTTTACCCCATCCCCCACCATGGCCACCCGGCGGCCTTGTGCCTCGAGTCGCCGGACCTCGGCAGCCTTATCCGCCGGCAATACCTCGGCGCGGACTTCATCGATGCCGAGCGTGCGGGCGACTGTTTGGGCGGTGGCCCTGCTGTCCCCCGTGAGAAGCAGGACGCGGATACCGAGGTCGTGGAGCGCCGCAACGGCACTTTTCGCCGTCGGGCGAATCCGGTCGGCGACGGCGATGAGACCGAACGTCCGGCCATCCACCGCCACGTAGAGTGCGGTCTTGGCTTCCGCTCGCAGTCCCTCGGCCTCGCGCTCGAGCCCCGGCGTGACGCCGTTGCGCTCTAGCAGCTTGCCATTGCCTACCAGCACGGCGCGACCACCCACGGTCGCCTGTACGCCGTGGCCGGGGACGGCCTCGAAATGAGAGACCGGATCCACGACAAGCGCACGCTGCTTGGCGGCTGCGACAACGGCGGTAGCGAGTGGGTGCTCGGACTCCCCATCCGCTGCAGCGGCGAGCCTGAGAATCTCTGCCTCTTCGACGCCTGCCGCAGCAATGACATCCGTCACCGACGGCCGACCTTCGGTGAGTGTGCCGGTCTTGTCGCAGACGACTGTATCCACCCGGGCAGCCGCCTCGAGAACTGTAGCGCTCCGGAAGAGCACCCCGGCACGTGCTGCCCGCCCCACGCCCACCGTGATCGCCGTCGGAGTCGCGAGCGCGAGCGCGTCTGGACAGGCGATCACGATCGCCGCCACGGCAGCCGACAGCGCGAAGGCGACGGCTTGATGTCCCAACACCAGCCAGACCAAGAACGTGACGACCCCAGCCGCAAGCGCCACGATGACCAGATACTTGCCGGCGAGGTCCGCCAGGCGCTGCGCCGGCGCCTTCGAGGACTGCGCGTCTCGGACCATGGCGACGATGCGAGCCAGCGCCGTATCAGCGCCGATCTTGGTTGCGCGGAACCGGAACGCTCCCTGCTGGTTGCGCGTCCCGCCCACGACCGCGTCGCCGGGCTGCTTCGCGACCGGCACCGGCTCTCCAGTGAGCATTGATTCGTCCACGTAGCTCGTGCCCTCGATTACGAAGCCGTCCACCGGAATGGTATCGCCCGGCCGAACGGCAAGGACGTCGCCCAGCGCGATGGCCTCGAGCGGCACTTCCTCCTCTTGCCCATCCCGCACCCGCCGCGCGGTGGGCGGCGCCAGCTCGAGCAGCGCCTCGACCGCCCGGCCGGTGGCGAAGCGGCTCCGCATCTCCAGCCAGTGGCCGAGCAGGCTGAAGGCGGTCAGCATCGCTGCGGCATCGTAGAACGGCTCGCCGCGCAGGCCGAATGTGACCGCGGCGGAATACAGGTAACTCACGAGGATGCCGGTCGCGATCAGAGTCATCATCGTGAGCTCGCGCTGTCGCAGCGAGCGCGCCGCGGCCGAGACGAAGGGCCACCCGCCCCACCAGACGACGATCGAGGTCAGGACGAAACTCAAGAGCCCTGACGACAGCCCGAATGGCGGCGCGAGCGCGCGGCCGAACAGCGAGGTGCCAAGCGGCGAGTAGATGACGATCGGAACGGTGAGGATGGCGGAGCCGATGAACCGGCGCAGCATGTCCTGCACCATGTGCGCCCCGTGCCCAGCGTGCCCTTCTGGCGCGTGCCGGTGCTCGGCCGGCGTGCCGCTCACGTAGGCGACCTCACTCTTCGCCAGCCTCACCCGTCCAAGCCTCGATCCCTTCGCGCACGATCAACGGCAGCATCGCCAACGCAGCCACGGGATCGGCCCACCACCAGCCGAGCACCGCGTTCAAGCCCAGACCGAGAAGAGTCGTCGCGGAGAGCCAGGCGCAGACGATGGTCTCGTGCGCGTCCGCCCGCAGCGCCCGGCTCCCGAGACTGGCCGCCAGGCGGAGCTTCGCCCGGGCCAGAAGGGGCATCACGATCAATGAGAGCGCCATGAGCACGATCCCCACGACGCTCTCTCCGGGCCGATCGCCGGTGAAGAGACGACGCCCCGACTCAGCCACGATGTAGACTGCCAGGGCGAGGAGCAGGACGCCTGCCCAGCGCGCCGCCCGCGCTTCGACAATGGGCCCGACGCGCGCCGCGCCCAGCTCCGCCCTGAGCCGCCACCAGAGCACAACGCCGCTCGCCACCTCGATCACGGAGTCGATACCGAACCCGGTCAGCGCCACGGAGCCTGCAACGAGGCCCGCGCCGATCGCCACGAGGCCCTCGACAGCGTTATAGCCGACCGTCAGCACTTCGAGCGCAGCCCCGCGTCGGAGCAGGACGGCGCGCGTATCCAAAGCGCTGTCGATCACGGTGCCACCTCCGCGTGCCCGCGCCGCCACAAGTAGTAGATCACCGGGATGACAATCAACGTGAGTATGGTGGACGTCACCATCCCGCCCACCATCGGCGCCGCGATGCGCTTCATCACGCTCGCCCCCGCGCCGTGACTCCACAGCGCTGGCACGAGCCCAAGCATAATCGCGAGCACCGTCATGAGCTTGGGCCGTACGCGGTTCACGGCCCCGTGCTCGATCGCCGCCACGAGCTCGCCGAGGGTCGGTCGCGATCGCGCCTTCGCGGCATCCTGCCAGGCGTGATCGAGGTAGATCAGCATCACCACGCCGGTCTCCGCCGCGACCCCTGCCAAGGCGATGAACCCCACCGCGACCGCGATCGACAGGTTGTAGTCGAGCAGCCACATGATCCACACCCCACCGACCAGGGCGAATGGCAACGACAGCATCACGATCGCCGTCTCGGCTACGGTCCCGAAGGTGAGATAGAGCAGCAGCGCGATGATCCCGAGCGTGAGCGGGACGACGACTTGGAGCCGCGCCTTCACCCGCTGAATCGCCTCGTACTGACCGCTCCAGCGCAGCCAGTAGCCGGTCGGGAGCTTGACCTCTCGCGCGACGACGGCCTGGGCATCGCGCACGTAGCTTCCCACGTCCCGCCCCCGCACGTCGATCGACACCTGATCGTACGGATAACCCCCCTCGCTCCGGATCATCGCAGGGCCGGGGCTGAACTGAATGTCGGCCACTTGCCCGAGCGGCACCTGCGGGCCGTCACCGCTGCCCACCAGGAGCCGGCTGATCGTGGTGGGGTCATCCCGGAAGTCACGGGCATAACGCACCTGCACGGGGTAGCGCTCCCGGCCCTCCACCGTGGTCGTGATCTCTTCCCCACCGAGCGCCAGGCTGATCACCTCCTGCGCGTCGCCGGTGGTCAGTCCGTAGCGGGCAAGAGCATCCGCATCCGGCCGGATATCCAGGTAGCGTCCCCCAAACGACCGCTCGGCGTAGACGCTCGCCGTGCCCGGGAGCGGCGCGAGCGCGCGCTCGATATCCTGACCGATCCGCTGGATGATTTCGAGGTCAGGGCCGAAGATCTTGACCGCGAGGGTCGTCCGTACGCCGGTCGAGAGCATGTCGGTGCGGTTCTTGATCGGCATCGTCCACGTGTTGACGGCGCCCATGAGACGCAGCCGTTGGTCCATTTCGGCGATCAGGCGATCCTGAGTCATCCCCCGCCACTCCGACTCCGGCTTTAGGTTCACGACGGTCTCGACCATCGACATCGGCGCCCAGTCGGTGGCTGTGTTCGCCCGGCCCGCCTTGCCCCACACGCTCTCGACCTCAGGGAAGGTCATCAGGATGGAGTCCTCGACCTGGAGCAGCCGTCGCTGTGTGGTGAGCGAGAGGGCGGGCAGCGTGTTTGGCATGTACATGAGCGACCCCTCGTTCAACGGCGGCATGAACTCGCTGCCGAGACCCGCCAAGGGAAGGAGCGTCAGCACCAGGACGCCCGCCGCGCCGCCCAGCACCAGCCAGCGGGCGCGCAGCGCCCATTGCAGCACGGGCCGATAGAGCTGGAGGGCCCAGCGGTTGAGCGGGTTCTCCGCCTCCGCGCGGATCTTTCCCTTCACGAACCAGCCCATGAGCGCGGGCACGAGCGTCACCGAGAGCAGCGCCGCGGCCGCCATCGCGAAGGTCTTGGTCAGCGCGAGCGGCCGGAATAGCCGGCCTTCCTGGTCCTCCAACGTGAACACCGGCAGGAACGACAGCGTGATGATCAGGAGGGACATGAAGAGCGCCGGGCCGACCTCCCGAGCGGCGTCGAAGACGCGCTCCCAGTGCGGTCGCTCGGGCTCGTGCTCGATGTGCTTGTGGAGATTCTCGAGCATCACGATCGCGGCATCGATCATGGCGCCGATCGCGATGGCGATCCCGCCGAGGCTCATGATATTGCCATTGATGCCGAGCGAGCGGGTGACCGCGAGCGACACCAGAATGCCGAGCGGCAGCGTGGCGATCGCCACGAGGGCGCTGCGCGCGTGCAGCAGGAACACCGCGCAGACGAGCGCGACGATGACCGACTCCTCGAGCAGCGTGCGCCACAGTGTCTTGATGGACCCGTGGATCAAGTCCGAGCGGTCGTACGTCGGCACGATCCGGACGCCGGCCGGCAGCGCGGGCGCGATCTCGGCAATGCGTTGCTTCACCCCGTCGATCACGCGCAACGCGTTCTCGCCATAGCGCATCACCGCAACGCCGCCCACGGCTTCGCCTTTGCCGTTCCGCTCAGCGATCCCGAGCCGCAAATCGGGCCCGATCGTCACCCGCGCCACATCGCCGACCCTGACCGGACGCCCATCCTTCCCGACGCCGACCGCGACCTTCTCGATGTCTCCGACTCCACGGAAGTAGCCCAGCCCGCGGATCGCGTAGTCCGAGCCCGCGACCTCTACGGTTCGCGCCCCGACGTCCTGGTTCGCCCCGCGCACGGCATTGATGACCTGCCGCGCGGTGGCTCCGTACGCCAGCAGTCGCGCAGGGTCGAGCAGGACTTGGTACTGGCGCACGAAGCCACCCAGGCTCGCGACCTCGGCCACGCCTGGCACGGACTGGAGCGCGTAGCGCACCTGGAAGTCCTGGATCGAGCGGAGCCGGTCGGGCGAGTACCCTGGACCCTCGAGCGCGTACTGATAGACCCAGCCCACGCCGGTGGCGTCGGGCCCCAGCCGGGTCTTGGCACCGGCAGGGAGCCGGCTCTGAATCGCGTTCAGGTACTCGAGCACCCGGGAGCGCGCCCAGTAGAGATCGGTCCGGTCCTGGAAGATCACGTAGACGAAGGACGAGCTGAACATCGACTGGCCGCGCACGACTTTCACCTTGGGGACCGCCAGGAACGTGGTGAGTAACGGATAGGTCACCTGGTCCTCGACGACTTGGGGCGCCTGCCCCGGGTAGTCGGTATAGACGATCACTTGCGTATCCGAGAGATCCGGGATCGCATCCACCGGCATCGTGCGGAGCAAGAACACGCCGGCCACCAGCACGAAGATCGCGCCGAGCGCCACGAGCTCGCGGCGCTTGATAGACCACGCGATGAGCTTTTCGATCATGGCCTCTTCCCCCTTCCCCCTTCCCCCTTCCCCATCTCCATCCCGCCCATGTTCAGACCCATCCCCATCTGGAGCATAAGCCCCTGAATCGCCGCGGCGAGGTTCGATTCCGAGTCGAGCAGGAAGGTCGCCGAGGCCACGACTTCATCGCCCGGCTTCAAGCCCTCCACGATCTCGACGAGCGAGTCGCCCCGGAGCCCCACCCGAACCTCCCGGGGCACGAACCGGCCATCGCCGCGGTTCACGAAGACGAGGTCCTTCGTCCCGGTAGGCAGCACCGCCTCGAGCGGCACACTCACACCCCGCCGGCCTGCCGTCGCGAGCGCCGCCGTCGCGTACATGCCCGGGCGCAAGGCGCCGTCCCCGTTATCCACGGCCACGCGGGTCGTCAGCGTGCGGGTCTTCTCGTCGAGCTGCGGGTAGATGAACGTCACGCTGCCGCGAAACGTCCGTCCGGAGAGCGCAGCCACGGTGATCGTGGCCGTGGTGCCGACGCGGACCGCTGCCGCGTCCTGCTCGAAGATCGCGACGTCCACCCACAGCACGCGGGCGTCGGCGATCTGAAACAGGTTGTCCCCCGCCCTCACCGCTTGGCCTTCGATGACCATCTTCTCCGTGACGGCTCCGCTCCGCGGGGCGCGCAGCAACAGCGTGCGCGTCACGCTTCCCCTCGTCTCCAAGCTGTCGATCTGATCGGACGGGATGTCCCACAGGGCGAGACGTCGCCGCGCGCTGGCTGCGAGCGTGTCGTCGTTCAGTCGCCGCGCCAGGAGGTATTCCTCCTGAGCACTCACCAGATCGGGAGAGTAGAGCGCCAGCAGCGGGTCGCCCTGCTCGACACGCTTACCGACATAATCCGCATACAGGCGCTCCACCCAGCCGCCGATCCGCGCATTGACGTACACGAGGTTGGGCTCGGCGTACTTCAGTATCCCGACAGCGCGCACCGAGAACCGTACCGGCCGCTCGGCGGCCCGAGCAAACGTGATGCCGAGCCTCCCGGCTTCGGTGCGGTTCACCGGCACGCCCGACGTGTCAGCGCCGGCCGCCGGCATTCCGGGCATCCCCTGCATGTCCTTCATGCCTGTCGTTTCGTCGCTTTGGGCGGGCTTCCTCTGGCATCCGGTCAGCGTCAGGCCGGCGACGAGCAGGGTAATGACGATTCGTTTCACGGCTGCGTCTCCCCTGCGGTCAACTGCCGCAGCATGACAACTTGAGCCTGGTAGTCCGCCGCCACCGCAACCGCTTCCAGCTCGGCTCGGTATCGGGCGTCTTCAACCGACAGCAGGGTCAGGAATTCGGCGCGACCGACTTGATAGCTCCGCAGTACCGATTCGACCGTTCCCCGCGCGTTGGGCAGCACGCCGTCCACGAGGAGCGCGAGGCGCTGCTGTAACGCCTGCACTCGGGCGGCGGCTTCAGCGACCTCGCGAGTGAGCTGGAGCTCCGCGTCGCGCAGCCCAGCCGCGGCACCCGTCGAATCCGCGCGCGCGGCATCCGCGAGCCGGTTCTGTTTGCGCCACGCCCACACCGGAAGGCGCAGGCCGACGAAGGCGGAGAAGAAGTCCGGAAAGTTGAAGTTGAACGCTCGCGGTCGGTAACCGTAGCGGAGCGACAGCGTGAAGTCGGGGCGGGCGCCGAGACGTTCGACTTGAATCGTGCGCGTAGCCGCGTCAACGGCCGCCCGGCGAGCGGCGAGACGGGGATGGGTTGCAAGGGCCAGGGCCACGAGCGAGTCGGCCGGAGGCTGGGGCGGTGCCCCGGCACGGAGCGCAACCGGGTCGATCCAAGTGACGGGGACCGAGTCTCCGGGTGCCCGGTTCCGCAGCGCATTCACCGCGGCGAGCGCGGCGATTCGCTCGCTCTCTAATGCGAACTCCTCGGACCGCAGGCGATCACGTGCCAGCTTTGCCTGGAGGGGATCGCTTTGCGGCGCGACGCCCGTCGCATAGCGCGTCGTGCTGAGCTGCACGGCGGCGTCGAGCAGCTCCCGCTGGTGCCGCAGCGTCTCCAGCGCCGTCACCGTATAGCCCAGGCGGTAGTATGCGACCGCCATCGTGGTCGTGAGGTCCCGGCGGACGGTGCCTTCTTCCGCTCTCGCGCCCGTCGCAGCGGCCCGCATGACTCCTGAGCGAGCGCCGAGTGAGCCCGGCCATGGGATCTCCTGGCTCAACTCCACGTCCGCCTCGGTGAAGTCGCTCTGGTTGAACTCGAAGTGCGGCAGCACCAGGTCCGTCACCCCGATCGTCAGCATGGGGTCGGGCAGCGAACCAGCTGGCCGGGTGCGGAGCGTCGCGGCTCGGACGGCCGCTTGCCGCTGCGCGACCGTCGGGTTGCGCGCGAGCGCCTCGGCGACCAGCGACTGTAGACCGGAGTCACCGGCGACGGGCGCGGAGCCTTGTCCGCGCGCAGGACCGGCGCCCGCTATCACGCACGCGCTCGCGGTGAGAATCAGTTGTCGGAGTTGCATACCTCTCCTCGCCAATCGGTTTCCGGCGGAACGCCGGAGCCCGCGCCGCTCGAGGCGGCGCGTCAGGGCACACTACGTTTGGGAGAGGCTAGGCTTGGGGCGGCGGGGAGAGCGGCGGTTGCGGCTCGGCCGGGGCGAAGCTCGAAAGGCCGAAGCCGACAAGGTGAGACTCTCCTGCGAGAACAGAAACCGGTCCGCCCGGCGCAACGACGGCGGTTGCTGCGGTCGCACAGAACGCTGAATTGGCGCACGGGGCAGCGTGGGTCGTCGCAGCGACGACCGGCCCAGACCGGTGGGGCGCCATCTGTTGCTCGCAGCTCGCCAGCGTGGCTCGCTGGACTTGGTCACACAGGAGCGGCAGGCCAACCGGCAACATCTGGCCGCTCAACAGCACCGTGGCGACGAGTCTGACGAGTGAGAGCTTCATGCGCGCCCCGAATATACTACGTGGTGAGCCTCGACAGGCCAGGTAGGCAAGCCATTGTCGCAGCGGAGGTCTTGCGTCGTCTCGCGCGCCTGGCCGGCCGCTCGCACCGGCCGTATGTTCGCTCGATGACCGATCCACTCGCGGCGCTCCTAGCGACCCTCGCCCAGCACTACACCATCGAGCGTCAAGCCGGCGTGGGCGGCATGGCCACCGTGTACGTCGCGCGCGATCTGAAGCACGACCGCCACGTCGCGCTCAAGGTGCTGAAACCCGAGCTCGCGGCGCTGCTCGGCGTCGAGCGGTTCCTGAGCGAAATCCGCGTCACCGCACACCTGCAGCACCCGCACATCTTGCCGCTCTTCGACTCTGGCCAAGCCGGCGGCCTCATCTATTACGTGATGCCACACGTGGAAGGCGAATCGCTGCGCCAGCGGCTGGAACGCGAGAAGCAGCTGCCGTTGGAAACGGCGATCGAGATCACGCGCGCCGTTGCGAGCGCCCTCGACTACGCCCACCGCCACGGCGTGATCCACCGCGACATCAAGCCCGAGAACATCCTGTTCCAGGACGGACAGGCGGTCGTCGCCGATTTCGGGATCGCGCTCGCGCTGAGCGCGGCGGGGGGCTCGCGCCTGACGGAGACGGGGTTGTCCCTCGGCACGCCGCAGTACATGAGCCCCGAGCAGGCGACCGGCGACCGAGCGCTCGACGCGCGCAGCGACATCTATTCGCTCGCCTCCGTGCTCTACGAGATGCTGGCAGGCGAGCCGCCCCACACCGGCCCCACCGTCCAGTCGGTGATTGCAAAGGTCCTGACGGACCGTCCTCGTCCCCTCCGGGCGCTCCGTGACGCCGTGCCGCCGTCCCTCGAATCGGCCGTCCAGAAGGCGCTGGCCAAGGTGCCGGCGGACCGGTTCGCCTCGGCTGCGCAGTTCGCCGAGGCGCTGACGCATTCCTCGGCTACCGGGACGCTCGAGGTCGCGACAGCGGGCGAGCACCGGCCGCGCGCACGGGGTGTGGCTATCGTACCCTGGGCACTTGCCGTGCTCGCGACCGGCGCGGCGGCGTGGGCGTGGTTGCGGCCGGCGCCGCGACCCCCGGCGGTTCCCGTGGTGCGGTTCTCCCTCTCCTTCGAGAACGGGTTTCAGCCCACGGACTTCCGCGGCTCGCCGATCGCCCTCGCGCCGGACGGGTCGCGCATCGTCTACGCGGGCACTGACTCGCTCGGGACGAGGTGGCTCTTCTCGCGCGGATTCGCGCGCGTCGAACCGGCGCTCATTCCCGGCACGGCGGGGGCCGGGCAACCGTTTTTCTCTCCTGACGGCCAGTCGATCGGGTTCTGGCAGGACGGCCGGCTGCGGAAGCTGTCCCTCTCCGGCGGAGCGGTCGTGACCATCTGCGAGGTGCCGAGCGTCGAGGGGGCCACGTGGGGGGTGGGCGATGAGATCGTGTTTGCTGCCTCCGGGCCGCTCTACCGTGTGTCCGCCGCGGGGGGAAAGCCGGAGGTCTTCGCGGCGCCCGATACGGCAGGGGGCCAGGCGTATCGCTGGCCCGAGTTTCTCCCGGATGGACGCACCGTCCTGCTGACGCTCGTCGATGGCTCCGGACCCCACCTGGCGGTGCTCCAGGGTGGCCGGGTCCGCGCGCTCGGTCAGACCGGCATGAGTCCGCATTACGTCGACGGCGGGTTCATCCTCTTCGCCCAGACCGACGGCACCCTATTCGTGGCTCCGTTCGATCCCCGCCGCGGGCGCTTCACGGGACCGCCCGGACCCGTCGTCGAGGGGGTGCGAATCGGACAGCTCGCCGTCGCCAAACTGGGCGCCTCGCGCACCGGCTCACTGGTGTTCATCACCGGCAGCACGGCGCCACGCGAGCTGGTGCTGGTCGATCGCGCCGGTCACGCGCAGACCTTGCCCGCACCGCTCGAGCGCTACCGGGCCCCCCGGTTCTCCCCGGACGGCCGGCGAATCGCCGTCGCGATCGAACATGGTGCTGGTGGGATCTTCAGCGCGGACATCTGGGTGTACGAGCTCGGCGCGCGCAACCTATCACGCCTGACGTTCGACTCGGTGAACATGTTCCCAGAATGGGCTCGGGACGGCCGGCAGGTGGCATTCGTGCGGCAACTGGGCGCCATCACCCGCGAGGGTCTGTTCCGCATCGCGGCCGACGGGAGCGGCGTGGCGGAAACGCTTCTGGTCCGGCCGTACCCCGTGTGGGAGGTCCAGTTCACGCCCGACGGGCGGACCATGCTATTTCGCGAGAACCATCCGCAGACCCATCGCGACATCTGGATCACGCCGGTGGACAGCCCACGGGCCGCGCGGCCGCTGTTGCGAACGCCCTTCGAGGAGCGCGGGATCGGCCTCTCGCCCGACGGCCGCTGGCTGGTCTACGTCTCCAACGAGACCGGGGCTGACGAGATCTACATACGGCAGCTGCGGGAGGGAAGCGCGCGCTGGCGCGTCTCCACGCGCGGCGGCACCGAGGCGCGCTGGGGGCGAGTCGGTCGCGAGCTGTTCTTCCGGAAGGGCGACACCGTGTACGCCGTGACCACGCAGCTCGGGGCCGAAGTCCGGCTCGGAGCACCGCGCGCGCTGTTCACTGGAAAGTACCAGGCGGCGGTTCTGGGCCAGAGTGGCCAGAATGTGTTGTACGACGTGTCCCCGGACGGCGGCCGGTTCCTGATGGTGCGCGAGCAGAACAGCGGCAACGGGGAGCAGCTGACCGTGGTTCTGAACTGGTTCGACCAGGTCCGCCGCCGCGGCACGGCGGCAGCCCCATAAATACGCTCGAGAGCGGGATGAGGCGGTGCGCACCAAAGATCAATTTCCCCTAGCTCCGCCGATCGAGCCGATGCTCGCCAAGTTGGCGGAATCGCTGCCCGACGACGGGACCTTTCTCTTCGAGCCCAAGTGGGACGGGTTCCGCGCGATCGTGTTTCGCGGCGCCGCGGACGTCTACATCCAGAGCCGCGACCTGAAGCCGCTGGACCGCTATTTCCCGGAATTGCACGACTCGCTGCTCGAGCGGCTGCCGAAAGGCAGTGTGATCGACGGCGAGATCGTGATCGCCACGGCGCACGGTCTCGACTTCGACGCGCTCCAGATGCGGCTGCATCCCGCCGCCTCGCGCGTGGCGAAGCTCGCGAAGGAGACGCCCTCGAGCTTTGTGGCATTCGACCTCCTCGCCTCCGGCGGGCGCGACCGGATGGCCACGCCGCAACGCGAGCGGCGCGCGCTGCTGGAGAAGCTGTTCGCGAAGCTGGATCCGCCGCTCCATCTCACACCCATGACGCAGGACCGGGGCCTCGCGGAACAGTGGCTCGAGCAGTTCGAGGGCGCGGGCCTGGATGGTGTCATCGCCAAGCCGGCGGCACTGACCTACCAGCCCGGCAAGCGTGCGATGATCAAGGTCAAGCACGCCCGCACCGCCGACTGCGTGGTGGCGGGATTTCGCTGGCACAAGACGGGCAAGGACGCGGTCGGGTCGCTGCTGCTCGGCCTGTACGATGACCGCGGCGCGCTGCAGCACGTCGGCGTGACGTCGTCGTTCACCATGGCGATGCGGAAACAGCTCGTGAAAGAGCTCGCGCCGCTGCGCAAGCATGCGCTGGACAAGCACCCGTGGCGAGCCTGGGCGCAGGCCGACGCGCGCTCCGGCCGCATGCCCGGCGGGCAGAGTCGCTGGAGCGCCGGCAAGGATCTGTCGTGGGAGCCGCTCCGCATTGAGCGCGTGTGCGAGGTGAAATACGACCACCTGCAGGGCGACCGCTTCCGCCACGCCGCGACCTTCTTGCGCTGGCGGCCGGACAAGCGACCCGCCGCCTGCCGCTACGACCAGCTCGAGGTGGCGCGTCCCTACCAGCTCGCCAAAGTCTTCTCGTCGGGGTCGAGGCGTTCTTGACGGGGCCGGAGCTTCGGCGGCACGTGCTGCAGGTTCACACGGATCCGCGTCCAGGTGGACGAGCGGCCACGCATTGAATCGACCAGCACGTCGGCGGGCTCGAGATACTTGGCGGCTTTTGGGTGGCGCGCCTTCCAGCGTTTGAGCCCTGCGAGCGCGTCCTGCTTGCGCTTGGCGCGCGCGATCTCGATCAGCGGGTATTTGGCCGCGCGGGCCCGGGACGGTTGCACCCGCGGGGGCTCGCCCCGCTGCTTCTTGAAGTGCGGCGGCCACGGCGCGTCGCCCAAACCTTCACGCTCATGCCGTGCCGACAGCTCCAGCAAGCCCTCGAGCGACCGGGCGGCGTCCTCGATTCCCGCATGGCGATCGCCCAGCTGCGCGAAGCGCTTGGGCATAGTGGCGAGCGTGAAATCGGCCGGGTCGGCGCTCGCCACTTCGTCCCAGCTGAGCGGCGCCGAGACCCGCGCATCGGGCGTGGGCCGTACCGAGTAGGCGGAGGCCACGGTCCGGTCTTTGGCGTTCTGGTTGTAGTCCACGAACACGCCGTGGCGCTCTTCCTTCCACCACTTGCTCGTCGCCAGCGCGGGCGCGCGGCGCTCCACGTCGCGCGCCAGCGCCAGCGCCGCGCGGCGCACTTCGTCGAAGGTCCAGCGCCGTTCGATCCGCACGAGGACGTGCATCCCGCGCGAACCTGACGTCTTGGGCCAGCCAATGAGCCCGAAGTCGCGCAACGTGGCCTGGACCACGCCCGCCACGGCGCGCACCTGGGGCCACTTCACTCCGGGCACGGGATCCAAGTCCACGCGCAGCTCGTCGGGATGGTCCAAGTCCTCGGCGCGCACCGGGTGCGGATGCAGCTCCAGACAGGCGAGGTTGGCGAGCCACACCAGCGCCGCGGCGTCGCGCGGCACGACCTCCTCGGCCATGCGGCCCGAGGGGAAGCGGATCGTGACGACCTCGATCCACGGCGGGCGTGACTCAGGCGCGCGCTTCTGATAGAAGAACTCACCGGTGATGCCGTTGGGGTAGCGCACCAGCACGTTGGGCCGGCCGCCCGCGCCACGCAGCGCTCCCCCGGCCACGGCGAGGTAGTAGCGCACGAGATCGAGCTTCGTGTACTTGGGCTTCGGGAAGAGCACCTTGGTGGGGTTCGAGACGGCGATCTCGTGTCCCGCGACGACGATCGGCTCGGGTTCGGCGCTCGTGCGCTTCGGTACCTTGCGACCCAGTGCCGACATAGCTTTGAGAGAATATATGTCGCCACCTCACCAGATCTTCCTGCTCTCGCCCGCCAACTGCGGAGGCAAGCGCGCCGGGTTTCTGCTGCGGAAGGACGCCCGCTCGACCCTGGCGCGGCGCCTGCGATCGGACGCAGGTGCGACCATCGGCGAGGTCTTCACCTTCATGAGCGGGCTGTACTTCCGGGGCAAGCTGGCCTATGCGCTGGCGTTCGCCAAGCCGCCCGATGATTGCGTCGGCGTGCAGGTCATCGTGCCGGGCCGCGGTCTCTGTCCTCCCGGGACAGGCATCGATCTCGCCGGGTTACGAGCGATCGCCGGGATTCCGGTCGATCCCGGCGAGCGGCGCTACACCGGCCCGCTGCAGCGCGATGCCGCCCGCCTGGCCGAACGCCTGCACCCGACCGACGCCGTCGTCCTGCTGGGCAGTATCGCGACGGCGAAGTACTTGGAGCCCCTGAAAGAGGTGCTGGGGCCGCGGCTGCGTGTCCCCCGGGAGTTCATCGGGCGAGGCGACATGAGTCGGGGCGCATTGATGCTCCGCTGCGCCAGCGAGGGCCGCGAGCTCACATACATTCAGGGCTCCGAGCCGGTCCTCGGACCGAAGCGCTCGAGCGCTCGCTGATGCGCTTTGCGGCGCTCCGCTTCGCGGTCCCGCGGCGGCGCGCTCGTCCGGAGCGAGTGAATCAGACGGTGCGCCGCCACCGTCACCTCGTCCACCGCCCGATTGAACACCGCTTCGTTCACCTGGGAGGGCCGCGCCGTCCCGCTCAGCTTGCGAACGAACTGCAGCGCCGATGCCCGGATCTCATCGTCCGTCGCGGGCGGCGCGAAATTAGCCAGGGTCTTGATGTTGCGGCACATGCTCGCACTCCGTCGATTGGGGAGATCGTCGTGATAATAGAGCCGGGACGCGTCCCGGTCGAGACTTCCGCGGCGTCCCGGGTCAGCGCATAATATCGCCCATGGCAAGCGTCTTCGAGCAGCTCAACGGCCCGTGGCACAAGCGCACGCTGCGCGTGTTCATGATCATCGTCATCGTCCACTTGGCCGAGCACCTGGTGCAGGCCTATCAGGCCTACGTGCTGGCGTGGCCGCTGCACCAGGCGCGGGGTATTCTGGGCCAGGCGTTTCCCTGGCTCGTGCACTCCGAGGTGCTGCACTACGGGTATGCCCTGATCATGCTGATCGGCCTGTGGGTGTTGTTGCCCGGTTTTGTTGGCCGGGCGCGGATGTGGTGGCTCGCGGCGCTGGTGATCCAGTTCTGGCATCACATCGAGCACGCGCTGCTGCAGGGTCAGGCCATCACGGGCCGGACACTGTTCGGGGCCCCCGCTCCCACCAGCCTCGTGCAGCTGTGGATCCCGCGGCTCGAGCTGCACCTGTTCTACAACACCGTGGTCTTCGTGCCGATGATCGTGGCCATGTACTACCACCTGTTCCCGAGTGACGCCGACGCCGCGCGCATGCGGTGCGGCTGCGCGCTCCACCCGCATCCGGCTACAACCTGACGCGGCCAGAAGGTCTCGATGTCACTCGTCTCGCGCCGCAGGTTCCTGACCACCGCTGCCACCACAGTGGGCGGCATCACGCTGGGATGCAGCGATCGATCCATCATCGCGCCGACGCGCGCGCAGCTCAGCGGCGACATGTTGCCGGACCCCGCTGCCAGCGGCATCGAGCACGTCATCGTGTTCATGATGGAGAACCGGTCGTTCGACCATTTCCTCGGCTGGCTCCCGGGCGCCGACGGCCAGCAGGCGGGGCTCGCGTACGTCGACGCGGCCGGCGTTCCCCATTCGACTTTTCCGCTGGCCCCTGACTTTCAGGGCTGCGGTTACGGCGATCCCGATCACTCCTATGCCGGGGGACGGGTGGAGTACAACGGCGGCGCGTGTGATGGGTGGCTGCGCGCCAACGACGTCTTCTCCATCGGCTACTACCGCCAGGAAGACCTTCCCTTCCTCGGCCGCGCGGTGCTCGACTGGAGGTCGTTCGACCGGTACTTCTGCGCCATCCTCGGGCCGACGTTCCCCAATCGCATCTACCAGCACGCCGGCCAGACCGACCGGATTGAAAACAGCACCGCGATCTCGCAGCTGCCGACGATCTGGGACCGGCTGTCCGCTCGGGGGCTCGTCGGCCGGTACTACTACGGCGACCTGCCGTTCCTGGGCTTGTGGGGCGCCAAGTACGTGCCGATCAGCCGCCCGCTCGACGCGTTCTACGCCGACTGTGCGGCGGGCACGCTGCCGCACGTGGCGTTCGTGGACGGGAGCTTCGCGCAGGAGCTGACCGGGACGGGGGCGGACGACCATCCCTACTGCGACGTCCGCGCCGGCGAGGCGATGATGAACCGCATCTACGCGGCGGTGACGCAGAGCCCCGCGTGGAGTCGCACCATCCTCGTCATCAACTTCGACGAATGGGGTGGATTCTTCGACCACGTTCCCCCATCCGTCGCGCCGATCCCCCCCGCCGACCAGGCGGCGGGAAACGCCGATGGGCGCCGCGGCTTCCGCACACCCACGCTGCTCATCTCACCATTCGTGCGCCGGGCGCGCACCTCGCACGTCCTGTACGACCACACGTCCGTGCTGCGAATGATCGAGTGGCGCTGGGGCCTGACCCCCTTGAGCGTGCGCGACGCGACGGCCAACAACCTGGCAAATGAGCTCGACTTCAAACTGGTTGATCCCGCTGCCCCTCCCCCTCCACCACCGGTCTACTCGGTGCCCAACGTGACGGGCGCGCCCTGTCCCGTCCGGCCGACGGACATCGTGGCGCCGGCGGCGCCGCGTCCGAGCGCTGCGCGCGCCCCTTGGGGGGAGCTGCGCGAGATCGCGCGCCGGCACGGCTGGAGCGCGTAGCGACGCAGGAAACCGACCGGCTCCGGAGATCGTAGAGCGTCGCAGCCCGACACTCCTACCACTGCGAAAGGAGCCGTCATGAACCGGCGCGTTGCCCTCCCCGCTCTGTTGACCGCGGCCGGCCTCTTCACCGCGTCCCGTGTTTCTGGCCAGCAGAAACCCCTCGTGCCCGAGAGCTTGGAGGTCTTCAACCGCACCGCGACGAGGCTCATCGACGGGACGAGAACCGGTATTCATCTCAGCGAAAGCGCCGACAACGGCGTCGCGTACCCGCAGGGAATCGAGCTCGGCAACGGCACGATCGAGCTCGATGTAAGAGGGAAGGACGTGCCGCAACAGAGCTTCGTGGGTGTGGCGTTTCATGGAGTGGATGGCACGACCTATGACGCCATCTACTTCCGCCCGTTCAACTTCAAGACCGACGATTCGGTGCGGCACGCCCACGCCGTGCAATACGTCTCGCACCCTACCTACCCGTGGCAGAAGCTCAGAGCCGAGCAGCCGGGAAAGTACGAGCAACCCGTCAGCCCGGCGCCGGATCCGAACGGCTGGTTTCACGTGCGGGTGGTGGTCGCGGCGCCGCAGGTGAAGGTGTTCGTCAATGAGGCGAAGGAACCGAGTCTGGTCGTCACCCAGTTGAGCGATCGACGGAAGGGACGGGTGGGCCTGTGGGTGGGAAACAACTCCGCCGGCGATTTCGCCAACCTTAAGATCGTGGCGCAACCGTAGCCAGCTGCACCCGGATGCTGCGCCACTTTCCCTGACGGAATCGCAGCACACTCAGGGCGCAGCGCGTCATGTGGCCGAACAGGATCGCCAGCCAGATGTCCGCGGGGTGGAGGCCGCGTGTCGCCTGGAACATCGTGCACAGGCCGAGCGGGACGACGATCTGGGACAGGATCGAGATGTAGAGCGGCGAGCGGGTGTCGCCCGTGCCCTGCAGTCCCCCCGTGTACGTGAGCGCTACGGTCACGAACAGCCCCGACACGCTGAGGAACGCGAGCAGCTGCGTCCCGAGGGCGACGACGGTGGGATCGGTCATCCCGAACAGCCCGAGCAGGGCGCGCGGAATCGTGAGGAACAGCACGCCGATCGCCGCCGCCACGCCGAGGCCGAGCCCCGCCGCGACGTGCACGCCGTGCACCGCGCGCTCGGGACGTTGCGCGCCCAGGTTTTGACCCGCGACCGTGGCGGCGGCGCCCATCAACCCCACCGACGTCCACGTGATGAACGAGAACAGCTCGCTGTAACCCACCGCGTAGGCGGCCTGCGCCTCGGCGCTCTGCGCCAGCGACCCGATGAAGCGGAGCAGCAGCACGCCTGCGACGTTCATCGCGATCCCCTGCATCCCGGTCGGAAGCCCGAAACGGAACAGCTCCCGGATGATCCCCCAGTCCGGTCGCCAGTCCATGCCGCGGCGCCACACGACCGGCAGGCGCCCCGAGAGCAACAGGTATCCGGCGAGGCCGCTGATCACGAGACCCGCCACGGTGGTGCCGACCGCGGCCCCGGCGGTCCCGAGCCGCGGCAGTGGTCCGAGACCCGTGATGAACGCGACGTTACACACGATGTTCAGGGCGGTGAGGAGGATGCCGAGGCGCAGCGGTGTGCGCGCGTCCCCCGCCGCCCGCAGCGCGCCGCCCACCATGAAAAACAGCAGCATCCCAATGCTGCCGACGAACATGATGCGCAGGAACGGCAACGCCTGGACACGCACGGCGGGCGTGGCGTGCACCACGCCGAGCAGCGACGGCGCCAGGATCCAGCCGAGCGGCGCCAACACCAATCCCCACAGCGCCACCGCGGCGAGGAACGCCTGGTACACGGTGCGATTGACCTGCTCGGGCTGGTTGGCCCCGGCGAAACGGGCGACCAGGACGCCCATCCCGCTGAACACCGACATCACGAAGACGATCACGACGATGAAGATCTGGATGGCGACGCCGATCGCGGCGTTGCCGGCGTAGCCCACGAAATGACCGACCAGGGCGTGATCCACCATGCCTTGCAGCCCGCCGATCAGGTTCTGGAGCATCGTCGGCCAGGCGAGCATCCACACGGCGCGCGGGATCGGCCCGTCCACGATGGAGCGGTCGAGCGGCTTGGACGGGAGGGTGCGCGCCGGGGCGGTCATCGGGAAAGGATGATAGCCGCCGGCGGCCGGTCTCGACAACCGGCCCGCAAGGGCCCGCAGTGTCGATTCCGGAACCCCTCGCTCGTCGTATGGGTAGAGGCTGGGCCGAGCCCGGCTCCCCCACCCGAACCACGAGGAGATCCGCCCATGCGAGTCATGGTCATCGTGAAGGCGAACAAGCAGTCGGAAGCGGGCGTGCTGCCGGACGAAACGATCCTGACCGCGATGGGCAAGTTCAATCAGGAGCTGGAGAAAGCCGGCTTGCTGCTCGCCGGCGAAGGGCTCCAGGCGAGCTCCAAAGGTGCCCGCGTCAGGTTCGCGGGCGGCAAGCGCACCGTGATCGACGGGCCGTTTACCGAGACGAAGGAGCTGATCGCCGGTTTCTGGCTGTGGCAGGTGAAATCGCTGAACGAGGCGATCGACTGGCTGAAGCGGGCGCCGTTCCAGGAGGGCGAGGTGGAGATTCGCCAGGTATTCGAGGCGGACGATTTCGGTGCCACGCTCAAACCCGAATTCAAGGAGCAAGAGGAGCGGCTGCGCGCGCGTACGGGGTGGAAGAAGAAGAGTTGACGCCGGCGCGTTAGACGGAGACTATAGGCGTGGAACCCTAGGTAGGAGTGAGCCATGAGCGGAGTACGAGTGCTGGTCGGTACGCGCAAGGGCGCGTTCATCCTGACGTCGGACGGCAAGCGCGAACGGTGGAATGTCAGCGGCCCGCACTTCGCGGGCTGGGAGATCTACCACCTCAAGGGCTCTCCGGTCGATCCGAACCGGCTGTACGCGTCGCAGACGAGCGGGTGGTTCGGGCAGATCATCCAGCGCTCCTGCGACGGGGGCAAGACGTGGGAGACCCCCGGGGGCGGCATGACGAAGACGCCCGAAGGCATGCCTGCCGGCGAGAGCAACAAGTTCGTCTACGACACGTCGCCGGACACCGGCAAGCCGCTGACCACGCACCAGTGGTACGACGGCACGCAGCACCCGTGGGAGTTCAAGCGAGTCTGGCACCTCGAGCCGTCCCTCACCGATCCGGACACGGCGTACGCCGGGGTGGAAGACGCCGGGTTGTTCCGGACCAGCGACGGCGGCAAGACGTGGCAGGAGCTCCCCGGGCTGCGCGGCCACGGCACGGGGCCCAAGTGGCAGCCGGGCGCGGGCGGCATGTGCCTCCACACCATCCTGCTCGATCCCGCCAATCCGAAACGGATGTACATCGCCATCTCGGCCGCGGGCGCCTTCCGCAGCGACGACGGCGGCAAGACGTGGAAGCCGATCAACCGCGGATTGCATTCCCAATACATCCCGGATCCCGACGCCGAAGTGGGACACTGCGTGCACCGCATCGCGCTGCACCGGTCGCGCCCCAACGTGCTCTTCATGCAGAAGCATTGGGACGTCATGCGCTCGGACGACGGCGGCGACTCGTGGCGTGAGGTGAGCGGCAACCTGCCGACCGACTTCGGATTCGTGATCGACGTGCACGCGCACGAGCCGGAGACGATCTACGTCGTGCCGATCAAGAGCGACTCCGAGCACTATCCTCCCGAGGGGAAGCTGCGCGTGTACCGCAGCCGCACCGGCGGCAACGAGTGGGAGGGGCTCACGAAAGGCCTGCCGCAGCGCGACTGCTACGTCAACGTGCTGCGCGACGCGATGGCCATCGACTCGCTCGACAAGTGCGGCGTGTACTTCGGCACCACCGGCGGGCAAGTGTACCTCTCGCCGGACGCCGGGGACAGCTGGACACCCATCGTACGCGATCTTCCGGCCGTACTCTCCGTCGAGGTGCAGACGCTGCGATGATCCGCGTGGTGCTCCCGCCGCACCTCCGGACGCTGGCGCACGTCAAAGGGGAGGTGCAGCTCGAGGTCGCCGGCCAGGTCACGCGGGCGGCGGTACTCGACGCGCTCGAGGCCCGGTATCCCATGCTGCGCGGGACCATCCGGGACCATGGCACCGAGCAGCGACGGCCGTTCCTGCGATTCTTTGCCTGCGAGCGGGACCTGACCCACGAGCCACCGAACGCTCCGCTGCCCGACGCGGTCGCGGCGGGAGCCGAGCCGTTTCTCGTCATCGGGGCGATCGCGGGCGGCTGAGGTGCAGGCGCTGCCCGCGCAGCCTGTCGAACTCGCCACCTCTGGTTCGTCGTAGAGGTAGAGCTCCGAACCCAGCTGCGAGGAGAGGCGACCATGCGATTCATGATCATCGTCAAAGCGACCAAAGACTCGGAAGCCGGCGTCATGCCGCACGAGAAGATGCTCGGCGAGATGGCGAAGTACCACGAGGAGCTGCAGCAGGCCGGCGTGCTGCTCGACGCCTCCGGCCTGCAGGCGAGCTCGAAGGGCTGGCGGGTCAAGTACACGGGGACGAAGCGCACCGTGGTCGACGGCCCCTTCGCCGAGGCGAAGGAGCTCATCGCCGGGTACACGCTGATTCAGGTCAAGTCGAAGGAAGAGGCGATGGAATGGGCCCGTCGCTTCCCCAATCCCGCGCTGGACGGCCGGGAAGGCGAGATCGAGGTGCGCCAGCTGTTCGAGCTGGACGACTTCGGACCGAGCGAGGCCGTGGAGCGCTTCCGCAAAATGGATATGGCATGAGACAGGTACGCTCGCGCGACGGCACCACGATCGCCTACGATCAGCTGGGAGAGGGCCCGCCGGTCATCCTGGTCGACGGCGCATTTTGTAGCCGATCGTTCGGGCCGATGCCGAAGCTGGCGCCCCTGCTGGCGCGCAGCTTCACCGTGTTCATGTACGACCGGCGCGGTCGCGGCGACAGCGGTGACACGGCGCCGTATGCGGTCGAGCGCGAGATCGATGATCTCGACGCACTGATCCGCGAGGCCGGCGGCTCGGCCTTCGTCTACGCCATGTCCTCCGGCGCGGCCCTCGCCCTCGAGGCGGCGGCGAGTCGCCTCAACATCACGAAGCTCGCGTTGTACGAGCCACCGTTCATGGTCGGCAACCCTGCGCACGTGCCTCCCGCAGACCACCAGGCGCAGCTCGTGCGGCTCGTGGCGGAGGGGCGCCGCGGTGACGCCGTCAAGTTCTACATGAAAGACATCATCGGCATGCCCGGCTGGCTCGTGACCGTGTTTCGGATCCTGCCGATGTGGTCCAAGCTCAAGGCAGTGGCAAGGTCACTTCCCTACGACTCGGCGGTGATGGGAGATTTCTCGCTACCCGCCAAGCGGGCGGCCATACTCACGATACCGACGCTCGTGCTGTGTGGCGAGAAGACCATGCCCGTGCTCCGCGCGGCGGCCCAGCGGCTCTCGGAAGTCGTCCCAGGCGCGCGCCTCCGCACGCTTCCCGGTCAGACCCACAACGTCGCGGCGGCGGCGCTCGCGCCCGTCCTGAAGGAGTTCTTCGCCCCATGAAAAAGTTCGCCTCGGTCGCCGCCTACTTGAGGGCGGTCCCACCGGTTCCGCGGGCCGTGCTCCAGCAACTGCGCAGGACGATCAAGGCTGCCGCGCCCAAGGCGACCGAAGTTATCAGCTACGGGATCCCGATGTTCAAGCACCATGGCATGTTGGTCGGCTACGCCGCGTTCAAGGATCACCTGAGCCTCTTCATGAGCACCCACCTGCCGAAGACCCTCAAGAAAGAGCTCGCATCGTACCAGACCGCCAAAGGCACCATCCGCTTCACCGCCGACCAGCCCCTCCCGGCGAGGCTGGTACGGAAGCTCGTCAAGGCGCGCATTGCACAGAACGAGGCCAGGCGGTGACGGCGTCCGATACCCACCGCACCATCGACGCGGTGTGGCGCATCGAGTCGGCCAAGCTCATCGCCGGGCTCACGCGCATGACCGGTGATGTCGGCCTGGCGGAGGACCTGGCGCAGGACGCACTCGTCGCCGCGCTCGAGCGCTGGCCCGAGTCGGGCGTTCCCGACAACCCCGGCGCCTGGCTCATGACCACCGCGAAGCGGCGCGCCATCGACGAGTTTCGCCGCGGCAAGCTGCTGGACCGCAAGCATCAGGAGCTCGGTCCCGAGCTGCTGACCCGGCAGGAGCATCCCGAGGCGGATCTCGCGGCCGCCCTCGACGATCACATCGGCGACGATCGCCTGGGCCTCATCTTCACGACCTGCCATCCCGTGCTCTCAACCGAGGCGCGCGTGGCGCTCACCTTGCGCCTGCTGGGCGGCCTCACGACCGACGAGATCGCCCGGGCGTTCCTCGTCCCGGAAGCGACGTTGGCGCAGCGCATCGTGCGCGCCAAGCGGACGCTGCGCGAGGCGCACGTCCCGTTCGAGGTCCCCCGGGGCGCCGAGCTCGCCGCGCGTCTCTCCTCGGTGCTCGAAGTCCTCTACCTCATCTTCAACGAGGGCTACTCCGCCACGGCGGGCGAAGACTGGGTGCGGCCGGGCCTGTGCGAGGACGCGCTCCGGCTCGCCCGAATCCTGGCCGAGCTCGAGCCCGGCGACCCGGAGGTCCACGGCCTCGTGGCGCTGATGGAGATCCAGGCATCGCGCCTCAAGGCGCGGGTCGGTCCGGCGGGGCAGCCGATCCTGCTGCTCGATCAGGATCGCGCGCGCTGGGACCGGCTCCTCATCCGTCGCGGCCTCGCGGCGCTCGAGCGGGCCGAGCAGCTCGCCGGGGCGCTGGGCCCGTACACGCTCCAGGCGGCCATCGCCGCCTGCCACGCCCGGGCGCGGACCGGCGAGGACACCGACTGGACGCGCATCACGGCGTTGTACGACGCCCTCGCCCAGCTCACGCCCTCCCCCATCGTGGAGCTGAATCGCGCGGTGGCGTACGCCATGGCGTTCGGTCCAGCGGCGGGTCTCGAGATCGTCGACGCCCTCACGTCCGAGCCCGCGCTCGCGAGCTATCATCTCCTGCCCAGTGTGCGCGGCGACTTCCTCGCCAAGCTCGGCCGCTTCGCCGAGGCGCGCGCGGAGTTCGAGCGCGCGGCCGCACTCACGCGCAACACGCGCGAGCGCGCGCTGCTCCTCGAGCGCGCCCAACGATCCCAGGAGCCCTGATGTCCCCGACCCCGACGAACGGCAAGATCTGTTACGTCGAGATTCCCGCACTCGACATCCGCCGCTCGGCGGACTTCTACGCCAAGGTGTTCGGCTGGAAGATCCGGAAACGCGGCGACGGCGCCACCGCATTCGACGACACCACGGGCGCGGTGAGCGGCACCTGGCTGCTCGGCCGGCCGGCGGCGGCGCAACCGGGCCTGCTCATCTACATCATGGTGGACAGCGTGGCCGCGACGATCGACGCCGTCATCGCCCACGGCGGCGCGGTGGTGCAACCGGTCGGCGCGGACGCGCCCGAGATCACCGCGCGGTTCCGTGATCCCGCGGGCAACGTGATCGGCCTGTACCAGGAGCCGGGGCGGTAGGCACGAGATCGGCGCGGTGATCGTTCACCTCCTGGACGGCACGTACGAGCTGTTCCGCCAGTTCTACGGCCGGCGTCGCGCCACCAAGGGTGCGGACGAGCCGTTCGGCGCCGTCGTGGGCGTGCTGCATTCGGTGTTGGAGATGATCGAGCAGGGAGCTACGCACCTCGGCGTGGCGACCGACCACGTCATCGAGTCCTTCCGCAACGCCCTCTGGCCCGGGTACAAGACGGGGCAAGGGATCGAGCCCGCCCTGCTGGCGCAGTTCCACCCGCTGGAAGACGCCCTCGCCGCCATGGGCGTGGTGGTATGGCCCATGATCGAGCTCGAGGCCGACGACGCGCTCGCCTCCGCGGCGCGCATCGCCGCCGGGGATGTCAGGGTGGAGAAGGTCTGCATCTGGTCCCCCGACAAAGACCTGGCGCAGTGCGTGCTTGGCGACCGGGTCGTGCAGGTGGACCGCAAGGGGAAGAAGGTCCGCAACGCGGACGGGGTGCGCGAGAAGTTCGGCGTGGAGCCCGGCTTGATTCCCGATTTCCTCGCCCTGGTGGGGGATGCCGCAGACGGCTATCCGGGCATTGCCGGCATCGGCGCGGTCACGGCGGCACGGCTCCTCAACCGCCACGGCGTCATCGAGAATTTCCCGACTACCGTCCTGGGAAAAGACCGCGACCGGGCGCTGCTATTCAAGCATCTGGCGACGCTCCGGACCAACGCCCCGCTGTTTCAGAACGTGGACGAGCTCGAGTGGCGCGGCCCCACCGGCACGTTTCCCGAGTGGACGGAGCGCCTGGGAGATCAGCGGCTGCTGCCACGCTGCCGCACGTTGCTCACCACCCCTGACAACCGGAAGGAGGCACCATGACCGCACCAACCGTCGTCGCGCGCTGGTCGACCTGGGCACCGCAGCTGCGGAGCGTGCTCCGCATCTTCGCCGCGTTCACCTTCATGCAGTTCGGAACGGCCAAGCTGTTCGCGTTTCCGGGCGCCATCATGCCGGGCGGTGGCACGGCGCCCGTCGTGTCGCTGGTTGGCCTGGCCTCCATCCTGGAGTCGTTCGGGGGCGCGTTACTCCTCGTCGGGCTGTTCACCCGTCCCGTCGCCTTTCTGCTGGCCGGCGAGATGGCGGTGGCCTATTTCATCGGCCACGGGTCGCACGGTTTCTGGACGGTGCTCAATCAGGGCACGCCCGCGGTGATCTACTGCTTCGTGTGGCTGTACCTCTCGGCCGCCGGCGCCGGCCCGTGGAGCCTCGACGCGCGGATCGCCCGCTCGCCACGGAGCGCGGCGACTATTGCGTGAGGATGCGCACCGAGGCGGGCTCGAGGCCTTCCGCGGCGGCCGTCAGGGTCACCGCCCCCGCGCGCGCGCCCGCACGGATGATGACCAGCGCTTTCCCATTGAAGAGCTGCACGCGGTCGCCCTGGAACCGCGCATGGCTGATCTGGTCGCCATTGTCGACGGCGACGATCCGCGCATCACCCGCGAGCCGGAAGCGGACCAGCTGGCCCGCCGTCGGCACCGCGACGCCGGCGCGGTCCAGCACCGTCACCGTAACGAACGAAAGGTCTGCTCCGTCCGCGCGGATCGCCGCGCGATCGGGGGCGATCGCCAGCCGGGCGGGTGCGCCCGCGGTCTTCACCTCCTGGGTGGCGGTCACCTGCCCGCCGCGGCGCGCCACCGCGCGCAGCGTCCCGGGCGCGTACGGCACCCGCCACATCAGGTGGAGGACGTCGCCCTCCTTCCGCTTCACGCCGAGCGAACCGCCGTTCAGGAACAGCTCCAGTTCGTCTGCGTTGGTGTAGGCCCACACATCGATGGTATCCCCGGGGGCCCAGTTCCAGTGCGGGAAGAGGTGCAGCATCGGCCGGTCGGTCCACTCGCTCTGGTACAGGTAGTAGGGGTCCTTCGGGAAGCCCGCCAGGTCCACGACCCCGAAGTACGAGCTCCGGGCGGGCCAGCCGTACGGCGTAGGCTCTCCGAGGTAGTCGAACCCGGTCCAGATGAACATCCCCGAGAGGAACGGGTAGCGCTCGAACTGGCGCAGCGATTCTTCGTGCAGCGAGCCCCAGAATGCCTTCCGATCGTCGTATGACGACAGCCGGTAGTCCCGGTTCGGCTGCGGTCCGTGGTCCTTCACGTACGGCGTTTCGTAGCTGGCCACGCTGTCGGAAGGCTGCTCGTAGACGCCGCGGCTGTTGAGCGCCGACACTGCCTCAGTGATGATGAACTTCCCCCCCGGGAACTGCCCCGGAAGTATCGGCCACGCCTCGTGGTGGTAGTTGTGGCCGAGCAAGTCGAGGGCGCCGGCGTGAAACAGCGGGTTCGCCGGACTGCCGTTGTTGTTCGCCGACGTAATAGGCCGTGTGGGGTCGAGGCGGCGCACGATCCCGGCGAGCTCGCGAGCGATGGGAATCGCCGTCGTGTCGTCGTTGGTCCACTGCTCCATGACCTCGTTCCCGATACTCCACATGAAGACGCTGGGGTGGTTGCGGTCGCGCGTCACCATATCCGACAAGTCGCGCACGTGCCACGCGTCCCAATCGAGGTGGTAGTCGTATTTCGTCTTGGCCCGCTTCCACATGTCGAAGGCTTCGTCCAGTACGATGAAGCCCATGCGGTCGGTGAGATCGAGCAGCTCGGGTGCGGGCGGGTTGTGGGAGGTTCGCAGCGCGTTCACCCCCATCGCCTTCATGATCTGGAGCTGCCGCTCCAGGGCGCGGGTGTTTACCGCGGCGCCCAAGCTTCCCAGATCGTGGTGCAGACACACGCCCCGGACCTTGAGCGATTGCCCGTTGAGGATGAACCCGCGATCGGCATCGAACACAAAGGTCCGCACCCCGAACGGGGTGGTGTAATCGTCGCACGGCCTGCTCCCACACGTCACCCGCGACACGGCGCGGTAGAGATAGGGACGTTCCACCGACCAGAACGTCGGGCTCTTGATGACCAGCTCGTGCGCGATCTCTGTGACGGAGTCCGCTGGTATCCGCCCCTCGGTCGCCACGGTCGCCACTTCCCGCCCGGCGGCGTCGTAGACGACCGTCCGCAACATGATCGGCTGTTCCGCGTGCGAGCCGTTCCGCAGCGTCGTCCGTACCGTCACATGAGCCGAGTCGGGATTCACCGCGGGCGTGGTGACGTACGTGCCCCACTGATCGACGCGCACCGGATCCGTCGTCACGAGGCGGACGTGACGGTAGATCCCCGATCCCGAGTACCAGCGCGAGTTGGGCTGTTGTGAGTTGTCCGCGCGGACGGCGATCACGTTGCGCTCGCGACCGTAGCGGAGGTGCGGCGTGAGTTGGTATCGGAAGGAGCTGTAGCCGTACGGCCGCTTCCCCAGGTAGTGCCCGTTGATCCAGACCTCGCTGTTGCGATACACGCCGTCGAACTCGACGAACACGAGCCTGCTCGAATCCGTCACGGGAACAAAGAAGGTCTTGCGGTACCAGCCCACGCCGCCAGGCAGCGCCCCGCCCTCCGAGCCGGCGGGATTCTGCTCGCTGAATTCCCCCTCGATGCTCCAATCGTGCGGCACGTCCAGCGTCCGCCAGGCGGCGTCGGCGAACGTCGTCTCCTGTGCCCCGGCCACGTCCCCGAGATGGAATCGCCAAGCGCCATCGAACGCCCGCGTCGCCCGCTGCTGGGCGGACGCCGTCGCGCACCCAGCGATCAGCACGAGGTAGAGGGCGGCGGCTATGGCTAGCGAAGACGCCGGGCTACGATCTACGGAAGTGGTTCCCAATGAAGATGCCCTGGCCCGGATTCGAACCGGGATGCCTTGCGGCGCTGCCCCCTCAAGACAGTGTGTCTACCAGTTTCACCACCAGGGCCGGACCGGAAAGCTAGAGCGCAGCGCGCTGGCGATCAAGCGGAGCATTTGGCCCCCGGGCCTTCGAGGGATACTTTACACGCCATGGAACTATGGGTGGCGTTCGCGTTCGGCGCGGCCGTGGGAGCGTTCGTGGGCGTGGTGATCGGGCGCTACCGCGCGACCGCCGCCGCGCGCGGGGTGGCCGCGGCGTCCGGCGCCGCCGGCCGGACGCCCGCCCCCCCGCCCGTGCAGCACGTGGTGCTCGACGAAGGGTCGGCGAACGTGCTGAACGCGCTCAACAACCGACTCGCGGCGATCGGCGCGCTCGCCGACCTCCTGCACGGCAGCCCGCTCGACCCCGAGCGCGCCCGCGCGCTGATGATGCTGCACGGCGAGGTGCGGCGCGCGGCGGAGATCACGCAGCACTTCCTCGAGCTGGCGCAGCATCCCATCGGCGCCGCCGAGCCGTCGGACGCGTCGATCGTCTTGAACGGCGTGCTGGCGGACCGCGAAGGCACGCTCAAGGAGCTGGGGGTGAAGCTGGTGCGGAGCATCCCGCACGACATGCCGATGGTGGCGTGTCCCATGGCCCAGCTCACCGAGATGCTGATGAAGCTGCTGGATTTCTCGCTGCGTCGCCTGCGCGACAGTCAGCCGCCGCGTGAGCTGCGGATCGGCGTGACCGAAGGCGGGCCCTCGCTCGTCATCTCGCTGTGGGATTCGGGCGCGCCGCTATCGGTCGAAGCGGAGCAGCGGCTCGTGACGCCGTTCCGCTTCACGCAGAGCGCCGGGGGCGGCGAGATCGAGTTCGCGCTGGCGCGCGCCCTGGCGCAATCGTCGGGCGGGACGCTGCGGCTGCGGCCCCGCGGCGGGGGCGGCGCCGAGGTCGTCATCACGCTCCCCAAGAGCGTGCTTGCGCCGCTGGCGCGGGCCACGCCGTCCACTCCCTCCCTCCCCAAGCTCCGCATCCTCGTGGTGGACGACGACGCCGTGAACCGCCAGGCGATGCGGCTCTTGCTCGAGCGCGAAGGGCACGAGGTGGTCGCGGTCGAGAACGGCCTCGAGGCGATCGAGCGGCTCGGCCCGGCGAGCGACCGGTTCGACGCCGTGGTGACCGACCTCCAGATGCCCCGGCTGGGCGGGCGCGCGCTGTACGAGCAGCTCCAGGAGCAGCGGCCGCAGCTCGCCGAGCGCTTCGTGTTCGTCACGGGCGACCGGGCCCGCGACGAGACGCGCCGCTTCCTCGATGAGTGCGGTCAACCCTCCGTCATGAAACCCTACGACTTCACGGACCTGATCGCCGCTATCGGGAAAGTGGCGGCCAAGACCGCCTGATCCCTGTCAGCTTCCTGACAGGTTCGCCGAGTAGTTTTCGCGCTCTGTGATCCGTCTTTCCTTACTCTACTTAGTCCTGGGCCTGCTGGCCTCCCACGCGCTCGTCGCCCAGCAGCCCGTGACGCGAGCCCAGGCGGTCGCGGCGGCGCTGGAGCGTGGCGCCCGAGCCGCGCTCGGGCGGGCCGACACGGCCGCCGCCCGCGGCGTGGTGCGCGCCGCCCGGGCGTTCCCGAATCCGGCCTTCTCCGCAACCTACACCAAGGCCGTCCCGCAGTACCACGCGATCGTCGATCTCCCGCTCGACGTCCCCTGGCTGCGCGCGCCGCGCATCGGGGCCGCGGAATTCGAACGCGACGCCGTCCGTTACGGCTTTGCGTTCGAGCGTGCCGCGATCCGGTTCGATGCGGAGACATCGTACACCCACGCCCTGGCCGCCGCCGCGCATGCGCGCCTGTCGCATCGCAACGCGCGCGACGCCGACAGCCTCCTCGCCATGGCGCGGCTGCGGCGCGAGGTGGGCGACGCGAGCGAGCTCGACGTCCGGCTCGCCGCCGTCAACGCCGGTCAGCTCGAGAATGTGGCCAGCGACGATTCGCTCTCCAGTATCGCGGCCCTGGTCGCGCTGCAGCTCGCGATGGGGTTGCCGGGGGAGGAGCCGGCCATCGCGTTGGCGGATTCGTTGTCGCCGCCGGCGGACAGCGCGGCGGCGGGCGCGGGTGAGCCGCTCCCGGTCGTCGCTGCCCGGGCCTCGTTGCACTCGGCGGAGCGCACGCTGACGCTCGCGCACCGCAGCGTGTTCGAAGCTCCCAGCCTGCAGCTCGGCGTCGAGAACAAGGACCCCACGGGCTCGGAGCCGGGCCTCTTGCCCACGGTCGGGCTGTCGCTGCCGCTGCCGCTCTTCAACTGGAACGGCGGGGCGGCGGCGCAGGCGGCCGCCGCGCGGGACCGGGCACAGGCGGAGCTCGACCTGGTGCGCCGCGAAACCGACGCAGCGATCGCGCGCGCCCGGCGGGAGCGCACCGCGGCGCTGGCGCGCCTCGAGCGCGACGCCCGCCTGCTGGCGAGCGCCGATCGGGTCGCCGCCATGTCGCTCCAGGCGTATGGCGAAGGCGCGATCCCGCTGGCGAACGTCCTCGAGGCACAGCGCAACGCGCGGGAGGCGCTGGGCCGCTACATCGACGACGTCGCGGCGGCGCACAACGCCGTCGCCCAAGTCCGGCTCCTGACCGCCACTCCGGACCAGCCGTGAGCCGCCTGGGATGGGTGGTCGTGGCGCTGGCGGGCCTTTGCGCCGGCTGCCGCGGCTCGCGCGCCGATGCCGACGATGTCCAGGCGTCGCCCCACACTGCGGCGGGGGTGCAAGCGGGTACCGCCGTGGCGACGGTGCAGGCGTTCCGGGACGTCGTGAGCGCCATCGGCACCGTGGTGCCGCGACCGGGGCGGTTCGCCGAGCTCGCCGCCCCGGCCCCGACCCGGGTGGCGCGGATCTTCGTCACGCCCGGCCAGCGCGTGGCCGAGGGAGATTCGCTGATCGAGTTCGAGCGCGCGCCGTTCGACGCCGCGGCCAAGAGCGCGGCCGCCGCACTCGAAAGCGCCGAGCGGGCGCACGCCCGGGCGGTGCGGCTGGTGCAGGCGGGGATCCTCCCGCAGAAGGACAGCGACCAGGCGGCGGCGGATCTGGCCCAGGCCCAGGTCGCGGCCGTCACGGCGCGCCGGGCCCAGCAGCTCGCGACGCTGCGCGCCCCGCTCGCGGGCGTGGTCACGCGCATGAGCGCCGTGCTGGGCGCCACGGCAGACCCGAGTCAGCCGTTGGTCGAGGTCGCGGACCCGGCGGCGCTGGACATCGTGTTCAGCGTGTCGCCCGCGGAAGCCGCGCGGATCCATGCCGGCGAGGCGGTGACGCTGACCGCCGGGGATGCCGCCAGCGGCGAGGCGCTAGGGCGGGGCGTCGTGACGGCGGTGGCAGTGGCGGTGGATACCGCGTCCCGCGCCGTGCCGGTGCGCGCCCGGGTGGAGCGGGTCGCGCGCCCCCTTCGGATCGGCGAGTCGGTGGTCGGAACAATCGTGACCGCGGTCACGCCCCGCGCCGTCACCGTGCCGGTCGCCGCGCTCGTCCCGACCGCCGGCGGCGAGAGCTTTCAGGTCTTTGTCGTGGATTCCGAGCAGATCGCCCACGTCCGGTCCGTCACAGTCGGTGGCCGGAGCGAGACCGTGGCCGAGATCACGTTCGGGCTCCACGCCGGCGAGGTCGTGGTGACGAATGGCGCGTACGGCGTGGCCGACGGCACCAAGATTCTGCGAGCGGCCCCGGGACCTCGGTGACGCTGTTCGACGCGTTGAGCGGCCAGCGCCGCTTCGTCTATCTGCTCGTGGCGCTGCTCGGCATCGCGGGCGTGTGGGCCGCCTCGATTCTCCCCTCGGCCATCTACCCCGAGCTCAACTTTGCACGCGTGACGATCGTCGCCAGCGGGACTTCGCTCGGCGCGCGCCAGCAACTGTTCACCGTGTCGCGGCCCATCGAGGAAGCCGTCAGCATTGTCCCCGGCGTCACGCGGGTCAGATCCCGCACCATCCGCGGCGGCACCGAGATCAACGTGGATTTCTCACCGACCACGGAGATGGTTAACGCGCTCCAGGAGGTCCGCGCGCGCGTCGACCAGATCGTGCCCGACCTGCCCGCTGGCGTGACCATCCAGGTCGAGCGGATGACGCCATCGCTCTTCCCGATCCTGTCGTACAACGTCGAGGGCGGCGATCCGGCCACACTGTACGACATCGCGCGCTACCAGATCAAGCCGATCGTCTCGCGCGTGCCGGGCGTCGGGCGGGTGGACGTGCTCGGCAGCGACGTGCGCGAGATCGAGGTCGTCGCCGATCCCGTGCGCCTGGCGCAGCAGGCGATGACGTTCGACGACCTCGCGGCCGCGATCCGCGAGGCGACCACCGTCACGGCGGTTGGGCGCATGCCGCGTGACTACAGGCAGTACCTGATGGTGAGCGCGACGGAGGCGCACTCGGCCGACGATATCGCCAACATCGTCGTCGGGCACGGCCTCCGCGTGCGCGACCTGGCGACCGTGACGCCCGGCACCGCGGATCGCGTGAGCATCATCTCGGGCAATGGGCGGCCGGTGGCGCAGCTGAACATCACCCGCCAGCTCGGCGGAAACACGCTCGCGATCGCGGACAGCGTCGCCGGCGTCACCCGCGCCCTGGCGCCCACGCTGCCGCCCGGCGTGCGGCTCAGGCTCGTGTACGACCAGGCGTCGCTCGTGCGCGACGCCGTCAAGGCGGTCCGCGACGCCATGCTGGTCGGCGCCGCACTCGCCGTCATCGTGCTCCTCCTCTTCCTCCGCCACAGCCGGATCACGGCGGTCAGCGCGTCGTCCATCCCGCTCACCCTCGTCATCACGATCTTCGTGATGTGGCTGCTCGGGCAGACTTTCAACCTGATGACGCTCGGCGCGATGGCGATTGCCATCGGCCTCGTCATCGACGACGCCGTCGTCATCACGGAGAATATCGTCCGGCACCTCGACGTGAACCCGGACCGGACCGCGGCCATCCGCGACGCGATCCAAGAGCTGCTCTGGCCGGTCACGACCTCCACGCTCACGACCGTCGTCGTCTTCCTGCCGCTCGGCCTGCTCCAGGGCGTGGTTGGCCAGTTCTTCCACGCGTTGTCGATCACGCTCACGATCGCCGTGCTCGTGTCGCTGGGGCTCGCGTGCTCGGTGATCCCGCTCCTCTGTGAGCGCTACCTCACGGTGCGCGACGCGGAGCACGCGGCGCCGCCGCCGGGGACGGTGCCCACGGCGCTCGATCGGCTCGGTCACGCCATCGACGCGCTCGCGGCATGGTACGCGCGCTCGCTCGCAGCCGTGCTGCACCGTCCCCAGCGCGTGGCGCTCGTCGCCGTCGGGCTCGTCGTCGCCGGCTACGTCGCGTATCGCGCGGCCGACACCGGGTTCCTTCCCGAGATGGACGAGGGGGCGTTCGTCCTCGACTACTGGGCACCGGGCGGCACGGCGCTGACGGAGACCGATCGCCAGCTGCGCGTGATCGACGGTATCCTCGCGCGGATCCCGGAGGTGGCTGGGACCAGTCGGCGGACCGGCGCTGAGCTCGGCCTCTTCGCGACGTTGCAGAACCGCGGCGACTACGTCGTCCGGCTCAAGCCGCAGAGCCAGCGCGACCGGTCGATCGGCGACGTCATCGACGAGGTACGGCAGCAAGCGAGTGCCGCGCTGCCGCGCATGCGGATCGAGTTCGTGCAGATCCTCTCCGACGTCGTCAACGACCTCGCCGGCAATGCCCGCCCGGTGGAGATCAAGCTCTTCGGCCCCGACCTGGCCGCCCTCGAGGCCTACGGGACGCGGCTCGACTCCGCTATGGCGGGCATCGAGGGCCTGGAGGATCTCTTCAGCGGCGTGAGCGAGCCCACGGCTGAGATGGCGATGCGCATCGACGCCGCGGAGGCCAACCACGTCGGGCTGACCCCCGCCGCCGTCACCCAGGCGGTGAGCGGCGCGCTGCTCGGCGTCGACGCGGGCCAAGTCTATCGGGACGACCGGAGCGTCGGCGTCCGCGTACGCGCGCCCGATTCCGTGCGCTTCGACCCGCTCCGGCTCGGGGCGATCCCCGTCCTCGCGCCAGGGCGCCATACGCCCATCCCCGCAGCGTCGCTCGTCCACTTCACGCCGATGGACGCCCCGTCGGAGCTGCTGCGCGAGAACCAGCAGCAGATGATCATGATGACCGCCGACCTTGGAGCACGTGGCCTGCGGAGCCTGATGACGGACGTGCAGGCGGCGCTCGGGAAGAACCCGCCGCCCACCGGCATCCGCGTCGAGCTCGGGGGTCAGTATGCAAGCCAGCAGGCCGCGTTCCGGTCGCTGGTGTTGGTCCTCGGCCTCGCCGCGGCGAGCGTGGTCGGCGTGATGGTCGTGCAATTCGCGTCGTTCGTGGAGCCCCTCGTGGTGCTCCTCGCCGCGCCTCTCTCGTTTGTCGGCGCGATGGCACTCCTCCTCGTCACCCGCACCGCGCTCAACGTCTCGTCGTTCATGGGGCTGATCCTGCTGGTCGGGCTGATCGTCAAGAACGGCATCATCCTGCTCGACTTCACCAAGTTGCGGATGCGCACCGAGGGAGTGACGCTCGAGACCGCGATCCGCGAGGCGGCCCGTGTGCGGCTCCGCCCCATTCTGATGACCACGCTCTGCACCCTGTTCGGCCTGCTCCCGTTGGCGCTCGGCATCGGGGCGGGGAGCGAGCTGCAGCGCCCGCTGGCGCTCGCCGTGATCGGGGGGCTGGCGCTGTCCACGCCGATCACCCTGTTCGCCGTGCCGACCTTGCTCGTCGCGATCCGGGGCCGGGGGACGTAGCGGCCGCATCGTGAGAAGCAGATCCTTCGGATGACAGTTTGGCGCTGCTGTGTGGAAAAAAAGAGGGGGCGATTTCTCCATTACTCTCTCATGGAGAGAGCGCGGCTGTCATCCTGAGCGCCGCAGGCGCGAAGGATCTCTTCTAGGGCGGCGACAATGGGAACGTGATGGTGACCCCAGTGCCCGTCCCTGGAGCGGAGCGGACGTCGATTCGGGCGTGGTGCGCGTCCACGATCCAGCGCGCGATCGCGAGGCCGAGGCCCGCGCCGTCCGCCTCGCGCCGCGCCGGCTCACCGCGATAGAAGCGCTCGAACACATGCGGGAGGTGTTCGGCCGGGATGCCGACCCCGGTGTCCAGCACGACGACCGTGGCCCGACCATGGTCCGCCGACACGTCCAGGCGCACCTTGCCGCCCGTCGCCGTGAATTTGACAGCGTTGTCCAACACGATCAACAAGAGCTGCCGGATCAGCGTGGGGTCGCCCGTGATCTTTGCTTCCTCGAACGCACCGACTTCCACCTGCACCTGCTTCTGCTCGGCCAGAGTCCGGACGGCGTCCACGGCTTCCGCGGCCACGTCGTCCAGGTACAAGGGCACCTGGGCGATCGGCCGCTCGCCGGCGTCCGCGCGCGCCAGCGTCAGCAGGTCGCCCACGACCTGGCCCAGCCGCGTCGCCTCGCGCTCGATCGCCTGGAACGTGACCGCGTCCCGGCTCGCGTCGCGGTCCTGGCCGAGGGCGACCTCGGCCCTGGTGCGGAGAATCGTGACGGGCGCGCGCAGCTCGTGGGCCGCGTCGGCCATGAAGCGACGCATCTGCTCCATCGAGCGCTCGATCGGCGCGGTGGACTTCCGCACCAGCAGCGAGCCGCCGACGATGACGAGCAGCAGCGCGGCGAGGGCGGCCGCCCCGAAGGCCTCGATCAGCGACGCGTACTCGTCCTCGAGCTCCATCCGATCGGCGAGCGCGACCGCGACGTAGGTCGCGCCGGTCGTGCCGCTGAAGGGCTCGGCATAGAGCCGCACCTTGGGACCGCCGCGGGCGTCCAGGTTCCGGAATCCCCGTTTCGACTTGACCGCCTCCCGGGCGGCGGCGCGGACCGAGTCCGGAATCTGCGCGGGCTTGATCGGCTGGAAGTCGCCGTCGAGCAGGTACAGCGACCGATCGGGGATGTGCAGCTCGTCGACCGCATCCACCACCGCTCCGCGCGCGCTCGCCCGTTCCGCTTCGCGAATGCGAGCGGCCCGCTCGAGCGCGGCCCCGGCAGCGCGCAGCGAGGCGTCGAGGTGGCGGGACATCTGGTAGCGCACCGTCAGGAAGAGTCCAACCCCCAGCAGGGCCAGCACGAGGAGAAACACCCCCGCGTACCAGGCGGTGAGCTTGAGGCGCAGCCGGGCGAGCGTGGTCACGGGAGCGCCCTCACGTGCCGAACCGGTATCCCGCGCCGCGCAGCGTCGTGATCAGTTTCGGCTCGAAGCCGTCGTCGATCTTGCGGCGCAGCCGGCGGATGAGGACCTCGAGCACGTTGGCGAAGGGGTCGTGATTGTCGTCCCACACGTGTGCCGTGATGGTGGAGCGATCGAGCACGCGCCCCTGATGGAGCACGAACAGCTCGAGCAGGGCGAACTCCTTCGCGCTCAGCGTGATCGGCCGGCCGCCGCGCCGCACCTGGCGGGCGCCGAGGTCGACCTCGAGGTCCGCGATCTTATAGCGAGCCGGAGTCAACGCGGCGCGCCGCCGCGCCAGAGCCTTGAGGCGTGCGAGCAGCTCGCGGAAGGCGAAGGGCTTGGTGAGGTAGTCGTCCGCCCCGACCTCGAGCCCGCGCACTCGGTCGTCCACGGCATCGAGCGCCGTCAGCATCAGGACCGGCGTGGTCACGCCGCCGCGCCGCAGCTCCCCGCACAGCTCGAAACCGCTGCCGCCGGGCAGGCGCACGTCCAGAATGATCACGTCATAGGAGCTCAGCGCGGCGCGGTCTCGGCCTTCGCCGACCGTGGCGGCGAGCGTCGGGTCGATGCGCTGGGCGCGCAGCCCATCGCGCAGTAGGCCGGCCAGCTCCGGGTCATCCTCGACGATCAGTACCCGCACCCCGTCACGCCGCCCCCGCCGCATCGAGCGTGCGGCGCACGGCCTGGAGCAGCAGGCCGATCTCGAACGGCTTGCGGAGAAAGGCGGCGCCTTCCTCCAACAGGCCATCGTGCGCAATGGCCTCGGGACTGTAGGCCGACTCGTCGTCCACGACCAGCACGGTTTCGCCCGCCCCGTAGAGCGAGGCGACGTCCCCGGACCCGCGCGCCCGCGGGGCTTTCCGGCGTGAAACGCCGCTCCGGCTCACTCCTACCTCCCTCCGGTACGGGGATCCGCGATGGGCCGAGACGGAATCGAACCGTCAACCTAGCGATTAAGAGTCGCTTGCTCTGCCAGTTGAGCTATCGGCCCTGAACCAGAAATACGTCGGGAATCTCGTCGCGTGACGTCTCCGCGTGACGTCTTTGCTCGACGCCTTCTTCGCTTCTGCCCCCAAGGGGAATCGAACCCCTGTTCCCACCTTGAAAGAGTGGTGTCCTAACCGTTAGACGATGGGGGCGGGAACATAGCGGTAACGGGATTCGAACCCGTGTTTGAGCCTTGAGAGGGCTCCGTCCTAGTCCCCTAGACGATACCGCCGGGCGAGGGGAAGAATATCACTAGCCGTCGAGGGCCGACGCAACTAGCCTTATGCCCACCGCCACGAGGAGTTCCCCCGACGTGCGCCAATCAGCGCAGCCGAAATCGGTTTGGTACGAACGCCTGACGAAAGCGGCGGCGTATAGTCTCCCGGAAATCCCCATCATCCTCGCCGCGCTGATCTACACCAATTCGCGCGGCCTGCAGCGCTCGCTCGGCGCCATCGCATTCTATTACCCGTACGCCATGTTCGGCGCCGGCCTGTTGCTCGGATGGCGGTTCCACCGCAGTCGGCTGCTGTTCGCCCTGTTGGTGCTCGCACTCGTCGACCGCTCGCTGCTGGCCTTCGTGGCGAGCCACGGCTTCACGCGCGATCACGTGGCGTTCCAGGCGATCGCGTTTCTGCTGCCGCTCAACCTGGCCGCGCTGGCGCTCACCGCCGAGCGCGGAGTGTTCACCCCGCCTGGGCTCGTGCGCCTGAGCGTCATTCTCGGGCAGGTCGCGCTGGTGGCGATCCTGGACCGCGGGGCGCCGGGCGCCGCCGGCGCGCTGCTGCACGCGCGCCTCTTGCCGCCCAGCTGGTTCGCCTGGACGCCGCTCGCCGATCCCGCACTGCTCGCGTTCCTGGTCGCGGCGGGGCTGATGGGGGCGGGTCAGCTCCTGTCTCCCACGGCGACGGGGCGCTCGTTCTGCTGGTCGCTGCTCCCGGCGTTCCTGGGGCTGTCCGCGGTCCGCGCCGGGAACCCGGGATTCTCCACCTTCTATTTCGCTACCTCCGCCCTCATCCTCATCATCGCGGTCGTCGAGGCGTCCTATCACATGGCGTATCAGGACAGCCTCACGCAGCTCCCCGCCCGGCGCGCCCTGAACGAGGCGTTGCTGCGGCTTGGCAGCCAATACACTGTCGGCATGGTGGACGTGGACCATTTCAAGCGCATCAACGACAGCCACGGGCACGACGTCGGAGACCAGGTGCTCAAGATGGTCGCGGCCAGGCTCGCCCAGGTCGGGGGCGGCGGCCGGGCATATCGCTACGGCGGCGAAGAGTTCGCCGTCATCTTCCCCGGCAAAGGCGCCGAGGAGTGCCTGCCGGAGCTGGAGGCGCTGCGCAAGGTGGTGGAGGACGCGAAGTTCATCCTACGCAGCCGCATCCGCTCGAAGCGCAAGAAGGAGAAGATCCTCGCCGAGAAAGGGCCGGGAAGGCGCGTGCCGGTCACCGTCAGTATCGGCGTCGCCGAACGAGATAGCCGGCACAGCAAGCCCGATCAGGTCGTCAAGGCGGCCGATCGGGCTTTGTACCGCGCCAAGGACGGCGGGCGCAACCAGGTGCAGATGTAGGCGCTATGGCGCCGGGCGCTTGGCTGTGGGGGGCAAGAGCCCGTTTAGCCGCAGGTAGTTCGCCATCTGGCTGTAGTGGTCCGCCCAGTCGGCGACCGTGATCAGCGTCGCCAGCCCGCGCGTCGACATGCGGCCACCGAAGAACTTGATGCTGTCGCCGAGCTGCGCGTCCTGCATCGCGGCGAGCGCGGTGGAGCAGAACTGGAACGAGTCCTTCAAGCCCGCCACGAGCTTGTCCTTCGGATCCGTCCCCGCGAACTTCGGCCGGTCTGGCGACTTTTGGCCCGACGCGGCGCTGCACAGATAGTCGTTCCCATCGGCGATCAGGTGGGCGACCACGTCCCCGAAGGACATCTGGGCGGGCGTCGGCTTGTAGCCGTACTTGTCGGCCGGCATCAACTCCGCGGCGTCCGTGATGTTCTTTGCCTGGCGCTGCTCCACGAACCGAAACGCGTCCGACACCGGATTCTTGGCGTCCACGCCGGCCCGCTCGAGAGGCACGCCGTCGACGACGATGATCGGCTCGTTTGCCTGAGCCGCGCTCGCGGCGGGCAGGGCGCAAACGGCCAGCAGGATGGTACCGAGTGTCGCTCTCATGCCGAGTCTCCTAAGGAAGGGTTGTGGCGGCCGCCGAATTGTGCACTGAAAAAGCGCGCTCGTCCAGACTGGAGCGGCCTCGCGCTACGGTCTGGCAGCGCCGCGCGCGACCTTTTCGAAGTGCGGCTTCTCGACCAGTTGGTAGAACAGCAGAATGGCGACATGATCGATCAGAGCCGCCGCGAGCCCCGGCCAGGAGCGCGTGACCAGGGCGAAGCCGTAGGTCTGGAGGTAACCGACCGTGTACATGGGGTTCCGCAGATAGCGATACGGCCCCGCGGTGCTCGGCCCCCTCCAGTCGTCCGGCACGAAGAAGTTACGCCAGTAGTATGGGCCGCCGCCCAGTGTGGCGGCAGCCCAGAGCTTGATCACCGTGCCGACGATGACGAGCACCGCTCCCACGACGAGCAGCGGAACGCGAGGCAGCCCGTCGCTGAGCGAGCCCCAGCTCGCGAGGCACAGCACCACGAAGCTCGTCGCGTCGTTGTACATCAGGATCGCGGCCATCCGCCGGAACCGGCGAAACGCCCCCTCGGGACCGTGCCGCCGGGCCAGGTACGCGGTCCGGTCCTCGCGCCGCAGCGCCAGTCCGATGTAGAGCACGTAGGCGAGCCGCGCGGCGAGGTGGTAGGCGAGGGCGATCACGCCCCAGGGGAGTAAGGACATGGCCACGGAAGCTGCAGCGCCCGCGCGGTACGTCAAGCGCGGCGGTCAGGGGGCGCCGTTGTAATCTTCGCTGAGCAGCTTGCGGATCTGCTCCAGCTCCTCCTGCGTGGCCGGCCTCGTGGAGAGCGCTTGCAGCACGAGCTCGAGCGCGGGAGACTTGAACCGGAAGGCCGCGCGCCTGCGCGAGGCGATCGACTCACGCGGGGCCGCGTGCTTGGCGAGCCGCATGGCCTCGGCCAGCAGCGCGTGCGCCCGCGCCCGCCAGTCGCCCCGCCCGGCGATCGGCAGGCGCTCCGTGAGCTGCAGCAGCGCGGCCGCCCGATGCCAGGCCAACGCGCGCTCGTCCAACATGCCGCGCGTCCCCTCGAGAAACGCTTGCTCCGCCAGTGTCGCCTCGCCTGCGTGCGCCTGGTGCAACAGCCGGAGCCGGGACAGCGTGGCCAGGAACATCCCTGCGTCGAGCTCCACCGGACCCTGCCCGAAGCGGTGCCAGTCGATGACGCCCGGCCCGTCCCCGAGATCGAGGATATGGCGGGCGTACAGCGTCCCATGGACCAGGCCCGCGGCGCCGACGTCCCGGGGCTCCGTGCGCGCCAACGCCTCCGCCAGCCCCCTGGCCGCCACGCCGACCGAGAGGTCCGCGATGCCCAGCGTGCCGATCCAGGCGCGAGTCTCGTGCATCATGCCCGCCGCGCCAAACGGGAGTCCGAGGTTCACCGGCAGGGACACGGTCCGCTGCACCCACTGCGCGGCCAGCTCGCCGGCGCGGCGACCCTGCCCCTGCTTGACCAGCTCGTGCGTCGTGGGCCCCTCCAGCCAGCCGATCACCAACACGCGCAAATCGTGATCCCAGGCCAAGAGTGGGGGCACCCGGGCCCCGGAGTCGCCAGCGAGCCCGGCCGCGCCCAACGCCTGGTACAGCGCCGCCTCCGGCGCCGGATCGTCCGCGAACGTCTTCACGGCGAACCGTCGCGGCCCGACCCGCGCTTCGAGCGTGGCTCGCGCACCGGGGTGGTAGCCGCATAGCACGAGCTCGACTCCTCCCGCTCCTCCGCCCTCCTCGAGCCCGAGGGCCGGGATCGCTCGAGCCAGCCCGCTGTCGCGGATCGCAACCAGTCCCGGCAGCCGGGGATCGTCGGGAAGCTGGGCAGTCGGTCTCATACGCGCGTCTCTACGGGGCCTCCGGAGACTTGAGCGGCTCGGGGACCTTGCGCCACTGCTCGGGCGTGAGCACAGCACGGGCGCGCTGGAGTGCCCGCTGGGCGCTTTGGCTCAGCACGTCGAGCGAGTCCGCTATCGCCCGCAACGCCGCGACCTGCTCCACGGAGAGCCCGAGCGAGTCTCGGAATGACATGATGCGCGCGACCGGATTGGGGAGCGGCGGCCGTGCTGAAGTCGAGGTGTCCAAGTGCGGCGCAGCGGCGCTGTCTGGTCCGGCGGTGGCACCGCGCTCGGACGCGCGCAGCCGGTCGCGCGTACGGTTGGGGCCCAGCGTGAGACGCGCCTGCAAGCCGATTTGGAAGGGGACCGTGACGCCACCGTTCCCCGCACTGCTCGCACCGAAGCGGCCGTTGACGGCATAGCGGAACCGCGCGCTCGCCGGATCGAACCCTCGTACGTACAGCAGGACGGGGTCGGGCGCCGTCGCGTATCCCCACCCGTGCAGCTTCGCGGTCCCGTGGAGCCACTCGTCCAACCCGCCCATCAGGTTCACCGTCAGCAGCGACAGGGTCAGCCGGCGCTCGAGCCCGAACCAGGCGGGCCGCCAGCTGAGCTGCAGGTCGAGCGAGGGCTGCCAGGGACCGGTGCACGAGTTCCGCGCCGCGACGCGCGCGAGCTGGCTCTCGAGACAGCGCCGCACGGCGCCGGGGGCGCCCGCGATCAGCGTGCGCATCGCGCTCCCCACCGCAGTGTCGGACGCGGTCGCGGGCGCGAAGATGTACGCGCGATCGTTGCGGGCGCCGTCGCCGTTCACGTCCGACCCGACCATGGGTGTGAATGGCGCGCCCGATGTCAGGCGCGCGATGGCGCCGAGCTCGAGGGCGGTGGCGATGGGGAGGGTCACGGTGGCGAGCAAGGCATGGCGCCGCTCGAGATCGCTCGTCGCCCATTCTCGCGCGTTGGGGTTCGCGGCGGTGGTGGGCGCGGCGAATCCATGGGACGCGGCGCAACACGAGAACGACGACTGGTCCCGGGCGCGCGTGAAGGTGTACGACAGGCGCACTGCCGCGCCCCGCGTCGTGCCGGCGCCGACTCCGACTGTGACCTGCCGCGTGTCCGACTGAAGATCGGATCCGATGACGAGCACCTGCCCGAACTCCGGATGCAGGCGCGAAGCGGTGAAGCCGAGCGCCCCCGTGGCCGGGACGATCGAGTCCGCCGGGACGTACACCGGGCGGCCGGCTTCGTCGGGGAGGGTGAAGCGCGGCGTCCCGACCAGATTCCGGTCGCGGAAGCCGTACTGGCTCGTGCCGCGCGCGTAGCTCGCGTCGAGCGACACCGTGAACACGTGGAGCAGGCGGCGCTGCACGCCGAGGGAAGCACGCCAGGCGTGCGGCGCTGCGTAGTCGCGCGTGAATGTGGTGACGTTGGGACGCGGGCCGATGGTGACCGCGCTGCCGGTGTCCGCGCACTGCCTCGGGATCATGGATGGATCCGAGGCATAGTCCGCCCAATCCGGCGTCGGGACAGCCGATCCGACGCAGACCAGCTCCGTCTCGGCGTTGGCGAGGCCCGGGGCCCCGAGTGCCGCGCCGTACAGCGCCGTCGGCGTGGGGCTCTGGAAGTCGCCTACCCCACCACGCAGAATCGTCGGCGAGCCCCCCTCGCCACCCCCACCGGTCCACAGGAAACCGATGCGGGGCGACAGGCGGCTGTGCCGCGGAATCCGGTCGGTCCGTAGGGCGAAGAGTGAGTCCACCGCGCGATTGTAGGGCGGCGCGCCGCTGAAGCGCGCCGATTCGAGTCGGGCCCCGTACGTGAGCTGCAGGCCGCCGGTGCGCCAGGAATCCGCGAGGTACAGCGCACCGGTCCATGCGGTGCCGCCCTGAACGACAGGCACGAAGACGCGCGAGAAGCTCGCAGGGCTGTCGGCCGCCAGGGCAGTGAGCGACGGGAAGACGAACGTGCCGAGCTGGTTGGGCGTCTGGTTCTGGTCCAGGCCCGTTCCGCTCAGGAGGGCGCCGAGCTTGGGGCGGTGCGCGCCGCCACCCGGCAGCCAGGAGAGCTCTTCGCCGAGCTCCAGGCTCACGTTGTTGACCCGTTGGGGCAGGCCGGCATTGCCGCCGAAGGCGAGTGTGGCCACGCCTTGACGACCGTCCGGCAAATCGGAAGCGACCTGCACCCGCCCGGCCGGCACGGCGACGAGGGCGGTCGCGTCCCGTCGGTCCGCCGAGAAGTAGCCCCGCACCTCGTTGATCAGGCTCCCCGCGAAGTGCGACGTGAGGGAAGCCATCACGCCGCCACCACGCTCCGTGCGCGTGCCGCCGGTCGGCGGGAGGCCGAGCGGGCTGACGCGGGTGGGTTGCTGCGAGTCCCACCGGCCGTCGAGCCGGAGTGTGAGCGTCTGGGCCTCCGAGACTTTCCAATCGAACCGCAGGAACGCGACCGTATTTTCGGTCGTGCGCTCGTCCGCCAGCCCATGGACCTGCGCGGGCGCGCCGCTCGCCGCGGCAAGCGCGAGGAACCGGGAGGCGGAATCGGGACTGACTCCGAGCCGGGCCAACGTGAGGGGGTCCGCGGAGACGAGCGACGGCAGGGCCTGCCCGCGCCAGCGCCCCTGCAGCGCGCCGAACACGAACAGCCGGTTCCGGACGATGGGGCCGCCCATCCCGCCGCTCAGCTGGTTCTGGGTGTATCCCTGTCCGAACGGCGACGCGGTCGCCTGCCCCCAGGCGAGCGAGCGGTCGCGCAGCGTGTAGGTGAACGACCCCTGCGGGATGTTCTTGCCGCTGCGCGTCGTCGAGGCAACGAGGCCGCCGGAGAACTGGCCGCGGGCCGCGTCGTAGCTGCTCGTGACGACGCGGGTCGAGCGGATCGCATCCTGGGGCACGCTGCCCGAGCCGAGTGACAGGCCGTCGAGCGTGATCGCGTTGGCCGTGGGACGTTGCCCCGCCACCGAGAAGTCGGCCTCCGTCGAATCCGTGGCGGCGAGGGCCAGGACGCCGGGCGCGAGGGTGGCTATCGTCTTCAGGTCGAGCGCGTCGACCGGCAGGCGCGCCAGCTGGTCCACCGAGATCGTGCGTCCGACCGCGCCCGGACCCACTCGCTCCGCCAGGCGGGAGCCGCGCCGGGCACTGACGGTCACGGCTTCGAGCGCGACGGCCGACGCCCCCATCTGGACGTTCGCGACGAGCCGGTCCTCGTCCCCCTCACGGGTGACGCTGACGTTGGCCGGCGCCATGCCGATGAAGCGGATCGTGAGGTCGTACTGCCCGCCGCCGTCGGGGAACACGATAGTGAAGCGGCCGCGCGCATCGGTCGTGGCGTGGCGCGAGATCTGGGTCTCGAGCGAGACGGCCTGCACGAGCGCTCCAGCCAGCGGCAGGCTGTCGGGCCCGCTGACCGTGCCGGTGATGATGTCGGTCGTCGTCCCCACCTGGGCGGCGGCGCGGGATGCCGCGAGCGGCAGCGCCAGCGCGAGGAGCAACTGCAACGGTCGGGCGTGCACTCGGATCACCCCATACAGTCCCGCGCCGCCGCCACGGCCGCGGCCACCTTCTCGGGCCAGTGCGCTTCCTGCCGCCGGAAGATCGCGCTCGCCACTTCGACGAGCGCCCCGGCGCAATGCAGACCAAAGCGCCGGCGCCAGGCCGCCGGGACGTGATCGAAGTACTCCGCCGCGAACAGCCTGGCCGCGGCGCGCGCATCCTCGACCGGCACCGCATCCAGGCCAACCCGGCCGGCGACGTACGCGAACATATGGGCGGGGTCCCGCACGGGATCACCCAGCACCACCGAATCGAGGTCGATGAAAATCACCTCGTCGCCCGCCAGGAAGACATGGTCGGGCTTCAAGTCTCCGTGAATCGCCGCGGGCGGCACCTCCTCCAGCCCGGCCGCGACGGCGGCGGTAATCGCCCGAACCTCGGTGGCAAGCTGAGGCCGCGCCCACTCGACGATGGACGCCCCCCGCCGCAACTCCTCGAGCTGGACCGCGAGCGGGCTGCGCGACACGTCCCCGTTCCCCAGGTCATCCTGATTGAATGCCGCGACGGCCCGGGCCGTGAGGCGCAGCGGACCGGCCGGGTCGTGACCCTGCCGCAGCAGCTGCTGCAACGCGGTGCCGGGAGCCTCTTCCAACACGAGGGTGCGCAGCTCTTTGCGGTAGGCGACGGGCCGCACCACCGAGTAGCGGGTCTCTCCTCGCTCCACCCGCTCGCCGAGCGACTTGAGCAGCTCGAACGTGTGCTCGCCGTGGTCGTTGCGATACACCTTCACAAAGCAGCGCAGCGTTGCGGCGCGGCCCACGCCCCCGTCGCGGACCTGCAGGGTGTACTTGAGCGCGGCCCCGAGCTCCGTCCGGTAGCGCGTCGGCTCCATGGTGCGCTGCGTGACGCACCACTCGCCCGGCGCCAGGCGAGCGAGCAGCTGCGGCTCGAGGTCGCGCAACGCGCCGCCCAGCACGGGGCCGAGATTCCTGAGCTTGCGGTCGTACGGGAAGACCTGCACCACCATCTCGAGGTCGGGAATGAAGCCCACCAGCCGAAACGTCAGCCAGTCGTCCGGGATCCCATGGGAGGGGTCGGTAGCCTGCATCTCCCGCCACAGCCGCTCGGCCGCCCCTTTCTGGGCGTAGAGCAGGCCGGTCACTCCCTGGTCCCAGCTGCGGCCCGTGCCGGGCTCGAGCACATGCAACGTGTACTGCAGCACGCAACGCGCGGTGGACTGGCGGCAGCGGAACCGCAACGGGATGCAGTCCTGGATGCGATAGCGTTTCCCCGCCGCCGGCTCGAGATGGCGACGGAACAGCTCTAGCATCCGCTCGGGATCGCTGGCGATGGCGAGCTGGGGGAAGTCCGGGTCGGCGGGGAAGCCGACCCCGTGGACCGCGGGTCGCGGGGCCTGGCTCGTCACCCGCATCGACTGGCTCACCGCAGCAGATCGGCCGCCAGCTGCCCGAGATTGAGCTCGTACAGGCGCCGGTACCGGCCGCTCCGCGCCATCAGCTCGGCATGCGTGCCGCGGTCGATAATGCGACCTTCCTCCAGCACGAGCACCAAGTCGGCGTCCGTGATCGAGGGGAGGTCGTGCGTGATCATGAGACAGGTCTTGCCGGTCATCAGGCGATCCAGCGCCTGACGCACCGTCGCCTCGCTTTCCGCGTCGAGGCCGGTCATCGGCTCGTCCAGAATCAGGATCGGGGCGTCGCGAATCAGCGCGCGCGCGATGGCGATGCGCTGTTGCTGGCCGCCCGAGAGGGTCGCGCCGCGCTCGCCGATGACGGTGTCGTACCCGTCCTCGAGCTGATGGATGAACTCGTGGGCGTTGGCGGCCTTGGCCGCCGCCACGATTTCGTCCGCACTCGCCTCGGGTCGGCCGTAGGCGATATTCTCTCGGATGGTAGCGCCGAATAGCAACGATTGCTGAAGCACCAGGCCGATCTGGCGCCGCAGCGACTCGCGCCGATACTGGCGGATGTCGACTCCATCGACGAGGATCGCCCCCTCCTGGGGCTCGTAGAGCCGCAGGATCAGGCTGACGATAGTCGACTTGCCGGCGCCCGATGCTCCCACCAGGGCCAGCCGCTGCCCAGCGGCTACCTTGAAGGACACCTGCCGCAGCACGTCCTTGCCGTCTCCGTAATCGAACGACACGCCGCGGAACACGATCTCGCCTCCCACAGAAACCGCTTCGATGGCGTCCGGACGGTCCTGGATCTCCGGGTCCGTCTCGAGCACCTCGGAGATGCGGTCCGCGCTCGCCATCGCTCGTGAGAAATCGGTCGAGAGCTTCGCCAGGCTGCGGATCGGCTTGTACATGTTGGTCAGGTACCCCACGACCAGCACGAGCTCGCCCGGCATCATCCGACCCCGCAAGACCTGCAGCGCCCCGAAGAGCACCGCCGCCGCCGTGCCCAGCGCCGTGATGATCTCCGACGATCGGGTGGCGGCGGCCTCCAGCCGAGCGACGCGGATGCTTTCCCGTACCGTCTCCGCCGTGACCGCGTCGAACTGCTCTTCCTCATACTTTTCCCGGGCAAACGCCTGCACCAAGGGGATCGCTGAGAGCACTTCACTCATCCGGGAGGCGACCTTCCCTTCTTGCCGGCGCTGCTTCTTGACCGACGCCTTGGTCTTGCGATACAGGTGCAACAGGCTGTACGAGAGGAACGGCAGGGTCGCCACCGCGATCAGGCCGATCCGCCAGTTGAGGACGAACATCACCGCGAACATCCCGCCGACGGTCAGGACGTAGGTCGCAAACTTGAGGATCGAATCGGCGAAGATGTCCTTCAGGGTGTTTGTATCGCCCGCGATTTTCGTCAAGAGATCGCCCGACCGCGACTGGTTGTGGAAGGACAGCGACAGCGTCTGCAGATGGGCGAACAGCTCTCGACGCAACGCATAGACCATGCGGTAGCCGATGGACGAGGTGATGAAGATCTGCGCGTAGGAGAACAGGCCGGCGCACAACGCGATCAATAGCATCCCGCCCGACGCCGCCACGAGCAATCTGACCTTGTCGTCGGCGACCGCGTGCGGAAGCCAGCGCAGGGCGCGCGACAGCGGCTTGTCGAGTATGACGTGATCGAGGATGACCTTGAGCGGCCACGGCTTCAACAGCTCCGTCGCGGTGGCCCCCAGCGTGCCCACGGCCGCGATGGCCAGGCGGCCTTTGACCTGACGCAAATGCGTCAGGAAGATCTGTCGGAATCGCGTGCGTTTGCCAAGCATCGCAGCAGCTCGATCGCCTCGACCTGGCGCTGGCGCCGCGCATCGGCCTCCGGGTGGCGCGTCCGGTCGAAAGCCAGTACGTGAATCTTGCTCACCAGCGTCGCTTGCTCGTACCAGGCGACCCGCCGGCCCAACCCCGGGTCGGGCGAAGACCAGCGCCGGTACTCATCGAGGATGGCGCTCCGCACCGACGCGAGCTCCGGCAGTTTGCCCGGCTTGCGCACCGTCACTCGCCGCAGCTGCGTCAGCAGGTAGCCCAGGTCCGCGGCCGGATCGCCCCGCGTACACCGGTCGAAGTCCAGCACGACGAGGCAGCCGGGTCTCCACAGGAGGTTCGCCGTGCCGCAGTCGCCGTGCACGAACGAGGGCACGGCCCGCGCCGCCGGGGCGTCTTGCTCGAGCGTGGTCAGCGCGGATCGCAGCACACCCGCGTGGCCGGGGAACCGGGCACAGAGATCGACGACGCGGGGCCGCAGGTCGGCGAGCACATCGGCCGGAGATGTGATCGCGTCGAGAGTGACGGGGGTCCCGTGCAGCGCCGCCAGCGCGCGTCCGATCGCCGGCACCACCGGCCCGCGGTGATGCGCGATTGCCGAGACGACCGACTCCCCCGTTTCGTACGTCAGCAGCAGCAGTCGGCGCGAGGCGTCGTAGGCGAGCACGCGCGGCACCTCCACCCCCCGCTCCCCCGCGCCGCCATCACCGCCGGCCAGCTGTCGCAGCACCGCGGCCACTCGCCGCGCGGCGCGGTCGTCCTCGTAGAACTTGCCAACCCACTGGAGCGAGAACACGTCACTCCCGGGCGCGCCTCGGGCGCGCAGATCGTAGCGAACCACCCGCTGTTTCCCGTGCTTGGTGAGGGGCTGGGCCGACCAGTCTTCGAGCGACGCAGCGGAGCCGCGAATCTGGCGCAGCGTGGCGCTCAGGACGTCCTGCTCGTCGCCGTGCGTCCGCGAAGCCAGCGCCGGGTTCATTGGCGACGCACGTCGCTGAGTGCGGCTCCCGCGCAGGCGGCGAGCCGTACAGCCTGGAGCGGACCCTCGGCCGGCTGGCGCCGACATACGGTGTACGTCTTCCGTAGGAGCGTCATGGCGCGGTAGAACGACACGTTGCGCGGCGAGACATCCGGCTTGGCGGCGAGATAGGCGTCCTGGAAACAGCCCGGCCACCGGCCGGCCTCGGGGGGGAGCGTGCGATCGAGCGTGCAACGTCGCTCCAGCTGCGCCACGAAGTGGCCGACATCGTACGCCGGGTCCGCATAGCCGAACATGTCCCAGTCGAGCAGGACGAGCCGGTCGCCGGTCCAAAGAAACTGCCCGGCCGCCATATCGCCGTGGATCGGCGCCAGGTCGGCTGAATCGAGATGGGGCACCGCCGCCTGCAACTGCGCGAGGAGCGGCTTGACCAAGTCCGCGGTCGCCGGCCAGACCGGGCGCAAATTGTCGCAGCGCGCCCGCGTTTCGTCGACGAGCATCTGCGGCGTCGTGGGCCGCTCCGGAACGATCGGCACGCGATGCACATCCGCCGCCACCACGGCAGCGTGTCGCAGCAGCTCCAACTTGCGCCCATCGACGATCTTGCTCAGGCTCCGGCCCTCGACCCAGTCGAAGATCAGCACGCGCTCCTGCGGGATATACTGGATCGGCAAACACGGTCGATGGGGCCGCGGCGGGAGGCGCTCCGCCAGCTGCTGCGCGTGCGTCCACACCCGCTCGCCGAAGTCGTCCGAATACGTCTTGAGGGCGTACACGCGCTCGTCGCCACCGCTGGAGCGCACGCGCGCCTGCACGACGAAACGATCCGAGTGAACGCTCTGGAGCGTGCAGACGGCGGCGGCCGGCGCGAACCCGGCCGGCAGGATCGGGTCGAGCAGCTCCAGCGTCGCCACCGGCTGCTGCAGCCGGACCAGCTGTACCTCGAGCGCGGCGCGCTGCTCGGGAGTGGGGTCGAAGTGGAAGCGCATCAGTCGCCCCCCAGCCAGCGGGCGAGATACGCGACCAGGCGCGCGGCGCCGTCGAACGAAGGGATGACCTCGCGCACCCGCTCCGCGTGGGCGCGTCGATCGCAGCCTACCGCCCACCGCAGGGCCTCCACCAGCCGCGGACCCGCCAGGTCCTTGGGGTGAACCCACCGGGCCAACCCACGGGCCGCGAGGGTTTCGGCGCGGATCTGTTGCTCCACCTTGTGTGTCGCCCGCGGCACGATCACCAGCGGCCGCGCCACCGCCAGCGCCTCGCATACACTGTTGTAGCCGCCCATGCTCACTACGGCGTCGGCGGCCGCCATGAGCTGGAAGTTGTCCGCCTGAGACACCACGTGACACGTCGCCGTCGCCCGCGCCTGCAGCAGCGCCTGCTGCTCCGCCGGCATGAACGGTCCCGTCACCATGACGGTGTGCAGCTCCGGGACCTCTGCCCGCAGCCGGTCCACCGCGGCCTGCGCGGCCTCCAGGACGGGATAGCCGTCACTGCCGCTGCCCACGGTCGCCACGATCAACGGTCCGCTCGGCGGCAACCCGAGCTCGCGCCGCAGCGCGGCTCGGTCGAGTGCTGGTGGATCGCGGACGACGTACCCGCAGTAGTGCAGCTTGGGCTGCACCGCGGCCGGGATGTCGTAGGCTTCCGCGACGTCGTACAGCGCCGGGGAACCGTACACGGCGACACCGTCGTACAGATGCTCCAACGCGTCGTAGACCCCCAACTCACGCCACTGCCCCTGAATCCGACCGACGTCGTCCATGATGTCGCGCAGACCGAAGACGAACTTCGTACCGGGGCACTGCGCCTTGAGGGCGTACAGGCCCTCGCGAAACTCACCCTTGGCGCCGAGCGGCTCGTGATCGACCAGGACCAGATCCGGGGCCAATCCCAGCGCGGCGGCTCGCAGGATCTGACCGCGGATGGTCCGGAACCGTTGCTTGGCCGCTTCCTCCTCGGCCGGGGAGCGCTCCACGCCCTCCGCCGTCAGGAGCGTGGGCAACTTGATGTAGTCGCACCGCTCGGGGAGGGTGAAGTTGCCCGCGACCGGCGATTTGGTCGCGATATATGCGACGAAGGTCGGATAGGCCGCGAGCACGCGGCGGGCAATGGTCAACGTCCGGGTGATATGGCCCAGCCCCTGGTGATCCTGCGCGTACAGCAGGACGGTGGGTGTGTGCGGCGCCCCCGATCGCGTCACGTCAGTCCCACCTCCGCGGTCGCAGGAGCGGCCGGCTGCAGCGGGCCCGCGGGGACGCCCAGCAGTTCCGCCAGCAGGCCCGGGATCCGCGTGAGGCCGCCCAGATCGACGCGACCGCGGGGGGGAGGGGGCGGTGCCGGATCGCGCGCCAGCCATTCGGTCAGCGCCTGCGGGCTCAGCTCGTCGGGGTGCAGCACGTCGAGCAAGCCGAGCTCCTGCATGCGTCGCGCCCGGATCCCCTGCTCGGGCTCGGTCACCCGCGGCACGATGAGCGCGGGCTTCTCGAACGACAACACCTCGCACACCGTGTTGTATCCGCCCATCGCGATGACGCGGTCTGCCCGCTCGATCAGGGGGACCGGATCGGGCACGAATTCGAGTAGCTCGAAGCGAGTGCGGCGTTGCGCGGCCCGGTGCAGACGCTGCCGCGTCTCCCACGGCATCAGCGGTCCGGTGACCATGACCGCGGTGGTGTCGGGAGGGAAATCGGCGGCGACGAACGCCTCGGCCAGGGCGCCGCCGTCGTGACCGCCTCCCACGACGCACAGTGCGACTCTCCCCGGGGGCAGGCTCGCCAACACGGCGGCGGTCTGCGCTTCGGCGAATTCGAGCCGGGGGCGCTGGTCCAAGTACCCCGTGTAGCGCACCTTGGCCGCCGCGTAATCGGGCAGATCGTACTCGCGCACCGGGTCGTACACGGCGGGATCGCCGTACACCCAGATAGCGTCGTAATAGTCCCGGATGGCGTCCATGTGCGCCCGCTCGGACCAGTCGCGCCGCACCGTCTCCGCATCCTGGAGCACGTCGCGCAGCCCGAGGACGCAGCGCGTATTGCCGCCCTTGCGCAGGCGCGCCAGCGTGCGCGTGAGTTCGCCCGCCACGCCCACCGGCAGGCAATCCACGACGAGCACGTCGGGCACGAAGGTCTTGATCGCGCTGCGGATCACACGGGCACGGAGCGAGATGACATCGAGGTCCGAGACGTCGGCCAGGAAGCGCGGGTTGTAGCCCCCGTCCGCCTCGCGGCGCAGCGCCGGCAGGGTCACGCAGTCCACACCGGGCGGCATCGGCAGCGCGCCGGCCTGCCACGCCTCGGCGATCAGCACGATGCTCGGCTGAAGCGGCGAGCCGCGCAGTGCTTGCGCGATCGACGCGTTGCGGCGAATGTGGCCGAACCCGACCATCCCCTGCGAGTACATGGCGACACGGGGGCGGAGCGCCTGCTCGGCGGAGAGCGTGCGGCGCGCCGGCGGCGGCGCCGCGCGCACCACAGGCGGACGGACCGCCGGCTCGTCCCGCACGGGTGTCGGGACGCCCGACACGAGCGGCGCGCCCCTGAGCGCCCGCTCGGTCGCGGCGTAGATGTATTCCGCGAGGCGGCGAGGGGCGTCGGGGACGCCCTTGAAGCCGGGAATGCTCGTCATGTCGACGACGTACGACTTGCCGCCGCTCTGCACGACGGTGACGCCGAAGAGATCGATACCCAGCGCCGCACCGCAGCGGCGCGTGATATCCACCAGCTCGGGGTCCGGCGTGAACGCCTGACCCAGCTTCTCGCGATGAGTGCGGGCCGGCCAGGCGCGCAGCACCCCGAAGATCTCGCTCCCGATCGAATAGATCTTGCGGTCCGGGCCGTCGCTCGCGTGGTAGCGCTGCGCAAACACCGGCTCGCTGATCGGCGGGAGCGCCGCCAGCTCGGCCCGGTCGCGGACCACGTGGATGCCCTCTCCCGGCGCGCTGCGCGTCAGTTTCCGGTGCGGCTTGATCACGAGCGGGCCGTGCTCGAGCGCCGCGCGCAGCTGGTCGACATGGGATGCAACGAACGTCTTCGGCGCGGGCACGCCCGCCGCCTGGAGCACACGCAGCTTGACGATCCGGTCGCGCAACGTGGCCGAGGCGGGATACGGGTTGAGCAGCGCGGCACCCGCCGTGTGGAGCGCGGCGGCCACGCGCATCGCGAGCTCACTCTTGTCTTTGAGGACGTAGAGATCGTAGTCGACCCGGATCCGCGCCAGGTCGATCAGCTCGTCCCCGAGATGCACCGGCTCCGCGGTGGCGCCCCACTCGGCGAGCAGCCGGACCACTTCCGGCATGTGGCTCTTGTCGGTGGGCGCGTATCGTCCCATCAGCAGTCCGATCCGCACTCGATCTCCCTTCCGCCGCGGCCCGCAGCATCCGACGCGCTCGGTTATCGCGTCGCGGCTGTGCCGCCGTGCCCGTTACGTCAGGGTATCGATCGGGCAAGTCCCATACCACCAATGAAATACGTGCGCGGCGTCACGAACCCCACGGTCACGAGGGTGTCGCACACACGTTACGCATCCGTTACGAGGAAAAACGGCCGCGATTCGAGGCATCGCAGACCGTTGCACGCGTTCGGCGTCGTGCCCCGACGACACAGCTGGCGGCCGGGCGCAGCGTGACCCCCACGCGACATGCGCGGGCGCACGCGCCGTTCTTGTCTTCTCAAAGAGCTGTCGGGGCTCACCGCCGAGCGACGCCTCTCCGCCATGACTTCCGTTCGGCGCCGCCGTCTGTCACTCCAAAAAGCGCCAGCTCCCGAGCAACACCAAGTCACTCGAGAGCTCGTGCCTCGGAACAAGCGACGGGCGCGCCCGCCGCGATCAGGTGACGAGGCTGATGGTGAAGACGACGCTCTCGACGCTCAGCGACGAGCTCTGGACGGTCGCCCTCGCCACGAGCGTGTACGTTCCCGTCTCCAGGGCTCCCTGCGCGATGCTCAGGTTGAACTCAGCAACGCCGTTCTGCAGGTTGAAGGTGAGAGTCGGGCCGCCGCATAGAGTGCCCCCGCCAGTATTCTGCCCCAGCTGGATCGTCACGTGACCGGTGAAGTTGACCGTTTGACCCAGATTGTCCTGCAGCGTCAGTTGCCCCGAGACGGTGGTGGGGAGGCCGCGCGTCGACGGCAAGGTGCAAGACCCGGCGAGGCTGACATTTGATACGGCGTCATTGGGCTGTTGGGTGAATACGAGCGTCGGCGGCGGGGCGGCGCACGCGATCACGAAGTCAACCTGCGCCGTGCCGCCGGCGGGCACCGACACCATCCGGCCGCTCCCGCCGCTCACCGTGCAGTTGGACGCCACGCTCAGCGCCACCGAGTGGACTCCCGCCGCGAGCGCAGGGAAGGTCATGCGATCGTTGATGCCGATGGCCTGGAGGCGATCGTCCACGGTGACCGTGTAGCCGGCTGGCAGGTTCGCGCCTGTGGTCGCGGTGGTGACGACGAGCTCGCCCGTCGTCGGCGCGCAGTCGATCGTGAAGTCCGCGTGCCCCGTGCCACCGGCGGGCACCGTTACCGTCCGGGGATTCGCGCCGCTCACCGTGCAGTTCGACGCCACGCTCAGCGCTACCATGTGGTCTGCCGCGGCGAGCCCGGGGTACGTCACGTTCCCGGTTGTGCCGATGGTTTTGGGCTGGCCATTGTCCACCATGACCGTGTAGCCGGCGGGCAGGTTCGAGCCTGTGGTCGCGGTGGTGACGACGAGCTCGCCCGTCGTCGGCGCGCAGTTGATCGTGAAGTCCGCGTGCCCCGTGCCGCCGGCGGGCACCGACACCGTCCGGGGATTCGTCCCGCTCACCGTGCAGTTCGACGCCACGCTCAGCGCTACCATGTGGTCCGCCGCGGCGAGCCCGGGGTACGTCACGTTCCCGGTTGTGCCGATTCCTTGGGGCTGGCCATTGTCCACCATGACCGTGTAGCCGGCGGGCAGGTTCGAGCCCGTGGTCGTCGTGGTGACGACGAGGTCGCCCGTCGTGGGCGGTGGGGCCACGCAGCTGATCGTGAAGTCAGCGTGCCCCGTGCCGCCGGCGGGCACCGACACCTTCTGCGGGTTCGCCTCGTTCACCGTGCAGTTGGACGGCACGCCGACGAGCGTCACTGAGTGGTCTCCCGCCGCGAGCGTGGAGAAGGTCACGTGATCGTTTGCGCCGATGGCCTGCGTCGGCCGATCGTCCACCGCGACCGTGTAGCCGGTTGGCAGGTTCGAGCCCGTGGTCGTAGTCGTGACAATGAGGTCCCCCGTCGTCGGCGGGGCGGCCGTGATGTCAAACGCGGTGCTGGTGGCGTCCGTCAAGCCCGGGGAGGTGGCCTGCAGCATGTAACCGCTCCCGACCTGGTCGATGCACAGGTCGCCAAACCGAGCGACGCCGTTCACCGCGGCGACGGTCTTGGTCCCGGACAGGGTCGCGTTCCCTGCTGCACTGGCGTCGTGGCCGATTGCGATCGTCACGTCGCCTGTGAAGTCGGGGACGGCTTGGCCCTGGTTATCCACTGCCGTGACTTCCACCGGCGGCGCGATCGTGGAAGGGCAAGGCGTCGAGTTATTGGGCTGGACGGTAAACGCGAGCGCCTGGGCGGGCACCTCCCAAAATTCAGGTCCTTGTCGACCGCGCCGCGGACTGACGGACTCGTGACAGCCCGTGGCAAACAACACCGTCGCCAGAAGGCCGCGGAGAGCAGGGCTCGTGGTGCGTGTGCGCATCTGCCGCCTCATTGTTGGGTATGCGCCGCCCGGCGCGTGCAAACCGGGTGCCGCGCTCCCGCCGCAACAGTGTCGTGGTCTTACAGCGAGGAACGCGGCACACGTGGACGAAGGAGAAGCGCGAGCTGATACAGCGACGTGACCAAGAGATCTGTGGTCGCGACCGCGCCGCAGACCGATAGCCACATTTGTTTGCAGTTGCGCAACGACTTCGGTGTAGATGCAAGGTGCCGCGCTCGAACGCTCTCGAGTCGGATCACGACTCGTTGCGAGGTCCCAACAGAAACGCGCGAACTCCCGAGCGACTGCCGGTTCCTCATGGTGCGCGAACAAACGAGCGGGCTCGGCGAGGAGTTGCACGTCCTGCTCCACTGGTTCGACCAGAACCGGCGCGGGCTAGGGCTTCGGATTGCCGTGCTGCGCACCGCACGGTACGTTCATCCGCCTCTCTCTCCGAGGACCTCCCCATGCGTGCGTTCCTGCTCGCTGCCACCGTCACTCTCATCGGTCACAGCACTGCCGTATCGGCCCAGGCCCAGGCTCCGGCGCAACGCGGTGGCATCAAGCTCTCTGACCTCGCCGGCACTTGGGACACCAAGACCATGGTCGGGCCGAAGGACAGCGTGGCAGTGACGTCCGTGGTGACGGCCACGGCCGACCGCAAAGGCTGGACGCTCAGGCTCCCCAACCGCGATGCGATCCCGGTCCGGGTTGTCGCCGTCGGCGGCGACAGCGTGGTCACGGAGGCAGGTCCGTTTCAGAGCGTGCTGCGGCCTGGGCAGATGGTGACGACACACACCGTGGGGCACTACAAGGGCGACACGATGACCGGCACGATCGAGGCCCGCTACGCGTCGGGGGACGTCGTCCGGCTGAAGACCGCAGCGACGCGCAAGAAGTGACGCGGGGCATCCCGGCGTCCCTGCGCGCTATTGCTTCTGGTGGCCGTCCTGATAGTGCTGCTGGAGCAGGTCCTGGCCGAAATCGCCGGTGAAGTCGCGCCACACTGAGTGGATGTGGTTGGCGTTGTCCTGGGTGTCATCGAATTCGATGAGGAATGACGGCGTCTGAACCCTGTAGTAGCGCCGATCACCGCGGTCGATGCCGCCCGACCACGCGAAGTAGATGTCCCGCTTGGCGCGGTTGACCTGTGCCATCCGGCGCTCGGCCAGTTGGTCCGGCACGTTGTGAGCGTATTCTTCCATGAGCGCCATGAGCGCGTCGAACTGCCGGGCGTTCATCCTGGATGCGGAGAGGCCTGACGGCTGGCCCTGTAGCGCGGCCTTCCGAGTGGCCGCGGTCAGGATGTCCTGATACGCGGTGGCGTCCACGATGGCGACCCTCCGTTGCTGTTCGTCGAGGGCGTGCATGAGTTCGAGGCCGAGGTCGTCTTCCGCAGCGAGGGTGCGCAGGCCCTTGCGCGCTCCTTCCCGAACTTCGGCCGGGTTGGCGCCGAAGAAACTCGGGCCGTCGATGACCGTGCTATCCACGACCGTGTAGTTCTGGCTGAGATGGTGGCCCTCGACGCGGTAACCCCATGTGCCGCCGTCGGAGGGAGTGCCGAACACGGAGACATAGTATTTCTCCGGGTTGCGGCGCTCCCCGCTATCGTTCTCCATGATCTTGAGCACGTCTTCCAGGCTCATGATCGTCACCGCCTTGATGTAGCCCGTTTGGCTGAGCCCGGCGGCCAGTAGCGCGCTCGCGAGGTGCTTCTGGTAGGGTGTCATCTCGCGCAGCGGTAGGCCCTTGCGCTCCTTCGGGACGAAGTGCCAGTTCATGCGCTCGTCGCTATCGAATGGAAAACTCGCCTTGCCGCGCTGATTTGCATCGAGGGCGGCAAGAAAGCGGCTGGCGCACTCGGTCACGAGCGGCGCTGCATGCACGCGGTGCAGATGGCTCTTGCCGTCTTGGGCGGCTCCCGACCCAAGGGTCGGACCTCCCAGGAGTGCCACGGACGAACCGAGAAACGATCGGCGGTTCATGCACATGAATCACTCTCCGTGAGGGTGTCACGCCGGTTCAAGGGGTTCTTCATCGAGCAGTGGCTCCAGGTTGGGACCGTTCGTGGCGGATGCAACACGGTTTCTCCTCAAGGTTCTTGGGGCTGTCGGGGTTCCCGTCATGACTGCTGAACGGGAACTTCGATGTCATAGAATCTCTTACCGGAGAGAGAGGTTTGCGACCTATGACTATCACCGTCTACCTGCCGACGCAATCGTACGAGCGACGCCTTCGCGCCTTGGCAGCGTGGTGGTGCCTCGGCTCGAGCGCGCTCCGGCCGGAGCTGCTGATGGCGGCGGAGCCCGTCTCGGCGGCCTACCTGCGCGCCCCTGGTCTATGACGATGGATCGCGCATGAGCCCGTATGGCGCCCGGTACCGCCTGGCCAGGGCCCTGGTCGACTACCTGACTGGTCTCGACCCCAGTGCCGTGGGCCTCGTGCAAACCCTCCTCAGCCTGATCCCCAGCCGCAGGCCGCCTCGCGACGGGGGATCGTCCCGACGGTCACGCTGAAGCGGGTGCGACTGCGCTGCTGATCACCGTCGCGGGCAGCACCGGTACCATCGGCAGCGAACTGGTTCGCCTGCTGTCCACCGCGGGGGTGGAGACCCGGGCGCTGCACCGCGACGTGCGGAAGACTCGAGCGTTACCGAACGTCAGCTGGGTGCGTGCCGATCTCGACGACACCCGCGGGCTCAGGATCGCCCTCGACGGGACCGAGCGACTGTTCCTCCTCACCGGCAACGAACCGGATTTCGCGCGGACGCAGATGGGGGTGGTGCGGGCAGCCGAGGAGCTGGGCGTCACACACGTCGTCAAGCTCTCGGCCCTGGGCGCGTCCGACCACTCCAGGTCGACCATCGCCCGCGAGCATTGGGCGGTCGAGCAGGCGCTCCTCGGCACGCGGCTCCGGTGGACCATCTTGCGTCCGCACGCCTTCATGCAGAACTGGCTCGGTGACGTCGCGGAGTCGGTGCGGGCCGAGAGCGCGATCTACGCGCCCATCGGCGACGGGCGCGTGCCGTTCATCGACACCCGGGACATCGCGGCGGTGTCGGCCGAAGTGCTGCTCCACGTCGAGGCGCACGTGGGCAGGAAGTACGTCCTCACCGGCGGGGAAGCCATCGGGTACGCGGACTTGGCGGGCGCGCTCTCGGAGGCGACCGGACGCACGATCACCTATCGACCGATCACGCTGGACGAAGCCCGGGCGCGCCTCGCGGCAGGAGGTATCGCCGCGGCGGCCATCGATGCGATCCTGGCGATCGCGGCGTACCAGCGAGCGGGAGGACCCACCGCGACGATTTCGCCGCATGTCGAGCAGATACTCGGTCGGCGACCCCGCACCATCCGCGATTTCGCGCGCGATTACGCTTCGCGCTTCGTCTGAGCGGACCCGCCGTACCTCTTAGGCCGCCTACTCAGCGCCTGTCGCTTCATCTCGGGGCGCGACCGAATGATGAAGACGTAGGCGCCTTCCTTCACAAATAGCGTCGCCGTGGCGAGGCCACTGCCGCTGCGGTGAGGGAAGTGGCCAACACCCGGACGCAACAGCGGAATACTCACGCCATCTTGATGACCACTTTTCCCGTCGCCCGCCCGGACTCGGAATACGCGAGTGCATCACGCACCCGCTCGAGCGGAAACACCTTGTCCACCAGCGGTTTGATGACGCCGCTTTCCACCAGCCGCGTGATTTCTCTCAACTGTTCTCCGTCGGCACGCACGAAAAAGTACTCATAGCGGGCGTTGTGCCCCCGCGCTGCGGCCGTCGCCTTTCGGGACATCACGCTGATCGCCAGGACGATAAACGGGTTGAGTCCCCAGCTCCGCGCAAACGCTGCTGACGGGGTGCTGCCAATGCTCACCACCACGCCGCCAGGTTTCACGCACTCAAAACACCGCACCAGCGTGTCACCGCCCGCGCTGTCCAGCACCACGTCACAATCTTTGGCCACGTCTTCAAAACGTGCGCCGCGGTAATCAATGGGGACGTCCGCGCCCAGACGCTTCACCAGTTCCACATTGCGTTGCCCCACCGTGGTGAAAACCGTCGCGCCCAGGTGACGGGCCAACTGGATGGCCACGCTTCCAACGCCACCGCTGCCCGCGTGAATCAACACCCGTTGGTTGGCGCCCAGCTTTCCAATCTCCACTAAGGCCTGCCACGCCGTCAGCGCAACCAACGGAAGTGACGCGGCTTCTTCAAACGTCACGTTAGTGGGTTTGAGGGCGGCGGCGCCTTCGCGGACCACGGCAAATCCCGCAAACGTTCCAATGCGGTCTTTGTCCAGGCGCGCGTAGACCGCATCGCCTTTCTTGAAACGCCTCACCTGTGCGCCCACGTCGGAAACCACGCCTGAGAGGTCGTTGCCCAGCACCAGCGGGAACCGGTATTTCAACAGCGTCTTCAACTTTCCATCGCGCGTCCTGACATCCACCGGATTCACACCGGCGGCATGTACTTGAATCAACAAATCCATAGGGCCCATCACGGGGACGGCAATGTCCACCACCTTCACCAGGTCATTGCTCCCGTAACGGTCGATAAGTGCGGCCTGCATCGAACTCCTTGGTTTCCGTCGTCAGATGAGCGTCCTGACCAGTGCCCGGAGACTTGTTCCAGAGCTCCGCGAATGTCGCCGAGCGCCGGACGCAGATGCGTGAGGAGCTCCTCCCGCCCGCCGCCTGGCGCGCGCTCCCAGCAACGCCAGCGTTGAAGCGTTCGTTGATTTTCAATGATTTAGCTGGGAGGCCAGCAACGCCGGCGTCGCTGGACAACGCCGACGTTGGCACTAATCCTAGCACTGCCGAATAGCCCCCTTTGGGCCTGCGCTCACGCTCGCGAGCGTGTCGCCCTCGCCCGGCGCGTAATACGCCGAATCTTGCGGATGTGTCTCGCGGCCCGCGAATGCTGTACGTGATAGAGATCCCACGCGAGCTGCAGGTTGAGCCAGAACTGCGCTTCCATGCCGAAGAGGCGCTCGAGTCGGAGCGCCGTGTCCGGTGTCACGCCGCGCTTCCCATGCACCAGCTCGTTGACCCGCGGATACGAGACCCCTAGTCGCTCGGCCAAACCAGTCTGGCTCAGGCCGAGCGGCTTGAGGTTGAAGACAACGTATGTCCACCCCCACGAGGAGTACAGGCCGCCCGCGGTGTCGACAGCCAGACGGGCGAGTGGAAGGCGGCGCGCAGGAAGAGCTAGAGCTCCTCGTGCTCAATCGCGTTGTGAGTCTGGGATCGCCCTACGTCGAGGACCGGCCGCGACCGTTCATTGACACACCGGCATGCCGTCCGGATCAGCGTTTTTCGCCGGGCGGAGGGGGTTCGCGTTGCCCACGTAGATCGCGCAACTGATCGCGGTGTTGGCGTTCGTTTCGCGCGCCGTCCAACCGCTCTTGTTGCCGTTAGCGAGCCTCAGCTGGTCCAACGTATTCCCGTTCGACGGGCACCACGGCGCGCTGCCGGCCGCCGGCGGGTTGCTACAGTCCACCTGGTCCGTGTACGCCATCGAATCGGCGAAGTAGGCCTCCTCCGCCGTCATCAGGTTCCGGAGGTCCGACTTCATCGACGCGATGTACGCCTTCTCTTTCGTGTTGGCGAACTTCGGGATCGCGATCGCGGCGAGCAGCCCGATGATGACGACCACGATCAACAGCTCGAGCAGCGTGAACCCCGTGCGATTCATGCGATCCCTCCGGCTGAATCGCGTGCGCCCAAAGCTACGTGGACGCGACAATGCCGCCACGGAGCGGAGGGTGGTGATGCTTGTTTCGCAACGGTCGTGCCGGGGAGGTCATGATCGCAGGCAACTAGCTACTCACCATAGACATACGCCGCGGGCTCGGGAACCGGCTGCACGGCGATCGCCCCGCTCACTCGGGTGTTTTGCAAGGCTGCGCGCGGATTCCGATGAGCGCAATGATTGATTCCCCACGAGATCGGGCGGCTCGACGTCCCCGAAAATCAGAAGCCTCGCAGCGATATGATTCGCCGCGAGGCTTCATGTTCCACAAACAGGCCCGGCAGGAATCGAACCTGCAACCCCCGGTTTTGGAGACCGGTGCTCTACCAATTGAGCTACGGACCTAAAATCAATTGCGGATTGTGGATTTCGGATTGCGGGTTGATAGAGAGGGCGAGCCCAATCCGCAATCCGCAATCGCCAATCCGCAATCCACCAGGGGTGGCTGACGGGAATTGAACCCGCAACCTCTGGAGCCACAGTCCAGCGCTCTAACCGATTGAGCTACAGCCACCATGCTGCCAGACGCCCCGACGCGTAGACGCACAGGACGGAGCAGAATCTAACGGGTCACGCCTCCGGCCAGAAGCGACGCGCCAGCTCGGCAGTGCGGGCATCGGCTGGGACGCGGACGCCATCGAGCGACCCGATCGTCACGACCCCCCGCACGGCGTTGGTCGAGAATAGGCGCTTCCCCTCAATCGCCTGCCGCGGGTAACGCCCCTGCGCCACCGTGCCGGCGAGCTCGAGTACCCGCGCCCGGCCGATCCCCGGCAGCATTCCGACATCCTCCGCCGGCGTGTGCAGCCGATCGCCGTCCCACCAGAACACGTTCCACACCGTCCCCTCCGCCACCCACCCCTCCGGGGTGAGCAGCAGCGCATCGTCTGCCTCGGCGATCTCCGCCTCCTCCGCGGCATCCACGAAGCAATCACGCTCGGTCGTCTTGTGCGGATACGGCCGGTGCGGCTCTGCCGCCGTGATCACGGCGGGCGCGTCGAGCGCCGGCAGCTCCCGCACGGTAACCGTGGCGCGGCCGTCGCACACCTCGACCCGCAGGACGGCGTTGCCGGTTCCGGAAAACGGTGTCACCAGCGCCGCCACATCTCGCGCGGGCCGCGGCAGGCCGAGCGCGCGGAGCGAGCGCTCGAGCCGCGCGAGGTGGCGCTCGAGGAACGGGATGCGCCCCTCGCGCACCCGCATCGTCTCGATGAGGCCGTAGCCCGCCGTCTCCACCCCGCAAACATACAGGGACCCGCGCGCGGTCGGAAAAGTTGCCTAATGCCATCCCATTTCACATTTTGCTACCGCTTGAAACCCCGACACACAGGTCGTGAGAGGAGCGATCGTGATACAGCCACCTACGGTTTCGCTCTACGTTCTTGTGCAACGCCTCCGCGTGACGACCTTTTGCTTGACGACTCTCGCCTTAGCCTGCACCCGGACAGTCAAAAGAACGATCATCGTGGCTCCAACCCCTGGGGCCGAGGCGGTGGGGGCCAGTACGGCCGCGACGCTCGGGGTGCCACCCGGGCACCTCCCCAAGCCCGGCGAGTGCCGGGTCTGGATCCCCGGCGTGCCGCCCGGCCGCCAGCCGCGACCGAAATCGCGCGCCTGCGCCGGCATCGAAGCCGTGGCGCCCCCGGGGAGTTGGATCATCTATCGGCCGGAGGCTGATCGGAGGTTCGTGCACATCCGCGAGGTGGACCGGGCCCGCGTCGGCGTGGTCGTCCGCGTCCGCGTATTCGAAGTGGAGAGCGGCCGGTTT